>Ga0209726_10000079_pt1 | contig 189953 bp, 165 predicted proteins | sample Subgrocontami54m_FD_187453 | JGI IMG/M metagenome (GOLD analysis project Ga0209726, IMG submission 187453) | Subsurface groundwater microbial communities from S. Glens Falls, New York, USA - GMW46 contaminated, 5.4 m (SPAdes) (version 3) | ecosystem: Environmental > Aquatic > Deep subsurface...
ACACTTGCATTTCCCCCAACGCAACAACCGTTATAGTCTCTCAGAACTCTTCCTGGCACTTGTCTATCCGATGATCCTCGGTTTGGAGAAGATTGAAGTATCAGCCTTGTTGCAAACCAACGGCGTGCTAAAACTTCCGGCGAAGAGATTTCCCGACAAGTCGGGAGCAAGAGCAGCACTTGGTCTAAAGCATCAGCGGGATCAGAAAAATCAGCAATACTCTGTGTTTCGGACAACGGAAGCGGCAACCGGATGGTGGGATTCTCCCACGCGATGAACAAATATCTGAACCGCTGATTACGCTGATGACATGATTTCGCTGAGGGTGGATGCAGAGCACATTTAATCTGTGTAATCCAATAATCAGCGTGAATCTGTGGTTCAGACAACGTAAGCGGCGCTGGCGGACAAGCATTGGCCCTGCGGGGCTTGCCTCCTAAAGCTTTTGCAATTCATCGTTAAATTGTTCAAGAGAAATTTCTATCTCACGAAGGATCTCTCGAATGAGGGGTCTGGAAAGGTCTCTCCCAGGGTGGTGTGGTAGTGTAGTTGTCCTTCCGTCTGCATGACGGTAAAACACGTGGCTTCCTTTTTGACGCACAGGTTCGAATCCAAGTCGACGAAGAACTTTTGCCATCGTCTTGACATCGACAATGGGAAGGCGAGTCATATAGCAACGTCAAGTTGCTGCAATCCTACAAATCTGGGCAGGTCTTCGACCTTGCCTTTGAATTCCTCAAGGCAAAGTTCCAGAACTTCTTTGAGGTTTTTTTGCAGCTCATCGAGCGTTGCACCCTGGGTGTGTGCGCCTGGAATGCCCGGCACGATACCGACATACAGTTTCGTCTCAGGATCATATTCGATGTAAGCGGTGAAGGTTTTCATAATTTGATATACGAGTTTCTTTCCAATATACAGAATCCTTCAAAAAAACGAAAGCCTGGCTCTCTTAAGAACCGGGCTTTCAAAAAATAATCCTGGCGACGACCTACTCTCCCGTGCCGTCTCCAGCACAGTACCATCGGCCCTGCGGGGCTTGTCTGCTCTGTTCGGAATGGGAAGAGGAATTTCACCCGCGGTATAATCACCAGAAAGAAAAAGAAGAGTCGTTAAGATGATGAGTATAGGAGATGGTGAGATGTTAAGATTTTGAGAGATGTACCTCTCATGGGCTCATCATCTCACATCCTCATCATCTTTTTCACAATCCTACAAAAAGTTCACATCCAACCGAAGATGCATCTTGCCCCTCAGAGATCCTGTATGATCCCGTCAGGAGCGAGCGACATCAGTGAATCAATAAACATAAATGGTTAAGTCTCACGACCGATTAGTACCACTTGACTCATCCCTTGCGGGATTTCCATCGGTGGCCTATCAACGTAGTAATCTTCTACGGGTCTTTAGAGGTCTTGCGACCTGTGACATCTAATCTTGGGGTGGGTTTCGCACTTAGATGCTTTCAGCGCTTATCCCAACCGGACGTGGCTACCCTGCGTTTGCCGCTGGCGCGACAACAGGTACACCGTCGGTCCGTTCACTCTGGTCCTCTCGTACTAGGAGCGACTCCCCTCAAATGTCCTTCGCCCGCATAGGATAGGGACCGAACTGTCTCACGACGTTCTGAACCCAGCTCACGTACCGCTTTAATTGGCGAACAGCCAAACCCTTGGGACCTTCTCCAGCCCCAGGATGCGATGAGCCGACATCGAGGTGCCAAACCTCGCCGTCGATATGAACTCTTGGGCGAGATCAGCCTGTTATCCCCGGAGTAGCTTTTATCCTTTGAGCGATGGCACGTCCACATGCTACCATCGGATCACTAAGTCCTGCTTTCGCACCTGCTCGACTTGTAGGTCTCGCAGTTAGGCGCTCTTATGCCTTTACACTCGACGCATGATTACCAACCATGCTGAGAGCACCTTTGAGAGCCTCCGTTACAATTTAGGCATCTATGTTTTCCTGTCAACTGGAATCTTGTAGCGCATTGACGATATCATGAAAGGATCGACAATCTCCCGAAACCGTTCGTACGATTTTCCTGAGATATAGATCTGCAGTCCATCCTTTTGCTTACGCTCCTTTGCCTCAAGGGCAAACGAGTTCTGCAAGACATCAATCAATCGCTCCACTTCATTCCTTGTAAAACAATGGGTGTTGAAGATAACACCTTTTGATTCACGAGATTTGATCGATCCATCGTCCATAAACCAGTACGCTATGCTGCGTGCTGTCAGGAAGCGATGGATGTTTTTCGGAACACACTTTCTTTGCTCATCATAGAACTGATGGGCATAGTACCGAAACGCTGCATGACTTACAGTTTGAAACCAGATGTTATTATGTGTCGCATCGAGTTTCAGCTGTGGAGGAGTGAGAATCCACTCCTGGAAGAGTTCGTACAGATGATCTGCGTACGCGCGGTATTTTGCGCTGTATTCGAACTTCACTCTGTACGTTCTTCCTCGATTCTGCGTTTCGAGGTGTGCGTCTCCCAGAAGCAATCCGACCAGCACGTTTCGCTGGAGATCGGAGAGTTTCAGGGAGGATTTCCTCTGTTCAATCTCTCGTGAATACATTATTGTTTCAGGTTGACTTGATTCCCCCCGATTTGTCGGGGGGACTTCATATCGCTATTGAGCCATAGGTCGACAGACTTCGTCGGACTCTGACGAGCTCATGCACCTTTCGGCGCAGAAGATCAGACTATATCACTTCCCCAGATCAAGATCGTGGGAATCCGGCGTATAGTCGTTGAGGGGTCAGGAGATCGCGGGTTTCGGATTTGTGATTGCGGATTTTCCTAATCCGAAATCGACAATCCGTATTCCGAAATTTTCCAGACTTCCCTGCTGATTGTCCGCACAGATGATGTTTTACTTTTCTAATCTGGGAGATCAGAAATAGTCTCATCTGATACTTCATCACTTGATAGATTCCAGAACGGAGATTTTGGAAGATATCTGTGAACGGATGTTCCAGCATACAGCCAGATGTGGGTTCACATGTTACCATGTGAAAGCCCCTAATTTATATAGCGGTCGAGGCGACCGCCCCAGTCAAACTACCCGCCTGGCAGTGTCCCTATGCCGGATATACGGCACGAGGTTAGAATTCAAACAGAACAAGGGTGGTATTTCACTGGTGACTCCATCGAGGCTAGCGCCCCAACTTCAAAGTCTCCCACCTATGCTACACATGCTTTGCCCGGATCCAATGCCAAGGTATAGTAAAGCTTCACGGGGTCTTTCCGTCCATATGCGGGTAACCGGCGTCTTCACCGGTACCACAATTTCACCGAGCCCATGGTCGAGACAGTGACCAAATCGTTACACCATTCGTGCAGGTCGGAACTTACCCGACAAGGAATTTCGCTACCTTAGGACCGTTATAGTTACGGCCGCCGTTTACTGGGGCTTCAGTCGCAAGCTTCTAGCGCCTTGCGGCGCCATGACCCGCTTCCTTAACCTTCCAGCACCGGGCAGGTGTCACACCCTATACGTCCACTTGACGTGTTAGCAGAGTGATGTGTTTTTGTTAAACAGTCGCTTGGCCCATTTCACTGCGATCTCGTCCAGCTTTGAGGAGTAAATCCTCTGACCGGACGAGACACCGCTTATCCCGAAGTTACGCGGCTAGTTTGCCGAGTTCCTTGACCATGGCTCACTCGAGCACCTTAGAATACTCTTCTCATCTACCTGTGTCGGTTTGCGGTACGGTCTGTCTGCAGTCTCCCATACGAAGTTTTTCTCGGCAGTTTGATTAGGATCGGTTTGTTCCCTTGCGGGATCCTATTCACCTCTCGGCGATAACTGGGATGCGGATTTGCCAACACCCCACGCCTACGGGCTTAAACCGGCTAAGCCAACAGCCGGCCGATCTTTCACTACTGCGTCGCTCCTTATGGTCAGACGACTACATACAGGTACAGGAATATTGAACCTGTTTTCCATCGCTTACGCCTTTCGGCCTCAGCTTAGGGTCCGACTAACCCTGAGACGATGAACGTTGCTCAGGAATCCTTAGATTTTCGGTGTGCAACATTTTCAGTTGCATTATCGTTACTTATGCCTACATCTGCGTTTCCATTCGCTCCAGCATGCATCGCTACACACCTTCTGTCGCCTTGCGGCGCCACTGTGTCCACCACAGTCGCTGAATGGAATGCTCCCCTACCACATCCCGCCTTGCGGCGGGACATTCACAGCTTCGGTACGAGGTTTAGTCCCGAGAATTATCGACGCCAAGTCGCTTGACTAGTGAGCTATTACGCACTCTTTCAAGGAATGGCTGCTTCTAAGCCAACCTCCTAGTTGTCACTGCAACTCAACATCCTTTGTCTGTTAACCTCGACTTGGGGACCTTAGCTGGTGATCTGGATTATTCTCCTCTCGGCATCGGCGCTTATCCGTCGTTGCCTGACTCCTGGGAAACATGATATTGGAATTCGGAGTTTGTCTGGGTTTGGTATCGTTGTGACGACCCTAGCCCAATCAGTGCTCTACCTCCAACACATTATTACCCAAGGCTAGCCCTAAAGCTATTTCGGGGAGTACGAGCTATCACCCAGTTCGATTAGCTTTTCACTCCTATCCTCAGTTCATCCGAGTAGTTTTCAACCCACACCAGTTCGGACCTCCATGAGGTTTTACCCTCACTTCATCCTGACCAAGGATAGATCACCGGGTTTCGCGTCTACCGCACGTAACTCATCCCGCCTTGCGGCGGGCAAGCGCCCTGTTCAGACTTGCTTTCGCTACGGCTGCTGAACTTAGTTCATTAGCCTCGCTACGTACGAGTAAGTCGTAGGCTCATTAAGCAAAAGGCACGCCGTCACTCTCCCGCCCCATTGCTGGAACGAGATTGCTCCGACCGTTTGCAAGCATACGGTTTCAGGTACTATTTCACCCTCCTGTTAGGAGTGCTTTTCACCTTTCCCTCACGGTACTTGTACACTATCGGTCACCAAAGAGTATTTAGCCTTGGAGGATGGTTCCTCCGGATTCACACAGACTTCCACTTATTCCGTGTTACTTGGGAACGTTCGCCAGAGAGTCATGTCGTTTTCGCCTACAGGATTTTCACCTTCTGTGATGCGCTCTTCCAAGCGCTTCAGCTAACCACATGATTTGTCACTCTCCGTCTTATCTGCAATTCAGACCGCAAACGCCCCGCAACACCGCTCATACAACGGTTGCATCCTTGAATGTATGAGACGGTTTAGGCTGTTCCGCTTTCGCTCGTCACTACTAACGGAATCGTTGGATTACTTTTTCTTCCTAGGGGTACTGAGATATTTCACTTCCCCCCGTTCGCTCTATCCCGCCTATGTATTCAGCGGGAAGTTCTCAGGCATAACCCTGAGAGGGTTGCCCCATTCGGAGATCGCCGGGTTAAAGGTTGTTTCCACCTATCCGACGCTTATCGCAGGTTACCACGTCCTTCTTCGCCTTTTGGTGCCAAGGCATCCACCGTATGCCCTTAATAACTTAACCAAAAACCTTTATCGATTCACCTGTTCGATGTCGCCCGCTCCCGAAGGGATTCCTTCGGAACTTCAGCGGGTTTCTTCTAGATGCATCAACATATTTTGGAAAGAACATTTTATTGGATTGTTTAGTAATCTGTCTCCAACGCGTTTGTTCGTCCATCGATCCTCCCGTTCCGAAGGAACGGGAGGACATAGACAACGACTAGCGTCTCAACAGATCGACTCTTCTAATATGTCAAAGAACAATTTGGTTGACTGGTTAATTTGTTAACTGGTTAATTGGTCAATTCACCAATTGCCAGTCACCACTCACCAATTAACCAAGTGGAGCTGATCGGGATCTCCGCCACAGGCGGATCAGCCTCCGGCTGAGAACCGACAACTGCCATCGTGGAGCTGATCGGGATCGAACCGACAACCTCCTGGTTGCAAACCAGGCGCTCTCCCAGTTGAGCTACAGCCCCGTAGCAAGGTGGGACACTGAAGTTCACGCCTGCTGTGGGCCTGAGTGGAGTTGAACCACTGACCTCACGCTTATCAGGCGTGCGCTCTAACCACCTGAGCTACAGGCCCAGAGTTGTGCTGTGTTAGAATGTTAAAGAACAAAAAAAATGAAATAGTGTGCAAGATAAATCAGCCGTCAGAACAGATTTCCTCGAAGCGTTCCGTCAACCTTCGTCGACGAAAACTCCTTAGAAAGGAGGTGATCCAGCCGCACCTTCCGGTACGGCTACCTTGTTACGACTTAGCCCCAGTCGCTGGTTTTACCTTAGACGCCTGCTTCTCCGACTTGCGTCGGAGTTAGCGCAGCGTTTTCGGGTACCCCCAGTTTCCATGGCTTGACGGGCGGTGTGTACAAGGCCCGGGAACGTATTCACCGCGACGTGCTGATTCGCGATTACTAGCAATTCCAGCTTCATGGGGTCGAGTTGCAGACCCCAATCCGAACTGAGATTGGTTTTTTGGGATTGGCTCCACCTTGCGGCTTTGCAGCCCTTTGTACCAACCATTGTAGCACGTGTGTGGCCCTGGGTGTAAGGGCCATGAGGACTTGACGTCATCCCCGCCTTCCTCACTACTTGCGTAGGCAGTCCACTTAGAGTGCCCAGCATTACCTGATGGCAACTAAGTGCAGGGGTTGCGCTCGTTGCAGGACTTAACCTAACACCTCACGGCACGAGCTGACGACAGCCATGCAGCACCTGTACAAGTGCGTATTGCTACGAGAGCGACTTTCATCGCCTGTCACTTGCCTTTCAAACCCAGGTAAGGTTCTTCGCGTTGCATCGAATTGAACCACATGCTCCACTGCTTGTGCGGGCCCCCGTCAATTCCTTTGAGTTTCAACCTTGCGATCGTACTCCCCAGGTGGGATGTTTAACGCGTTAGCTCAGGCACCGATCCTTGCGGACCGACACCGAACATCCATCGTTTAAGGCGTGGACTACCAGGGTATCTAATCCTGTTTGCTACCCACGCTTTCGTCCCTGAGCGTCAGTATCGAGCCAGATAACCGCCTTCGCTACCGGTGTTCTTCATGATCTCTACACATTTCACCGCTACACCATGAATTCCATTATCCTCTCTCGAACTCAAGACAAGCAGTATCGAAGGCAGTTTCACGGTTGAGCCGTGAACTTTCACCACCGACTTGCTTGCCCGCCTGCGGACCCTTTACACCCAGTAATTCCGGACAACGCTTGCACCCTACGTATTACCGCGGCTGCTGGCACGTAGTTGGCCGGTGCTTATTCACGAGGTACAGTCACCTCCGCCATAGGCGGATATTCTTCCCTCGCAAAAGAGGTTTACATCCTAACGGATTTCATCCCTCACGCGGCGTCGCTGCTTCAGGCTTTCGCCCATTGAGCAATATTCCTCACTGCTGCCTTCCGTAGAAGTCTGGACCGTGTCTCAGTTCCAGTGTGGCTGATCGTCCTCTCAGACCAGCTACCCATCATCGACTTGGTGGGCCATTACCCCGCCAACAATCTAATGGGACGCAGGCCCATCTTGTGACGCCCTTTTGGGGCCTTTGATCCCGCTACAATGCTGTGACTGGATCTCATCGGGTATTAGCCCCGCTTTCGCGGGGTTATCCCCGTTCACAAGGTAAGTTGCCTACGTGTTACGCACCCGTTCGCCGGTTTACTCAGGATATTGCTACCCTTTTCTCCCTGACTTGCATGTGTTAGGCACGCCGCCAGCGTTCGTCCTGAGCCAGGATCAAACTCTCCGTTGTAAATTTTACAATCTATAACTTCGAGTCGATCTGGCCTATATATTTTCCGTTTTCACGGAAAGGGTTGAAGTTCTGCAAAAGCTGACTTAGAGCTATGCACACTATTTCAAAGAACACTTGAGATAAAAATCCCGATCCTGGTGTACCCGTGGATCGGAACTACCACTTGAGTGGGATTCAAATATACTTCTTTTTTACAAAGAAGTCAAGCGGTAAAGATTGCTTGAAACAAAAATCCCGACCCGCAATTTCCAAGGATCGGAAAAATTGCTTTTTGGTGAGACAAATATAAGGAGTTCCATCGACAAAGTCAAGAATGAACCATGAAAAATTTTCTGGATCTCTGCCTGCCGAAGACTCTGAAAATTCACCAATATTGACAAAGTTTTCCTGATTTCACATCGCTTCTGCACCAAACCCGCTGACCCCACCACCTTCTCCCCACTCCATACCGCTTACCCCAGGAGAGGTAAAAAGTTCGGCAAGGATCGTAAATATCACCGCCCGTCATCAAGAATTCAAACAGACATGGCCGTGAACTCCACCCGGATTCCCAAAAGGACAAAGGAATGGCTCTCCGTCAGGCCGGGCAGAATAATCTATTTGCCCACTTCAGAGAAATATCTCATGATCTCTTTCTTTCTCTGCATGCCGATTGGGAATTTTTCAACGACCACAATCGTGCCGCGTTCGTCGATGACCACAACCGACGTATAGTCGATGTAATAATTGTCGACAATATCCTCAGGGATCAGATAAACCGGGAATTTCAACCCGTTCGACCTGGCCCACCCTTTCATGATTCTCGCCTGCGTCGCTTCGTCCCTTTGATCCCGAACAACCATAAGGATGATATCACCTTGACCATGCGCCGGCACGCTCGCCTTGAGCGTATCACAAAACTCAAAAAAATCGTCCAGGCAGAAAACACATCCGAAATTTACGAAGCGTATAATGAGCGCCATCACCTTCCGATGCCCGGATCGCCGGGACAACTTACCGCTCGCCTCCCTGATATAACTCTCCAATGAGATCTCCTTCTGCGATGTCGTCGCCTGCTCGAATCCGGCTATCGTCATCCAGTTAATCTCAATCAGCAGTATAACAGCAAGACTGCACTGCGCCATCAATCTCATCTGCTCCTCCCTCCATGAATGCATGAACGGTCCGACGGCCACGATTTGGAAATATTTCCTACGATCCCGATCCCTGCGAATCCTCAGTGATAAATATAGATAAGAATATATTTTTTCACCACGGTACGCTGTCGCTCTCGCGTGTACAAGTAACCTTGTCGATCGATCGAAAGCATCCCCGATTCATCCGGCAAAACAAACGACGCCACCAGCTCTCCCTGTTCGTTGAAGACGTAGACGTCACGATTCGGATGGCGGGAATAGAAGCCGCCCAACAGATAGATCCAGCCCTTTCCATCACACGCAACATCTCTGAAGATTTCTCCCTCAGGTATGGCCCCTTTCTGCTCTCCATTGAAATTTTCCGCCGCCGCTTCGTCGGGCAGCCCCTGAACCTTAAACTCCGTGAGAACCTGGTGTGCTTCGCTGTAGATGATGACCCGATTATTGTAGCTGAATGCGACAACGAGGCGATTCCTTGGGTCGACGGCCAGCATCGTCATCTGATAAGCCAGATCGTTCCGCATGGGGCGCAAGGGGATGTGCGCCACAACCTCCCCCTTCTTGTCATATAACTTGATGACCTCGTCGTTGTCGCCGCCTGGAATTGCCGCGGCATACAACCGCCCCTTGCCATCGAAGGCGATATCGACAATCGGGCCATGAGCGGTGAACTCACCGAGCATTTTGAAATCGATCGTGGAAAAGAGAACGTTCGGTGTTCCTACATCGACGACCGCGATCGTGTCCGATGCACAGTCGATCTTGAACGGCCCGGCCTGAAATTTGCCGACCCCTTTTCCTCGGCCTCCGAACTCCGAAAGATACCTTCCTTGCCGGTCGAATTTTTTCACCTTGTATTGGTACCGATCGGTCACGTAGATGTTACCCTTCGAATCGACGGCGACATCGCCGACCTGGATAAATGAGCTCCCATCCGGGTTCCCGACGGAGCATACCTCCTTCACCGAAATGGATTTCACCTGTTGCCTGGCGAACGAATGTCCGTCCGCCAGGATCAGAATAATGATGAGCCATGTTTTCATAGGATCGCCACCCAATTTTCCAATGCCGCGGAGATCTCTGCTCGCCGTAACGGGAATTACGGCGAGCGAGACACCATCCTGATGATTTATGTCGCCCCGTCTGCCTTGCAGGCGATCAGACAACCGCCGTAACACGCTGTCTGCAGCAACGGATCGATAAAGAAATGTTTGCACCTCTCCATGCACGCATAGAGATCTGCGCATTTGCATGCACAGGCCGTCGCGGCGGAAGAGAACGCGAGCGAGAGCAGAATCATAACGCTCAGCCCGACAAACAAGAGTTTCTTCATACTACCTCCCATAAAAGAGTTGTCCCTGCTACAAGAATGTTGGTCGATTAGTCGAGCAGGGATAAACTAATCTCGTGGCACGAAATCATGGCGTCGACCGATCCGGCGCCGCAGAACAACCGCGTGATGTACCCCAATCTACGCGAGCGTTCCGAGCAGTAGTCGGGAAATGATGGCCTGCAACTCACTGAGAAAGACCCAGACAAGCCAGGCGATGCCTGCAAGAGCGATGGCTTTTGCTTTACCGCTCTTTGTCATGACACGGAAACCGACAGAGATCGTTATGATATACCAGATGGCAAAGGGGTTGATGTTGCTCAACAGAGTCGACAGCGTGGGATGCGCGTCCCTGTCCGGAAGCAGGACTTCTAATCCCTTGAAGATCGTCATGTCGTAGGCGGATTCGATGCGCTCGATCCCTCGTAGATTGAGGATGAGGAGCGTCAGCAAGTTCATAAAAACGAAAATTATCTCGGCGTACGCGACGGCTGAAAATAACCGCTTGAACAAGTTTCCACCATCCCCGGCAAAGATCATGGCAAGAAGAAAGAGAATGCCGGCCAGCACAAACCACCGCAGCATCACGACCGCAGGAGCGATCAACAGTTGCGCTACGACCATCGATTTCATGACGCCGTTCATGGCGGCCTGGGCGCCGGCGGAGCCGAACGATGATTCAAATATCTTTCTCATCGGCTCGATCATCGCCGGGATCATGAACCATCCAATGATGACGGAACTTATGAGCAGAAAAACAAGAGGAATTCGCCAGCGGGGAGATCGATCGAGATCCTCATAGACTGCCGTGGGAGTCGGTATGACATTGAACAGATGGAGTATTTCTTTCTTCCACCCCACAAACACCTCTCGGGAATGTTGTCCTGATTCTCAGCAACAATCGTGTTGACATTGCTGAGGGGTTTTCGTTAATTAACAGCAAATTGTTGCAAGAGTCAATAAGAAACTTGTAATAATTTTTCCTACAACGTCTTGTCGAGGGAGGCCATCAATGTTATCAGAGCTCTTGAAAGAATTCAGGCAGAAGAACAATCTCATGCAGAAGGAGATGGCAGACTTGCTCGGCATCTCCCGTGAGCACTACGCTCAAATCGAATCGGGCAATGTGATCCCCTCTGTGAGATTGCTCCTCATCATTTCAGAAAAACTTCCGATCGAGATCACCATCATCTTCAGCCATGGAACCTGTGAATATCTTTATCGGGGAATAGAATGGAGGGGAAGGATGTGAGAAGAGCGCTGATCTGCGATACGCACAACTACCGTGCCGGCACTTCCTGCTCCAGGATCCGGTAGATCTTCATCAGGGGGATATGGTGCTCCATCGCGAGCCGCCTGCACTCTTCATATTCCGGAACCAGCCGCTCATCGCCATCCATCATGATCGCTTTATATCTGACCGTCCCGAATTTCGTTTCGATGTTTCGTTCCTCACGATGAAGTTTCTTTCGCTCCGTCGGAATGACCCTGAGACCGATCGTCGTCGTCTGTGCAAACAATACTTGTGAGATCGTTTCCAACTTTGAGCGGCTGACTAGCGTGGAGAGAAGCATCCCCGGCCGTCCTTTCTTCATGATGATCGGCACCATATAGGCATCGTTCGCTCCTGCGGCAAGGAGTTGTTCGATGACGAATGGGTATATCTCGGGGTTCATGTCGTCGATGTTTGTTTCGACCATGACCAGTTCATCCGTTCCGTAGTTGTCCGGGAGATCTCCGATGATCACCCGCAGGAGATTCGGAATGTCCGGCAGTTCTCTCGATCCGGCGCCGTAGCCGATCGATTCGATCCGGAACTGCTCGCTCGAGAGCACACCGCTCGATAGCGATTTAATGATCGCCGCACCAGTGGGCGTCGTCAGCTCGTAGGGAATACTGGTAAGGATGGTGGGGTATCCCGTCAGGATCTCTGCCGCGGCAGGCCCTGGAAGCGGGAGCTTCCCATGCTCGGTATCGATGAATCCGCCGCTGCCGAGCCTGACAGGCGACGAGTATACTCCGTCGATCCTGAATTTTTCAAGGCAGACCGCTGCGCCCACGATATCAACGATCGAATCGAGCGCACCGACTTCATGGAAATGAATCTTCTCAATTGTCGATTGGTGAACCTTGGCCTCAGCTCTCGCCACTTCGCTGAATATTTTTTTCGCATCGCCCTTGACGCGCGAACTCAGCGAACTGCCGTCGATGATCGCGAGGATATCCCCGAGATGGCGATGGTGCGTCTGCTTCGCAGAAATAACGACATCGACCTTCACCGCGGTGATCCCGTTCCGCGTCAAATGCCTTGCCTCAAGTTCAACTCCCTGGAGGTTAAGCTTTGCGATTTCGTCCTTGAGTTCGTCGATCGGCAGGCCGGCGCTGACGAACGCGCCGAGCGTCATGTCGCCGCTTATTCCTCCAACCGTATCGAAATAGGCTATTCGCATTGCCAATCAATCTACAAAACTTTTTCCAGATAGGAAAGAACCCGCATCGTGGCGCCGGTGTTGCGCTCGACGAGCGACTTGGCGTGGCGGCCGGCCTTGTCACGCTCCGCGCTATCGGTGAACAACCTGTCGAGATGTTTCAGCAATTCGTTTGCCGTGTTCGCGACATACGCGCCACGTTCCTTCAGGAGTTGAACGGCTTCCTGAGAATTTTCATAATTTGGCCCGAACACGATCGGAACGCCGTATACGGCAGGCTCAAGGACATTATGGACGCCCTCGCCGAAGCTCCCCCCCACAAATGCGACATGCGCATATTGATACAATGCCATGAGAATCCCGACGCTGTCGATGATGAGAAACTGCTCCTGCCGATAGTCGTTGAGCTCCGACAATCGAAGATGCGTTGCATGCCCGTTCAACAGGTTTTCGACTCTCTCAAGGTTCTCTTCGTTCGGCTCGTGAGGGACGAGGACAATGAGGACGTTCGCGTGTTTACCGAGAAGCTCGAAGCAGGCCGGCAGGACATGTCGCTCATCCTCCTCCCAACTGCTTCCGATGAGAAGGAGCTTCTTATGCTCGATGACCCCTGGCGGCAGGAGGTGCTTCATTCTTGATTCGTTGCTCCTCTGCTTCACCTGATCGTACCGTGTATCTCCGATGACGTTCAGGACCGGCCGCTGAAGCCGGAACGATTCAAAAACGGCTTTGTCGGTCTCCGAAACGGTGAGTATATAATTCAGACAATCGTAGAGTGCTCGATGGAACTGAAACAACAGCGGTAGTTTTCGTGCAGTTGTGTCGCGCAGCGTCGCGCTGGCCATATAGATCGGGATACCGCGGTCGTGAAGCGCCCAGATATGATTCGGCCAGAGATCATACCGCACGACGATGGCCGCCGTCGGCTTGATGAGATCGATAAATTGTTCGGCGTTGGCCCGTGAATCGAACGGCAGGTACGTGATGATGGTGGCAAGCTTGTAGTTCAGGGAATGTTCAAAACCGGACGGAGAAAAGAATGAGACAATGATATCGACGGTCGGGTGTGTTCGCTTGAGCTCGGCAATGATCGGCTTGGCCTGTTCAAATTCACCCATCGATGAGGAATGAAACCAGATCCTCTTGGAGTGACGGTTGAGCCGTGCCACCTGTGTCTGGAGGTTCGGGAAAAGATCTTTCCTCCCTCTCAAGCCGCGTCTTGCTTTATGATTGACGAGCCCGAGTATCTGAAAGCCGATCCAGCCGAGCGGGATGACCAGCATATTATAGAGCAGCCGCCAGAACATGGGCATCACGGAGTAAGAACTTGAATGGAATCGCCCCTTTGAATCGTCCCACCCGCAACCACCCGGGCCAGCATCCCCCGTCTTCCCTTGATCTCTGCCATCAGGCCGGATCTCAACTCTTCCATCCTGCTGCAAGGCGAACATGGTTTGGTCACCTGAAGGATCACGGCTGAACCGATTTTCAATCGGTCCTTCTGCTTGAGCAACATCAACGCGATGCCGGCCGTCGTAATATTTTCCTTGACGTCTCCTGGCCCGAGATTGAGAAGGTCCAAAGTTTCCTGTTCGATCATCAGGACCTGACGCGAACTGTCGGGCAGTGCATGGCGGTCGTTTTTTAGTCCGAGATTCTCAATCGCCTCCGCCCTGTCGACCATGAGCATCGGTTTCCGACGGCCCGGGCAGATCTGAAGCGATACCACCTCACCGTTTTCTGTCTGTTGCATCTTCGTCCTCAATGGAGTAGCTGTTGCGCTGCCATAACGACTTCGTTCGTTTGAATCTTCTTCATGCAATCAAAATGTTTTTCCGGACATGCCGCCAGGCCGATCGACGTGCATGGCCGGCATGGGACATCCGGACGTTCAATGACGGCGTTCGGCACGCCGAACGGGACAAATCCAAACTCTTTCACTGTGGAACCGAAAATCGCGACGATCTTCCGCTTACGAGCCGCAGCGAGGTGCATCAAACCGGTATCATTTGTCACCACGAGCTGACAGCGATCCATCACCGCCGCCGTTTCGAGAAGCGAAAGCTTTCCTGCAAAACTCTCCGCCGCATTTGCATTGCACTTTGCGTTGATCATCTGCGCAATGTCGCCGCAATAGTCGGCGTCTTCCTTCCCGCCGAAGACGAGGATCTTTGCCTGCTCCGCTGTGGCAAGCTGCACGCCGGTTTCGACGAATCGCTCGGGCGGCCACTGCTTGGTCGCATGCCTGGCGCCCGGTACGAGGCCGATGACCATCCGAAACCGGTCGAGCTGAAATTTATCAAGCGCGGATCGCACCCTCGACACTGTCTCCTCGGGAACAACGACTTCCAACCCCTGGCCGTCGTCCTCCAGACCGAGGGATTTTACCGTTTCGAGATAGCGCCCGGCAACCGGCACGACGCCGCGGTAATAGTTTTTCTTGAACTTCACCAGCATGAAGCGGGCAACCGCCCGTTTGTTCACGACGCGCGTTGCCCGGGCTCCGGAAAAGAAGCGGAGGTATCGACTCCGAATGCTGTTATGAAGATCGAGGAAGTAATCGTATCGCTCTGTTCTGATTTTCCTTTTGACTGCCGCAAGTTCGGCAAAATCGTTCGTTTGAAGTTCGTGAACAGCTGAAAGGTGCCCGTTGAATTTCACTAATTCGGCAAACTCCGCCTTGACGAGAAAGTCGATCCGGGCATGCGGATAGGCTCCTCTCAACACACGCAGAAGCGGTGAGGTGAGAATAATGTCGCCGACGGAACTGAAACGGACGATGAGGATCTTGTTGATGGTCCGCATGAGACGTCACGCAAAGTATCAATTTTTGGAGGGATTTGCAACATGGAAAAGCGGGGGGGGTGAAACGGGTAGTGCGGATGTACTGTTTTGATGACACAGCGACGACCGCGCCGGCTCGGTGATGTTCGTGGTACGACCTGCGAGCCCGGTGTCGATCAGGGCGGGATGAAAGCCGCGGTTGTTACAACTCCTCCTCCGTCAGAAACTCGTCGATATTATATCTCTTGTCCGAATCCGTCGGAAGCGGGATCGGTTTCACTCTCTTCTTGCGGAGCATCATCGGAAGCACGACGATGCCTGTTACGATTGCTGCGATTAACCAATGTTTCATAAGAGACCTCATGGGAATTACTGAATGCAGATTATCCCTTCCGTGTTCCAGAGCTCGAGGTAGACGATAGCGTACCATCGTTGTTTGTCAATTTCATCGAGGAGAAGATATTCGAACAGCAATTTCTCCTCGAGTGAGAGCATTGGCAAATAGTATTTTCGTTTCATAATGGTGCGCTCCAAATTCAATTTACTTAGCCGCAATAAAGAAGATCGAAGAAGGAGGGATGTGTCGTTTGTCACGAGATATGGAGCAGATCACCGGGTTCTGTGATCTTTTACGGCTATTTTGCGAAAAGAGAGTAAACCGGCGGGTTTCGGGAAATCAACTACTCATCAGCTTCAACGTCGATCGAGGTGTCCCCTGCATCTGAAATGGCGATCCGGAGTATATTGGGGCGGCAACAGACGGTACAATCTTCGATGTATGTTTGGTGAAGCCCGGCCGAAGAATCAACAGTTGTCTCGTTTAATTCCCCGCAATGCGGGCATCGGTACCAGACGGCTTCTAATCCATTCATGATGGCTGCGTAACTTGTTCATCCAAAATAAGGAAAAACGCCACAAGGGCTGGAAGATGCGATCAGTGTAAGTCTCGCGCGTTTCTGTGTCATCTGTGTTCTATTCCCGAGGTTTTCAGATAATATCATTTTCTTTGACGGAAATCAAAAAAATGATATTTTGATCAGGAATGCACAACATGCCCGAAACGCTTCTTCGCTATTTTATTCTTAACAAACCGTACGGAACCCTTTGCCAGTTCACCGACAAGGAAGGAAGACCCACCCTTGGCGCGCTCGGCAGGTTTCCCGCCGATGTGTACCCTGTCGGCCGGCTCGATGCCGACAGCGAAGGGCTCGTCCTCCTCTCGAACGACGGAAAATTGAAGCACACGCTTCTTGATCCGAAAAAGCGGCATCCCCGAACCTATCTCGCCCAGATTGAACGACTTCCGACTCCTGCCGCCATCGAGCGGCTCTCCAGCGGCGTGATCATCGAAGGAAAAACGACATTGCCCGCAAAGGTCCGATTGTTGGATGAGGAGCCGACCGTGCCGCCTCGCCCCGTTCCGATCCGTTTCAGAAAGAACGTACCGACCGCGTGGATCGAAATAACATTGCATGAAGGAAGAAATCGCCAGGTGAGAAAGATGACTGCCGTCGTCGGCCATCCGACCCTCCGGATTATCCGGACCGGGATCGGCAGTCTTACTCTTGAAGGGCTGCGTCCGGGTGAACATCGTGCCCTGAACTCAACAGAGATCGCGGAGCTCAGACGACTTGTCTTCGGCACACCGGAGTAAGCGGCTGCCGGATCTATTTGTCGAGATGAAGCTTGTCCAGTTTCGGTTTGATGACAAACCTGCAGTAGGGAGCGTTGGAATTGTTCTTGAAATAATCCTGATGGTAATTTTCCGCTTCGTAAAAATGGTCGAGCGGTTTGATCTCGGTGACGATCGGATCTTCGAACTGTTTTGCCGCGTTCCGCTTCGACGTTTCCGCAGCCGGCTTCTGCTTCTCGTCATGATAGAAGATCACTGACCGGTATTGCGTCCCTCTATCCGCTCCCTGTTGGTTCAACGTCGTCGGGTCGTGCGCCTTCCAGAACACGTCGAGGAGTTTTTCATAGCTGATCTTTTTCGGATCAAAGGTGATCTGGGCAACCTCCGCATGGCCGGTCGCGCCTGTGCATACCTGTTCATAGGTGGGATTCGGCCGGTTTCCGCCGGCATAGCCGGCCACGACTGAACTGACGCCGTCGAGCCGTTCAAAGACCGCTTCGACGCACCAGAAACAGCCTGCGCCGAATGTCGCTTTTTCCATCTGAGTCATATGATTTCCCTGCTGTGCATACCCTTGTGACCAAAGAAGCAATATCAGAAATAAAGTTTTCATGACCTTTCAACACCCCATCGATGGGGAAGAGTTCCCGCGAGCATATCTCAGAGCTTGAAGAATTCCATATCGATTCCCTTTCGGAGCTTCGTGATAAAAATGATCTGCCCCATATGCTGCGCAACATGTTCGACCACATGAGAGATCGCATAGAGACACGTGTGATCCCATTTCTGAAAATGCCGGACTTCCAGGAGCTTGTTGACATCGAGTTGCGCGAGAACCTGGTCCGCTTCGAGAAGCGTGCCTTCAAAGGTCTTGAGCAACTCCGCCTTCGGCAGATGAGTTCGCTCTGCGAATTCCTGCGGGCGATTTCTCTCAAACGAGATGCCTCCGATGCCGGCGATGATCCATTGGCGGATGTTTCCCGAGAGATGGAGGAGAAGATTTCCGATACTGTTATCGGTCTCATGCGCACGCCACCAGATGTCATCCTCGGTGAGCTGGTCGAGGCAGCCCTTGATCTTCGGAAGATACTCTTCGATCAGGTGACGCCGGCAGCAAGAGATGAATTCAGCCCCGATTTCGCCACCTCCACTGATTTTCGCAGATTTTACTGATGACTCACTGATGGCAGATTTCGCTGAGTGATGAGGTTGTGTAAATATTTTTCTTTTCACTTCGACGCTCCTTCCGAAATTAATAAGAAGACCGATTTCGAGCCCCGAGACTTTGAGATAGTGAAGTAACTTTTCTTCATTTGATGATTTTTTCGGTTGTCTCGTTATGCGGATACTTTTCTGCCGGAAATTCCTTCATGTTCGTCCCCTCCCATCTGTGAAATCTGTAATCAGTGATTAAATCTGTGTAATCAGCGAAAATCTGTGGATTAGGATACTTCCTTAACGTGGTTGTCTGAACCATGATTTTCTTGATTCACATGATGTCCAGGATGAAAATAAAATCATGAAAATCCTTTCATCATGGAAATCCGGGTTCAGACATCCCAGAGTCCCTGTCGGTCCGAGCGCAGTGACTCCGCCCTCTTTTGGGCGGAGGAACGAAGTCGAGGACTATCCTGAGTTTGCCATAGCCCCTCTGGATGCGCTTCGACTGGCGCTCGGCGCGACGAGGATTGTTTTGCTGCGCTCACGGCCGCTCAAGGCGACGGGGAGAGGGTAAGGATTCACTCAGCTGTCCGAATCACGATTTTCATAATTCACTGGATTGACGGGATGCAACAAATAATCCTGGTAATCCCTGAATCCCATAAATCCTGGTTCAGACACCCTCGACAATCCCTTTAGAATCAAATTGGAGCATCATGATTTTCCCTTGTTTCCGTTTTTCCTCTTGGGCAATTTCTTTTTTGAGCAATGAGATAACCTGTGTATCGAGTCAGCATGATGTCGTCAATCTCTCGTTTACTTCCCGATCCGAGGTCGACCATTTTGTTGACATCAACAAAATGGTCAGGAATATCTTGTCCTGCCGTTTTACATGCTATTTTTGCCTTTTCAATGACCACTGAAAAATTTCTCCACTCCGAATAGCCAAGCAGTCCTTGTAATTCTCTGGCAAACCAAAACTCTACCTCGTCAGTAGTACGCGATACTGATTCGAAGCTGGAAGTTAATGTTCTTATTAAATCGGATTTCATACCATTAATATCTCCGTTATTTTTTCAAAACGCAAAAAGCAAGCGTAAGCTTAGTCGTCTGAACCGTGATTTACATGATTAAAGGATGACCCGGATTGTGCAATCATGGCGATCCCGTAATCCCATAAATCCTGGTTCAGACATCCTGGTGGCTTTGATGATCTTCTCGGTTAAATCATTTCGCGAATATGCGACAATCCAACAATATCACTCCTACGGAGTTCCATCCATTTGCTTTTATCTTTCTATAAACATTTCGTCCCGATGGGACTTCAGTTCCACTCCGTTAGGAGTGGAATGTTTATAGAAATACGCGAGGAAATAAAATCGAGCTCCAGCGGAGCGACATGTAATACGGAGTTTTATCCATTTGGTTTTTTCTTTTTTGTCATGTTGAGTGGAGCGAAACATCTAACACAGGCCACAAAGAAGATTCTTCTCCTGCACTCCGTCCGGCATCAGAATGTCACTCGGACAGTGTTTCATTCATTTGTTATTTCCCTCAGCCGTCTGAACCACGATTTATATGATAAAAGGATTACCCGGATTGTTGCAATCATGGTAATCCCAAAATCCCATAAATCCCGGTTCAGACATCCTGGTGGCTTTGATGATCTTCTCGGTTAAATCATTTCGCGAATATGCGACAATCCAACAATATCACTCCTACGGAGTTCCATCCATTTGCTTTTATCTTTCTATAAACATTTCGTCCCGATGGGACTTCAGTTCCACTCCGTTAGGAGTGGAATGTTTATAGAAATACGCGAGGAAATAAAATCGAGCTCCAGCGGAGCGACATGTAATACGGAGTTTTATCCATTTGGTTTTTTCTTTTTTGTCATGTTGAGTGGAGCGAAACATCTAACACAGGCCACAAAGAAGATTCTTCTCCTGCACTCCGTCCGGCATCAGAATGTCACTCGGACAGTGTTTCATTCATTTGTTATTTCCCTCAGCCGTCTGAACCACGATTTATATGATAAAAGGATTACCCGGATTGTTGCAATCATGGTCATCCTACCACGAGGTGGTCACTTCGGGATAATCCCATAAATCCTGGTTCAGACACCCTCCACAATCCTTCTCTCCTCCTCCGTCAGTCCATACAACTCGTAGACCGCTTGATCGATCTGGCGGTCGAGGGATTCGACCTGGATGTCGCGGCGGTTTTTTATCGCCTTCGGATACGTCCTCCAGAGTTGGTTTCATAGCCAGTTTTATTACGGGCAGCTATCGGAATCTGAAAGTTCCAAGTAACCACCACGGAGTCTGGATATAATGGATCCGAGACCCAAGTAGTGCAGGTATCACACGCTGATTCAACCTACGCAAATCGTATGGCACACGAAAGGCATCATGCTCCACAGCTGTACATGGTTGGCCGTCGCCCCACAGGGTGGAATGGAACAAGCCATTCCTAAGACGCACGATCTTCTTGATATGTTGTTCATTCTTTACAGGAATTCCATAATGCTTGCAAAGATTTATCATCTGCTTAACGTGATTGCTCAGTTTTAGCCTTCGATTGAGAGTTTTCGCAAGACGGCAACAACCATCGAAAACCATATATTCAATCATGAACCGTTCCCAATCCCATTCATAGGACAAGGCCCGACTGTGCATGAAGAGAATATTCGTCATGAGTTTTTGCTGCTCACCATTCCAGCCTTTCCATGTTCGGTAGCCCTCCGAAAGAAATTCCGCTGCCCACTGATCAGTCAGAGAGATATTATGTTGCCCTTTCACTGGCATGCGTCCATCGACCCACCAGTCATGAAACTGTAATCTTACACCATAGAGGTATCCTAAGAGATGAATCAGGAAACCTCCCTCAGTTGTCCGTAAGTCTTTCGCACCTGAGGCCGTGACAATGGTTAGCTGATGTGAATAAGGAACTCGATAGATGTGTGCTGGCCTTTTCGTCCTGGGGACTCGTTTGATTTTCTTCAATGTCTTCGGATTCACCCTCCATTGTTGTGACAATGGAGGATACATGAATCCATCTTGGTGAGAGTCTTTGACGATAGCTTCCAAGATCTCATCGAAGTCTGGAACTGGCTCAATCTTAACATCATTAAAGGAAGCGCTCAATTTCACCGGTAAGAATCCGAACAGATCGCTTTGTACGCCGGATTTCATTTCCCTCCTTCCACAATCTTTCTCTCCTCCTCCGTCAACCCATACAACTCATAGACTGCTTCATCAATCTGCCGATCAAGAGATTCGATCTGGATATCCAGCCGGTTCTTCTCGGCCTCGGTGGTTGCGGCGGCGTGCTTCTCTTTGGCTTTGAGCATTTGCTCGACGAGCGTAACGATCTGATCGTGCCGCGCTTTGTCTGCCGCATCGTCAAAGTTGATTGTGCGGATGGGAAGCTCTTCGATGTATTGTCGATTATAGGCGTAGAACCCACCACTGAACTGGCTACTGTAGGATTTCAAGAATCGATCAAGTAATCTTGAGTTAAGAAGTCCCAGAACGTATTCGTAGGAAATGGTTTGATCACCACGGAGGGTAATTCCATAACCGCCTCCTCCACCCCCACCACTACCTACAAAATAATATGAACCTTTGCAATCTAACGTGAAAGAGGCTTGGCTTGCGATACTCGGTGTTAGTATTTTCTTTTGCTCCATCTCGCCTAAGTTTTGCGATCTGCCGAATGCATACCAACGACCGTGCTTCCATTTACCTCTTTCCCTATCTTCAAGCTGCGCTTTATTCTCTCTTAGATAGCTCCAAACACTAGGCAAGTCGTTTTCTAATTCCTTGACAGACAACAGTTCAGCTTTTCCAGACACCAATTTATATGGGAAAAGAATTGACTTCGTTACGTTTGAAATCAGGTATCGTCGGATATTAAGTGAACCCTTACAAAGAGGATGCAGAATTTCCGTTTCCAATTTATGAGATTTCTGAGTAGCCTCAGAGAAAAAACCATCACCTTCGCTACTTATAATGAATACTGGGTCGGCACCAGTAATGAGTCCTTGAAAAATTCTATCTGCAACATCTTTCAACTTCACAGGCATCTGTCTTAATTTGTCAAATAAAAGAGAACATTCCCCCACGTCGAAGTTCCATTCTTTCTGTGAGATCTCATCGGAATGGATTTGTCCCTGATCGGCTTCACCAATGTTCTTCCATTTTTCAAGATTCTTGACTTTCAATACCTTGATTTCGTTTCTGCTCGATGATTGAAGAAAGAGTAGGCATGTATAGGTCATCGCCCCTTTAAAGACTTGTTGGTCACCAAAGTGGACTATCTTTGAAAGATGTTTTCCACTAGCAATTAATTCTCGGAGCGATTCACCGTACTGTGCATTGAAGAATTTGTGCGGCAAAATGTAGCCGAGCAGTCCAGCTTTGTTCAAGAAGGATAATGCACGCTCTACAAACACAACATAAATGTCGTAGTTACCTTTTGCGGCAGATTTGTATTTATTCTTGAGAAGCTCAACAATTGTTGGATTAAACTCCTGCAAAGCCTGAATCCGGATATACGGCGGATTCCCCACCACTACATCAAACCCTCCGCCCTTCATAATCTCCGGAAACGCGTCCTCGAAGTTCATCGGCTTGAGTGCGTGCTCCGTGTCGTCGTCGAACATCGGTACAGACGTTGCATGCAATGTCTGTACGATGTCGCGCCCGATGAGCGAGTTGCCGCAAACGATGTTGCGCCTGAGATCGGGCAGCATCCGCTCTTTTAATAAGCTGAACTGGAAGGCGTCGTTCATCGTAACATCCTCCATCAACTTGAGATATAATGAAAGCTGCGTCACCTCCGTCGCCTGGAAGTCGATATCCACGCCGTAAATGTTGTTCACCAGAATCTCCTGCCGCTTCCTGTGCGACAGGACAATCTTGCCTTCACGAGTCTCGGTATCGCCTTTCTTCGCCTTCTGCGGGTGCTCGGTGTAATAGCGCGTATGATAGTCGAGAAGCTGGCTGTAGACTTCCAGCAGAAACGAGCCCGAGCCGCAGGCGATGTCGGCGATCCTGAGCTTGGCGACTTCGGCGGGCGTGAGACGGAACGATAGGGTGTAGGGTGTAGGGTGTAGGGTGTAGGGTGTAGGGGTTAGGGTTTCTTGAGAGATTGAATCAGGCGCGTGAGCATTTTGCCGACTTCCTGTGTCAAGATTGCTGCCTTCTCTGCCTGCGGCAGCACCAGGTACTTGAGGCGCACTGATATCTCGAGATGCGTCTCCAACTCCGTCAACGATCCCTTTGCTATCGAAAGATGATGGAGGTAGTCCCCCCGATGACTCCTCCCATATCCCTCCGCGATGTTTGCCGGAATCGAGACCGCTGCCCGCTGCATCTGACTTTTCAGTCCAAATTGCTCCTCCTTCGGAAGAATCGCGGATAGCCGATACACCTCTTCCACCAGAAGCATCGCCTTCTTCCACACTTCCAGTTCCCTGTACGATTCTAACGCCATGTCCTTCTCCTTTAATTATCCCTAAACCCTGAACCCTATCCCCTATACCCTGCTCTTCATACAACAACTTCCCCAGCGTCTCGCTCACGATGTATCGCACGATATACTCCGGCGTATAATAGACGCCGCCTGCCTTGCGCACTTCCGGCTTCTCGATCACCCTGGCGCGCTTGTCCGTTGTCGTCACCACCTTGCCGAGGAACCGCTCGTAAATACTGCCGAGGATGGAGATCGGAATCGAGTTGAAATCGTACGGCGAGGTTGGGTCGGCAAGCTCATCGCAGATATCGCCAAACGTGTCATCATCGGGCGGTATGAACGTCGGGCTATCGATCACCGGATGCTCTTTGAAGACCAAACCATTATACTTAGGTTCCAAGACGCCCCGGTGGCGAAGGAAGGCGTTCCATGCAGAAACATTATATCTGTAATTGATGACGGTTGGATCTTCGATCCCCTTATCCTCAAGGAAACGGACGAAGACAAGGCGGTCGAGCGTGCGCTGGACGGCTTCGGTAAGCGCTTCGCCATCAAGTCCCGCATTTTTATTCTTGAAGGCATGAGCGAGCGTATCGCGATAGCCGTCGAGTAATTCTAGAAACGCTTCATCGACCTGTTGATAGCCGCCCTTGGCGATCCCTTTTTTCGCCGCTTTGCCGCGCGGCCTGGGAAGGGCGCCGGCATAGTTTTCCAGTGAACCGTTCGCCACGGCGTCGCGTCCGAAGAGGAAGAAGATCTTCTTAAACGTCTCCTCGTCGGCATAGTCGGCGTAATGGTACACCTCGATCTTCCGGTCGAGCACCGTTTTGATGTCGGGTTTGTAGCGGCAGTCGAGGATATGAAACTCCTCGAAGTCTGTGAGGATAGCTATAGGAGTCTTCTGGTTCCAGCCGTAGCGGATTGCCTGATGGTAGTAGGTGGGATTGCGGAGATCGTGCGCGGGCTTCTTTGCCTCGACGAAGAACTTCACGTCGCGGTAGTTTGGCGCGATAAAGAACGCATAGTCGGCAAAGCGCTGTGATCCCTCCGTCCGCACGCGGTTCTCGATCTTTGCTTCCTGCTCGTACGGGTTTTTCTGTCGCTGGTGCGTGACGTCCCACCCGAGTGCAGTAAAGAATTTATCGATGAAATCCTGGCGAACCTGCGATTCCTGATATTGCGGCGAGAGGTATGCTGCTTCCTGCGCTTTAAAGTCTTGGACAAGCTGCCTCACAAGTGCGAGGGATTGTTCCATAGTCCGGATGATCATGAAAGAATGGTGCGTTTAATGTAATTATATCCGGCCAGTGAATCAACTGGACCAAACACGCACTGCCTGAACCGGCAGCAAGAGATGAATTCACTTCCCACTTCATCACGTCCACTGATTTTCGCAGATTTTACTGATGAACCGCTGATTACAGATTTCACAGATGCATGTGGTTGCGTGAGGATTTTTCTTTTCACTTCCCCTTTTGTGGATACTTTTCTGCCGGATATTCCTTCATGTTCCTTCGCTCCCATCTTTGAAATCTGTCCGTCCCGCCAACGGCGGGACGGATAATCTGTGCTTAAATCTGTTTAATCAGAGAAAATCTGTGGACTAGGCTACTTCCTTTACCGCTTCCACAAACTTTATCACCTCATCGAAATTGTGGTAGATGTGCGTGGAAACGCGGATGGAATTGAGATGCCCCTCCCCGACAAGCCGATGAATTTGAAATGCAAGGAATTATTGGCTATCTTCTAAAAAAGAAGGAACAACAATGCCAACTGAAATAATTTTTCTCGTCACAGAATCGGCTGAAGGCGGGTACGAAGCAAGAGCGCTGAATTTCCCCATTTTTACTCAAGCAGATTCATTCGAAGGACTAAAAGGAGCAACTCGGGATGCAGTCCGCTGCCATTTCGAAGAAAAAGAACATCCGTCGATTATCCGCCTCCATTATGTAAAAGAGGAAGTCATCGCTGCGTGAAACTCCCCCGCGACATCAGCGGCACTGAACTTGCAAAACGATTACAAAAGCTTGGCTATGTTGTCACTCGCCAAACGGGAAGTCATCAGCGCTTAACAAAACGAAGTCCGGAAGGCGACCACCACATTACAATACCTGCACATAAAACTCTCAAAGTAGGAACATTAAGCAGCATTCTTTCCGAAATTGCAGGGCATCATAAGACAACAAAAGAAGACCTCATTGAACAAGTATTTGGTAAGTGATTTGGGCGCTCTTTTCTATCCCTTGCTGCCTTTGACACCGACGTGCCATTCACGATCCGCGCTGCTATCATAAAACCTGTGGTAGATGCAACAACCTGTTATGCCACTTCCTTCACCGCCTCTACAAACTTCTTCACCTCATCGAAATTATTATAGAGGTGCGTCGAAACGCGAATCGAATTCAGATGGCTCTCCCCGACAAGCCGGATTCTGAACCCTCTTTCCGCTGCGTGCTCGCCAAACTTGTCGTACGCCATGTTCCTGAGCCTGAACCCGATCACGCAGGCTCGTGATTTCTCCTCCACGGGCGTCAGCATTTCGATCATCTCACCCAGCGCGAGGAGTTCCTTCTGTAGATACGCAGCCAATGAATTCCCGCGCCCGACAATGTTCGCCATTCCGATATGATACAGAAAGTCGATCGCTGCGCCGAGGCCGATGTAGATTGCCGCATTCTGCGTGGCGAAATCATACCGATGCGCCGTCGGGACATACCCTTTGAACTCGGGCGGGTCAACCGTCACGTCCCACCCGGTATCGGAATACCCGCCGACCCACCTTGCCTGGAGGAGATCGAGCATCTCTTTTTTCACGTACAGAAACCCTGTCCCTTTCGGGCCGCACATCCATTTGTGGCCGCACGTGGCATAAAAGTCACAGCCGATGTCTTTGAGATCGAGCATGGTCATACCGGGGCCGTGCGCGCCATCGAAAAACACCCAAAGCCCTTTCTCATGACCGAGCCGCGCAATTTCTTTGACGGGAAAAACCTGTCCGACAGTACAGGTGACATGCGGGATCGCGATGACCCGTGTGTTCTTGGAAATGAGATCGTTGATCCGATTGAGATTCTCGTCGGCGGTCATGGCCGGTTTCAGCGTCCTGATGACGATGCCGTCGAGACGCATGCGATTCAGCCACGGGAGGGCGTTGCCGACATGCTCATGCGTGGTCATGATCACCTCGTCGCCGCGTTTAAGCGGCAATCCACCCGCGACGATATTGATCCCTTCCGTCACATTGTGCGTAAGCGAAATCTCAGACTCGTCTACATTGACGAACCTGGCCACCTTAGGGCGCGCCACTTCCCAACCGCCATACTCGCCCGACACATCGATATTATCCAGCGCCTTCTTCACAGATTCCAGGACAGGATATGGCGACGGTCCCATCGTTCCGTTGTTGAAATAGACACGGTCCCTTGTCAGCGGAAACTGGTCGCGCACAATGCTCCAGAACTGTTCATCATCGGGCGCGACCGGTTGTTCACCCGCGATGATGTAACGAGCGCGTGAATGCGCCGGAAGAGCGATGAGCGCCCAGCTGCCGATGAGCCCGCCCGATACTCTCCTGATGAATTGTCGACGTGAACTGGCCATGCGGTTCACTCCTTCACCGTGAAGAATTGGTCTGGTCGAGCGCGGCCTTGAGCCCTTTGGCCAACGCGATCGGATCGTCCACACTCCAGAAATGCAGAAAAATCAGGCGGGGCGACTCGAAGAGCATGTGACTATGAACGGCCGTTACAGTGATGTTGTGACTCAGGAGTGCCTGCACGACCGGATTGACTTCATCTGCAAGAAGGACAAAATCCCCTGTTGTTGCGGCTTCTTTTGCGCCAACCATTTGCATATTGATCGCCGTCGCCATCCCCATGAACGGCGGAATCTCCATTCCGTGCTCGGTGATCTTTTCGACTCGCGGGACGCTGAATTGCAGCAGATTCCCCGCATGTTTCCCCGTTCTTGCGAGCGTTGATTCAACACCGCCCCAATTCGCGTCGGCCTTAGTTGTAGAGGATCCCGGAGTGGCCATCGGGATTTTTGTCTGGTCGAGAACGTCTTTGAGCCCTGCGGCAAGTTTCAGAAGATCCCCTTCTCCTCCGACATGCATATACATCACCTTCGGCTCCTCTCCGATGATGTGATTGTGTATTGCCGCGATCTCGAGGTGATGTTCCATCAGCTTCTTCTCAACGGACGGGATTTCACTTTCCATCAGCACAAGATCGCCCATGACCATGGCATGTTCACCCATGTTTCTGAACGCGAGCCACGCCGTGAGCGCCAGCCCCGGCTCGACATGCACATTGCCGACGTTCACACTAAGGTCGGAACGCGGAAACGCGAGCTTCAGGACCTGACCCTGGACGGTGCCCTTTCTCCCGAATATTGTTTCAACACCCTGCCAGTCGGGAAGTTGCGCCTCAGAAGCATTCACTCCCGCCAGTGCCATCAGGACGATCATCAGATATTTTTTCATCGCTTTCCTCTTATTTGTTATTGATTTGTTCCGCCTTCTGGAGGCAGTAGGCGTACAGGGCATCATAGACAATAAACTCGCGGGCGAGGATCTCATGATCATCGGCGAAACCGAGTTGCCGGAAGCCTTCCGCGACTGCCCGCAATCCCGGCGATTCGGATCGGTGGTACAGATCGTCCGCGACATCGGCACCATGGACAATCTGCGAAAGGAGATGAATGGCAGGCTCATCGATCTTATACTTCTCAACGATCGCCTCGAAACTGCACTTTCCATCGTGGTGTCCCAACTCCACTCCGTCTACATCGAAAGGGATGGCGCCTTCCCGGCCGGCGATTTCCAGCACCTGCTCCGCCGGCGTGAAAAGAAATTGGGCCTGAGGGTCAATAAACTTCCTGATGAGCCACGGGCAGGCGACCCTGTCCACCTTCACGTGATGCCGCGTTATCCATTTCATTTGTTTTAGTCGCTTACAGATATATTCAAGTTAATTGCGAGGCGCGACACTATGTTCCTCTCTCAAGCGATGCCAGGTCCTTTGTGTCCCCTGTGCCGATGAACATATACAACACCATCCCAACGAGACCAATTCCGAATGCCGCATAGAATGGCCATGTCGGATCCTTGCTCCAGAGCCATCCTCCGACGATCGATGCGGGCAGGACGGCCGCGCCCCGTATAAGATAGTAAAGTCCGACGCCTCTTCCACGTGCCGACGCTTTTGCGAGATCCACGATCAGCGCCTTGCGCGCCGGCTCACCGATCTCTCTCAGTCCGCCAACAATAAATGCCACGACGATCCAGGCAAGGCTGAAGGATTGGACCAGGATGAGTGGAAAAAGCGCAAAGAAGGCAAACGTGAGAAGAATAAACGGCTTGCGATTGAACTCATCCGAAAGTTTTGCAATGGGAATATAAAAGACGATCGATGCAACCATCTGTACCGTGGTCAGCCAGCCGAACTGGAATGCGGTCGCATGAGCGATGTTCATCACATAGAGAATGATGAAGACCTTCGGAATTCCTTCCGCCCAGCGGACAAGACAATCTGCGGCGAGCAATCGCTTGAGGCGGGGATCCATGTCTCTCCAGAGGTGACGGATTTGCAATGCATCGGAAGACGTTGTGCGATCTTCCCTGTAGAGTCTCATGATGACGAGCATCGACAACGCCGCACAGAGAATGGTGAGCATGAAACCGAGCCGCATTCCCTGCTGGAGTCCGAGGTTAAGAATGAGGAAACCGCCGATCGTCGGCGCGATGATGATTGGCAGCCGTTTGATGATCGCCTGGACGCCGAATCCGACTGAACGTTTGTTCGGCGGGAGATTGTCGCCAATGATGGCAAAGACGGCAGGCGACGAAAGACTCGTCCAAGCCATGACGAAAATAGTCCCGACCAGGATTCCCCACCATCCGTCGCTGATGAGATAGCAGCCATATCCCACGATCGCGCTGAGGATGAAGACGAGGAGCGATCTTCTTCTTCCGAGGCGGTCCGCCAGCCACCCGCCCGGATATTGGTAGAGCGCGTCGAGAATGTCCCTGAGCGTTCCGTATGCGGCGATGACCCACGGAGTGGCGTTGAAGAACTCGAGATACTTGGGAATGAACCTTGACCAGAGCTCTTCGCCCAGTCCCACCACCATGATAGCGATGAGCATCGCCAGAATGTTCGGTTCGAGCCCAAGGAATTGTCGGATGCGTCTCACATTATCGATCCATGAATGGAGAGTCGATTCACCGTTGAACGAGATGAAAATTTCCGGATCGGTGAAGACCTATCCGGATGCTGGAAAGTGGACCCAGCCCGCAGGGCGGAGCGGTTCCTCTTCGCCCTGCTCACGGACATATCCTATGCCGTCTTCCTTTCTCCGGATCTTTCCGATGACGGTGACATCGTTTGTCAGTCGTTCAAGTTTCGCAAATTCCGATTCGCCGATGGTGAAGAGCAGTTCATATTCCTCACCGCTGTAGAGTGCGTATTCGGTCGGCGATTCGGAAAATTCGGAGGCGACTTTCTGCGTCGATGCGAGAAGCGGAAGATTATGCTCCCAGATGGCGGCGCCGACATCGCCGGCGGCACACAGCTGATGAACGTCGGCGGCGAGGCCGTCGCTGATGTCGATCATCGAGTGGACATGAACGTCGTTCGCGAGTATCCTGGAGATATCGAGACGCGGCTTCGGCATCAGGTGTTTCTCGATCACTTCATGATATGGTCCGAGATCCGGCTGGAACGATTCGGCTGCCGGAGCACCAGCGTACCGCTGCTTTTCGCGCTGAAGAATTCTTAATCCTGCGATGGAGCCGCCAAGGTGGCCTGTCACGCAGAGATAATCTCCGACCTGCGCCCCCTTACGGTAAATGATCTTCTGCTCGTCTGCCTCACCGGTCAGGGAGACCGAAATCATCATATTGGCGAGCGAAGCGGTGGTATCGCCGCCTATGATCAGACACGAATATTTCCGGCACGCGAAGATTGCCCCGCGGTAGAACTCTTCCACCATCTCGACCGACGTTTTCTGCGGCAGCGCAAGCGTGATGGTCACATACCTGGCGGCGCCGCCCATAGCGGCGATATCACTGAGGCTTGCCGCTATGGCCTTCCAGCCGAGGTGCTGCATGGAAGTGTAGGTGAGATCGAAATGGACTCCCTCGATGAGAGCATCCGTTGTCAGAAGCTGAACTTTGCCGGGAGAACACTTGTAAGCGGCGGCATCATCCCCGATGCCCATGATGAGATGTTCGTGGACGTTGGAATCATCGACGCGAATGGCGACCAACTCAGAGATTCGTCGGATGAGACCGAATTCGCCAACAGTTGATATTTCCGTGCGTTGTCCTTCGGTACTCATGGCAATGTGGGAAGAACCAACGTACAGAAAGGAAGCTTCAAAGTCAACGAATTGGTGCTACTTTAGGAGTGCGGTAATGGCCTCGGTGAAAATCTCTTTCGTTCGGGCGCCGACGAAGGTTTGGATGATCTTCCCATGCTCGTCCACAAGAAACGAAGTCGGAAGTTGCCGGACGTTCCCAAACGCTTCCTCGAGTTCATCATTTGAGATGACGATTAGATAGGGTATGCCATTGTCGTGAACGAACGATTTGACATCTTCGAGAGCATTCGATCCTCTGTCTTCCGAGACTCCGATGATCTTCACGCCTCTGGAGGCAAGCTCGCGGCTCATGGCCACAAGATCGGGCAGCTCTTTTTTGCACGGGCCGCACCAGGTGGCCCAAAAATTTATCAGTGTGATCTTGCCCTGGAAGGAATCGTAATCGATCAACCTGCCGGTGCTGTCCTTCCATGAAAAGTTCGGTACTTTGTCCGCCCGCTTGACAACGCGCGACACCTCAGCGACGTTCATGGCGATGACCGTACCGTCGGTATCGCTGGACTTCGGCTGTTCTTTGGCGCATCCCGGGAGGAGAAACAACATCATCGGAATGAAAAGAAACGATGGGAAAAAATATCGCATCCGGTCTAGTGCCATTCCAACTAATTTTACCAAATCCCGCCGCAGGCGGGATGTAGGTAAAATTAATGTTGGAATGAGCATCCCGCCTGTTTTTGGCGGGATCAAGTTGGCAGATAAAAGTTGGATAGACACTAGTCTTCCCCGGTGAGCGATGCGAGGAGGACGTCTTTATTGATATCGGCGAGAGCGCAGCATAGGGTCGAGTCCTTGACCCAGAGTGCGAGTGAACAGTCGGGAATATGATTTTCGAAGTACCATCCTGTGCGCTGCAGCTCGGTCACCGCTTCGGCCGGCAGCCGGAAGTCACCCTTACGATCGAACGCTTCAGCGCAGCCTATCTGATAAAGATAGACGATGTCGTGAGCCCCCTGATAGATCAACTGAGCAATACACTGGTTATGATATTGAGAATATGCTGCTCCGAGAAGTTTGAACTTTTTCATCTTCGGGACATGGACCTTGAATTTGACCATCGGTTCAAAGAATGCTCTCACAGCCACAGGATCGTCGGAAACGATCTGCGGATGGAGCCGGCCGTCGAGGACGTCGTCAAAATTATTGTATGTCTGATGAATGATGTTGCCGTCGGCGGGCTGTGCATGAGAATGATGAGATTTCGATGGTGTGATAAGGGTGAGGAGGAGGACGACGGCCGCAACACTGGCGAGGGCGAGCATCATCTTCCATTGCGGCCGATTGATTCGTTCGCCGGAAGCGGCGCGTGGTTCACTGCTGAAGCGTTCAGCGGCGATCTGCCGCCTGATGCGTCTCTGCAGCCCGGATGGCGCTTCGGCCGGAGAAATCTGCCTCCGGACGACACGTTTCGTCATCCGCTCGAGTTCAAACTCTGTACGGCACGGCGAGCATTCGCCGAGATGCCGATTGAGAACCGAAAGGATATCCTCCCCTACCTCGCCATCGATCGCGGCGGGGATCAACTCCAGTACTTCATGACAAGTCACGGTGTTAAATCACGTCCTATCAAGATATCGATACGTTGTTCCTTTATTATTCCTTTGTTACAAATCCATGCTCTTTCGCGTACGAAAATAATTTCACTCTCAGCATCTTTCGTCCGCGATGCAGCCTCGACCGGATGGTTCCGATCGGGCAGTCGACAAATTCCGCGATCTCATCATAGCTGAGACCTTCGATGTCACAGAGAATCACCACGGTCCGAAAATCTTCCGGCAGCGATTCGATCGCGCGCGCCACATCATCGCTCAGGAGGCCCCCGAAGATCTTCTCCTCGAGGTCATTCGGATCAGCCGACGCGTACCGGATCGTCTTATAAAAATTCTGGATATCGTTATAATCAACGGTATCGGGTTCTTTCGTTTCCTTCCGGTAGCGATTGATGTACGAATTTTTCATTATCCTGAACAGCCACGCCCGTATATTAGTTCCCTTCTGGTATTTGTCCCAGAATCGGTAAGCTTTCAGGTAAGTCTCCTGAACCAGATCGTCCGCGTCGTCGGCGTTCGACGTCATGCGCAGCGCATAGTTGTAGAGAATATCCATATGAGGTATTGCCTCCCGCTCAAAATCCTCATGATCGGCCGGAAGCCTATTTTTTGCAAACGCCTTATTGAATAGTGTCATAAGTAATACCCCCGCCCAAGCGGTCCCTCATGTTATAATACATAATTGCCTTCAGAGGCGCAAGACCGCCTGTTTTTCATAGCGGGAGTCGTGCGATGGACCGTTCTGCCCGATCTCCAGGAGCTGCTACATATTGGATGTTTGTTATTCCGTCTCCTCGTAAACCGTTATGCCCCACATCGTTGTATCGTCGGGGGGATCTGTATTCCAGTCGTTATATGAATGTGAATCGTCGGAAACGTAATGCAAAGTGTAATCGCCTTTGTCAAGCATCATGGTCGTATTGACGACGCGGTTCTTCCGGCCGCCGCCTGCATGAAATGTCATGGAATAGGTCATTTCCCACACAACTGCACGGGTGGAAGCATTTTCAATCCAACCGTAATCGAACATCTCCTTGTTCTGCCCTTCACCGATGGCATAGATGCGAATCCGCAACGGCCCGCTGAGGCGGAAATTCTGCGTACGGTTGACGCTGTTGCCGACCTGGACGATCTGCGCGATGACGCCGGTCCGACGAGCGGACGGCGAAATCTCCACTTTCTTCATATTGAAATCCTCTCCCTCGCCGTATACGGTTATTCCCCAATGCTCAGGGTCATACGGCGGTGCCGAGTTCCAATCGTCATAGGCATGAGAACCATCTGTCTGGTAGACAACGGTGTAGTCCCCTTTCGGCAGTGCGATCACTTCATCGACCATGCGGTTTCGCTCCGTGCCTCCGGCGTGCTCGGTGTGATCGAGATCCATCGTCCACACCTTTTCCCGCGTTCTTGTATTGATGATCCAACCGTAATCGGCCATCTTGTTGCGCGAATTCGACGCTTCCCCGAGCGCATAAATTCGGAGGCGCGCCTCTTCCTTGAGAGAAAACGTGACTGTTCTCGTTTCATCGCTCCCGATGGGGACAAGCTGAACGATGACATTCCGGTCTTCATTCGGTTTCGACGTAAGCTTGAACGACCCTTTATCGGTCTCGTTCACGGCGATGAGCGAAATGCCGTAATTCAATGGATCGTCAGGGGGCGCGGCATTCCAGTCGACGTATGAATGTGAATCATCTGTGACATAATAAAGCGAGTACTCTCCGGCCGGGAGTGAGACGACATCATCGAACTTCACGTTCTTGTCGGCGCCGCCGGCGTGGTGGGTCATCGTCCTTGCCATTTCCCAGAGACGTTTGTGGCTTTTCGCATTCACGATCCAGCCATAATCGACGAGATCTCTTGAGGACGCTTGTTCTCCCATCGCATAAATTCTCAGCGACATCGGTTTTGCCAGAACGAATTGCTGACGCACGTGTTCGTTTTCACCGAGCCGTATCGCCTTGAACAGCGTATACGGGAACTCCTTCGGGGCTGCAAAGAACTTCACATCTGAATTCGCTTCGTTGACAAAGAGCTCGATTCCCCAGTCTTTGGCCCTGTGGGTCCACTCCTTTTCCACATTCTCTCCAAAGAGGTCTTCGAACCAGTCGAGGAATCCTCTACGCTTATTCTTTCGATCACCATCAGCATGTCTTCTCGGATCAACGTTCATATCAAAATTTGTGAACGTCGAGCCGCCGGTGTATGCATAGGCGGCGAAATAGAGTTCATAATCGCCTCGAGGAAGCGTGATCTCACCGTCGAATTTCCTGTCGCGACCCTGCTTCTTGGTATTGCCGCGTCCCATTCTCCAGACTTCCTCGCGTGAACCCGCGTTGATGATCCAGCCATACGCGAAAAGATCGGATGTTGAGAATGCGATTCGCCGTTCGGTGCCCGCCCCGAGTCCACGGAGATGTATCTTCGTTTCCGTGGAGAGAGAGAACCCGCCGCTTTTCAATTCGCTTTGAGTGAAGTCTCTTAGCTGAATCAGCGATTTTTCTCCGCTGAACGCGGCTATCGAAGTCACCAGACAAATCGAGGCCAGCCAGGCGATTCGGGGTATGGCGTTTATTTCAAGCAAATTTTACACTTCTGCGGCTGTATTGGATGGATGTTCTTAGTTCAAGCTTACGAATATTAATTTCAATTGTTTCAGCCATTTTGAAGCAATATCAATGCTCCAGAGGGCATTCTGGAACGAAAACGACACCTTGAGACCCCTCTCTTGACGCAAAACAAGTCAGTGTTGACAATCAGGATTGCTTTTTATATTTTGTGTGCGCAATATCAGCAAAAGGAGATGACAACAGAGAAAAGAATCATACAGGCATTAGCCGCTCCTCCCAATGGGAAGGACCGTTCGCTTCAGATAAAGTTGCGGTACAATGTCCTTTTTGACTCCGTCAAAGAGGAGCAACTCACAAAAATTCTTGAGTCGATAGAGGAGATCACCCTCCCCGCGGGATCGGTGATCTTTGAAGAAGAGAGTGAAGGGAATTCGCTCTACCTTCTCGTCAACGGGAGCGTGAAGATCTCCAAGCTTCTTCCGACTGGAGAAGAAACGTTTCTGGGGATACTTCATTCCGGCGATTTTTTTGGCGAGCTTGAACTCATCGACAACCGTCCGCGTTCCGCTCAGGCGACTGCGGTGACGGACTGCTCGCTCGGCAAACTTGGCCAAGCGGAATTCGGCAAGCTCCTCTCGGCAAATCCTCAATTCGCCCGAAATCTCTTGAAGATGTTGAGCCTCCGTTTGCGTTCAAGCAATGTACACTTCACGCATCAGCTGCAGGAAAATCTCGACAATGCCCGCGCGCAGCTCGACAGGATGCATATGCTCATCGAAGCATCCAAGTCTGTGAACTCCTCGCTTGATCTTGAGAGACTCCTCGGCATCATCCTTCATACCGCAACCACCGCCGTCAAAGCCGATCGGGGCACCGTTTACCTCGTCGAAGAAAGCTCGAAGCAGCTCTGGTCGAAAGTTCTCGAAGGATCGGCGATGGTGGATATCCGCCTGCCGGTCGGAAAAGGGATCGCCGGCTACGTTGCAGCGACGGGCGAAACGATCAACCTCACCGACGCCTATGCGGATCCTCGCTTCAACCCGGAGATCGACAAAACGAGCGGCTACAAAACACGAACGGTCCTCTGTATGCCGATGAAGAACAAAGAAGGAAAGATCATCGGCGTCGTCCAGTTGCTGAACAAGAGGCTCGGCGCCTTCGATAAGGAGGATGAGGAGTTCATCGGAGCGCTTTCTGTTCATGCGGCGATCGCGGTGGAAAACGCTCAGCTCGCGCAGAGAATGATCCAGTCGGAACGTCTCTCTGCCGTCGGAAGCATGGCCAACGCCATCATTCATGACATCAAGAACCCGATGGGGATGCTGCGGATGTACGCCCAGATCATGAAGAGCAAATCGAACAGCGCAGAGACCGGCAAGCTCGCGGACCAGATGGTGAGGCAGATCGATCGTTTCGTCACGATGACGCAGGAGGTGCTCGATTTCTCATGCGGGGTCAGCGAGCTGAAGCTCGAAGACGTCGACATTCCCGAGTTCATAGAGATGGTCCTTTCGTTCATCGAGACCGATCTTTCGGGGAGAAACATTCAACTCATCAGCAACACGCGGTTCACCGGCCGTGTAAAAATTGATCAGGACAAGATCGCAAGGGTTTTTGACAATCTCGCGACAAATGCCGCCGACGCGATGGCAAAAGGAGGCCATCTCACCGTGACGACGTATGGGCGCGACAAGCAGCTCATCATAGAATTTATGGACGATGGCGACGGTATCGCCGATGCCGTAAAGGCAAAGATCTTTCAGCCGTTTTTCACACACGGCAAGAAGCACGGCACCGGACTCGGGATGTCGATCGTCAAGAGAATCATCGACGACCACAAGGGAAGCATCGAAATCGAAAGCGAAGCCCGAAAGGGCACCACCGTCCGCCTTCTTCTCCCCGCCTGAATTTTCCCCGCATGCGTTTCCCGATCGACAAGAACAGCATCGAGGTCGTCCAGGGAGACATCACCACGGAAGCGACAGACACGATCGTCAATGCTGCCAATAATCATCTCTGGATGGGCGGAGGCGTGGCAGGAGCCATCAAGCGAGCCGGCGGCGAAGAAATCGAAAGGGAAGCTATCGCATTGGGCCCAATTGACGTCGGGAACGCGGTCATCACGTCTGCGGGAAAACTCCAGACAAAACATGTGATCCATGCGGCTGTCATGGGACAGGATCTCCACACAAACGCCGAGAAGATCAAGGCGGCCACGGTCAGCTCTTTGAAGCTTGCGGAAGAGAAGAAGCTCTCGTCGATCAGCTTTCCCGCATTGGGAACAGGTGTGGGAGGTTTTTCAGTTTTTCATTGCGCGAAGATCATGCTCACCGAGGCGATCGCTTTTCTCCAGCGGTCGCAGCATGTTCATGTTGTGCGAATCGTCTTGTTCGACGATGCCACATTTTCCGCATTCAAAGAAGAACTGAATCTGCAGTTCTCGGCCAAGCGGCACTGACGGGCCGCTGAAGAAGTAAACGGCGGGCGCCCTGCTATTCCTTTATTCCTCCACCGTGCAGAGCACGGATTCGAACGGATTAAACACAATCTCGATCGACGTTCTGGTGAGATCCACCCGCCGCTTCTCCTCCTGCGTGAGGTCAAATTCCGTAAGGTCCTTGTATTCTTCCGGTAGATGAAAGGAACAGATCGGGTCGCGCCAGAAATTGATCGTCAAGAAGGATCGGATGCGTGAGCGAGTCGTAGAGCGACGTCAGCAATAATTGACTCATAGCCTGGCGGTCAGGTTTTGTCTGTGCCTGACCGGTCAGGGCAGCCATCAACAACAGCGAACAGAGTAACATCCGATCCATGTGTTTCCTGCCGATCATTTCGTATCCAGGATGATCGGCAGTCCGTCTTTCCCGCTTCCGACGATAATGACCTTCGTGTTGGGCGATTCTGCGATCTTCAGTGTCGCTTCGATTCCTTTCCAACGGAGTAAATTATCGCTGATCCCAAGCGTGACAATTTTTTGAAAGTCGGCTATGCCCTGCGCCTCGATGCGCTTGCGGTCCGCTTCCTGCCGCTCCTTCATCAGCACAAATTGCATCCGTTGGCTCTCCTGTTCCATTCTCAGTTTTTCCTCGATGGCAGCCGTCAGCCCCGCCGGCAGCCCCACGCGCCGCAGTGGCGTCGATTCGATGGTGATCCCTCTCGGCTCGCCGATCTTTTTGAGATCATCGAGGATAAGACTTTCCAGGGCAGAACGCTCGGCGGTGTAGAGAGCTTTGGCTTCGTAAAGAGACGTGACACCCCGGCTCACAGATCGGAACTGGGGCTCAAGGATCACAGCGACGTAGTTCTCACCGACCGATTTATACACGTCAGCTGCCCGTTCAGGGTTGAGATGGTACAGGACGCTCACTTCGATCTGTGTCGTCAACCCTTCTTTGCTCGGCGTATCCAGCGTCTCCTTTAGCTCCAGCGTTTGAATCGACATCTTCACGATTGTCGCCAGCGGATTGACGAGATTGATACCGGATTTCAGCGTTCCTTCCTGGACTGTTCCAAAAAAATCCACGACACCGACATGGCCGGCGGGAATTGTCGTGAAACATTGGGTCAATGCAATCAAAGCTGCAAACACCGTCACGCCGCCGCTCACGACCATGGCCGTCCGATAAACGGCGTTTCGCTCCTGGTTAGCCTTCTTGCGCGAAGAAAACCAGACGAGGAAAGAGACAATTGCGACGAGGAAGAAAAAAACGAAGGTCATACTGTTCTCCTTTTTTTGATTAGGGAAAGAGTCTTGCGCCGGTTTGGACCGGCTCGACGAAGGTAAGAAAGCCGGCGACCAATTGCAAAGGAGATGGCCGGTAATTGATAATCTGTGCGAGAATACTTACTTTGGCATGACTATGAGAATTCTTAAACCAGCAGCGCTCCGGCACGGCGACGTCATCGGCATTTGCGCGCCGGCAAGCCCACCCGCCTCACCAGATTCACTCGATGCCGGCATACGCTACCTTGAGCAGCTCGGCTACAGAGTCGAATTGGGAAAGAACCTTTACCGCAAACGGGGATATCTCGCCGGTTCCGATGCTCAACGCGTCGCGGATATTCATCAATTATTTCTCAATCCAAAGGTCAAGGCGATCGTTGCGGCGCGGGGCGGTTACGGCGCCCACCGCATCCTCGCGAAGCTGAACTACAAACTCATCAGGCGCAATCCGAAGATTCTCGTCGGCTACAGCGACGTCACCGCGCTGCAGATGGCGATCTTCTCAAGAGCGCGCCTTACTTCGGTGTCCGGAGCGATGGTCATTGAAATGCCCGGGACATTCAAGCCGGCGAGAGAAGAGATGTTCTGGCGCTCTCTCACATCGAAAAAGCCTTTGGGCATCATCCGGGGCGCAAGAAACTGGCCCCTGCAGTTTTCTCGTGAGAAGATCTCGAATGGGAGAATTCTCGGAGGCAATCTTTCACTCCTTGCCGGGTTGATGGGGACCCCGTATTTTCCTTTGATCAATCATCTCGTGCTATTGTTGGAAGAAATCGATGAGAGGCCGTACCGCGTCGACCGGACGCTTCAGCAGATGAAGCTCAATCGCCTCTTTGAGCGCGCCCGCGGGATCGTCCTTGGCGCGTTCATCGACTGCACGCCGGTAAAAGGAAAGCCATCACTGCGCCTCCAGCAGGTCTTCGGGGAAACGTTTCATGATACTTCCATCCCGATCCTCTCCGGGTTCCGCTACGGCCACCTCAGCAATTCATTGACCATCCCCCTCGGCGTCCGGGTGCGTTTGAACGGGACGAAGAACACGCTCGAGTTCCTGGAGTCGGCGGTTTCCTGACCTTCAGCGCGTTTTTCCTGTTTAATTTTTTGACTCTTCTTCAAATTATGCGTAAATTTGAGCAGAAATTTCGAGTGTCTGCCAAATTGAATATCGCTGTTTTTGCCTCAGGAAGAGGATCGAACTTCAGGGCTATTGTTGATGCAATTAAAAACGGATCGATACCGCATGCGAAGATCGTCGTTGTCATCAGTAATAATTCCGATGCCGGAGCGCTTCAGATCGCAAAAGAAAACGGCATAACCGGCCTCCACCTGAGCCGAAAACAGTTTTCATCGGATGAATCGTTCACAACAGAGCTCCTGCAAACCCTTCGTTCTCATCGGACAAATCTTATCGTTCTTGCCGGCTATATGAAAAAGATCGATCCGACCATCATCAGGGCCTTCAGAAAGAGAATCATCAACGTCCATCCCGCGCTGCTTCCTTCGTTCGGAGGGACGGGGATGTACGGTTTGCGCGTCCACGAAGCGGTCATCGCCAGTAAAGCCACCGTCACAGGAGCAACCGTTCATGTCGTAGATGAAGAATACGACCACGGGCAAATATTATTGCAAAAAGAAGTGCCGGTGGAGCCTGACGATACTCCCGAAAGCCTCGCTGCCAGGGTCCTCAAGGTCGAGCATGAGATCTATCCCCAGGCCATCCGGCTGATCGCCGAAGGGCAAATCACTCTTGACGGACATCAACCTGAGGATTTCAACTCACGATGAATCTTCGTACTATTCATATTGCCCTGATCAGTGTTTCGGATAAGACGGGGATCGTCGAATTTGCCCGGGCTCTTCAGGGATGGAAGATCGAAATCATTTCCACCGGCGGGACATTAAAGACATTGACGGAAGCAGGCATCAACGTACGATCGATCACCGAGGTGACGGGATTTCCGGAAATTCTCGATGGACGGGTGAAAACACTCCACCCGAAAATCCACGGAGGGATCCTGGCCGTGAGTGAAAACCCGCTCCACCAGCAGGAACTTGAGAGGCTCGACATCGAGCCGATCGATATGGTGGTCGTCAACCTCTATCCATTTGAAGAGACGATCGCCCGGGGCGGCGTTCCTCCCGACGTCGCCATCGAACAGATCGACATCGGCGGGCCGACGATGCTTCGCGCGGCAGCAAAGAATTACAAGGACAAAACAGTGGTCGTATCTCCTTCGCAGTATCACCTTATCGTCGACGAGCTTGGCGCCAACAAAGGCGCCGTTTCCGAAGAGCTCCGCTTCAAACTGGCAAAGGAGGTCTTCCGTCAAACGGCAAAATATGATGCCGCCATCTCCGACTATTTTGTGAGCCGGAACGGGGCGTCATCCCATTCTCCGCTGCCGGAGACCGTCACCGTGAGCTTCCGAAAATCTCAGGAACTGCGATACGGAGAGAATCCGCATCAGCAGGCGGCGCTGTACGGCGATTTCTTTTCGATCTTCGAGAAACTTCACGGCAAAGAGCTTTCGTACAATAACATCGTCGATATTCAGGCCGCGGCCATGCTCCTCGAGGAATTTCCCGAGCCGACGGTGGTCATCGTCAAGCACACCAACCCGTGCGGTGTCGGTTCAGGTTCGACACTGGTTGAAGCGTATGAGAAGGCCTTCGCAACGGATACAAAATCCGCCTTCGGCGGCATCGTCGCACTCAATCATCCCGTCGATCTCCCGGTCGCAGAAAAGATCGACAGGGTGTTTACCGAAGTCGTCATTGCGCCTGGCTATGAAACCAACGCTCTCGAATTTCTCAGGAAGAAGAAGGATCGCCGGCTGATCAGACAGGCAGGGCCACTCAAGTCACGGAAGGCGCCGATATTGCGCAACGTGGCCGGCGGAGTCCTCCTGCAGACCACCGATGATATCACGCTCGATCCGTCACAATTGCGCAGCGTCACGAAGCGTCGGCCGACGCGTGAAGAGGAGCAGGCAATGATGTTTGCCTGGAAGATCGCAAAGCATGTGAAATCGAACGCGATCGTTTACGCGCGCGCGGACCGGACGGTCGGGATCGGAGCCGGACAGATGTCACGTTTCGATTCATCGAAGATCGCGGTGCTGAAGGCAAAGGAGATGGGATTGGATTTAAAGGGGACTGCCGTAGCATCCGACGCGTTTTTCCCTTTTGCCGATGGTCTGCTTGAAGCGGTGCATGCCGGCGCGACGGCAGTGATCCAGCCCGGCGGGTCCGTTCGGGATGAAGAAGTCATCAAAGCAGCCGACGACAACAATATCGCCATGATGTTCACAGGAATCAGACATTTTAAGCATTGACAATCCAATTAGCCACTACAACCTAAAGCAATAACGATACCTCATGGGCCTGCTCTCTCTATTTTCTGCCGATCTGGCGATCGATCTCGGGACGGCGAACACACTCATTTACATGAAGGGGAAGGGCATCGTTCTCAATGAACCTTCCATTGTTGCCTTCGACAGGAACACGAAGCGCATCGTGGCAATCGGGCACGAGGCACGCGAGATGCTCGGGAGAACGCACCGCGATATCCGGACGATTCGTCCGATGAAGGACGGCGTGATCGCCGATTTCGAAATTGCCGAAGGGATGCTGCGGGAATTTATCAAAAGGATCTCCTCGAACTGGCTCCCGAGCCGCCGCATCGTGGTCTGTGTCCCAAGCGGAGTGACTGAAGTTGAGAAGCGTGCCGTGCGCGATTCCGCGGAGCACGCCGGCGCAAAAGAAGTTCATCTCATTGCAGAACCGATGGCGGCAGCGATCGGCATCGGGCTTGACGTCGATGCGCCCGCCGGTAACATGGTAGTCGACGTCGGCGGCGGAACGACGGAGATCGCCGTCATCGCGCTTTCGGGTATCGTCAATGAGGAATCGATCCGTACGGCGGGCGACGAGATGAACAACGCCATCGTTCAATTCTTCAAGAAGAACCACAATATTCTCATCGGAGAACGGACGGCGGAAGCGATCAAATGCGAGGTGGGTTCGGCGATGCCGCTGAAGGAAGAGATGACCATCCAGGTGAAAGGACGTGACCTCGTCAACGGTATACCGAAGACGACCGAGGCGAGCTCCGTCGAGATCCGGGAATGCCTGAACGAACCGGTCCAGCAGATCGTCGATGCCGTCAAGCTGACGCTTGAGCGAACCCCCCCTGAGCTTTCCGCGGATATTCTTGACCGGGGGATCATGCTCTCCGGCGGCGGCGCTTTGCTGAAACAGCTCGACGAGCGGCTTCGCCTCGAAACGAGCCTGCCGGTTCATGTGGCGGAAGATCCGTTGACCGCCGTCGTTCGCGGCACGGGTAAAATTCTGGAACATCTCAACCATTACTCCAAAGTCCTCATCAAGAGCAGGAGATATTGAGCGGCAGCCGCAGCGTCATGCAAATCGCCGGAACCAAAATGTCTCTCCGCTCTCTGCTCTCCGCTCACAGCTCTCCGCTCATGGATCACCGCTCACCGCTCAGGGCTCCTACATGGAAAGACTGATCAACATCATACTGCTCTTCAAGGAGTATATCGTTCTCGTCATCCTCATCATTGTTTCTCTCGTCCTCCTCAGCAACAACGACAATCGACAGCTGCACGCCATCCGCGGATACACGATCGGTTTCGTCGGTGCGATGCAAAATGCCCTTTCGGTTATTCCGAATGTGTTTGAACTGAAGCGCGAAAATCGGATCCTCCGCCAGCTTAATGTCAACCTTTCAGATGAAGTGAATCGCCTCCGCGAAGCGCGGCTCGAGAATCACCACCTCCATCAGATGTTAAGCTTCAAAGAGCAGGGTAAGCTTCCTCTCCTGCCGGCCGACGTTGTGGGGAAAAGCCTCCACCTGCTCCGGAACACGCTGACCATCGCCATTGGGGAGCAGGATGGAGTGAGAGTCGACATGCCGATCATTTGCGAAACAGGCCTTGTCGGAAAGATCATCGCGACGAGCGCGCATTATTCTGTCGGCCAGCTCGTCCTCAACAAGGATTTCCGGGTCAGCGCCAAGGTTCAGCGGAGCCGCATCGTCGGCATCATCGCCTGGGACGGAGGAGAGACCCTGCGCCTGAAGAACGTGGCAAAGAAACAGGACATCAGGGAAGGCGACGTCATCCTGACGTCCGAGTACAGCAACATCTTTCCACGCGATATCAAGATCGGCACGGTCGTCAGAATCTCCGAGAAGACGGGTAACCTTTTCAAGGATGTTGATGTTGAACCCAATGTGGATTTTTTTACGCTTGAGCAGGTCTTTGTTGTGACGACGGTACCGGATATGGAGCGTGTGTCGCTCGAAAAAAATGCGGGGCATCTGAAATGATCGCGCGCGAAGTACGATACGGGCTCGTTTCGCTCTTTCTGATCCTCCTCCAGACTCAGGTGATGCGATATCTCTCTCTCGAAGGCATCACGCCGGATATTCTCATGATCTGGATTGTCTACATCGCTCTCATGAGCGGTCAGATGCATGGGATCATCTGGGGATTCTCCGTCGGCGTCGTCTTCGATCTGGTCACCGGCAACTTCATCGGCCTCTCCGCTTTGACGAAGACGATCTGTGGATTTGTCGCCGGGTATTTCTTCAATGAGAACAAGACAATCCTCACGCTCCGGAGTTACCGCTTCGTGATCATTGTTCTCATCGTGTCGCTCGTGCACAACACGATCTATTTTGTGATCTTCACGCAGGGAACCGACATCGGATTCATCAGGGCGATCTTCCAGTTCGGCCTTGCCACCGCATTGTACACGTCGACTCTCACTCTCCTCCCGATGTTCCGCTTCGGGCGCAAGTATCAGGTCTGAGATGTACGGCGAGCCGCAATTATATTTGCGAAGAAGGTTCTTTGTCGGCGTTATCGTCGTCATGTTCGTCGTGTTCGTCGCGCGCCTTGTTCAGCTTCAGGTCCTCTATCAGGATGTCTATGGCAAGAAATCGGAAGAGAACAGCATCCGCCCGATCGCCCGCGAGCCGATACGCGGCTACATGTATGACCGCCGCGGGACGCTCATTGTCGATAACCGGCCGGCATACACGCTGACGATCACACCGGCTGAATTCAAGAATGAGAACGTCGGCTATCTCGCAAGTGTATTGCAGCTCGATCCTGAGTTCATCAAGGAGCGGATCAGGAAGGGAAAGCTGTATAACCGCTTCGCGCCGGTGAAGATCAAACGCGATATCGATTTTCAGACATTATCGACCATCGAAGAGAACCGTTCAAAGCTCCCGGGGATCGATTATCAGATCGAATCGAAACGTTATTATCCTACCAAGGCTAAAGCTGCACATCTGTTTGGCTACACCAAAGAAGTTTCCGATCAACAGGTCAGCGAAAAGCCGAACGAATACCGCCCGGGCGACATTATCGGCGCTGGAGGACTCGAAGCAAAATATGAGCCTTTCCTTCGCGGTCAAAAGGGATATGAATTCATCACCGTCAATGCGCGCGGCGAAATGCTCGGCGCGTACAATGAAGGGAAGAGCGATGTCCCGGTAAAGGAAGGTAACGATCTCTATCTGGCGCTTGACGGAGATCTCCAATCGTTTGCCGAATCTCTGATGATCGGCAACACCGGCGCGATCGTGGCCATCGATCCCGAGGATGGCGGTGTGCTGGCTCTGGTGAGCGCACCGGATTATGATCTCACGGTCTTCGGGAGCGGAACGTCCTACGAAGAATGGGGGCGATTGAACACCGATCCTCAGCGGCCGCTGTTCAATCGCGCGACGCTCACCCGATATCCGCCGGGCTCGACGTTCAAGATGGTGCTCGCATCGGCCGCGCTGCAGGAAGGAGTGATCCCTTCATCCTGGGCGATCAATTGTCCGGGGGCGTTCCATTTCGGCACAAGGGTCTTCAAAGACCACATTGCCCACGGTCCGACAAACATCATCGAATCGATCCAGCGTAGCTGCAACGTCTATTATTATCAGTTGATGTTAAGAACCGGATTGGGACTCTGGAATCAGTACGGCTCCGAATTTGGTTTCGGCTCGCCGACCGGCATCGACATCGGCGAAGAGAATCCCGGCTTGCTCCCGTCGCAGGAATATTTCGACAAGACATACGGCAAGGGGCGGTGGACACAGGGATATCTCGTGAGCCTTGCCATCGGCCAGGGTGAGCTTGGAGTCTCGCCGCTGCAGATGGCCTGCTATGCCGCCGCACTCGGAACTCGCGGTGTGGTTCACGTTCCCCATGTTGTCCAGAAAGTCCGTGACAAGGAATCAGGTCAGATACTCGACGTGAAGACGGAGACGCGCAACATCGAGCTCAACGATCAAACTTGGAATATTCTCCAGGAGGGAATGAAGCGCTGCGTGAACGGGGCGGGTGGCACCGGTACAGCTGCAAAAGTGCCGAGTGTGACAGTCTCGGGAAAAACCGGAACGGCTCAGAATCCACACGGAAAAGATCATGCCTGGTTTATTGGATATGCGCCTGCCGACCATCCCAGGATCGCTATCTGTGTCCTTGTGGAAAATGCGGGCTTCGGCGGGACGGTCTCCGCACCGATCGCCGGGATGTGCATCGAGAAATACCTTTACGGCCACCTTGTGAGAAATCCCGCCAAGGTCACTCCGGCGACCACTGAACCGACAGAAACGCCGGACGACTGATGAACAATTGGCTCAAAGAGCATGTAGATGTCACAGTCCTGTTCGCCGTCCTGATCCTCACCGGCATCGGGATCGCCTCCATATATAGTGCAACGTTCGACAGCGGATCGCTCGTTTTTTTCTATCGCCAGATGATATTCGCCGGTATCGGGCTGCTCCTCATGATCGCCATCAGCCTCATGCCCTTTCGCACGCTTCAATTGCTCTCCTATCCTCTCTATCTGCTTTCCATCGCGATACTTATTCTCATTCTCGTCATGGGCAAAGCGGTTGCCGGCTCGAAGAGTTGGTTTGGCTTTGGAGGGTTTGGTTTACAGCCGTCAGAGATCGTGAAGGTAACAACAATCCTGGCTCTTGCGGCTTATCTTTCGGAGAGACATGTGAGCTTGCGGCGGATGAAGGATATCCTCATCACGTTTGGGATCGTTCTTCTGCCGGTAGCGCTGATCATTATGCAGCCGGACATGGGGACGGCGATCATCTATCTCGGCATGCTGCTCTTTGTCCTCTACTGGGCCGGCGCTTCGACGTTCCTCATCCTCGCGCTGGTTATCCCCGGCATCGCAGCTATCGCCTCCCTGTTCGGGACCGCCTCGTTCGTTATCGTCATTGCCGCAACTCTTCTTGTGCTCTTTCTTCTGCGTGAGAATCGTTTGATGTCCGCCATTATTTTTTCGCTCACTGTTCTTGTCGGAGCTTCCGTACAGTTCATCTTCGGAAAACTCGCGCCGCACCAGCAGAATCGCATCCATACCTTTCTCAATCCGGACACAGATCCTCTGGGTGCCGGATACAGCGTCATCCAATCGAAGATCGCTATCGGTTCGGGCGGGCTGCTCGGTAAGGGATTTCTCCAAGGAACGCAGACGCAGTTGAATTTCCTTCCGGCACAGTGGACCGATTTCATCTACTGCGTGCCCGGTGAGGAATTTGGCTTCCTCGGCGCTGTTGTCATCCTCCTTCTCCTGACGACCGTGCTCTATCGAGGCGTGCAGATCGCCTCAACGGTGAAAAGCCGCTATGCCAGCATCGTTGCCATCGGCATTGTCTCAACATTGGCCATCCACACGATCATCAACATCGGTATGTCGATGGGGATCATGCCTGTCATCGGCGTGCCACTCCCCTTCCTGAGCTATGGAGGATCGAATCTGCTGACGAACATGATCATGGTGGGACTGCTGCTGCATCTCTATGCGAACAGGAAAGAATATTAGAAAACCGGGTAGTTGTTCGTGAGCTCTGCTCACGAACTGCCAAGTTGTTCATGAGCTCCGCTCACGAACTTGGCGCGTGAGCCGAGCTCACTTGAAACCCCGCGCGAACCGCGTATTTGCCATTGATGGAGAACATTCTTAAGTTTGTCTGATTTTCGACGCTCTTTTATCACTCATCGCGTACTATGCCAAGACCAGGACAGAATCACAAAGTGCCGGCCGACCAGCTGCGCTGGCATTGTCATCCAAAATATATCGGCGTAAAGTCGACCGCAGACGTCAAGCCGATCAAAGAGATCATCGGTCAGGAGCGTGCGCTGCGCGCGCTTCGGCTCGGACTGGAGATGAAGCACCCGGGCTACAATGTTTTCGTTACGGGCTTTTCCGGAACGGGCCGGATGACAACGATCAAGCGATTGCTGGCAGAATTTGAGCGCAAAGCCATTCCCCTGAAAGACCTCTGCTATGTTCACAATTTCAGGAACAACGACCAGCCGACATTGATTACAGTGCCTGCCGGCATGGGGAAACAGTTCCGCGACGACATGGATGCTTTTGTTCAGGAACTCATCAAAGACATCCCTGCTTCATTTGAATCCAAACGGTTCAAGGACGAGCGGAAGCGGCTGATGGAACATTTCCAGGAACGGCAGCAGAGCGTGCTGCGGGAATTCGAAAAGCGGGTGAAGGAAAAAGGATTCGAAGTCGTGCAGGTGCAGATCGGAACCGGCATGCGCCCGGATATCTCTCCGGTCGTCGACAACCAGCCGGTGAGCTTCGATCAGCTCGATACCCTGGCCAAGCAGGGACAAATCACCAAGGAACAGATCGAGCAGATGTCGAAAGACCGTGCTACGCTGGAGGGCCAGATGGAGATCGTCCTCCGCGAGCTGAGAAACATCGAGCGGAAAGCAAAGGACTCGATGGATGAGCTCGCGCAGCGGTTCATTCTGCCTGTGATCAAGGAACATGTCGATAATGTCAGGCAAAAATACGATCATGAAAAGATCGTGCGGTTTCTCGATGATGTCCAGGAAAACGTGATGGAAGATCTCGAACGGTTCCGGCCGCGCGAGGAAGCGCCTCCCTCGATGATGGGGATGCAGCTTCCGCAGCCGGAGGAAGATCGGTTCGTAGAATATCAGGTGAACGTCGTCGTCGATAACTCCGAAACCAAAGGCGTTCCGATCATCATCGAGACATACCCGAGGTTCAAGAATATTTTCGGGACCATCGACCGTGAGGTGGACCGTAACGGCGTGTGGCGAACCGATTTCACTATGATCAAGCCCGGCTCCCTCCTCCGCGCCAACGGCGGCTTCCTCGTGATCAATGCCCTCGATGCCCTGATCGAACAGGGGGTCTGGCAAAACCTGAAGCGAACCCTTCGTAACGGTCTGCTTGAGATTCAGCCGCTCGAGACAGGATTATTCGGCGCCGCATCCGCCCTCAAACCCGAGCCGATCGATATCGATGTGAAAGTCGTCATGTTGGGCGACGCTTATATCTATTTTCTTCTTTACGACCAGGATGATGATTTCAAGAAAATCTTCAAGGTCCGGGCCGATTTCGACACGGAGATGCCCAAGAAAGCCCAGGCGATCCGTAACTACGTCTCCTTCATGCGCATGGTGTGCGACGACGAACACTTGATCCCTTTCAATACATCGGGCATCTCTGCCGTTGTCGAATACGGCGTCCGGCTTGCCGAGCGCCAGCAGAAGATCTCCACGCGCTTCAATATCATCGCCGATGTCGTTCGTGAATCGAGCTACTGGGCCGGCAAGAACGCCGCAACGATCGTCACCGACAAGCACGTTCACAAGGCCATCGATGAACGGATCGAGCGGGTGAAGCTCGTCGAGGAGAAAATTCAGGAAATGATTCTCGACGGGACCATCATGATCGACACGGAGGGCAAAGCCGTGGGACAGGTTAACGGCTTAACCGTCTACGACCTGCGTGAATATGTTTTCGGAAAGCCGGTGCGGATCACCGCTAAAACATCCATCGGCAATCAGGGAGTGATCAACATCGAGCGTGAGGTTGAGATGAGCGGCCCGCTCCACAACAAGGGGGTAATGATCCTCAGCGGTTATCTGCACAGCCTGTACGCTCAGAAAAAACCACTGGCCATGAACGCGAGCATCACGTTCGAGCAATCGTACAGCGGCGTCGATGGCGACAGCGCTTCTTCAACCGAGATTTATGCCGTGCTTTCAAGTCTCTCAAACATTCCACTGCGTCAGGACATCGCTGTGACCGGCTCGGTCAACCAGAACGGGGAGATACAGCCGATCGGTGGCGTCAACCAGAAGATTGAAGGGTTCTTCAGCGTCTGCAAAGCCCGGGGCCTGACGGGCCAACAGGGAGTTATGATTCCCCACCAGAACAAGAAGGACCTCATGCTGAGGCATGAAGTTGTTCAGGCCGTGCGGCGCGGAAAGTTTCACATCTATGCGATCGAGACGGTAAACGAGGGCTTGGAAATTCTCACGGGAAAGAAAGCAGGCAAGCGGCTCAAGGGAGCCGCGTTTGAAAAAGACTCCATTCATTATCTCGTCGACCGGACGCTGACGGAATACTCGAAGCATTGGAAGGCGATAGCAGAGCAGTAAGTGAGGGAGATTTTAGACTTTAGACTTTAGACTTTGGATTTTGGATTTCAGATTTGAGGTTTCAGGTTTCGAGGGTAGCCGTTTGAGGTTTACGGCTGGAGGAGCGAATGTCCTGTCCGTCAATAGGTCGATACGTGTCTCACATGCCTGTTTACTTGAAACATGAAACGAGAGACTTCCTTGCCGTTGGCTGCTCTTCGTTCGTCATTTGTCATTTCCGCCGAAGGCGGATCCGCCTCTGGCGGAGGTCATTAGTTATTGGTTGTTTTGCACTGATTTTGTTTCTTCCGGCGAATGTTTTTGATGTCCACTCTCTGCTACCATTTTTGCTCCCTGCTCCGTGCTTCCCGCTCCAACCTCTCCACTCCACTTCTCATCTACTCCCATACTCCCATACTCCCATTCTCCCTTTGCTTCTCTCCTATATTTTACTAAATTAGGGAACCCATTTTCCATTCTCCCGAAGGTATTCACTCTTCTCACAGCAAATGATTCTTACGGACAAAGAGATCCTCTCCGAGATGAGGAAACGAACCATCGTCGTCAAGCCGTTCGACAGGAAATACCTCGGCTCGAACAGCTACGACGTGCACCTCGGCAACTGGCTCGCCATGTATAAGGACGAAATCCTCGATGCGAAACATCATAACAAGGTCCACCATTTCAGGATCCCGCAAGCGGGATTGATCCTTGTCCCAAGCAAGCTCTATCTCGGCGTCACGCAGGAATACACCGAGACCCACCGGCACGTTCCCTTCCTCGAAGGCAAGAGCAGCATCGGTCGGCTCGGGATCGATATTCATGCGACAGCAGGCAAAGGCGATGTCGGTTTCTGCAACACATGGACGCTTGAAATCTCCGTTCGGCAACCGGTGCGCATTTATGCGGGAATGCCGATCGGACAGCTCATCTATTTTGTGATCGACGGGGAAGTCGAAATCCCGTACAACAAAAAGAAGACGGCCAAATACAATAAGCGAACAGTGAAGCCGGTCGAATCGATGATGTGGAAGAATTTCAGGTAATGCCTTACGCCCACAGATTTTCGCTGATTTCACGGATTTAAACACAGATTGCAGATTACGCAGAACATTAGGTCAGAAAGGAATTCCAACATGAATCGAATGAAAGCATTTTCAACAGCCTCTTCGCTCTCTGCTCTAAGCTCACTGCTCTACGCTCTGAGCTTTCTCTTCATAGCTCACTGCTCGCCGCTCACCGCTCAGGAGAAACGGCCACTCACGCTTGACGACATGTTCCGTATCAGGCGGGTCAGCGATCCGCAGCTCTCGCCCGACGGGAAATGGGTAGCATTTACAATCACCGAGGTGCTGAAAGATCAAAACAGAACAAACAGCGATGTGTGGCTGCTCCCTTCTTCCGGTGGAGAGCCGAAGCAGCTGACCAATGCACCAAAACACGACCGTCATCCGCGGTGGTCGCCCGATGGAAAGTGGATCGCGTTCGAATCGAACAGGAACGGGTCATATCAGATTTATCTTGTGAGCCCCGAAGGCGGCGACGCGAAGCAATTGACTTCGATTTCAACTGAGGCAACCGCGGCTGTGTGGTCGCCGGATGGTAAATCGCTCGCGTTTGTTTCAGCCGTGTTCCCTGAATTCTCCGTTAAACCGTATGCAGAGAGCGACGCTCTCAACAAAAAGAAACAGGATGAGAGGGAGAACAGCAAAGTCAAGGCGCGCATCATGACGAAGCTCCTTTATCGGCACTGGGACAGCTGGGTCGACGACAAGCGTCAGCATGTCTTCGTCGTGCCTGTCGCAGGCGGCGACCCGAGAGATGTCACTCCCGGCGACCGTGATGCCGTCCCGACTTCCTCCACGTTCTCGGCAGGAGACGATTTCGATTTTTCTCCTGACGGAAAGGAACTGGCTTACACCGCAACTCCTTTGCCGGTCCAGACAGAGGCGTGGAGCACCAATCATGATGTTTACACCGTCAATCTTGCGACCGGCGAGCAGAAGCAGATCACGACAAATCCAGCCGCTGACGGCTATCCCCGCTACTCGCCTGACGGAAAATACATCGCCTACCGCGCACAATCGCGCCCGGCGTTTGAAGCAGACCGCTGGCAGTTGATGCTCTATGAACGTGCCACCGGGACAACGCGGAGCCTTACACAGAAATTCGACTCGGATGTCGAGGCGTTTTGCTGGGGACCTGACAATAAGACCCTCTACTTTCCCGCACAGGAGAAAGGCGAGGAACCGATCTGGTCGGTCACGACAAAAGGAAACGATGTGCAGAAACTTCTTGGAGGTGGTGTAAGGAGCGACATTAATGTTTCAACGGACGGGAAGAAGATATTCTTTGCGATGGCAGGTTTCACCAGGCCGGCAGAGGTTTTCTCGGCGAAGCTCGAGCGGAACGGGACCAGCTCTGAATCTTTTCTGACGAAGATCAATGCGCAGCAATTCGACAACATCACATTTGAGGTTCCACAATCGGTCTGGTTTACCGGTGCGGCGGGCGCCAGGGTACAGATGTGGATCATCAAGCCGCCCGCATTCGACCAAAACAAGAAGTATCCACTTGTCTTCTGGGTTCATGGCGGACCACAGGGTGCATTTATGAGCTCATGGTCGTACCGCTGGAATCCGGAGCTATGGGCGGCCCAGGGTTACGTCGTTGCTCTTCCGAATCCGCGCGGCAGTACAGGGTTCGGCCAGCAATTTACTGATGAGATCAGTCACGACTGGGGCGGTAAGGTCTATGAAGACGTGATGAAAGGACTCGCATACATGGAGACGCTGCCGTACATCGACACCACGCGCATGGCCGCCGCAGGCGCATCGTACGGCGGATACATGATGAACTGGCTCAACGGCCACACGGACAAATTCAAGACGATCATCTGTCATGACGGCACGTTCAATTTCTACAGCATGTACGGTGGCACAGAGGAGATCTGGTTCGACGAATGGGAACACGGCATTCCGTGGGAAACGACCGACTTCGACAAGTTCTCACCTCACAAGTTCGCGGCAAACATGAAAACTCCGACGCTCATCATTCACAGCGAGCTCGATTATCGCGTGCCGCTCAGCGAGGGACAACAATTGTTCACGACACTGCAGCGAAGGGGGGTTCCTTCGAAGCTGCTCTACTTCCCCGATGAAGGGCATTGGGTTCTCAAGCCGGCGAACAGCGAGCTCTGGCATAAGACCATCTTCGAATGGCTGGAAAGCTATTTGAAAAAATAAACAAGATATTAGCATCCAGCATCCTCACCTTAAAAGGAAAATGGTAACTTTTGATTTTTACATTGTAATTTTTGCGCCAAAGGCGCATCCGCCTCCGGCGGAGCTTTTTCATTTTTAACTTTTGATTTGTATTCATATGGATTTTATCCAGAGACTCAGGCACATTCAACAAAAAAACAACTCGCTCCTTTGCATCGGTCTTGATACCGATGTGACAAAGATTCCCGAATCGCTCTTCAAATGGGAAGATCCGCAGTATGAATTTAACCGGAGGATCATCGATGCGACAAAGGACATCGTGTGCGCGTACAAGCTCAACATCGCTTTTTACGAATCGGTCGGCGAGCATGGATGGTACACCGTACACCATACGCTGGCCCGCATCCCGGAAGAGATCATTACCGTCGGCGATGCGAAGCGGGGCGATATCGCCGGTTCGTCGGAGCGGTACGCACATCTTCTCTGCGAAGACTGGGAATTTGCTGCAACAACGGTAAGTCCTTACATGGGTAAAGACTCTATCGAGCCGTTCATCAGGCGGAAGGATCAGTGCGCATTCGTTCTCGCTGTCACCTCGAACAAGGGCGCGAAGGATTTTCAATACCTCAATGTCAAGGGAAAGCCGCTCTACGAGCATATCGTGAACGCGGCAAAGAAATGGAATACGAAGAAGAATATCGGTCTTGTCGTCGGCGCGACAAAGCCGGCGGAGCTGAAGCGGATCCGATCGCTCGCTAAAGAGATGCCGATTCTCATTCCCGGCATCGGTGCGCAAAAGGGGGATCTCGAATCGACGGTGAAATATGGATGCGATAAACGGGGCGAGCTCGCTCTGATCAATATCGGACGGGGTATCATCTACGCGTCGGGCGGCGACGATTTCGCCGAGAAGGCACGCGCGATGGCATTAAAGTATCGCGACCAAATCAACCACTACCGGGAGAAATATTTCTAGGTAGGACAGACATTCCTGTCTGTCAATCCGGTAGGACAGACATTCTTGTCTGTCGACAAGGTAGGCTCAACATACAAATCTGTCGGCTGGAGATCACTGGCAGACAGGATCGCACCACCAACCATTCAGAGGAGGCATTATGACAGCTCGAAAGAGTTCACACCACATTCCGGAACGATTTCTGCGTCAGCTCTGGAAGCACCAGCAATTCCAAACGACAGGCATCTCCACCATGGACGGGCGAGCGGTTGAAATCCTCTCCCCCGGTACATTCAACCGCGACGGCGGCCCGGATTTTATCAACGCCAGGATCCGCATCGGCGGCACGTTGTACCGCGGCAATGTGGAGCTCCATCAGCGTCTGGAGGAATGGACGCAGCATTTTCACCATCGCGACCCGAAATATAATTCCGTCATCCTTCATGTTGTTCTCCGCGGGCATGCCGCGACGCGTGTGCCTTTCACCGAAAGTAACCGCACTCTGCCGGTGCTCGTGCTCGAAGAATACCTTACATCATCATACCGCTCGTCATGGAAAGCAATGATCCTCCATGAACGGGCGGAACGTCTCGAAGCTATTCGGTGTGTCGACGCCAACGAACGCGTTGATGCATCGACGATCAAACAGTGGATTGAAAAGCTGGCACTTGAAAGGATCGAGGTGAAGATACGGCGAAAGGAGGAGCGGTTGAGGGAACTTGTCGAGCGGCAGCGGCTTGTCGTAAAGGAATCGCTGGCTCGCTACGAGGAGATTCCGTTCGGACTGAACCCTGACGAGTTCCCGTCGCCGATCCCGGCGCATTCCTCGCGCGATTATTCCCCTCTCGAGCTTTGGGAACAACTCATCTATGAGGGAGCGATGGAAGCTCTCGGTTACTCAAAAAACCAGAAACCTTTTCTACGCACAGCCCGGGCGCTCCCGCTCAGTTTTCTGAGAAGCCTCATCGGCGGGACGGTGTCACGGCCCAGGGACGTTCTCCAGCTTGAGGCCGCACTTTTCGGCGTCGCCGGACTGCTGCCTCTCATCAAGGATCTCCACGACAGGGAGAGCAAGGAACGGGTGAGAATGTTACGGGGCCGGTGGAAACAGATGAGGAAACTTTACCATCGTGAAATCCTCAACGAAGGTGAATGGCAGTTCTTCCGGCTCCACCCGGAGAATTTCCCGTCACGCCGCCTTGCGGGTGCAGCGCGCCTCATCGCGGGATTTCTCAGAGAGAACTACTTCACGTCGATCATTCAAATCATGAAGAGAAAGAATCTCTCAGGGCCTGAGATACATCGCTCACTTGAAGAGCTCTTTATCATCCCGTCGGATGAATTCTGGAAGCGGCATTTCCGGTTCGGTGAGCGGGCATCTTCAGCGGTGGGGACGTTGATCGGAAAGAACCGCGCCGACAACATTATTGTCAACACGATCATCCCCGTGTGCCTGCTCTATGCCAGGATCTTCAGAAATAAGATGGTGCGCGAAACAGCTTTGGATCTCTACAGGAGTTTCCCGCCTGAAAGTGAGAATTCCGTCACGAGAACGATGGAACGCCAGCTGATCAAAGGAAAATTCAGGATCGATTCAGCCATGCTCCACCAGGGGACAATCCAACTGAACAGATCGTATTGCTCGGAGGGGCGGTGTCAGGAATGTTCTATTGGGAGGATTCTGTTCTCATGACTGATACCCGGGAGCCCGTCCAAGGGTGATTTTTTCATATATGAAAACCACGCTTGCAGGCATGAGAAAAATAACCTTGAATTGAGAGTTCTCTGAGCTGAAACCGAAGGAGTTTACTTGGCACGATATGGGTATGGCATTGGTGTATGGGCATCGCTTCGACGATTATCGGGAGCTGTGCTGCAGCAGCTCGGTAGAAATCAGACAAAAATATCCAATATAAGGATACGGCCATGGCACTCATCAATTCTTCAACAGGAACTGTCATACGCGATTATTCAATCCGTCAATTGCAGGAAACGGCAAACCTCATGCGTGGATACGACCTTGTTGCTCTCTGCGCAGCAGGATCCGGCCATGCGGGCGGGACGTTATCGATCATGGACATTGCAGCCGCGTTGTATCTGAAGGTTGCCGATCATGATCCGAAGAACCCTCTCTGGGAAGACCGCGACCGCATAGTCTGGTCGACCGGGCATAAGGCGCCGAGTCTTTATCTTGGATTGGGCTTTGCAGGATTTTTCGATGTGAACGATGTCGTACGATTGAGAAAACTCGGGTCGCCGTTCCAGGGACATCCTCACTGGGTGAGGGTCCCCGGCGTCGAAGTTTCCACCGGCTCACTCGGACAAGGATTGAGCATTGCGGTCGGCATGGCTCTCGCCGCGAACCTCAGCAAGAAATCGTACAAGACATTCTGCATCATGGGCGACGGCGAGCAGCAGGAGGGGCAGATATGGGAAGCCGTCATGGAAGCCGGACATTACAATCTCCACAATCTCGTCGGGATTATCGATTGCAATCACCTGCAGATCGATGGGCGGGTTTCGGAGGTTATGAACATTGATTCTCTCGAGCAGAAATACTATAGTTTCGGATGGGATGTCCTTACGATCAACGGGAATGAGATGAGGGAAGTCGTCCACGGATTGATGAAAGGGAAAGAGGGTACCGGCAAACCCCTGATGATCATCGCCGAGACGGTCAAAGGGAAAGGGGTCAGCTTCATGGAGAACATCGCCGGCTGGCACGGTAAAGCGCCGACGCATGAAGAGATGATCAAGGGATTGCAAGAGCTCGGCGTCGCCGAGAAAATTCCTTATGAGAAGCTCCTTGACCGCGCCGAGCTTTATCAGCGGACAATCACGGCGCAGCTTGATGAAAAGATGCCGAAGTTCAGCGACAATTTTTGGTGGAACTCTGCCGCGCGAATGAAAGTCACCATGGAACCGACACGAAAAGGATTCGGCCAATCGCTTGCGGCGAACGGCGACGACGAGCGGATCGTTTGTCTCGGTCTGGATATTTCCGGCTCGATAACAATCAGCGATTTTTATGCAGGAAAACCGGAACGAAAGAAACGCTGGCTCAGCATGGGCATTGCCGAGCAATCCGCCACATCGGTGGCGGTGGGTCTGGCGAAGGAAGGCAAGCTTCCGGTCTTCGGCACGTATGCCACCTTTGCGGCGGCGCGTAATCTTGATCAGATCCGGACGTCGGTCTGCTACGGAAATTTCAATGTCATGATTGCAGGAGCGCACGGAGGCGTTTCGGTCGGACCGGACGGCGCGACACATCAGGCTCTGGAGGATCTATTTGCCATGACCGGTCTCCCAAATATGTCGGTCGTCGTCCCAAGCGACTCTCTTGAGACAAGGAAGGCAACGGATTACTTGCTTCTCACGCACGTCGGACCAAAATATCTTCGCTTCGCGCGTGAGGCCACGCCGGTGATCACGAACGATAGTACGCCGTTCGTTTTCGGCAAGGCCAACATTATTCGGTTCAAGGCAGAGTCGGACAAGTTTATCGATGCGTTCACCACGACGCTCTCCTCGGAATACGAGGATGGCGGCGAAGAGTGTTCGATCATCGCGTGCGGCCCGATGGTACCTGAGGCAATGCGTGCCGCCTACATCCTCCACAAGGAATTTGGATACAAGGTCCGCGTCATCAACATGCACACGCTGAAACCAATTGATGAAGAAGCAGTGGTTCGCGCCGCGAAAGAGACAGGCGTGATCATCACGGCCGAGGAACACCAGATCGGGGCGCTCGCCTGGCCGGTCAGCAATATTCTCACCAGAGACAAACGACTCTACGGCGTGCCGGTCATTACGGGAGCCATCGGCGTCAACGACCGGTTCGGCGAATCGGGCGCTCCGTGGGAGCTTATCAAGGAGTTCGAGCTGAGCGGTGAGCACATCGCGCGAAAAGCGATCGAGTTACTTGAGCTGAAGAAAAAGAAACTGTCTGCAGCCGACGTTCATGGTTAGGGGAGATTGTCTGTTCGACAGCTCTAACTCGTTGGGCTCTTTCTGGAGGCTGTCTGAAAAGCATAGAATATGTTTCGCGTCCCGAAGGGAGCCCGTTGGGATCTTTTTCCTTTGTCCCCGAGCTTTTTTTCCCTATATTTCACCGACCGTTTTTTGCAATTCAATCCCCCAGGTTGCGTTCATCATATTTTAGAACACCATTATGAAGAAACAACAGCCGCTCATTGGAATTATTATGGGAAGCGATTCCGACCTTCCGACGATGCAGGAGACAGCAAAGGTGTGTGAGGAGTTTGGGGTAGCGTTTGAAATGAAAGTCATGTCGGCACACCGCAACCCGAATGTCGTGGCAAAGTACGCTGCGGCCGCGCACAAACGGGGGATCAAGGTGCTCATTGCAGGTGCCGGTGGAGCAGCGCATCTGGCCGGTGTCACCGCGGCCTATTCACCGCTGCCTGTCATCGGTGTCCCGATCCTGACAAAGTCGCTTAATGGACTCGATTCCCTTCTCTCGATCGTTCAGATGCCGGGTGGAATTCCTGTTGCAACAGTGGCCATTGGAGGCGGAAAGAATGCGGGCTTATTGGCCATCGAGATGCTGGCCTTGAGTGATAGGAGGCTTATGAGCAAACTTCTGGCATATAAAAAGAAGATCGCGGCAGAATCGATGAGGAAGAACAAGACGCTGGGGCGGGGCTGAGCGAACTTCCCGAAAGCTCCATCGCAGAAATCAGCCCGGAAGCTTTCGGGAAGATTCACTGCTCTACCTTTTCCAACTGCTCAAAATATTTCCGGATCAGCTCCTCATAGTCCTTCGAGTATTTTCCTTCCAGCACCTTGAGAAGCTCCTCTCTGAGTCTGTTCTTGCCTTCCTGTGTCGTAAGGTCAATGTTGGCGGGGCTGGTTCGATGGGCATTTTTCCCTGCCTGGGATTTTCTTCGTTTCTCATAATCGCGCTCGCGCGTGGAACGTGATGCGTCAAGAAGACGTGACAGAATCCTGTCCTGCTTCTGAATCGTTTCCGGATTCACGTTTCCCTGAACAAGATCGGTTTGTACCTCCTGCATTTGCTTCGCGACCTGATCGAGATCGCCGAGAAGTTTGCTGAAGTCACCGGCGTTCTTTGCTTCCTTCGATAGATCCTCCAGAGACTTCTGCAATGCGGCCTGCTGACCGGCGAGGCGTTGATATTCGGCCTGCTGCTGTGCACTCAACCCTTGCCCCTGGCCCTGACCCATCCCCATCGCTTGCTGCGTGCCGCTGTTGATGCCTCCCTGCTGACTCCCCATCTGGCCGAGCCGACCAAGGAGTCCTGCCATCCCCATGCCGCCCTGTCCGCCCTGCTGTAATCCGTTGAGCGCGCCTTGCATCATCATGGCGGCCCTGTTCAATGACCCCATCGCCTCTCCCTGCTTTTGGGACGTCCCGCCGGGATTCCGATTCTCGGTGTTCTGCAGCGCCTCATCCATCTGTTTCATCGCGTTGCCGACCTCTTTTCCCATCTCCGGGCTGATCGCGAACGTCTTCTTGCCCAGCTCGGCGAGCGCATTTGCGACATTCTGAAGATCGCTCCGTACTTCGTTCTGCCCTTCCGCATTCTCCCGGAATCGCTGGGAATTCGGATCGAGCCCTCTCGATTGATTCTTGAGCTCCTCCTCTTCCTTCGAAAGCTCAATGACGTTCTGCAGCTGCTTGCGCATCTCATTCACGATCTGCTGCATCTGGTGCTCCCGCAGCGCATTTTGCGCCGCATTTAACTGCTTCTCAAGTTCACTGAGATCTTTCTCCGACTGTTCCTGATTCTGCTTCGCGTCCTGCATGCGGCCGGATTTCATCTGGGCAGCGGCCTGCTGCATTTTCTGTCCTGTCCGATTCTGCCGGATCTGCCGCTCGGCCTTCTCCATTTCCTCCATCGGCATTTCTTTCGGGAACTCCTCCATTTTCTTCTTCAGGTCGCTTGTTTCCTTCTCGAGCGACTCCATCTGTCGCTGCAAATCCTCCTGCTTCTTCGCAAGCTCGTCGCGTTTCTGCTGATCGGCTGGATCCGTCTTGGACGCCTGCTGCTTGACGGTTTCCTGCTGCTTCATCAACTCTTCCGTCCGTTTGATCAACTCATCAAGCTTTTGTTCGATGTGGATTCTCTTCAGCAGATCGACGATCCGTTCGAGATTCTGCCTGAACTGGTCTTCCGAAGCCTTCAGCTGCTCCATCGCCTGCTTCATTTGCTCAGGAGACAACTGCTTCATCGATTGCTGCAGCTTCTTCAGGGCTTCCTGGAGCTCGGGTGATTTCAATTCATCCAACAGTTTTTGAAGCTCCTGATATTTCTCCATGGTCTGCTCTGAAAGGAGTTTGTGATCTTCCAGCTTCTTGACCATTTCATCCATCTTCTCCGAGGTCTGCTCAAGGTTCTTTTTCATCGCCTCGTACCGCTGCAGCATTTGCTCCGCTTTCTGCTGCTGCTGCCAATCCATTCTGTCGCGATTCTTCTTCATCTCACGCTGAAGCTCCTCAACATCCTTCTTGAACTGCTGCGTTTCCTTCGCGAGGTTCTGCATCGACTCCATCGACATCTGCTGGGTCTGTGAGACATCCGACAGCACCTCTTCAAGCGACGGGAGACGGATCACGTATGTTTCACTTTTCCCTGATTTCGGCCCGCTGATGTTGTCGTTATCGAACACTTCAACGTAATAGGCAATCGCATCCTCGGGGACAAGGCTGAGGGGCGACAAATCCCACGCGTAGGAGATATCTGCCGAGGCCCCGATCCCTTCCCTCAAAGGAATGTCGACAAACGAATACTCATCCGATGGTTTCTCATACTTCGATTGGGCCAGCCGGCGCGCAAGCCGGAGTCGCGAGAAGCCAAAGTCGTCCTTTATGCGGACAAGAAGATCGATCCTCATGTCGCCCGTGAGATCGATGTTCTTGCCCGGCGTGACAATCTCTACCGCCGGAAATTCATCCGGGATCACTTTGATCGTGTATTCAACTGGATCAAGATTCGCAAGCCCGTTCTTATCCTTGAGCAGAAGACGGTATTTTTTGTTCCCGCCTATCGAAAAAAGTGCTGACGCCTTCGCAGCGTTGATACTCATCTTCACCACGCTGCTATCGCTGAACATCACCGCTGCCGAAGCAAGCTCTTTGCTCGACGTGATCTCAAGGTTGACCCTTGAGCCCGGGTAGGCGCTCACATCACCGATGTTCTCATCGAGCGCTTTCACCGGTATGCGTGTGTAAGATGGGGAAGTCACTCTCACCTGCAGCGATCGAATGAGGGGACGGTCAATCACGTTGATCATAAACCGATCGCTCCTGACTTCCTCACACGATGCAAAATATTCCATCGACGACTTTATGTTTGCGATCTCCGCCTTGAACACGCCTTCGCTGGCCGGCGACAGTTTCACGTTGTCGAAGTCGACTTGCCCGGTTTGGCGCGTGAGAAGAGTAAGCTCATCAACCGGTTTTCCCGATACCCGGATCGTCACGGGGACAGTTTGGCCCCGTACTGCATCGATGTTTCCCGGCTCGACGACGAACTGTATGGCGAGCGGAGCGGCAAACGATTGATTGAAGTTCATGATGCGCTGGAGGGAGCCAAAAAATCCTGCCGGGGAGACGATAAACGTCATTATGAAAAGGGCGGCGGCAAATGAGACGATCTTTCCCGCCTTCCGCACGCGGGAATTATTGATCGTCTCCGTGAAATCAATGGATTGGATCTGATGATAAAGATCCATGAACGATGCATCGATCAGCGCCGGCGAATAGCGCTGCCGGAGTTGATCGCGGCCCTCATACATTTGCAGGGCGTCGATCAGTCGATCACGGATATGGGGAAAGTGTGCGCCCACTTTTTCGGCGATCGTATGATCCCCCTCCGATTTCAGAATCCCGAAGGAATACAGCAGCGGCCGGACGATGAACCAACCGGCAGAAAGAGAGATACTCAACGCCGCGAAACCGAACAAGAGCGCCCTCCCCACTGTCCCGAACAGCGCTACCTCTTCGACGACAATGGCAAGCAGCAGCACGACGATCGCGATCAGGAGCGTCGCCAGCGTGCCATAGAAAAGGGCAAGACGCTGCTCTTTTTTCCTGACGCCTTTGATCCTTTGGAGGATCTCTGAGTATAATATGGAAGTTTGCTGTTCCAAGGGGTGAGAGTTTTTCGTTAACTGTTAAATGGTTCGTGGTTTGAGGTTGGAGGTTTGGGTTTCAAGTTTCGGGTTTCGAGTTTTGGGTGTTTTGAATTGCTTCATCTTAATGTGTCAACGCCCATACGACAATATTTGTTCCGAAGCGGAGCGCTTCTTCGCGTTTATCGGACGGATCGCCGTGCACTTCCTGATCGTTCCAACCGTCGCTCGGATTCGATTCATAGGTATAATAGAGAACCAGTCTGCCGTTATGGAACAGGCCAAATCCCTGCGGCGGCTTCCCGTCGTGTTCATGTGTTTTGGGAGGTCCATTCGGGAATTCGTACTGGCAGTGATAGAGGCCGAACGAAAACGGCAGCTCGATGAGTCCCTGTTCGGGGAAGATTTTTTTGATCTCGCGCCGGAAGGGCTTGTCCATACCGTAATCATCGTCGGCATAGATGAAGCCGCCGTTCTCCAGATATGTTCGCAGCCGCTGTATCTCCTGGGCGCTGAATGTCATGTTTCCGTGCCCTGTGAGGAAAATGAACGGATAGCTGAAAAACTTATCGCCCGCAATTTCCACGAATTCATAGACCGGATCGACGGCAACGAGCGCATTCTGCTTCACGAACTTGAGGAGATTGACCTCTTCCTGAGGATCATTGTACCAGTCGCCCCCGCCGTTATACTTAAGACGGGCAATTTTGAACGCGCTGCTTGTTCGCGCGGGCTGACAGAAGGCAAAGGTCGAGAGCAGCGCCAGAGCCAGAAAAACGAAATTGAGAGAGTATTTCATACACTAAAAAGGTATGAAAAGGGGGAGGAAGAAGCAACAGGGGGGTTGGAGGATCTTGTTTCAGGTTGCAGGTTGCTGGATGAGGGGCGTGCTTTCATTACAATTGTCTGACCTGTGAGGATCGATACGGAGCACGGATAACAGATAGCGGATAACTAACGACTGCTGACAAGACGCCGGGTTACGGACATTGCGTGGCGCTCTTGGCGGGAAGGGTTCTTTTGTCACCGGCGCTTGAAGACAGCCCGCCGGCCATGGCGACTCGACTCACCATGCCCGGCATGCTGTGTATAGGAGTGTACGAGTGAGCGGTGAGCAGTGAGCACGGGATCTGGGGCAGTGAGCACTGAGGGTTCAGAAGGGGACCATCTCCTCAGCGCTCAGCGCTCACCGCTCCGAGCTTATCAATCCATGATCTTCCGCAGAAACGCCGGCTTCTCGGAATCGACTTTGCTCATCTCTGCCTTCGGCTGCTCTGCATCCTCCGTCCTAAATGGATTGAGCGAGATGTCGATGCCCCGGCGGATGAATGCCGGCTCATCGAGCTTCTGTATGTCATGCGGCCCGACTGGGATTCTCTCGAGCATCTTCGCGGCCGGTTTCGCAACACGCACCCCGACGGTTCCACGCTTGTTGAACCCGGTGGCAATGACCGTCACAAGCATCTCCTCACCGAGGTTCTCATCGATGACGGCACCCATGATGACGTTCGCTTCCTCTCCGGCTGCCTCGTGAATGACGCTGACTGCCTCATCCACTTCAACCAGAGACATGGTCGGACCGCCGGTGACGTTGACGAGCACACCCTGAGCTCCGGCAATCGACACGCCTTCCAGGAGCGGACTTGAAATAGCCGCATGCGCCGCTTCGATCGAGCGGTTCTCGCCCGTCGCCGACCCCGATCCCATCAGCGCATCGCCCATCTCACGCATGATCGTCCGGACATCGGCAAAATCAACATTGATCAATCCCGGGATCGTGATGAGCTCCGAGATGCCGCGTGTCGCTCCATAGAGCACATCGTTTGCCTTGTCGAACGCTTCCTGCAGCGGCGTGTTCCGTTCCACGATCGAGAGAAGCTTCTGATTTGGAATCATGATGAGCGTATCGACGTGTTTTTTCATCTCTTCGATGCCCAGGTCCGCCTGCGCCATCCGCTTCTTCCCTTCGCAGGTGAATGGCTTCGTGACGATGCCGACGACGAGCGCGCCGATGCTTTTCGCCACGTTCGCCACGACCGGGGCGCCGCCCGTGCCTGTGCCGCCGCCCATGCCGGCGGTGACGAAGACCATGTCGCTGCCGGCAAGTGCTCGCGCGATCTCATCCCTGTCTTCTTCAACCGCACGCTGGCCGATCGATGGGTCGGCTCCTGCGCCAAGTCCGCGCGTGAGATTTTTTCCGATCTGAATTTTATTAGGCGCTTTGTTGCGCTCTAATGCCTGCATGTCGGTATTGATGGCAAAAAAGTCGACGCCCTGCAACCGCTTGTCGATCATGCTGGTCACGGCGTTTCCGCCGCCGCCGCCGACTCCTACCACACGGATCTTTGCCCCGTGGTCGAAGTAATTATCGAGTTCTATCACTATCGTATCTCCTTATATTGTTGATGGTAAAATGGTGTTTGTTAATAATTTTGATTTCCCTTGTAGCGACTGTTTCTGTTCACGTTTTCTGTTTCGAGTTTCTAGTTTTGAGTTTTGACTTGAACGGCAACTCGCGCCAATCTCGAACCCGAAACCTCAAACCCCAAACCTCCTTATAGTTCATCGAACCAACTTTTCATTTTACTGAAAATCTTTTTCACGGAACTGTTCCCTTTGCCGTTGCCGCTTCCGAAGTGCAGCGGCGTCGTTTCCTTATTGCGGAGACCGTGGAGGACGAGCCCGACGCAGGTGGAATAGATCGGATTTTCTATTTCACGGACCAGGCCCGCGTTGAATCCTCCGGGAATTCCCATCTTCACCGGCATGCCGAGGACCTCGCGCGCAAGCTCCGCGGCCCCTTTGATGAGCGATCCGCCTCCGGTGAGGACCACGCCGGCCGAGAGATGACGTGAATATCCCGAGCGTTTGATCTCCATCGCCGCGATCTCAAAGATTTCCTCCATGCGCGGTTGAATGATCTGCGCAAGGAGTCGTTTGTCGATCTCGAGCGGAGGCCTGCCGCCGATGCCCGGTATTGTGATCGGCTCGTCGTCGACAACGCTCGGCAGATACGCAAAGCCGTGCTGGCACTTGAGCTTTTCCGCCTGCTCCGTGAGCACACCCAACCCTTTGCGGATATCGTTCGTCACCTGATTGCCGGCAACAGGAATCACGGCAGTATGGCGAATCGTCCGATCCTCGAAAACGGCCAGGTCGGTTGTGCCGCCGCCAATGTCGAGCAGTGCGATACCAACTTCTTTCTCTTCCTCTTCGAGGACGGCATAGCTCGACGCGAGCGGTTCAAGAACCATGTCCCGCACGTGCAGGCCCGCCCGCTCGACGCACTTGTAGATATTTTGCGCCGCCGTCACGAGGCCGGTGATGATGTGGACGTTCGCCTCGAGCCGGACACCCGCCATCCCGACCGGGTCGCAGACGCCATCCTGCCCGTCAATGATGAACTCCTGCGGTATGATATGAATGATGCGCCGGTCAGAGGGTAGCGCCACGCGCTTCGTGTCCTCGATCAGCCGATGGACATCCGCCTGGGAAATTTCGTTTTCCGGACCGCTGATGGCAATGACTCCGCGGCTTTGAAAACTCTGAATATGGTCGCCCGCGATACCGACGATAACCGATTGAATCTTGATGCCGGATCGCGATTCCGCCTCGGCCACGGCACTCTGGATGGAACGGACGGTCTTGTCGATATTCGTCACCACACCGCGTGTAAGGCCGTCCGACAGACTTCTGCCGACCCCCAATACATTGAATTTCCCGCCGACATCCACCGAAGCGACAACGGCGCAGACCTTGGTTGTCCCAATATCCAGCCCTACAATGATTTCCTGCTCCATGCCTAGATTCCTTTTTAACTTCACAACGAAAGTTGTTTTGGCTGACTCTCCTGCGGCTGGTTCCAGCGTACCACGACTTGATCCTCATACCGCAGATCAACGTACTTGAGCTTTTCTGCCTCGCCTGTATTCACAAACTGCGACCAGAACGTTTCAAACATCAGCAGCTTCTTTGCAATATCTTCCCGGCCGAGAATGACCGGCACGCCCCCGTCGGAAGAATTGATGACGATATCGCCGCCATTCTTCATGTCGATTTCCGAGATCATATGATAGACGACGGTGTCAAGCGTCATCGCCTGTTTCAGTACTTCAATCGCCTTGAATAACTCTTTGTTCATGATCGGTAACCCGACACGGTCGGCGCGAAGACCGTCGATCCCGATAATGACAGGGACGTCAAACTTTTTTTGCGATTCAATATTCGGAAGAACGACTGCCTCGCCGTCCACGAGACGCCATTGGCCTACGTTGATCGACGCGATCGGTTCCCGCTCGACAATATCGATCGCAACGGTCCCGGGCAGCCAGCGGTGCGCGCCTGCCGATTTTACGAAGGGCTGCGCCATGATCCGCTGCTGAACGTCATAAAGATCGAGCCGGTACAATGCCGTCTTCATCGGCAGATTTGCGAGCGCGACGATCTCCCTGACAGAGATGGTCTGTGCGCCGTTCACGCTGATCCACTGCACCGAGAGCGCCTGTTTCCACTCCGTTGAGAGGACGAACAGCGCTGCCATGCCGCCCAGAAGCGGAATCATGAGAATGAGCCCGAGCCGACGGCGCACTTTATTCTCATTCGGTATCTGGTTGATCTGAATCGGGTCCATCATGCGCCAGTTCCTCGTTGAACTTCTTCCGGAAACCCCACGAGCTTGATCTCCAGCTCCATGCTGATACCGAATTTTTTCATCACTGTTTCGCGAGCGAGCCTGATGAGCTGCAAAACATCATTTGCTGTTGCTCCGCCAAGGTTCAGGAAAAAATTTGCGTGTTTCTCCGATATTTGCGACTGTCCTCTTGTTGCGCCTTTCAATCCCGCCTCCTCGATGAGCCTGGCAGCATATGTGCCGGGAGGATTTTTGAACATGCTTCCCGAGTTTGGCATGTTCAGCGGCTGAGTCTCATTTCTCTTCAGGAGAAGTTCACGACGCCTTTTCATGATCGCTGCCTTGTCCCCCGGGGGAAGCCGAAAACTTGCCCCAAGAATGATATCGTTTTGAAAGCCCGAATGCCGATATCGGAATCCGGCTTGTTCCTTCGGCACAATTGTTACTTCGGCGCCGCGCAGGACCTCGACGTCGACGAGATGGTCGGAGATCTCTCCGCCGTAGGCGCCTGCATTCATCATGATCGCTCCGCCCACGGTGCCGGGAATACCAGGGAGCATCTCAACCCCCGCCAGCGCGTGCTGAATACAGAAATCCACGAAGCGCGCGAGCCCTACGCCTGCCTCGACGACAACCCGATCGCCTTCGAGCCGGACGCCCTTCAGACCGGTTTCGAAATTGATCACCGCTCCCCGGACGCCTTCATCGCTCACCAGCATGTTGCTTCCTCTGCCCATCATCATAAACGGAATCTCCTGCTCCTTCAGGTACCTGACGATCCTGACCACGTCTTCCTTGTCCGCCGGCTCAAGATAATAATCCGCCGGACCGCCGATTTGAAACGACGTGTATCTGTTCAATTGTTCATGTAACGCTATGCGACCGCGAAAAAAATATTTTATCTTTTCAATGTGAACCAAACTTCAGCACAATGTCTCGTATGAATGAACTTTGTGTTCTGACTTCCGGCATTCGACCGGGCTCCTATGATGTTGCCGAGCTCTGGGTCACCCGCCGACTCTTCAACTGTTTCACAAACTCTTCACCGTATTTCCAGATGTCCCCCGCACCCATCGTAATGACGATGTCGTGAGGCTTGCATGTTCTCAGAAGAACGTCGGGTACGCTCTTTTTGTCGGGGACGTAGTTTGCATCCTTGTGACCATATTGTCTGGCGGCGTTGACAATGAGCTCGCCGGTGATGCCCTGGATCGGTTCTTCACGCGCCGGATAGACGTCGGTCACAATCAGGACGTCGGAGAGGAGAAATGCTTTTCCGAACTCCTCGTAAAAGTCGCGCGTCCGTGAGTAGAGGTGCGGCTGGAAGACACAGACAAGGCGACGTCTCCACCCCGCCTTTGCGCCCGAGAGAGTTGCCTTGCATTCGGTCGGGTGGTGCGCGTAATCATCGTAGACAGCAATATCCTGCGCCTCACCTTTCTTTTCCCATCGCCGATAGACGCCGGAGAACCGCTCGATGCCCGACTTCGCCTTGCTGAACGGCACACCAATTTCAAGTCCGACCGCAATTGCCGCAAGAGCGTTCTGCACGTTGTGTTTTCCCGGAATCTGCAGAGTCACCCTGCCGAGCTCCAGGCCGTGGCGGAGGACGGTGAACGTTGACGTGTTATCCCTGTGCTGGATGTCGACAGCCTGGATATCACCCTGCGGATTGAGGCCGTAGGTGATGATCTTTTTCCTGTTTAGCTGCGGCATGATATCCTGCAGCGCGGGTTCGTCGAGACAAAGGACGATGAACCCGTAGAACGGCACTTTTCCGGCGAATTGGACGAACGCTCCTTTGATATCCTCAAGATCACGATAACAATCAAGATGATCCGTTTCGAGCGTCGTCAGCACGGCGATGGTCGGTGTGATCGAAAGGAACGAGCGATCAAATTCATCGGCCTCGACAACGATGAACTCTCCATGTCCGAGACGCGCATTGGTGCCGCCGAGCCCGCTCAGTTTTCCGCCGACGATGACCGTCGGATCGAGCCCGCCTTCCATCAGGACCAGACTGACCATCGAGGTCGTTGTTGTCTTTCCGTGTGTCCCCGCTATTCCGATGCCGTATTTCAACCGCATGACCTCGGCGAGCATCTCGGCCCGGCGGATGATGGGGATATTCTTTCGCTGTGCCTCCTGAACTTCAGGGTTATCGTGAGAAACAGCTGAAGAATAGACGAGCGCGTCGACATCGTCCGTGATGTTCTCCGTCCGGTGTCCTTCCTTCACCACGGCGCCCAGCTTTTGTAATCGTTCCGTGACTTCCGTGAGCGCCTTGTCGGACCCGCTGACTTTGAACCCCTGGTCAAGCAGGATTTCGGCGATGCCGCTCATGCCGATACCGCCGATCCCTACGAAATGAATTTTCCTGATTGAACTAAACATAACTTGAAATTATTGAAATCAACTTGAGATTATTGAGATTATTGAAATCATAAGATTATGAGATCATTGCATGCTACTTGCCCAGGATCATTTTCAATGAGATGAGGAACAGGGCGGCTCCGAAAATCTTCTTCAGCGTATCACCGGGGAGCTGGTTAGCAAAGAGACCCCCGAAATATCCGCCGACGAGAAAGCCGAGGCACATCAGGCCTGCAACTTTCAGATCCACATGGCCTGCCTGGAAGTACTGCCAGGCAGCAAGGATTCCGATCGGCGGCACGAGCATCGCGAGCGTTGTTCCCTGGGCCAGGTGCTGCGGCCAGCCAAAAATATAGACGAGCGCTGGAACGATGAACACCGCTCCACCGACGCCCATCATCCCGCTGACGACGCCGACAACGAGTCCGAGAATGACAAATTCCAAGCCGTGCATGTCCAACCTTCCTTTCATAGTACGATCAACGTTCCTGTTCCGGCCGGCGAGCGCCAAACAAGGGGCGTTTTCCTTTCGGCACACGCGCGCCAATTCTCTGCATCTCCTGAATCAATTCTTTTTCATGCTCATACCGGCCGATCCGCACCCGGAACCATCGACGCCTTTCCTTGACCTTGAAGACAACCACCTGGGAGCGCCCCGCGGTCTGCACCGACCGTTCCCGGCCGAGATGAAGCCACTCGATTTCCGAAATCGGAACCTCGCGCTCATTGAATTTATGATGAAACACAATCTTGTCTTCCGTGATAATGAGCTTCCGGTCACGCGCCCTGTTCAGCATCAGCACCACGAACGAGACGATAACGAACAGGACAATAATATAGAGCATTGGATCCGCTTCCAGCGACGGCAGACGCTCGAACGCTATCGTTCCACGAATGCCGCCGTACAGCAGCAGCGTCAGCAGATAGAGCAGCGACTGCTGATAATAGAAATCAAGCTTGTATTTGAATACTTTGCCGCCGTGAGGCGGCCGTTGTTGTTCCATTGCGATTCCATCCCGCGGACAACTTATGCCGCGGCTCTGTCTTTCATTCTGCCCAGAGCGACAACTCTCTGCGCAATATTCCTGGCAGCATCGGGCATTCCCAATGCTTTGCTCCTGTGACTCATCTCCTGGAGATTACTTGACTGCAGCAGCGTTTCCACTTTTGCGAGGAGGTCGCTCTTTGCCCTCTGGTCGTCGATGATGACTGCCGCGCCTTGCGCAGCAATGGCACGTGCGTTTTCCACCTGGTGGTTTGCCGCCGCAAACGGATACGGGACAAGAATTGCCGGTTTTCCGAGCCTCGTGATCTCCGCGATCGTCGTTGCGCCGGCACGGCAGACGACAAGGTCGCTCGCCGCATAGGCAAGATCCATGCGATCGATAAATGCGCCGATCCAGCAGCTGCTTCCTCTATAGTTGTCCGCCCTCTGCCTGACAAGGGCAAAATCTTCCTTCCCCGTCTGCCAGATGAGACGGATCTTTCGATTCATGAACTCATCAAGATGTTCCACCACGGCTTCGTTGATCGTATGCGCGCCGAGGCTCCCGCCGAATATCAGCAGCGTCTTGTCCGTCGAGCGTTCATCGAACTTGAAATACCTCATCGCCTCGTCTCTCGCCGCACCCTGCAGATCACCGCGTGTCGGATTGCCGCTCACGAAGAGCTGTCTGGCGCCGGAAAGAAATTTCTTCGATGCCTCGAATGTCACATGCACTTCGTTCACCTTCTTCGCGAGCAGGCGCGTCGTCACCCCGGGATAGCTGTTCTGTTCCTGGATCAGCGTCGGCACGCGTGCCTGCACTGCTGCCCGCAGCACTGGCCCTGACACGTACCCGCCGGTGCCGACGACAACGTCGGGTCTGAAATGTTTTATGATCGATCTTGCCTGTATCATTGCAACAATGAGTTTCAATGGAAACAGAATATTGCTCAACCTTATACTTCGTCGAAAACCGCTGATCCAGATCGTCGCGAAACTGAACCCTTTGGTCGGGACGACGCGTGCCTCAATCTTATCTTGCGTGCCGACAAAAAGAATGTCGGCGTCCGGCTCGACCTTTCTCACTTCATCCGCGATGGCAATGGCCGGAAAGAGGTGTCCGCCTGTACCGCCGCCGGAAAATATGACCCGAAGCGGCGGCACATCAGTACACTTTCCCGACGTTCACTTCGCCGGCGTTCACCGATCCGACAACCGGCACCTGGCTCGCCCTCGGGTGAAGATCCGTTTGAGACGAAATATTCAGCAGCACTCCGATGGCGAAAGCCGAGAAGACCATCGAGGAACCGCCATAGCTCACGAATGGCATCGGAAGTCCGGTCGTCGGCAGAATCCCCAGCGTGACCCCCGCATTAATCAACGCATAGAGCGTTACCGCGCACGTGATCGCGATGGCGAGATGGCGACCAAAGGGGTCGTGAGCGAATTTCGCAATCTTAAAGCCCCTGAACATGATGAGCAGAAAGAGCGACAGGCAAGACGTCGTTCCGATAAAGCCGTACTCCTCTCCAACGATCGAGAAAACAAAATCTCCGTACGATTCCGGAAGAAAAAAATCTCGCTGCTTGCTTTCACCCGGGCCGACGCCGAAAATGCCGCCGTTCCCGAACGCGAGAATACCCTGGTTGACCTGATAATGTGCTTTCACGGTGTCTTTCCCGCCTCCGCTGAGAAACCCCATGACGCGTTCGCGGCGATACGGGGCGATCATCATGTAGACGAGCAGCACCGGGACAAGGACGGCCAGGATGAGACTGAGATGCGAAATCTTCGCACGACCGATGAACAGCATGACCATGCTCAGAAGGACTATCATCGATCCCATGCTGAAGTTCGGTTGCAGCAACACCAGCCCCGTCACGGCTCCAATCCACACGAGCATCGGGATCAATCCTTTCTTGAAATCCCGGATGAGGTGCCCTTTCAGCGCCAGCAGCGTACAGAGATGGAACAGGAGAGCATATTTTGCAAACTCCGACGGTTGAAAGCCGATGCTGCCAAACCTCAGCCATCGCGTTGCACCCTTCGCTTCCCCGCCAAGGACCAGCGTAACGCAGAGAAGGCCAACCGCGGCAATCACCGCCGGTTTGGTGAACCTCTGCAGCTTATGATAGTCGACCCGCATCCCAACAAACAGCGTGAGGAGGCCGAGAAGAACCTTGATGGCATGGCTGGCGAGCATGTGCTCGCTCTCGCCATACTTCCACTGGGCATAGCTTGACGAGGCGCTGTAGACGATCCCGAGGCTCAACAACATCAGTGCCAGTACGGCAATGAGAGTCGCGAGGTCAATATGATTCTTATTCGATCTGAACATACTCACAATGCGTTGACGATCTCCTTGAATACCCTTCCACGATGTTCGTAGTTGTCGAACCAATCGAACGACGCGCACGCCGGCGACAACAGCACCACGTCGCCCGGCGACGCCAGCGTTGATGCCGCCTTCACCGCGTCTTCCATCGAGGCCGCTTTGATCACCGGACAAAGCGACAGAAATGCCCGATAGACCTTCTCGGAAGATTCACCGATGGCAACGATCGCCTTCACATGTTTCGATGTCAGGTCGGCCAATTTCCCGTACTCATTACCCTTATCGCGTCCTCCCAGGAGGAGCACGATCGGCTCTTTAAACGTTTGCAGCGCATACCAGACGGAATCGACGTTCGTCGCCTTCGAGTCATTCACAAACTTCACACGGTTCACCTCTCGCACGAACTCGAGGCGATGTTCGACGCCCTTGAAGTTCCGCAGCGTCGCACGAATCGAGGGAACGCTTACCGCCATGAGCTGTGCCGTCAATGCTGCCGCCATGGAATTATAGAGATTATGGATCCCTTTGATGCTGATTTCCTCAACGCCGATGACATCCTGCGCCTGGCCATCGATTCTCGTGAAGAGTCTTCCACGATCCACATACGATCCTTCTTCGAACGCATGGTGAAGACCGAACGGCATCAGGCGTACGTGACTGCCCGCGAGCCGCTCCACATGTTCCCGGGTCACCGCGTCGTCATCATTATAGATCAAAACATCTTCTTTGGTCTGATTCTCGAACACACGGCATTTCGAGGCGATGTACCTGTCAAACGAGTGTTCATACCTGTCAAGATGGTCCGGCGTAATGTTCAGGATGATCGAAATCTTCGGATGAAACGACTCTATATCATCCAGCTGAAAACTGCTCACCTCGAGAACCGCCACCGAGGCGTCGTCAAGCTCGGAAACGACGCTTGAAAATGCCGTACCAATATTTCCCGCGACGACATGCCGTTTCTGGCCGTCATGAAGGAGACGACCGATCAACGTCGTTGTCGTCGTCTTGCCGTTGGTGCCGGTGACGGCAACAATCGGGCACGGACAGAACCAGCTTGCAAGTTCCAGTTCGCTGATGATTCTCAGCTCGCGCCGGCGCGCTTCACGCACGACGGGCGCCGTCGACGGCACACCGGGGCTGAGGACCATCATCTCCGCGTCATACACGCGATTGGAATGACCGCCCGTCTCGATATCAATATCCATCGACGCCATCACCTTCATCTGCGCCCGAAGCTTTTCTGCCGGACCGCTGTCGCTGACAAACACCGCGGCGCCCTTCTCCTTGAGAAGCTGCGCCACACCGGCGCCGCTGCGCGCGGCTCCGATGACCGTAATCTTCTTTCCCGCAATTTCTTTGTCACGCACACCCTGCATAGTACACTCTTCGACCGATGGAAGCATCATGTCCTGCCTTCAGTACTGCCTTCAGCGGACCTTGAACGTCGCCAAACTCAGGATCATCAGGAGAATAGCGATGATATAAAAACGCGCTACGATCTTCGGCTCCGGCCATCCGAGCATTTCGAAATGGTGGTGGAGGGGAGCCATCTTAAACACGCGGCGTCCTTCGCCATATTTTTTTCGCGTGTATTTGAAATATGACCGCTGGATAATGACCGAGAGGGTCTCCATCAGGAAAACTCCTCCGAGCGTTGGCAGCAGCAGCTCTTTTTTGATCAGGACGCAGAGGGTTCCGATGGCGCCGCCGAGGGCGAGCGAACCTGTATCGCCCAGAAACACCTGTGCCGGATACGAATTGAACCAGAGAAAACCGAGACATGCTCCGACCATCGCGGCGCAAAAAATGGACAGCTCACCGTTTCCCCGCAGGAACGGTATTGTGAGATACTGACTGAGGTCGGCCCGGCCGGAAACGTAGCTTATGATGGCGAGCGTCAGCCCAACAATCCCTACCGTGCCGGCTGCAAGGCCATCCAGCCCATCTGTGAGATTTACCGCGTTGCTTGTCGCCGTGATGACAAAAATCACCATGGGAATATAGAGCATGCCTAAATCCAGCTCCATGTTCTTAAAGAACGGAACGGTGGTGCTCGATTTGTACTTGACGAGCGTGGCATCGATGTTCTGAGGGTAGAAATAGATGACAAGTCCCACGATGAGTCCAATGCCGATCTGGCCCACCAATTTGTATTCCTCGATGAGCCCTTTCGGTTTCTTTTTTACGACTTTCAGATAGTCGTCCATAAATCCGACGACGCCGAGCCATGCGGTCACGAACACAATGACGATGATGTATCCGTTCCTCACATCGGCCCAGAGCACTGCGGGGATGAGGGTCGCCAGGAGGACAATCAATCCGCCCATCGTCGGCGTGCCTGCTTTGCTGAGGTGGTTTTTCGGCGCTTCGAGTTTCGCCGATTCTCCGATCTGATATTTTTTTAAAAGCGCAATGATTTTCGGACCGAGCCAGAACGCGATGATCAATGCCGTCACCGCCGCAGCGCCTGCCCTGAATGTGATGTACCTGAACACACCGAAACCGGGGATGCTGAGCTTCTTATGGAGATATTCTAGGAAATAATAGAGCATCAGTTCACACGATGAAATACTCTCCGTTCGCTGTGGATCGAATCACCCGTCGCAAACGACTGAGTCATGGAGACCTGAACAGTGTTCAGGTCGTTGAGCTGCCAGATATCCTTCTGCGTGTATTCTACTTCCGCCTGATCTTTCTTCTGTCGCACTTTGTTGATGACGACCATTTTCTTACCGGTGGTCTCCCAGATACATCTGATCCAGCGCTTTGAGCCCCGCAGGGTGTCCTCGCGATATGTTTCGGAACTATCGAATGCGTACATGGTCGGCGGAAATTTCACATCCTGCCCGTTTCCGACGAGGCCGACAACGACGATCATCGAATCAGCCGTCTGCCTGACATCCAACGAATAGGCCTCGACGTTCTTGAACGACGCCGGCAGATTCACGCTTCGCTGGAAATCCAATTTCCATGTGCCCGAAAAATCTGATCGCTTCGCCTGGAAGCTGCAGAATATGATCATTGCCCCGATGAACATGGCTGAACGCTTCATGCTGCTTTCTGACCAATCTCTTCCTGCAAGAATGCTACCACCTGCTCCATCTTCATGCCGCGTGATCCTTTGACCAGGACAATGTCCCCGGGGGCCGCGATTCCTGCTAAATGTTTTGACAGTTCGTGCTTATCCTCAAAATGCCGCTTCGATATCGCGTCCGCGCCGTCGAAGATGTTTCTGGCCAGCGAGCCATACGTGAACAGGTAGTCAACGCCGAGCCGCTCCACGATATTTCCGATCTTCCGATGTTCAACCGGTGAACGCGGGCCAAGTTCAAGCATGTCGCCGAGAACGACGATTTTCCTTCCGCGACATTTCATCGATCCCAGCGTCTCGAGCGCCGATACCACAGAATCCGGATTCGCGTTGTAGGTGTCGTTGAGGATGATCGTGCCATTCACTTCGATGGTTTCCATCCGCTTGTTCACCGCACGAAAACTCTTCAGTGCGCGCTGGATCTGCGCTGCCGGCACGCCGTGCGAAATGGCGACGGCCGACGCCGCCAGAGCGTTGAACATCGCATGCTTTCCGGGAACAGACAACCGCACGGTGAACGGCCTGTGTCCCTTTTCCTTTACCGAAAACTCGGCGCACCCTTTTGCGTTCATTTTGAGAAGCGTGCCATGGACATCGACATCCTTTTTCGAAAACGCGTAAGAAAATCTTTTCCTGAGCTTCTTTGCCTGCTTGCCGACAAACGGATCGTCCGCATTCACATAGCCGACACCGCCCGGCTTCAGAGCGGTGAACAGCTCCCCTTCAGCTTTTGCGACCCCGTTCAGCGTTTTGAAGAATTCCATGTGTTCACGACCCACATTGGTGATCAGTCCGTGCGTCGGCTCGAGTATCGCGCAAAGCCGCCGCAGCTCGCCGAAGTGATTTGTGCCGATTTCGACAACGGCGATCTCGTGGCGTCGTTCCAACCGAAACAACGTCTGGGGTACGCCGATCTGGTTGTTGAAATTCCCTTCCGTTCTCAGGACATCGTACTTCGTCCCGAGAACGTGAGCGACCATCTCTTTTGTCGTTGTCTTGCCGTTACTGCCGGCGAGAGCGACGAACGGGATATCAAATTTTTTTCGATGCCTGTTCGCCAGCTCGCCAAGAGCGTCAGTGGTGTCATCGACGACGATGAGAGGGAATTTGTCGATGTCCCGCAGATCGGCTTTCCGGTCGACGACAGCGCAGATCGCACCTTGTTTGAAGGCATATGGTACGAACCTGTGACCGTCAAACGATTCTCCGCGTAATGCGAAGAACACTTCGTCGCGGCCGATCGTCCGCGAATCTGTCGATACACCGCGGCACTCTTTCCCGAGCAGCGAAGCGACATTGAGCGCTTCGACTATCCGAATCTGCAGCAGGTCTTCGAGTGTGACGCTCATGCATGGGATCGGATATATTCTTCGACAACTTCCCGGTCGCTGAAATGCTGTTTCATGTCGCCCACGACCTGGTAGTCTTCATGCCCTTTTCCGGCAATGAGGACGACATCGTTCCGCGACGCGCCAGACAGCGCCAGGAGAATAGCTTTTTTTCTCTCCCCTTCACGCACCACTCGTGCATTGGGCATCACGCCCGCCATGATCTCATCGATGATTCGCTCGGGATCTTCATGGCGGGGATTATCCGACGTCACGATCGTCGTATCACTATTCTCCGTCACGATAGCCGCCATACGCGGTCTCTTCATGCGATCGCGGTTTCCGCCGCAACCGAATACCGTAATAATTCTTCCGTGATCGCTTTCCTTGAAGATATGCCGGATCGCCCGGAGCGCCTGAAGGAGGGCATCCGGCGTGTGGGCGTAATCGATAATGGCGGTCCACCCCTGCGGCGCAGTGATCTGTTCGAAGCGCCCCCGAACGGATTTCGTCTCGCGGATGGCTTCCTGAATCAGCGGCTTCGGCACACCGAGCGCGATACCGGCAGAACACGCCGCGAGGATGTTGCTGACGTTGAATTGGCCCAGGAGGCATGTCTCAATCTTCGTCTCCTGCCCGTTATGGAGGAGCGTGAACGTCGTTCCGGTCATGGAGAGCGAAATATCCGTCGCGCGCACATCCGCATCTGAGTTCATGCCGTAGGAGATTCTCTTGGCCCGGGTGACCTGCAGGACACGCCGACCCCAGGGATCGTCCACATTGGCAATCGCAGTCGCATCCGCGGCCAGATGCTCGAAGAGGATCTGTTTCGATCTGCCGTATTCTTCCATTGTGCCATGATAGTCAAGATGATCCTGCGTGAGGTTGGTGAATACGCCGGCCCGGAATCCGATACCGTCGACACGGTGCTGGGACAGCGCGTGCGAGGAGACCTCCATAACGACCGACGAGCATCGTTGGTCCACCATCGTGTTCAACAGCTCGTTCAGCTCCAGCGATTCCGGCGTCGTATGGGTTGCCGGCAACGTCTCCTGGCCGATCTTGTATTCGATCGTGCCGATCAGGCCGGTGAGATTGCCGTTCTTCTCCAGGATCGATTTGATGAGATACGTGCTTGTGGTCTTGCCATTTGTTCCTGTGACGCCCACCGCCGTCAATTTCTCCGACGGGTGATTGAAATAGTTGGCCGACAGCCGGGCAAGCGCCGCACGTGAGTCGGGCACGACGACTTTCACAACTCCCGCATGCATGAAGAAGGAGTCGGGCAAGACGGAATCGTGTTCCAGGACGACGACCTTCGCCCCATTGGCGACAGCCTGTGAGATGAAATCGTGCCCATCGAATCCTGTTCCGCGGATCGCGACGAAGAGATCTTTCTGCTTCACTTTTCTTGAATCGTACTGAATGAGGTTGATCTGGACATCGTGAGTTACCACCATCTGTCCATAGAGCGTTTGGAACATTTTCGTGACGACAACATTATTTAAGAGTTTCGACAACGTCATGGAATGAAGATCGATAGACGATTCATATTCTGTGGCACAAAATTCCATCTCTCGGCAACCGAACGGATAGTTGTTCGTTAATTGCTTGAAAGCGTGGTAAAAGACCTCGGCTGGCACTGCAGCGTTATTCTCATCCCGGCTCTGGCAGGCTGTCCGGCAGCAGGGATCTGGCCGACGACCGTTCCGGAGCCGTTGACCACGGGATCGAGTTTTGCCTGCCGGAGAACATGGAGTGCCCGCCGAACGCTCAGGCCCCGCACATCGGGAATGACGTTCGACCCCACAGCCCGGGTCTGGGTTGACGATGTCACCGACGCGGACACCACACTCTTTGGAGCCGGCTTTGAGCCGGCCGGATGAGCGGAGTGGCCATATTGCACGGATGTATTGATGATCTGCTCGGCGATCGACCGGAAGACCGGTCCGCAAGTTGCTCCGCCGTAATAGTCCGCGGCGCGCGGATTGTCGATCATCACCAGGCATACGAGCCGGGGATCGTCTGCCGGAAAGAATCCGACGAACGACGCCGTATGACTTCCTTCTTCGTAATGACCATTCACATATTTTTTCGAAGTGCCGGTCTTTCCGGCGATCCTCACACCGGGAATAATCGTCTTCGTCCCGGTGCCTCGTTCCACCACGCCCTCAAAGAACGTTTTGAGCTGCTGCGCCGTTTCTTCGGAGATGACTTTGCGGATCGATTCTGTGCTCGCGGTCCGGAGTGTTTCCTTCGCGGCACTAAGCTCCATTTTGAAAATTGTCGGCTTCACGAGAATTCCGTGGTTCGCGACGGCGCAATACGCCGCTGCGATCTGGATCGGCGTCGCCTGGACTTCATATCCGTAGGCCATCGTGTTCAGCGTCAGGCGGGACCAGTCGATTGGTTTCTTGAGTGTTCCTTTGAGCTCGCCCGGGTATTCGATGTTCGTCGTTATGCCGAAGCCGAAGTTCCGGGCCATCGTATAGAATCGCTCGCTTCCGATGACGTCGCTTGCCTTCGCCATCACGATGTTGCTGGAAACTTCCATTGCCTCCTGAAATGTAATCCACCCATACTCATGCGTGTCCCTGATCGGGCGCGGTTTGCTGCCGGGAACCTGGACGATGTACGTTCCGTTCTCCGCGAAAAATTTCTGGTTCGGCCTGATGAGATGATGTTCGAGCGCGGCGGCCGCCGTGACCACTTTGAATACCGAGCCGGGTTCAAACACATCGGTCACTCCTCTGAGGCGCTGGTCCTCAGGGTCGTACCTGTTGAACTTGTTCGGATCGATCTTCGGATATTGTCCGATCGCGAGCACCTCGCCGGTGTTCGGCTCCATGATGATGACGATGCCATGGTCGGCCTTGTTGAGCTCGACTCCTTTCTCGAGAGCCTTCTCTGCGATCTCCTGTAATTTTCTGTCGATGGTCAGCATGATGCTGTGACCGTCGGCCGGTGCGACCCGCGGATAATCGACTGAGGCGTGCGCTTTTTGGTGTCCATCGCGTTGGAGGATCATGTAGCCATCGGTGCCGCTGAGCTCCTTGTCGAACTCCAGCTCTATACCCGCGAGCCCTTTATGATCGATGGTCGTCGCTCCGATAAGTTGGCCGGCAAGCTGGTCGTTGTGATAGAGTCGCTTTGGTTCCTCGCGAACGATGAGCCCGGGCAGCCGTCGCGGATCGATCTTCGCCGCCTGTTCCTCTGCCACCTGGCGCTCCAGCCAGACGAACCGGGAATCAGAATTCATCCTGTCGAGATAGTATCTTCTCGGTTTGCCAAAGACCGCGGCAAACTTCGCCGCGATTTTATCGGCGGCGGCGGACGCCACCTGTGGATCGACGGCGAATGAGACGAACGTCGCATCGGAGGCAAGAATGTCCATGTTGCGATCGTAGATGATGCCTCTTTTTGCCGGAAGAGTAATTTTTGCCTGATATTGCTTCTGGGCGATCTCTTTGTATTTCTCCCCCTTGACGATCTGGATCTGAGCCAGTCGCAGGGTGACAAGCGTGAACAAGAGCATGAGTCCGACCTCAAGGGCGCGGAATCTCACCTTTGCATTATCCGCAACAAATATCTTTCCGGTCTCGAATTTTTCTTGCTCCATAGTCACAGGGGCCAGCAATACGTTTACTTTTTACCCGGCTTCAGGGGCGAACTGCACTTCATACACATGGTCTGATAGAGACCGACGACGGTTCCGCAGTTCGGACAAGTTTTCGCGCCCGGCGGGGCCGGTTTCCCGGCGGGCTGCACGGGCTTGGTTTCCTTCGGCGGCTCATATACCTGAGGGAGATCCAACGCCTTTTCAAGGGGCGTCTCGTCGATGAAGATCTCCACGTTTCCTTCACCTTTCCGGTCGAGGTCGAGAATGACCGGCTCGGCCGTCACATACCTGGCCGCAGGCTCGTTCGTCACCGCCGGAGGCTCTTCGGGGGGCTTGAATGCCCGAAGGCTTAACGCGCTGAGCGTCGTCACGCCGAGAAAACCGAGCAGTGTTCCATAGAACCCGAACTGCGGCGTCACCTGGATCATGACGGCGGCATCAGGCGGCATATCAATTCCAAAGTCGTCGGCCAGAAAGAAAAGCATCCCGAGAGTTCCGAGGCCGCCCGGAATCAGTGCGCCCATGATCTCCACCCGGCTAAGCCTGCTCAGCATCCGGTAGCTGTAAAAGACTACCACGCCGGCGCAAAGGAGGATCGCCAGGAAATATAATCTCGGTTTCCTCTGTCTCGATTGGGATGCCGCATCGCCGGTCGCATCCAGATCCACACGGTGCCCGAACTGATTACTGAATTCTTCCATCTGGGCATCATCAACCGGGATCTTGCCGGTCGTCAGCTGCAGCCCGGAGGCTTTCACGAATGTCTCATTTCCGCAGTCGATGCTGATCCACGGAAGAAAGAAACAGATGACGACAACCGTGCCCAGGGCGATGTTGATCTTCGGAACGTTGTCGAAGATCATAGAAATTTCTCCTTACTTCTCTTGAAGCTCCCGAAGCCGATCAAACTGAACCTCGAACGAAATTGGTTGTGTCCTCGGAGGTACCAGACCCAGCGTGCCGGACGCGAGCTTTGTTATGCGGTCCATGTTGGATTTTTTGCTGATCTCGGCGCGCAGACCGACACTCGTATTGAGGATTCTCTCATATCGCCCCTGCAGATCGCTCAATTCAACTGCGAGACGATTCACGGTAATTTTATTCCAGACATAGAAAACGATCATGATCGAAGCTGCAAACAGCAGGATGACGATATTGAACGGCGAACTCTTGCGCTTCCTGACCGGGCGGTTCCCGCGCCGGATCGGCTCGAACGCCGCGGATGAAGGCTCACCATTGTACACATACCGCCGTTCAGCAAGTTCTGGAGCAACCGGCTGCTCCACCGTTGTCATCGGAGAATGTTTCATGTTATCAGTTTCTCCGCAGCCCGCAATTTGGCGCTTCGCGCACGCGGGTTCAGGTGAATTTCCGCCTGTTCCGCCACCACCGGTTTTCTGGTGAGTACACGTAATCGGGGCTCGACCGCATGATCGGGAAGATACTTGTGCCCCGACGGAATCGATCTCCTCGATTGCTCCCTGAAAAAGTCCTTGACGATCCGGTCTTCGAGTGAATGGTAGGCAATCACGACAAGCCTTCCCCCGGGGTCCAGGACATCCAGACTCTCCCTCAGCGCTGATTTGAGATTTTCAAGTTCATTGTTCACTTCGATGCGAAGTGCCTGAAACACACGTGCCAGCGTTTTCTGCAGGAAGCGCCGTCCGACGACCGACCGCACGATGTCTGATAACTGATCCGTGGTCTCGATCGGCTGACGCGATCGGGCTTCGACGATACGTCTGGCGATTCGCTTTGACTGCTGTTCCTCGCCGTATTGGCGGAAGATCGCGGTCAATCGCTCGGCCGTGCAGGCGTTTACCACTTCCCGGGCATCGCGCGGAGCACGCTGGTCCATCCTCATATCGAGACGATGAGCCCGCTGAAAGCTGAAACCGCGCGCGGCCTCATCAAGCTGGTGGGAGGAGACGCCTAAATCGAGAAGCACGCCTTTGATGTTCCGGAGGTTCAGCTCTTTCACTTTCTTCCCCATGTTGGAAAAATTGTCGTGCACGGTAAATAAGCGGTCAGAAAATTCTCTCAGCCTGGTTTTTGCATATTGGATAGCCTCTGCGTCTGCGTCAAATGCGACAAGTATGCCGCCCGGTGAACTTGCTTTGAGAATTCGTTCGGCATGTCCACCGCCGCCAAGCGTTGCGTCTACATATACTGCGTCCTGCGCTGGTTGGAGAAACGAAAGAACGACATCGGCAAGTACGGGCGTGTGAAAGTCATCGGTCATCGCAATGAATCTTCATCGCATCACTCTTGCCGCGATGCTCTCGTACGTTTCGGGCAGGCTGTTCTTGTACTCGTCGTAGACCTTCGGTTCCCACAGCTCGATCTTGTCGAGCATCCCAAGAATCCGCACTTCATCCCCGATGCTCGCATACTCGCGGAGCTCCTGAGGAATGGAGATCCGTGACTGCGCATCGAGCTGGCATTCCATGGCGAGTTCAAGCAACGTTCGAATGAACCTCCGATGCTCCGGATCGTAGGACGAAAGAACCCTCAGCTTTTCTTCCAGTTTGTTCCATTCATCCAAGGGATAAACGAACAAGCATTTCTCAAATCCACGCGTGATGACAAAGGTTTCGTTGCTCTCCGGCGAGACACACTTCCGCAGTTTTGCAGGAAGGTTCACCCGTCCCTTCTCGTCAACAGCATAAATGTATGATCCTTTGAATGACGACACTGCTATTTCCTAAATTGTTCAAAACAAAAAAAATTCCACACCATAATTCCCCACTTTTACCCACCGTGACTTTTCAATTTACGGTTTTTCCGATGAAAGTCAAGTCAAGACTATATATTTGAACGATTTCGAGCTATTATACCGACATGCGTCGAAAGGGTACTAAAAAGTGAGCGAAATTAGGGGTTTCTGCCTGAGGAGCGGGTGGGGATTTGGGTGGATCGATGCAGCCGTGACACTTCTACCAGGCCGTCAGCACCTCTTGCCGGCGATCGAAATGTTGCCTGACACTATGATGAGACCGTAGCAGCCGCTCGATGCCGGTCCGCAGTTGATGATCTTCGTCCTTCCAATCGTATCCTCTCCCCTTGCCTCATGGATGTGCCCACAAATGACGACATCGGGAGATGCATCTTCGATGAAGTCGCGAACCGCCGTACTGCCGACATGGACGCCGGAGTGAATGATATCGACCTTCGTGCCATAGGGCGGAGCATGAGGGACGAAGATCTTCACCCTGGCCGACCGGACCTGGTCATACCCCGCTCGAATGCGAAGCGCAATTTCCTCCTCCGGGAGTTCGTAGGGAGTGTGAAGCGGCGAGAACGGCGCGGCGGACACGCCAAAGAACCCTACATCGCCGGTGACGATCCCGCGCGCGTTGATCGACACACCAAGCCGCACAAACAGATCGTCGTGCGCCGGGAGATCCATGTTGCCCGCAACACAGAACACATCCCCCACGAGCGGCCGGATTTCTCCGATCGCCTCCTCCGCTTCCTTGATCGTCCCGACAGTCGTGAGATCTCCGCCAATGACGACGACGTCGGGAGATTCTCGTTTGATGATTCCGCTGACGTTCGCGTATGCACCATGGATGTCCGTGATTGCGACGATCTTCATTTGGGTCGGATTGTTTTTAAATTTGAAATAATTTAACTTCTTTCGAACGGAAAACAAAGAACAGGATCATTATGAGAATGTATTCCTCTCAGCTCACGGTAAAGACGGATGGCTTCAACGACACTCACGATCTCACATCCGGCGTCGACAGGATTCTCCACGAGTCCAAACTCATCAACGGCGTCTCCACAGTTTTTGTGGCCGGTTCGACTGCCGGAATAACGACGATTGAGTACGAATCCGGAGCCGTCGAAGATCTCAAGAAAGCCATCGAACGAATCGCTCCGCATGATATCGATTACGCGCACAACAGACGCTGGGGCGATGGAAACGGATTTTCACATGTCCGTGCAGCGCTGCTTGGGCCCTCCCTCTCCATCCCCTTCGCGGCAGGCAAGCTCCGCCTTGGGACCTGGCAGCAGATCGTTCTCATCGACTTTGACAACAGGCCCCGGACGCGAGACATCATCGTTCACCTTGTTGGAGAATAATATGGACATCGGTTTGTCGGTCGTTCTTCCCGTCTGCGTCCTGTTTTTCTTCGTCGCATTTCTCTATTCCTCCGTCGGTCATGGCGGGGCGTCGGGATACCTTGCCGTTCTGTCGCTGTTTGCCTTTGCACCGAAGGAGATGGCAACCACAGCACTGCTGCTCAATGTGTTCGTTGCAGGCATCGCTTTTTTTGCCTATGCACGGTCAGGTCATTTCTCCCCCCGGCTCACGTTCCCTTTCCTGGTCGGTTCTATTCCGTTCGCCTTTCTGGGGGGATTGGTTCAGATTTCACCATCGACCTATACTATCCTTCTTGCGGCCGCGCTGTTCTTTGCAGCGTTTCGCCTTCTCATGCATGTCAATCCGTCGCCGGGCTCAGGGGAAATTGAAACATCGCCGCCCTGGCTCCTCGCTCTGCCGTGCGGAGCCGCCATCGGGTTCCTTTCGGGAGTCGTCGGCGTAGGAGGAGGGATCTTTCTGAGTCCCCTCATCCTCCTCGCGGGTTGGGCCGACGTCAAACGGACTTCTGCGGCGGCTGCTTTCTTCATCGTGATGAATTCGATCGCGGGTATTCTCGGGAGAGGCATTCACGGAAATTTTTCACTCGGCACCTTCTTCCCTTTCATGATCACAGCCCTGCTGGGCGGCTTGCTCGGCTCGACATGGGGAGCAAAGAAGTTTTCCAATCTCACCCTGCGGCGCCTTCTTGCAGTGGTTCTCATTGTGGCTGCGGGCAAGCTCATCATCGCGGCGCTGAAATTGTAGCCATCAGACATACAGCGGGCTGCTGAAGTCTCGCCGGTACTTCCGGCTGATGACATCCTCCGCAAAGTTTTCGATATCGTGGTTCATGAGATTCGTCATGAAGATTTTTCCTGTCCTGTAATGTATAAAAATCGGCCCCTACGAATCAAGTGATCAGATCGGGACTGCCCACCAAGATTGTCGCCGCAAGTGTTTGCATTTCAACGACTTCGACAGCGCATGTGCTAAAGGCTTTCCGGTCTTTCGGGAACACGGCGGCGATCGGGCTGGCGGTACGAGAAGTTTCTTCAAGTTGACTTTGGCGCCGCTACTTCATAAATTTGGGCACTTAAAGAAGGCGCTGAAGTACCCTAATTCACCACTCATTACGTATCATCATATAAGGAGTTCCCCTATGGTTAGAAGAATTTTGTCCATATTCTTTGTGATTATTCTTGGTGTGGCATTCTCCACCGTCACCTTTGCTCAAGAGAAGAAGGAAGCGACTCAAGAGAAGAAGGAAACGACTCAAGAGAAGAAGGAGATGAAGAAGGATGACAAGATGGGCATGACAAAGGAAGAGAAAGCGATGGGACCGCTGAAATCACTTTCATGCGATGAGACTTGCGGTTTCATGGTTCGCAGTCACGACGAGAAGGAAGTGATCTCGGTCATGAAGACACACGCCAAGAAAACCCACAAGAAGGACATGACGGAAAAAGAGATGAAGGATATGATGAAGACCGAAGCAGCCCCGGAGATGCACAAGTAGTCCTTCGTCATTCTGCTGCAATTGTTGCTCGCCCCGTTCTCCGGAACGGGGCTTGCTATTTCTGACCGTCATACTGCCCCGAGACACGATGGCCGCCATATCGTTTGGAGCTCCAGCCGGCACGATCTTTCTGCCTGTGGGCATTTGACTACGGCCGGGGTTATTCTTAAATTTCGCGAGCAATAATTGCGATAACGCTCTTGTCACACCCTGTTCCTCGAGTCTTCAATTTAAGAAAAGGATCTGTCATGAAGTCGTGCTTTCTTTCCCTGGCTCTCTCTCTTCTCTCGTCGATATCGCTTGCTCAACCCCTCTTTAGCATCCATGAACATGGCGAAGCGCCGAGCAGAACCTACGATGTCCTTCATTACAACATCGAGGTAGCGCTCGATCTCGAGAAGAAATCCGTGACGGGGAAGGTCGCGACGACGCTTGTTCCTTTTACCGCTGATTTCAGCGCCGTTGTGTTCGATGCTGAAAAAATGAAAATTCAGCGAGCGATGCTCGGTTCAAGAGAATTGCGATTCGAGACGGATGAAAAGAAACTTACCATACACCTCGATAGATCCTATTCATCGAAGGATACGGTAACCCTCTCAATCGAATACGCGTGTACGCCGAAGCGGGGTATGTTCTGGAGCGGACCGGACTCCGCATACCCGCGAAGGCACTGGCAGGTCTGGTCGCAGGGGGAAGACATGACAAATCATTTCTGGTTCCCATGCTACGATTTTCCCAACGACAAATCGACGTCGGAAGTTACCGCGACGGTCGACAAGAGACTTACGGTGCTCTCCAACGGCAAGTTGATCGATGTCAGGGAAAACAAGACCGCCGGCACGAAAATATTTCACTGGAAGGAAAGCAAACCGCATGCGTCGTACCTCATCATGGTCGCCGCAGGGGAATATGCGGTGCTGCGCGACCGCGCAGGAAAGCTTCCGCTCGAATACTACGTGTACCCTGAGGACACGCTTAACGCAAGAATCTGCTTTCAACAAACGCCCGACATGATAACATTCTTCAACGAGAAGATCGGCTTCTCCTACCCATGGGAAAAATACGGACAGATCATCCTGCAGGATCACTTCGGCGGGATGGAAAACACAAGCGCGACGACGCTCTCCGACGTCTCGACGGTGTTTGATGCCCGCGTCCGGCTTGATAATTCGCCTGTCGGACTGATTGCCCATGAGCTCGCGCACCAATGGTGGGGCGATGTCGTCACCTGTAAGGATTGGCGGCATCTCTGGCTGAACGAGAGCTTCGCAAGCTACTTCGAGCCGCTCTACCGCGAACACCTTCTTGGGAAAGACGAGTTTACCCATGAGATGTATGGCAGCCAGCAGGCGGGAATCTATGTCGATACAGCCCGCGGCAGAAAGCCGGTCGTCAGTGTCGACTCCTACGGAGAAAATATTTACCCGCGTGGAGCCGCGATCCTCCACATGCTGCACTTCGTCCTCGGCGATCAGCTCTTCTGGAAAGGGATCAACCACTACATCACAAAGCATCAATTCACGCCGGTCGAAACAAACGACCTGAAACTTGCCTTCGAGGAAGCGACCGGACAAAATCTTTACTGGTTCTTTGATGAATGGCTGTACAAGGCCGGCCATCCGATCTTCAACGTCTCCTATCAATGGAGCGATTCCGCCAAAGCGATTTTCCTGAAGGTCAGCCAAACACAAACGATGGACAGCCTCACCGGTCTTTTCCAGATGCCGGTGGATATTGAGGTCACCGCCGCGTCCGCATCGGTGACGCACAGAGTGAACATTCTGACGAAGGACACAACGTTCACGCTTCCCTGCGCCACAAAGCCCGAGCTGGTCATTTTTGACAAAGGAACATGGCTGATCAAGGAGTTGAAATTCGACAAATCACCCGATGAATGGGCATATCAGGCGGCTCTTGCGTCAAATCCGGTCGACCGCATTCTCGCTCTGCAGGAGCTGGCCAGATTGTCGAACAATGAACGATTTGTTCCGGTCTTCATCAGCCGGATGAACGACGATCCGTTCTGGATCGTGAGACGGGAAGCGATCTCTCAGTCCGGAAAAATCGAAATCAAGGAGGCTTCGCTGAAGGAGCAATTGAAGAACGCCCTGCTCGCGGCAACCAGGCAGCAGAAATCGGCTATCCGTGACGCTGCCGTCGGACAGCTTGGCAAGTACAAAGGGAGTGATGTCGTCGAAACTCTGCGCGCCGCCCTGCAGGATTCCAGCTACAATGTCATCTCCACCGCGCTGCGTTCGCTGGCTAAAGCCGATTCCACAAACGTTATGCCGACGTTGAAGACATATCTCGACTATCCATCATTCCGGAACCGCGTGAGCAGTGCGGCGTTGAACACCATCGCGACGATTGATTCAACTCAGGCAATTGCCCTGTCGCTTGAACGTGCGAAGTACGGTGTGGAGGCGGGTACACGATTTACCGCGCTTGGCATCCTGAGAAAATATGGAAAAGGAAGAAACGATGTTCTCTCGTTCTCGCTTTCATTGTTGAACGACAAGAACGAAGGCATCCGGTCGACGGCTGCGCGCGCGCTCGGCGAGATCGGCGACGAAGCGGCGATCACTCCATTGGAAAAAGTCGCAAACGACAATGACAATGCCGCGAAGGATGCCGCAAAGGCGAGCATCGAAAAAATAAAAAAGAGGATCGCTGACAAGAAATAGCATCGCGTGACATCCGGCAGCGCGGGTTATCGACGCTCTTTGTTCATGATCCTATCGATAGCATGCTCGAAGAGGTCACAAAAGACCCTCCAGATGACTGAATGACCGCGACCTCCGTTCCCGCCCCGGATCACCGCCCCATCTGGATTCTACCGGTCATTATTCTGTCGCAGTTTGCCGGCACATCGTTATGGTTTGCCGGCAATGCAGTGCTCCCCGATCTCCAGAACGCGTGGAACCTCCGGCCCGATGCAGTTGGCGTCGTCACTTCCGCCGTTCAATTCGGGTTCATTCTCGGCACGCTTGTCTTCGCCTTCTTTACGATCTCGGATCGTTACTCACCGCGACTGATTTTTTTCATCTCCTCGGTCGTCGGGGGACTCTGCAATCTGTCGATCGTGTTCCTCGGACATGATCTCACCGCGCTTCTCTTCATGCGTTTCCTAACGGGGATCGCCCTGGCGGGCATTTATCCTGTTGGCATGAAGATCGCGTCGGGTTGGTATCGGAACGGACTTGGAAGCGCGCTCGGTTTTCTCGTCGGCGCGCTGGTGCTCGGCACGGCGTTCCCCCATCTCGTGCGCGGTCTCGGTCATTCGTTGGGCTGGGAGCGTGTCTTGCTTTTTGTCTCCTGTCTCTCGGCGTCGGGCGGAGTGCTCATGGCGATGTTTGTTCCGAACGGCCCGTTCCTCACAACAGGAATTCCGTTCACCGTGACAGCGCTGTCATCGATCTTTGGCCGGAGGGATCTTCGATCGGCGGTTTTTGGTTATTTCGGACACATGTGGGAGCTGTATGCTTTCTATGCGTTCGTTCCATTCATGCTGACGGCCTATAACGGTTTGAATCCTCATGCAGCTCTTGACGTGTCGTTCTGGTCGTTTTGCATTATCGCCGCAGGAAGCGTCGGCTGTGCGGGCGGCGGAATAGTCTCCCGGCGTTTCGGCAGCGCCAGGGTGGCGTTCACCCAGCTCACCGGTTCAGGCGTGCTTGGTCTTTTCTCTCCGTTCCTTTTCCACGCTTCGCCCGAAATTTTCCTGGCTCTCTTTATCCTCTGGGGCATTCTTGTCGTCGGTGATTCGCCTCAGTTCTCAGCCCTCGTCGCGGAATGCGCTCCGCCAGGCCTGGTCGGATCGGCTTTGACGATCACAAATTGCATCGGCTTCGCGATTACGATCGTCAGCATTCAGCTCACAGGTTACCTCACGACGATTCTCCGACCTGAAAATCTTCTCCTCCCCTTGTGTATCGGACCTCTTTTTGGAATCCTTTCATTGAGGAAGATACTGGCTTCCTCATCAGTGTCACCGTAGTTTAACGGCGGCTATTGCAGATTTTTTGAATTATTGCTATTTTTGTCCTCAGTTCTTAAGGAATGTCTGTTCTGATTTCTTCAATTTCTTCAATTCACTATCATTTCACACAATGTAAGGAGTCGTTTATGGGTGCACCGGTTGTTCATTTTGAAATCATGGCCAAAGACGGTAAGCGCGCACAGGAGTTTTATAGCAGGCTGTTGAAATACGATTTTTAAACGCAGAGGCGCAGAGCGCGCAGAGAAACGCGGAGCGTTCTTCTGTTAAAAACGGTCGAATTTCGCCTCTGCGATCCTCGGCGATCTCTGCGTCTCTGCGTTGAGAACTTTGATTTCGTGTTTTTCAACAGCCTGATAGATCGCTGTTTCAATGGGACATCAATGCCAACAATCCTATGAACTATGGTCTCGTGAACACCGGTGCCAAGAAAGGGACACAGGGAGGCATTGGCCAGGTCGACGCGAACATGCAGTCGTACGTGACGGTTTATGCCGAAGTCGAAGATATTCAGGGTCATCTCGACAAGGCGGTAGGTCTTGGTGGACGAATAGTTCTGCCCGTCACCGAGATTCCCAACATGGTCACATACGCTCTGTTCGCCGATCCTGAGGGCAATGTGGTCGGACTCGTCAAGAGCGCCGCACCACCGCCGAAAGCAAAGAAGGCAAAGAAAGCTTCACCGAAGAAAAAGGCTTCGAAGGGCAAGAAGAAGAGCAGAAGAAGATAATCTACGGACGATGTCAAACCATATTTCCATAGCGAATCATTTATCTGTTCAATCTCGATGCAGTCGGGGTACCACAAAAATATCCTGGTAAGAAACATTTCAAAGGGCCGAAGATCGGTCAATACTCGAGCAATCCTCTGGGCAAAAATCCGGGGGATCTCTGGATTTTTCCTAATGTCGAGAGCAACCACTGGAGAAACCGGGAAGAATGGCTAAAGGTCTTGAGTATGAATGCGCCATTTGAAACACGTCGCATTACGAACGGCTTCACTCTCCTGGCCTGCTTCGCGCTCATCAAGCTCGCTATTCACCTCATCACCAACATCTGGGGAGGTTACGGGATCTTCAGAGATGAGTTGTACTATGTAGCATGCAGTAACCATCTCGACATCGGTTACGTCGATCAGCCTCCACTTTCTCTCTATGTTCTCGCTCTCATCAGGTTTCTTCTCGGTGATTCCATTTTCGCGCTTCGCCTCGTGCCGGCTATTGCCGGCGCATGTACGGTTTTTCTCACCGGCCTCATTGCCCGCGAGTTGGGCGGAAAAACCTGGGCTCAGACACTCGCCTGCACCGCTTCAATTGCCTCGCTCATAAACCTCGCATATGATTCTGTCTATAACATGAATGCGATCGATCTCGTTTTCTGGGCCTGGGCTGCATTCATCGCCGTCAGGTTGATGAAGACCGGCGACAAGAAATACTGGCTCCAGCTTGGGATCACTCTCGGCCTTGGTGCACTCAACAAGATCAATATGCTCTGGTTCGGCGGCGGAATCTTTCTGGGGCTACTGTTGACATCCTACCGGATGTGGTTCAGAACCAGATGGCCGTGGATTGCCGGGCTCATTGTCTTTTTGCTCTTTCTTCCCTACATCGTCTGGAACTTCCGGCATGACTTTGCTCATCTGGAGTTCATCCGGAATGCAACGCTCGGCAAGTATGCAGGACTTTCTCCGATAACGTTTGCCATTGGGCAATTCTTCCTTCAAAACCTCGTCACACTCCCCTTGTGGTTGAGCGGCCTCTACTTTCTTCTCATTTTTAAAGAAGGGAGACAATTCGCGCCGCTTGGCATAGTTTACCTCGTCTCCTTTGCAATCCTTGTGCTCAACGGCCACAGCAAATCGGAGTATCTTGCTCCCGCCTACGCAATGTTGTTTGCCGGGGGCGGCGTTGGCGTCGAACGATGGTTCGAGGTGCGGTTTAGGATGATCCGGCCTCTCTATTTGTTCATCCTTTGGGCCGGTCTTCTGTTGGCGCCACTGACATTGCCGATATTGCCTGTTGAAACCTATATCAACTACTCAGAAGCGCTTGGCGTAAAGCCTTCGACGGCTGAAGCAAAAGAGCTCGACAAGCTTCCCCAATATTATGCTGACATGTTCGGCTGGGAGGACAAAGCCGCTGCTGTGGCAAAAGTGTATCATCGCTTATCGCCGGAAGAGCAGAAAACATGTGCTCTCTTTGGAGATAATTACGGTCGAAGCGGCGCGATCGATTATTACAGCGGAAAATATCATCTGCCTCCCGCCATCGGACGACATAACAACTATTGGATCTGGGGCCCCCGAGACTACACGGGCGAATTGGTGATCATCCTCGGTGGCAACTTGCAGGATAAGCAACAGAGGTTCGAGAGCGTCGAGATTGCGGATACGGTGACTTCAGCTTATTGCATGCCGTATGAGAACAACCTTCGGATATATCTCTGCCGAAAGTTGAATGTGCCCCTGAGAGATTTCTGGCCGGAGATCAAAGTGTTCGAGTGATTTGAAACTGCAATGGAGGCATTCGTTGTCCAGTCCTTGCCGGATCGCGAGGTCCGGCTGATCAAAATGGGGAATCGGGCAGGACAATCGTACCAGATTTACCCTGCTCGAAAGCATCGAGATGCAGAAGCCATATGCCGATTCCTGCGGCGCCTTCCATATAACCTGTTTGGGCCGCAAGCAGATCGGGTTTCACACGATGCTCCGCCTGAATCCATTTCAACCCGTCTTTTTCTGCATTCCCGCGTGCGATCAAATCTGCCGTGACGCGCTTGGCAAAGGAAAGATACTCTGTCCTCTTCGTGGCGCGATAGAGATTGAGAAAGAATTCTGCGACTCCTGCCGAGCCGCAGCACTGGCTGACGTTGTTCCAGAATCCGGGTGTCTGAAGCTCAAATATTAATGCGCGGCCTGAATCGGTCACCGCGATGGACTGAAGGTATCGGCCGCCTTCGGTTGCAGCGGCGAGGAACTCCCGTTGGTGTGTTTCCCTGTACAGCGTCGCGAGAAAATACGCGATGCCGGCAGTACCGTGCGAAAAATTTGGCATGAGTCGGGGAAACACCGGTGTCAAATTTTCTTGTGAACAAACGCCAGCAGATAATCCGCGCCGGCGCGTGCGTCGGAGAGATATGTTGAATCCCCGGTGGATCGATAGGCTTCGATGAAAAACAGCACAACCCCGGCGCCGCCAACGCAGGAGAGGAAAAGCAAACATGTGCAGCTATGAAGAGCGATTTTTCTCATGGCTGAAGATAAGAAGGAATGTGAGAATATCAAAGCAGTAGCTTATGCTTTCGATGCGCAAGGCGCACCGCCGCCGAATGAGCAGGTTCTTGCGTGGTTTGCCCTCAGCGGGTGGCTTCTGGTGCTTTGGCCCTGGTGGATTGAGAGACACCGGGAATCTCAAGCGACCACGTGACACCACCTTGCTACACCAGCAATTCCGCGATCGCCCTCTTCGCACCCTCAATGCGATCACTGATGATGTCATCCGTTGGCAGACTCAACCGCAGCGTCAACTCCTTCCCTTCTTGTTTGAGCATGGCATCCTTCAGGATTCCCCCGGATATTTTCTTCATCATCCGCTGAAATGGTACGTCCACATTTTCCACCGTGCCGTAAAAGTCAATGTTCGATTCGTCCGGCATTGTGATCCTGAGAGTGCCCTTGGTGAGCGACACTTTCGGGAAACCGGCCCGCGAGGCTGCCAGCCGTAGCTCGATGATCTGCAATAAATTTTCCACTTCCTCGGGGTATTCGCCAAACCGGTCCCGAAGCTCCGCCCTCATCGAGTGGATTTCTTCAGGTGTTGCCACCTTGTAAAGCCGGCGGTAGACATCGAGCCGTTCGCCATCGGATTCGATGTACAGGGCCGGAATGAGAGCCTCGATGTCGGTGTCGATAAGGGTCTCGGTGGATGTCGGATGTGCGATGTGCGATGTCGGTTGCCTTGATTCAAAGACCTCCTTAAATTCCTGGGCACGCAATTCTTCGACCGATTCCCGCACGATGCGTTCATACATCTCAAATCCCATTTCCATGATGAAGCCGGATTGTTCGCCGCCGAGGAGATTTCCTGCGCCCCGAATCTCGAGATCGCGCATGGCGAGATTGAAACCCGAACCGAGTTCCGTAAACTCTTCTATCGCCTGAAGCCGTCGAAGCGATGCCTTCGGCATGACGCTCAGCGGCGGCGTGAGGAGGTATGCGTAGGCCTGCACGTTCGATCGGCCCACCCGGCCGCGGAGCTGGTACAGTTCCGCCAGTCCGAACATATCCGCCCGGTTGATGATGATGGTGTTGACGTTTGGAATATCCAGCCCGGATTCGATGATCTTCGTGCATACCAGCACATCATATTTCTTCTCGAGAAACTCCACCATTGTCCGTTCAAGATCGTGACCTGACATCTGTCCGTGCGCGATGTGCACTCGTGCCTCCGGAACATGCCTCTTCATCTGCTCGGCAACGGCGTCGATATTACTGACGCGGTCGTGGACAAAATAGATCTGTCCGGCGCGATGCAGCTCGCGAACGACGGCTTCCCGGATGACGCTCCATTGCATCGCCCTTCCTTTTCCGTCAGCCGGGATGATTTCCGTCATAATGGGGATGCGGTTGCGCGGAGGCGTTGTGATCAACGAAAGATCACGCGCACCGATGAGCGAAAAATGCAGCGTTCTCGGAATCGGCGTCGCGGTCAGCGCCAACGTGTCCACCGAGATCTTGATCTGTCGAAGTTTTTCCTTCGCCCCAACCCCAAAACGATGCTCTTCATCGATGATCAGCAGACCGAGATCTTTGAAGGCGATGTCCTTTGAAAGGAGCCGGTGAGTTCCAATAACGATATCGACGGAACCGCGTTTCAACCCCTCGACGATCTCTTTCTGCTCTTTTGATGATTTAAACCTTGTGATATTTTCGACGCGCGTCGTATACCGCTGTAGCCGATCTTGAAATGTATTATAGTGCTGGAGTGCCAGAATCGTTGTCGGGACAAGCACGGCAACCTGCTTCCCGCCCATCACCGCCTTGAACGCTGCGCGGACGGCGACCTCTGTCTTCCCGAAGCCGACATCACCGCAGATGAGGCGGTCCATCGGAGACGAGCTTTCCATGTCTTGTTTGATATCCATGGTCGCGGTGGCCTGGTCGATCGTGTCTTCATACATGAAAGAGGCCTCGAGCTCCTTTTGCCAATGCGTATCCGGTGCGAAGTTGTGTCCCTGCTCTTTCTTCCGGCGCGCATAAAGAGAAATGATGTCGCGGGCGATATCTTTGATGCGCCGCTTTGCCCTCGCTTTCGCCTTTTCCCATTCACCGCCGCCGAGCTTATTGAGCTTCGGAACATGACCTTCCTGCGATGAGTACTTTTGTACACGATTGATGAAATTGAGGTTCACATAGAGGACATCCTCCTCGAGAAACGACAGCTTGATTACCTCCTGCTCGATGCCCCCGACTTTGATCTTCTTCAAGCCGTCAAAAACCCCAATCCCATGATCAACGTGAACCACATGATCGCCGTGATGCAGCTGCTGCAGTTCCTTCGGTGTGAACCCTTTGAATCGGCGCCGCTTCGCCGTTCCCCGCCGCTTCAAGCGTCCAAATATCTCATGCTCCGTGAACAGCGCCAGCCTGGCCTGCGGATAAACGAACCCCGAGTGAATTGTTTCTGCCAGAAAGATCGGTTGAAGACGCGGCCTTCTGTCCCCATCATCCCGGCTCTCTTCTCTCTGCTCTACGCTCTCAGATCTAAGCTCACCGGTGTCCACCTCCTCTATTAATTCTTTCAGCCGCTTCGATTCCTGCTCATGATCAGATGTCAGAAAAATGGTATAACCATCATCCCTCAGTTTCTCCATGGTCCTGGTCAATTCTTTGATACTGGCATTGATAGACGGCTGGGGGGTGGAGTGAAAATCGATTGCGGATCGTTGTGTTTCGAACATGGTACTGAAGATCTGAACAAAGGATCCGGACTGTTCAAAAATTTCGCCGTACGTAAAAAGATTTGGCGCACCTTCCGCGAAGAGCTCATCGATTTCACGTTCGATGATGGCCGGCTCATCCAAAATGACGATCGCGTCTGTTTGAAGATAATCGAACAGAGATGCACTGAGTTTTTTATCCGAGGAGTCTGTCGTTCTCGCTTGTGCCGGATTTGAAGAATCTGTCAAATCTGTGGACAACGCCGGAACGATGCTTGCCGATTGAAGCTCCCGGATCGATCGCTGGGACAGGAGATCGAATTCGCGGATCGATTCGACCCTGTCTCCCCAGAATTCCATGCGCAGAGGATTCTCACCAACATAGGGAAACACGTCAATGATCCCCCCGCGTACCGCAAAATCGCCATACCCTTCGACGAAACTTTTGCGTTCGAAGCCGTCCCGTTCGAGCCGTCCGATCAGCTTCTGAAAAGGGTACTCACCGGCGACCGTGACTTCAATGACGCTCTCCTGAAACCTTGCGCGGGGCGGAACCTTCTCTACCATCGCCTGAGGCGAAGCAACAATAACGACGTGAGCCGAGGACGAAAGTGATTTGAGAGTTTCGATCTGGGCAATCGACGCGCTCATATCGAGCGACTGCGCTTTGTGAATAGGCCTCGCTCCGAAGAAGCGCACGCTCCCTTCCCCCATCAGCAGCGCGCAGTCGTCACGGAGCTTTTCCGCCTTATCGACGTCCGAAGCGATTAACAGGATCTGTGTGTTGCGTCCCGCCATGATGGCGGCCGCCACAAAGGCCAGCATTGATCCGGCAACTCCCTGCATTGCAAGCCGCTCTCCCACACTGAGCCGACCGACACTTTCACAAAGCCGGCCAAAATTCCCTGATGTGAGAATTAGATTCTTTATTCTCTCCACTATCTGTTATCCGTTATCCGTTATCCGCTACCTGTTACCTTGCGCCAAAGGCGCATCCGCCGCTGGCGGAGAAATATGATATCCACCTGGCTTCTTTTTCACGGGAAAAAAACACTCCACCCCTATCATCCCGGGGTCAATGGGACAATAAGGGCTACATGAAGTTACTCAATACTCGGCTAATTTTCAATCTTGTCCATGAGTGAATGTGATTGAACAATTTTGTACTTTGTCCCGGACGGAATATCGAATGACGAAGATCATCCAAATCAATCAGCACCTCCTGATCCCGCTTTCGGAGCTCGAATTTCGGTTTTCCAGAAGCGGCGGAAAGGGAGGGCAAAACGTCAACAAAGTCGAGACGCGTGTCGAGTTGTTGTTCGATGTCGTGAACTCACCCACTCTTTCCGACAAAGAACGCGAAATGATCCTCACCGATCTCGGGCCGAGGATAGATCCGAGCGGCGTTCTTCGCATCGTGGCTCAGGAATCGCGGAGCCAATGGCAGAACCGGGAACACGCTGTGAAACGGTTCGTCGCTTTGATTCAACGGGCTCTGAAGCCGCGGAGGAAACGTGTCAAGACGAGAACACCCACGGGGGCACGAGAGAAGCGGTTGAAAGAAAAGAAACATCGAAGCGCAAAAAAACAAATGCGCCGGCTGCAGGATGAATAGCGAAAGAACCGGGAGCCGGCGCAACCAAACATTGAATCTCACACGGAGGGTTCGATGATCGTCGTGCTGCTCGTATTACTGATCATTGTCGTCGCTTTACTCATCAAGGTCACTTCCTTCTCCGACAGGCTGCGTACTTTGGAATGGAATCTGCAGAATCTGCAGAGGGTGGTCTCGGAATCAATGTCAAAACTCGCCGGGCCCGGCCTTCAGCCGCCTCCAGCTGCACCTGCCGCGAAACCGGTTTCTTCAACAACAGGCCAACCGACCGTCGTTCCGACCCCAGTCCGCCCGTCAGTCGCGATATCACCACCCACGCCGCAGAGCAAGCCGTCGCGCACGCGTGAAGAATTTGAGGCGTTCATTGGCGGCAGACTGTTGAACAGGATCGGCGCGCTTGCCCTGATCATCGGCGTCGGCTTCTTCCTTAAGTATGCGTTCGACAACGACTGGATCACCGAAACGATGCGCGTCATCATCGGATTCGGTGCCGGCATCGCAACCCTTTTCTTAGGTGTCCGAACCCATCGAAAGGGATACCAGATTTTTGCGCAGGGACTTTTCGGCGCCGGGATTGCAATCCTTTATCTTTCAGCATACGCGGCATTCAGTTATTATCATCTCGTTTCGCAGTTCATTGCATTCGGCCTGATGTCGATCGTAACGATCGTTGCGTTTATTGTTGCATTGAGGTACGACTCGCTGGCGATTTCCCTCCTCGCATGGGCCGGCGGTTACCTCACGCCGGTCCTCCTGAGCACGGGGCAGGCGAACGAAGCTGGATTGTTTTCGTATCTCACATTCCTCGAAGCCGGACTGCTCCTCGTTGCTGCGAGGAAGCCGGCCTGGATCGCGCTCGAGCCGCTCACACTGTTTGGCACGTATGCCATTTTTCTTTCCTGGTATCAATCGTACTACACAGAGCATGACCTCGGTCTGACAATTATTTTCCTATCCGTCTTTTGGGGATTATTTTTCATTGCCGATCTCTATCGCACGTTGAGAGCCGCTTCGACACCCCTGCAGCTTCGCCAGCTCATGCAGCTCTTCAATGCCGGCGTTTATTACACGATCATGTACGTGATGATCGATGCCTCCGAGCATCGATGGATGGGATTGACAACATTGATCATCTGCGCCGTCTACGTCGTCAACGCTGCCCTGCAGCAAAAATATGCTCCGGATTCAAAGCTGGTCGCGCAGAACGCTTTCACGGCAACCATACTGCTTATCCTCGCGACGGCAATTCAGTTCAGCGGCTTTACGACAGTACAATTGTGGTCCGTCGAAGCGATCGTCCTCCTCTGGTGCGCACGGCGATTGAACTTCCGGTACATCGTCTATTTTGCAGCGGGACTCTACCTCGCAGGAGTGTTAAAACTTGCTTCGACGACAGGCGCCTTCGGCTACCCGTCTCCGGAAGGTTTCACGCTCTTGTTTAACCATCGCGCGATGACATACGCCTTACTTGCAGCTTCACTCTGCACGGGCGCGATTCTGGTTCGGACTTTTGCTCAGCGTGACGTGGCGGTGGTCGGGTCGATTTTTCATGCAGCGTGGATCGTGGTTATTTTTGCCCTCTTGACGATCGAGATCAACGATTTCTTTGAACTTCGGATGCTCCGACTCACCGCCGGCAGCCCGGACTATCTGGAGTCTGTCAAGATCATGACAATGATCGGCGCCTGGACGTTGTATGCGCTCCCTCTGGTTTATTTGGGCCTCACGAGATCGCTGCAAACGGTTGCGGTCGGCGGGCTCCTCGTCGTCACGGTGACGTTTTTCATGTCATTGATCCGGGGATTTGCCTTTTCACCGATCGAGGAATTTTATCCCATTCTCAACGTGCGGGCCCTCGCCGTATGTCTTGTGCTCGGCGGGGCGATACTTCATTGCCTCTGGTTGCAGCAGCATGGGACACAATTCACCTGGGCCCGCGATGTCAACACTACTCTCGCCACCGGAGCCGTTGTGTTATTGCTTTGTTTATTGACTGGCGAAACGCGGGATATTTTTGAACGCATGATGGCCTTCACACGGCTGGACATGCAGACGGCGGACCTGACAAAGGAGCTCACGCGTCTTGAAAACCTGAAGCAGATGTCCCTGTCGTCGTTGTGGCTGCTTTACGGGATCGCTCTTATGACCGTGGGGATATGGCGTAGGCTGCGCGGAGTACGAATCGTTGCCATCATATTGTTCGGGATCGCCACATTGAAGATCTTTGTTTATGATCTATCATTCCTCGAGACGCTCTATCGCATCTTCTCCTTCATCGGGCTGGGAATGATTCTCCTCGCTGTCTCGTACCTGTATCAAAAATACAAGTCGCTGATTCTCGAGTAGCGTCTCATGGAGCAGGGAGGTTAGTGCTCCTCTGGCAGGTATCAGTGGGGGTTGGATCGTCAGCTTTTTGTGAGATCGTTCAGTCTTTCCAGAAATTCTTCCGCCTCGCGTTTACCAAATCCCCTCGCTTCAAGGAGATCCTTTGTAATACCCGAGGTGTTCAGCTGTTCGGCAAGAACACACAGCTCGAGCCGAGAGAATTTTTGTGCTTTCAGGATATAGTCTTCGTACGCCTCCCACGCGAGCGGAACGACTTTTCTTGTAATTTCGGCCATCGCATCGGCATAGACGCGAATTTCATACTGCGCGTGAGCATCCATCCGAAGGCGGAGGAAGTGAAACAGATTGTGGAGATCGATCTTCCAATACCACTCGGTATACAGTGATAACGGCAGGTTAATTCTCGCCAGTTCCCTTGCGATATCAGATTCAAGCATCGCTTCATACTCTTTATACATCTGGCTTTGTGACGAAGCGAGGATGTCCAACACCTTCTGACGCAATTCGGCAGGAACTTCTTCTTTTGCGCGGCCTTGTTTGTTTTGAATGCTCTGGAAATGAATCGCCGCGTATTCCGGGACATAGAACTCATCCTTCATCACCGAATACCTGCCGGAGTATTCGTTCACATTCGCCGTCCGGTGGCGGATCCATTGTCGTGCGACGAAGATCGGAAGCTTGACGTGGAACTTCAGCTCGACCATCTCGAACGGCGTCGTATGCAAATGTCGCAGGAGGTAGCGGATGAGCCCGCGGTCTTCGTTGACGGTCTTCGTCCCTTTGCCGTACGACACGCGCGCCGCCTGGACGATCGATTCATCTCCGCCCATATAATCGATGAGGCGGACGAAGCCTGCATTGAGGCATTTGAATTCCTTGTCTAAGATCTCTTCTGCTGCTGGATTGAATACGTGAGCCATGAGTTATTCGGTAAAATGATTGCGGTTCAATTTACAGAGAAGATGGGAAAAATGCCATCACAAACTTACAAATGGAAATGCAATATTGGATGTGGGATGTGAGATGTGAGATGTGGGGATGATTTGTTATTCAATGGTAAATATTACTGTTGTAATTTCCAAGAGTACTTACGGTTAAGCTTTTGATTTTGGCCAACCGACATCGAACAGCCAAAATCGAACCGCCAGCCATCTCTTTGTTTTTCCCTCCCACATTCCGTATCTTTTGACCATGATTAAGGTTGCGGTTGGCATCATCATGCATCATCAGCGAGCCCATGACCCCTTAGCCCACGATTTAAATCGTGGTCTGGTAGATCGTGTGCTTCTCTGCCAGCGAAAAAAAAACGCGCGGTACGGCCTAAAATGGGAATTCCCCGGTGGGAAAGTCGAAGACGGTGAGAACGTTCCCGACTGTCTCCGCCGTGAACTGCGCGAAGAACTCAACATCAGCGCGGTGATCGGCGAACTCTTCCACAAACAACATTATGTGTATCCCGACAGCGGCGCCTACGACGTCGCTTACCATCTCGTCCCGTTGTACTCCGGCGAAATCGTCAACCGGGTTTTTGAATCGTGCGCGTGGGTACCGGTTGCCGACCTGAACAGCTATGATATCCTCGAAGGTAATATGGATGTCGTTCAAAAATTGAAGACAAATAATGGGAAGATTCTCCTCGAAAAACATTAGAACCCTGCAGCGGAGAATCATGTCGTGGTACCGGAAACACCAGCGCCAGCTCCAATGGCGGACCACAACGGATCCGTATGAAATCCTCCTCTCCGAAGTTATGCTCCAACAGACCCAGGTCGCCCGGGTTCAGGAAAAACTGCCGATCTTCCTGAAAAGGTTTCCAACGCTCAAACGACTCGCTTCCTCAACCAAAGCCGACGTGATTCAGGCATGGGAAGGAATGGGTTATAATAATCGCGCAATACGCCTGCGCGAGATGGCAAAAGCAATTATGCTCAAACATGATGGTGAGATACCTCGTGACCCTCAAGCCCTGCAGGAGCTGCCCGGGATCGGGCCGTATTCTGCGCATGCGGCCGCATGTTTCGCATTTCGAAGACAAGTGCCCGTCGTCGATACAAATATCCGGAGAGTAGTGTCCCGAATGCTGTGGCGAATGAAAACGCCCTACGACACCAGAAGCGAGAAAGACATCTGGCGGACAGCCGCCGAAATGCTTCCGGCTGACGCCTACACGTGGAATCAGGCGCTCATGGATCTCGGAGCCGTTCTCTGCACCGCGCGTAAACCTCTTTGCAATCTCTGCCCCGTCGATGACCATTGCGCTTCGCGGCATCTCGGTAACCGCGGATATGGCGGCGCGCGTCAGGCACAGATCCGGAAACCAGAACCTTCGTACGACGGAATACCGCATCGCATCTGGCGGGGAAGAATCATTCAGATCCTGCGCTCGCTCAATGGCAACGGATCGATTTCATTCGAGGAGATTGGAATTGCCCTTAAGCAGAACTTCAAGAAAAATAATTCCCTGTGGCTCTTCAACCTTATCGAGAAACTCCGGAAGGAGGGGTTGGTGGAATCACACACCTCGTCGAACAGGATGCATGTTATGCTCGCGCGAGAATGAAGAAGCCGTCGATACAACTTCCCTTTGATAAGCTTCGTGGGCATCACACCGAGGCGGCCGCGCGCGTCCGTGCGAGGCTGGAACAATTCCGATCCGTTCCGCCGGCCGAGTATTTTTACGAACTGGTCTATTGTCTCCTCACACCGCAATCGAGCGCCGTGAACGCCGGCCGAGCTGTCGGCGTCCTCCGCGAACGCGACCTTGAGCATACCGACGTTGATCCCGAGCCGCTGCTGCATCAAAAGGATTTCTATGTCCGATTCCACAAGACCAAAGCAAAACATCTCATTGCAGTGAAAGATCAATACGGCGTGATTCATCGTCGCCTCATGAACGGAAGCTCGAGCCCGGAGCTCCGCGAATGGCTGGTGAGGAACGTGAAGGGTTTGGGATGGAAAGAAGCTTCGCACTTTCTCCGGAATATCGGCCATCGTGATCTCGCCATTCTCGACCGGCATATACTGAGAAACCTCGTGAAGGTCGGCGTCCTCCGGACATTGCCAAAGGCGCTGACGCAGAAGCGATATTTGTTGATCGAAAAGAAATTCCTCGCCTTCTCGAACGAAATCGGGATTCCGATGGATGAGCTTGATTTGCTGTTTTGGAGCATGGAAACCGGACAGATATTGAAGTGATTTTTGTCAAGACACTCGTCCACAGATTTTCACCGGTTTCGCAGATGGGATCACAGATTGCAGATGTCGCAAATAAGGAGAACTTCATGGTGTTAAATTGGTACGGTGATTGCCATTCGGTTTCTGCTCACAGCTCTATGCTCCCCGCTCCCTCCTCCCGGCTCAACGCCTGGAGGATCTCATGAAGGCTCTGGTGATCGGTGCAGGAATGATGGGGAGTGCGATGGCGTATGATTTGGCGCGCTCGACGGGAGTTGAAAAGGTCGTCCTTGCAGATATCAACGAAGACCATGCGCGCCGGAGCGCAGCTGCCATCGGAAACAACGTTGAGGCGGAAAAGCTCGACATCAATTATTACGACGATGTCGTCGAGCTCATGAAGGGGGTGAATGTCGCCTGTGGGGCAACGAGCTACAATCATAATGTGCTCCTCACCAGGGCCGCGATTGAGGCGGGCGTCCATTTCTGTGATCTTGGCGGGAACATGGATGTTGTCGACAGGCAGTTGAGCATGGATGCGAATGCAAGAGCCGCAAACGTCCTCATACTCCCGAATTGCGGGCTCGCTCCCGGGATGGCGTGTGTCATCGCGGCAGGCGCCGCGAAGAAGTTTTCTGCGGTCGAAGAGATTCACATTCGCGTCGGCGGACTTCCGCAGAAGCCTCAGCCGCCGCTCAACTATCAGCTTGTCTTTTCCGCGGAAGGCCTGATCAACGAATACCTCGAGTCCGCCGAAGTCATTCGGAACGGGGAATTCAGCCGTGTCGAATCGATGGTCGATCTTGAAGAGCTGGAATTCCCGGCACCGTTCGGAAAAATGGAAGCGTTCAACACGTCGGGCGGAACGTCCACATTGACAAGAATGTTTAAAGGGCGGGTAAGAGAGCTCGACTACAAGACGATCCGTTACAGGGGCCATTGTGAAAAATTCAAGACGCTCCTTGATCTCGGCTTCGCAAGCTCAGAAGCTGTTCAGGTGGGAGCGAATGTCTTCACCGCACGAGAATACTTCGAACATCTCCTGCGGAAGAAGCTTCCTGCCAATGGCCCCGACGTCGTCCTCACGCGTGTCACCGTCATCGGAACGCTGAACGGCTCGAAAACAATACTTGCGTATGAGATGATAGATCGCTATGATAGTTCAGCAAAAATGACATCGATGATGAGGACCACGGCTTTCCCAACATCGATCATCGCTCAGATGGTCGTGAATGGAACGGTCACCGCACGGGGCGTTCAGCCGCCTGAACAGTGCGTGCCGCTCGATCCGTTCATCGCCGAGTTGAAGAAAAGAGACATCATCATGAGAGAAACAATCCAATAGGTTGAAATGAAACGCCCATTATCGGTCGTTATTATCTCGAAAGATCCAAAGACATTGCGGGAAGTTCATAATCGGTTTGATGCGCAGACAAGTTTTCCGAGACTAAAGCTTTTCTCGATTTTCTTGCGAGCGATGTTCTCGCTCTGATATTTTTTCACGCAAAGGCGCCAGGGACGCAAAGAAAAGAAAATTATGGCGGATACTAATTCATTTGATATCGTGTCGAAAGTCGACATGCAGGAGGTTGATAACGCAATGAATCAGGCGCGGAAGGAAATCGTGCAGCGTTACGATTTCAAGGGATCCAAATCCTCTATTGAATTGAAACAAAAGGAGCTTGAGATCGTTCTCATTTCAGATGATGATTTCAAGATGAAGGCGGTCGTCGATATCCTCCAGAACAAGTTCGTGAAGCGCAGTGTACCTCTGAAGGCACTGACGTACGGCGGAGTCGAACCAGCCGCCGGAGGAACCGTCCGGCAGGTGATCAAATTGCAAAACGGCATCGATAAAGAGAACGCAAAGCTTATCACGAAGATGATCAAGGATTCGAAGCTCAGAGTCCAGGCACAGATCATGGACGACCAGGTGCGCGTCAGCGGCAAGAACAAGGACGACCTGCAGGAAGTTATGGGCATTCTGAAGCGGGCAGACCTGAAATTTGCGGTGCAATTCACGAATTACAGGTAACGCAGTGCGCTTTCGTCCACTTCTTCTCACGATCCTCGTCATCGCTCCAAGCGTTCTTCATGCCCAAACTTCCCTCCCGATCATTTTTCTTCAGGACTCCGCGCGCACGACACAGCTTGGGATGTTCAATCGCAACGGGATCGTCTACGGATCCCTGGGTGACCTTGCCCGTGCGTTGAGAATCGACACATACAGGGACGATGAGGCGCAGAAATTTGAGCTCCGGACGGAAGCGTTTTCAGTGAAGGTCTCGGCCAACACGATGTTCGTCCTGATCACTGATCATAATCAGAACGGCGACATCTATCAGCTTCCGGTCCCGGTCCGGGTCTCCGCAAACAGCTACTACGCGCCACTGGAATCGTTCATGCCAATTCTCAACTATCTGGTTGCCGAGGACGTCGCCTTTGATCGTCTGAAACACAGAATTCTTGTCGGGCACAGGAAAATTGTTTCGCGGTTCGACGTCGTCGGCATCGACCTTGAGGAAAAATCGAACGGTTATCTTGTCAGGATCAAATGTGCGAACAAGGTGCCGGATTACGAAACCTGGCTGAAGGAGGACGGCGATTATACGTGGCTCTACGTGACGCTGGCAAACGCGCGGGCCGACGTCGCCGCGATCAATCGTTTCCGGCCTTCCGGCATTGTGCGGAAGGTGCTTGTGTTCCAATCCCCTGCTTCGGTCCAGCTCACCCTTAAACTCCGGGCACAGATCAACACACAGGAGCCGATCGTTGCGCAGGGGAGCGACGATATTCTCGTCGCGCTTCACCCGGCGACCGAAGCGCAGATCGCAACGCGCAGGGTCCGCGACTACGAGCGCTCATTGGAACGCGAGCGGAGCAAGTGGAAGCTTGACGTCGTGGTGATCGACGCCGGTCACGGCGGAGAGGATCCGGGAACAATTGGAGTGACGAAGACGAAGGAGAAAGATATCACGCTTGCCATTGCGCTGAAACTCGGCAAGCTTATCCAGAAAAACATGAAGGACGTGCGGGTGGTTTATACCCGGAAGACGGATCAGTTCATTGAGCTCTACCGTCGCGGCCAGATCGCAAACCAGGTGGGCGGGAAATTATTTATCAGCATTCACTGCAACGCAGCGCCAAGAAAACCTCATCCTGCAAACGGTTTTGAGATCTACCTCCTGAGGCCCGGGAAGAACGAAAATGCCCTCCGCATCGCCGAACGCGAGAACGAAGTCGTCAAGCTGGAAGAGGATTATGAGAAGCGATATCAGCAGCTCACTGAGGAAAATTTTATATTGCTCACCATGGCGCAGAGCGCATATGTGAAGTACAGCGAGAAGTTTGCCGACATCCTTCAGCAGGAGATGGGCAAACGCCTCGGCATTGAGAACAACGGCGTGAAACAGGCGGGTTTCTATGTTCTCGTCGGCGCCTCGATGCCGAATGTCCTCGTGGAGACCGCCTATCTCTCCAACAAACACGATGAGAAGTTCTTGAAAACTCCGAAAGGTCAGCAGCAAATTGCCGAATCGATTGTCGGCGGCATCCGGCGCTACAAAACCGAGTATGAGAGATCGCTGCAAGAGGGAAAAGAGATCGGAGCCCGGTAGACTGACCGATGTTCGATAACTTTCGCATATCGACAAAACTCCTGCTGACGATTCTTCCGCTCATTATTCTGGCTGTCGGCATCAGCGCTTACTTCAACAACACGCATCAGGAAAGCGAGATGCTGAAGCAGGCGCAGGCCGCGGCGCGCACCCACAGTGATCTTATCCGTGAATCGCTCGTCTATATGATGACGACGCGTGGGAACGTCGATGATGAATATCTTGTGCGGCTGAATAATGTCCGGGACATCGCTAATCTCCACATTTATTTCCAGGCCGACAGCCTTCACCTGCGCGAGAAGTACAATACGAGCGACCGCCAAACGAAGCTGAGAGCCCGCGAGCGGAAAATGCGGAAACTCTCAGCCGAGGAACGGCTCGTCTTTGTGAGCGGTGAACCGATCTGGCGGCGCAAGGGGAAAGAGTTCAATGCCCTTATTCCGTTTCCGGCGACGAACAGATGTCAGCATTGTCATGACGTCTCATCGGAATTCGTTCTTGGTGTCGCCGAGATGGACATTTCGCTCGATCGCATTTCCGCGTCAATCGAAAGCAATTGGATCCGCTCGATCTGGATCGTTTACGTCTTTACATCGATCGCATTGCTCTTAAGCATGGTTCTCTACCGGTTCATGGTGTCGAGGCGAATGAAGCAACTTGTTGAGGCAACGAAAATCATCGGCGAAGGGAATCTTGATTATCAGATAACGGCAGGCAAATCTAAAGACGAGATCGGCGAGCTTGCCGCCGCATTTGATACGATGAGGACCCGGCTGAAGGGCGCACAGGAGCGGTTGATCCATTCCGAACGGCTCTCGGCGGTAGGGCAGATGGCGAGCTCCATCATTCATGATTTCCGGACGCCGATGAGCACGATCAATCTCGTTGTGGAATCGCTCCAGCAGGGGAAACCTACAACACCGGAAAGAATTCAGGAATGGTACAGAATTATCCGGGAGTCTGTTCTGCGCATGGTGAATATGGCTCAGGAATTGCTCGATTTTTCGAGGGGCGAGATGCGCCTCGACAAGACCGAGTTCTCCGTTGATGAATTCATCTCATTGGTTGAAAAGAGCGTCAAGCTCAATCTTGAACGATCGAAGATTACACTGCGGGTTGAAAGGCAATATACAGGCCCGGCGATCTTCGATCCTGACAGATTACACCGGGCCCTCGTCAACATCATCAACAACGCGCAGGATGCAATGCCGTCCGGCGGAACCGTTCAGGTCACAAGTCTGCGAATGAACAGCGATGTCGGTTTCACGATCTCCGATAACGGAACGGGGATTCCGCCGGAGATCAAGGAGAAGATTTTCGATGCGTTTGTCACCGCCGGCAAGAAGAAAGGGACAGGCCTCGGGCTGGCGATCACCAAACGCATCATCGATCAGCACGGCGGCACGATCGAGGTGGAGAGCGAGATGGGGAAAGGAACAACGTTCCGGATCAGGATACCAGTCAGCTAGTGTTGTGGTTCGGAAATAGTTTGAACAAGTACGGTTTATGTTCTCTGTGAAATCCGAAGCACGATTTTACTGCACCACGAGCACCGGAATGGAGAGCCGGTGTCTTACCTCCGAGATCGACGCACCAAAGAAGATATCTTTCCAGCCGCGGTGGCGGTGGCCTCCCATGACAAGAATATCGATCTTGTGCTCCTCTGAAAGTTTCACCAATTGCTCCGGCACTCGCCCGTAGCCGAGAATCGGGTAGACGATGATCCCGGTCGCACTCAATTGATTCGCAACCGCCTCCAGATGGTCACGGTCCTGCCGCGCCTCGTCATCGTAGGCATCCTGTCCGAAAATCTGTCCGCTCACACCTTCCACGATATGAAAGAGGCACATCACAGCATTGTGCTGCTTTGCCAGCGTTTGTGCATGCGAGAGCACTTTGTTATCCATCGCTCCATAATCAATGGCGACGCCAATCCGGGAATAGTTCTCGGGTATCAGTTCTATGGGCAGAGGGGCGGCCGGCACTGCTTTGAGTTTTCGCCTCCACGATTTCGGAATGGAGATATAGAGTAGTAACATTCCACAGCCGGCAATAACAGGGATAACGGTCAGCCATATCCATATCGCATTGCTTCCGGCTCGCTCCAGCCAATCAATGATGGCAGATGTCAACAGCTTGGCATTGAGGGCGATAATGATGATCGCCGCAACCCACGCAAGGATATTTACCCACAATTTGTTGGCAAACTCCCCCATCTTTGCACGATCGGCCGTGAACTTGATGAGCGGCACGACGGCAAACGGCAATTGCAGACTGAGAATAACCTGGCTCAGGATCAGCAATCCGTACGATCCTTGTTCACCCTGAATGGCAATCACGAGCACTGCGGGAATGATGGCAAGAGAGCGCGTCAACAATCGGCGGAGCACCGGACGGATGCGCAGGCGGAGAAAACCCTCCATCACTATTTGCCCTGCGAGCGTGCCGGTGAGGGTGGAGCTTTGACCTGCAGCGATCAAAGCGATCGCGAAGAGCGTGCTTGCAAGAGTTGTTCCGAGCAGCGGGGTAAGCAGCTGGTGTGCCTGCTGAATCTCTGTAACAATAATGCCGTTACGAAAGAAAACGGATGCGGAGACGATAAGAATGCCGCTGTTGACAAAGAAGGCCGCGTTCAGCGCCACCGCTGTATCCACAAGATTATACTTGCAGGCGATGCGCTTCCCTTCCTTCGACTGTTCGACGCTGCGTGTCTGCACAAGAGCGGAATGCAGATACAAATTGTGCGGCATGACCGTGGCTCCAAGGATCCCGATGGCTACGTACAGGCTTTCGGAGGTCAGCTTCGGAGTAAATCCGGACGCAATGTTAGCCCATGCGGGCTCCGAGAGAAATACCTCGATCCCGAAACAGATGCCGATTGTCGAGATTAGCATGATAATGAATGCTTCCATTTTCCTGATGCCGAGATGCTGGATGACAAGGAACAACATAGTATCGAAGCCCGTGATGATCACGCCGTACAGAAGCGGCACTTTCAAAAGGAGGTTCAGGCCAATGGCCGTGCCGAGCACTTCGGCGAGGTCACAAGCGGCGATGGCAATCTCACACAACACCCAAAGCGTGAACGCCACCGGTTTCGGATAATTGTCGCGGCATGCCTGCGCGAGATCGCGCCCCGTGACAATGCCCATGCGCGCCGATAGCGTTTGCAGGAGTACCGCCATAAGATTCGACATCAGCAGTACCCAGATGAGCTGATAACCGAACCGGGCCCCTCCTTCCAGGTCAGTCGCCCAGTTACCGGGATCCATGTAACCGACGCTGACGAGATACGCGGGTCCGGCAAAGGCAAACATGCGTTTGATGAATCCTGCATTTTTCGGGACATCCACTGTCCGGTGAACCTCGGACAGAGAGACAACAGGATGTTCCGTGTCCACGCTCATGACAACTTCCCAAAGATGGCATCTCCCAGCTCGCGGCTGATGAAACGCTCTCTGCGGCCCACCTTCACCTTCAGTGAGCCATCGAACTTCATTATCTGTTTCACAAGTATTCTCGTCTTGAGTTGCAATCCAAGCTCGGCAGCGTGCTGGAGCACATCGGGATCGTCGGTCACCCGGACGATTGTCACGGCGTCGCCCGACTCGAATTCCGTCAATGCCGTCTGTTCATCGTTCTTGATCTCTCCATCCCTGTCGGGAATCGGATCGCCGTGCGGATCGAACTTCGGATAGCCAAGCAGACGGTCAAGGCGACGGTCAAGCTCGTCGGACGTAACATGTTCAAGCTGTTCGGCCTCGCCGTGGATTTCATCCCAGCGATATCCAAGATATTTGACGAGGAACATCTCCCAGAGTCGGTGACGACGTACCATCCGCAGAGCCAGCTTCTTTCCCGACCCCGTGAGGAGCACACCTTTGTACGGTGTATACTGAATCAGCATTTTCGTTGAAAGCTTCTTCATCATATCCGTCACCGATCCGTCGCCAACACTGAGGTGCTTCGCCAGTTCCGACGTTGAAACCGGCTTACCGTGCTGTCCCAGCTTGTAGATTCCTTTGATGTAGTCTTCCGTCGACTGATTGACCATGTTTCTCTCTAATTTAGGTATGCCTAAATATAAGTTTTGGTTTGCACAAAAGCAAGCGTCGGCATAACTCCTCCCTGGCGGACTTCATGGTGAAGCTATGCGGATTCGCGTTTCGGGGAGGGAACGGCCTACGACACCGCCGGGGTTTTCTTCACGAAGAAAACATTGTAGAGAATCATAAGGGCTGTCGATCCGAAACCGATGCCGGCAAGAATCGACCACATCATGGCGGGATTGAACGACTGCTTTAAGTAGGTTTCAACCAGCCAGCCCGAAAGGGGACCTGCGACGAATGAGCCAATTGCGACGGGCAGGAATGCGAATCCCATGAATGTTCCCACCTGTTCCTTTGGTGCGAGTGCGCTGACGTATTCATAGAAGCGTGGTGCCTGTGTTGCCTCACCGACAGCAAAGAGTGCCATAGCAATAATCGCCATTGTAATGGTCGGTGAACTTGCGATCAACACCCAGGAGCAACTCGCGATGAGGAATCCGAGCGTCATCGCCGTTATTGGTTTCCACTTCTTCACGAGTGCGGTAATCGGAACCCCGACCAGGATGATCGTCCACGCGTCGACCGTCTCCAGCAGCTCAAACTTCTGATATTTCAAGACATCCGTGACGTAGAACGGAAAGGAATAGAATATCTGCCAGAACATGATCCAGAAACCGGAGAAAATTACGAGGAAGAGAATGAAGCGCGTGTTTTTGAACACCAACAACATATCGTAGAATACCTGGCCGAGCGTCCTCTTGTTTGCCGCTTCTTTCACTGCTTCGGGTTCCTTGAAGAAAATGATCGTGCCAAGAAAGAGGAAAAACGACGTGACCGATGACATGACAAGGACAAATTCGATCCCCAGATTTTGTCGCACTTGGAGTGCAAGAATCGGGCCGATCGCGCCGCCGATATTGACAAGCGTATAATAAATCGAATAGCCCATCGAGCGCGATTCTTCCACAGACGTCTTGGCCACTGTGCCCACAATGCATGGCTTGATCAATGAGCCGCCCACGGCGGTCAAGAAGAGGACAATCACCATATACGGCGTCTTGCCGATGACGCCCACGATCGACTGGCCAAACTCCAATCCGGCGAGGCCGATGAGAAAGTACCCCACGGTAAAAAATGCAAAGCATGCCGAGAGCGTTTTCTTGAAGCCGTATCGGTCAACGAACGTGCCTGCGACAATCGGGAGAGAATAGAGGACGCCTGAAAACAACCCCGCCAGTGAGCCGGCGACCTGCGCACCCAAACCAACTTTCGTTGCAAGGTACACTGTTAACACCGCCTTTGCTCCGTAGAATGCAAATCGCTCGAAGAGTTCAAGTGTATTTGCAATCCAAAACGTTGGATGAAACCCTGTGCGAATTTTTTGGATCCACTCCATCATCGGAAGTACTCCTCGTGGTTCATGAGAAACTCGTCATGCCTGGGTTTAAAACATTGGAAAGTATAGTGAAACAATGGCTGAGAATCAAGGGGATATGAGCAGGGAGCGTAGAGCAGAGAGCGGGGAGCAAAAAATGGTTAATCGAAGGTGGACATCAAAAAATCTGCCGGAAGAAACAGGATCACAGGAAAACAAATAATAACTAATGACCATTGAGCTCCGCCAGTCCGAAGGATCCCTTTGGGTAGAGGGAGATGACGAATGACGGGCAACCGGCCAGGTGGGAGGTTCAAGTTTCATGTTTCAAGTGCGGGTGTCGCTTTACTAAGTTCATTTTTTACGCCACAGGAGCATAAAATCCGAAATCCACAATCCGAAATCCGCAATCTCTTTTGTTCCTCTTACATTTTTTATGTATCTTTCCTTACTTTTCACCAACGGGAACAACCACCTACAACATTCGTCAACGCAAACGCCATGATTTCTGTGCCGGACTATGTTCAGAACGTCAAACTTCGTCTCTGGGTTGAGGAAACGGCCCGTCTCTGCCAGCCGGCCGGGATTCATTGGTGTGACGGATCGGACAATGAATACGGCGACCTCTGCAATCAGCTTGTAGAATCGGGAACATTCATCCGGCTGAACGAGAAGCTGCGACCAAACAGCTTCCTTGCGCGTTCCGATCCGGGCGACGTCGCAAGAGTCGAAGATCGTACGTTCATCTGCAGTCTTCGGAAGGAGGATGCGGGACCGACGAACAACTGGATCCATCCGAAGGAGATGAGAGAGACGTTGAGGCGTCTGTTCCGCGGTTGCATGCACGGAAGAACGATGTACGTGATCCCCTTCAGCATGGGGCCGCTCGGTTCCTCCATTTCTCACATTGGTATACAGATCACCGACTCGCCGTACGTTGTCGTCAGCATGAAGATCATGACGCGCATGGGGAGGAAGATTCTCGATGCACTGGCCGGACATGAATTTGTGCCTTGTCTGCATTCGGTTGGAATGCCGTTGGCGCCTGGCCAGAAGGATGTCCCCTGGCCATGCAACAGGGACCAGAAGTATATTGTCCATTTCCCGGAAGATCGCTCCATCTGGTCGTTTGGCAGCGGTTACGGCGGCAACGCGCTCCTCGGAAAAAAATGTTTTGCTCTGCGCATCGCTTCGATCATGGCACGCGACGAAGGCTGGCTCGCCGAGCACATGCTGATCCTCGGCGTTGAATCTCCGGGCGGAGAAAAGTCGTATGTCGCGGCTGCTTTCCCGAGCTCTTGCGGAAAAACAAATTTTGCCATGCTGATCCCTCCCAACGCATTCAAAGGATGGAAAGTTACCACGGTCGGCGACGACATCGCATGGATCAAACGTGGACCCGACGGAAAACTTTATGCCATCAATCCCGAAGCCGGTTATTTCGGCGTTGCGCCGGGCACTTCGTACAAAACAAACCCGAACGCGATGGAGTGCATTCGGGCAAATACGATCTTTACCAATGTCGCGTTAACACCCGACGGCGATGTTTGGTGGGAAGGGATGACGGATGCTCTACCCGACAAGCTCACCGACTGGCAGGGCCGGGCGTGGACACGAGATTCCAAACATCCCGCCGCACATCCGAATGCCCGCTTTACAGCGCCGGCAACCCAGAATCCGATCATCGATCCCGCGTGGGAAGACCCTGGCGGTGTTCCGATCAACGCGTTGGTTTTTGGAGGGAGACGCAGCCGTGTTGTCCCGTTGATCTATCAATCGGCGAACTGGAACTTCGGCGTCTACATGGCGGCCACCATGGGCTCCGAAACGACGGCCGCCGCCGCAGGCGAAGTCGGACAGGTCCGCCGCGATCCGATGGCCATGCTTCCCTTCTGCGGCTACCACATGGCCGATTATTTCAACCACTGGCTGCAGTTCGGAAGAAATCTTCCTAACCCGCCTCGGATCTTCGCGGTGAACTGGTTTCGCAAGGACGAAAGCGGAAAATTTCTGTGGCCCGGTTACCGTGAAAACATGCGTATCCTGAAATGGATCGTCGAACGGGCCCACGGTCGCGGGTATGGTATCGAAAGTCCGCTCGGCTGGGTTCCCCGTTACGAAGATCTTATCTGGGAGGGGCTCGAAGAGTTCACGGCCGAGAAATTCAACGAAGTCATGTCGGTCAACAGCGATGAATGGAAAAACGAGCTCCAGTCACAGCAGGAATTGTTCTCAAAACTTTACGATAAGCTTCCAAAGGAATTCATCTTCATGCGGGAATTGATTCTGTCAAGTGTTTGGCGTTCTCCGAGAACATGGGAATTGTAACTCCGTGAAAGCCATCCGATTTCATAATTTCGGCGGTGTCGAGGTTCTTCGGTATGAAGACGCACCGAAACCGGTGGTCGGCCCGAATGATGTGTTGATCCAGTTAAGGGCCGCAGCACTAAACCATCTTGATATCTGGGTGCGAAGCGGCGCTCGTGAGCGCAGCATTCCTCTGCCTCACATTCCGGGCTGCGACGGCGCCGGAGTCGTCGCCGAAGCCGGTAACGCCGTGACACGCTGTAAACCCGGCGACCGCGTATTGATCTCTCCCGGACTCTCCTGCGGAGGCTGCGAAAAATGCCTTGCGGGACGCGACAACCTCTGCGCCGAGTATCGCGTTCTCGGCACGAAGGAAGACGGAACCTGCGCCGATTTTGTAAGTGTCCCTTCAACGAACGTCCTTCCTATTCCCCAGGGATTGGATTTTCACCAGGCGGCGGCGGTCCCGCTCGTGTTTCTCACGGCATGGCACATGCTCGTCTCACTGGCAAAAGTTGGGCCCGGTGAGACTGCTCTTGTCCATGGCGCAGGGAGCGGCGTAGGCTCCGCGGGTATTCAGATCGCCAAGCTTTTCGGCGCGCGTGTTATTGCTACCGCAGGCTCGGAGGAGAAGCTCATGAAAGCGGCGCAGCTTGGAGCCGATGAGTTGATCAACTATCGGGACAAAGATTTTGTTGAGGAAATAAAACGGATCACGCAAAAACGCGGAGTTGATGTCGTGTTCGAACACGTCGGCGGTGAAGTGTTCGAGAAAAGCATCACGATCCTCGCAAAAGAAGGACGGCTTGTCACGTGCGGTGCGACAACCGAATATCTTGCGAACATCGATATCCGATACGTGTATTCCCGCCATCAATCCATTCTTGGTTCCTGGATGGGTGGTAAGCATGAGCTTATCGAGGTTCTGAAATTTTTCGGGACGGCAGCACCGCCGGATCGCCATCTCCTTCCTGTGATCGATGAGGTTTTTCCTCTCGCTGAAGCAGCGCAAGCACATCGAAGAATGGAGGAGCGCAAGAACTTCGGGAAGATCGTGCTCAGCATTCCAGAAAACGTGTAGACCACATCCGACGTGTCAAGGAATAGCATAATGAAGAACGGAAACGGTTATTTCCCAATCTGCCTCCCGGCAGAGCAGAATCATGAGCGCGAAACTCACGGACAGGGCTGGCAGGGAGAAACCGTGGAGGAAAATATCGAGCTCTGCAAGTATCAAACCATTGAGCCGGTCTTCAGAAAATTCCTTCCGAAGCAGGGGAAGATTCTCGAAGCGGGCTGCGGCCTCGGACGGTGGGTGTTCTACCTGCGCCAACTTAGCTACGACATCACAGGCATTGACTTGTCGGATACGGCCGTTCGACTTGCGAAGGAGTTTGACCCGGATGCCCAAATCGATGTCGACGATGTCCTTCACACACGCTATGCCGATCGCTCGTTTGACGCGGTCATTTCTCTCGGCGTCGTCGAGCACTTCGAAGACGGACCTCAGCTTGCATTCAGAGAAGCCAGAAGAGTGTTGAAGGAAGACGGCCTGTTCTTTGTCGCCGTTCCCTTTCAGAATATGTTTAGGAAATTAGTGATCTATCAGATCAGAAGGCTCCGCCGCCTGGAATGGGCGCTGCGCAATACGCCAATCGCTTTTGAGGAATATCATTACGGCAGGGACCGAATAATGGCTTTGCTCCACGAATCGCAATTCGAAGTGATTGACACCATCTACGACGATTTCAAGTATCCGAAGAACATGGCCATGTACGCCGATTCCCGGTTCTTCCGATCCGAGAGGAAGTGGGAGTTGAATTCGTTCGGCCAGATCCTCGACAGGGGAATGCGGGCAATTTCGCCCTGGTTCAACGCTGCAGGAATACTCTGTGTCTGCAGGAAGAGCATTTCCGCGTCACACTCGACGAGCTAACTCAATATGCTACTAACGTTCTCCGACATCGAATCAGCATACACTCTCCTCAGGCCCGTCGTTCACAAGACGCCTCTCCTCTCGTCGCGCACATTCAACCGACAAAACGGCAACGAAGTATATTTCAAGGCAGAGAACTTTCAACGGATCGGTGCGTTCAAGTTTCGCGGTGCGTACAATAAGATTTCCTCTCTCTCCGATGCCGAAAAGAAACGCGGCATCGTAGCCCACTCCTCGGGAAATCATGCCCAGGGTGTTGCGCTCTCCGCAAAGCTTTTCGGCATCAAGGCCGTGATCGTCATGCCGCACGACTCCGTGAAAAGCAAAGTTGACGCCACGAAAGGATACGGCGCCGAGGTCGTCTCCTGCGGAAACACGACGAACGATCGGGAACGAACGACCGACGAGCTCATGCACAAATTCGGCTACACGCTCATCCATCCGTACAACGATGAGAAGCTCATTGCCGGACAGGGAACGCTCGTCCTTGAGATCTTCCACGAGATCAAGGATCTCGATTACCTCTTCGTCCCGATCGGCGGCGGCGGGCTCATCGCCGGTTGTGCGCTCGCGGCGAAGAACCTTTTCCCGAATGTCCGAGTCATCGGCGTTGAAACGGAGGGCGCGAACGACTGTTATCAATCATTTCGCCGGAAGAAGATCATCAGCCTCGATGCGATCAATACGATTGCGGACGGGATGCGCACGCGATCCGTCGGGCCGATAAATTTCGAAGTCATCATGAAGTATGTTGATGATGTCATCACAATCAGGGATGAAGAGATCTTTCCAATGATGAAATTCTTTTTTGAGAGGATGAAGATCGTCGTTGAGCCGACGGGCGCCGTAGCTCCTGCCGCAGTTGCGCGGAATTCTCTCAATATTCAGGGGAAGAAGATCGCAGCTGTTATCAGCGGCGGGAATGTGGATCCGGCCCTATTTCACTTGATATTATTGAAATGATTGATATTTCATTTCAATGATATCAATCATCTCAAGTGAATTAACCAGTTCAATCATTTCAAGCCCATCATGCTTTCAGTGCCCTGAACTTCATCATCTTCTCCGTCGCAAGAACCCGTCGACACTCAAGTTTTTCCCGCCCAAAATTGATGAGGAGTGCAATCTCCAGCCCTGTGACACCAATGTATTTGAGGACCTGAAAGAGATGCACATTCGTCAGTGCATGGACTGATTTGATCTCGAGAATAATTTTCTCTTCTATAAGAAAGTCGAGATAGTTCATGCCCAAAAGGCTATCGCGGTAAAGAAAAGGAACCGGCCTTTGAGGTTCAAATGAAATGTGCTGTTCTGAGAATTCGATTTCCAGGGCCCTTTGATAATACTCTTCCGGGAAACCAGGACCCACCTCGGAATGAATTTTCATGCAGATCCCGTTGATGCGATAACACAGGGCGTTGATCTCGTCCGTGATGTGTACTTTGTACATGCCTCCTCCGAATTGTGGTTGGTAGGGGATAATTGACTTGAAATTATTGATATGATTGATATCCAATTTCAATAATATCAATCATCTCAGCAGGGTATGATTCACTTGATATTATTGAGATGATTGATATGTGATTTCAATAATATCAATCACCTCAAGTGAATCATACATTTCAATAATTTCAATCATATCAAGTGAATCAATCATATCAAGTGAATCATACATCTCGACCATCTCAAGTGCGTCACGCCTTCGCCAGCGCTTGACGGAAATCACCGATAAGATCCTCTACCCCCTCCACCCCCACTGAGATCCGGATCATCCCCGGCGAAACGCCGTGCAGAGCTAACTCCGTGTCGCTCATATTGATGTGCGATGAATACACCGGGATGCTTACCAGCGTTTCCACGCCCCCAAGCGACATTGCATTGATGGCGACTTTGAGATTATCTGCAACCTTCACCGCCGCCTTCACGCCACCCTTAACCTCGATCGTCACCATTCCCCCGAAGCCGCACATCTGCCGCCGCGCCAGTTTGTGCTGAGGGTGAGACTTCAACCCGGGATACAGAACCCGGCTGATCTTTGGATGCTTTGCCAATGCCTTCGCCAGCGCGAGCGCGTTTTCATTCTGTCGCATGACGCGTAATTCGAACGTCTTCAAGCTCCGGTCGAGCAGATACGACATGAACGGATCCGGGCATGCGCCTAAATGCTTCGCGAGGTCTTTCGCTCTCTTGATAAAGGCTTTATTGCTGATGAGCACACCTGCCATGATGTCGGCATGCCCGCCCAAATATTTCGTCGCGCTTTCCATGATCACATCGACGCCGAAAGCAAAGGGGTTCTGGTTCACGATCGTTGCGAATGTGTTGTCGATGATGATCGTGATCTTCGTACGGAATTCCTCCTCGGCCCTGCGCGTGAACTTCACGAGCCGTTCGATGTCGACAAGCGTGAGGGTCGGGTTCGTCGGTGTTTCGAAGTAGACAACCTTCGTCTTTGGCGTAATGAGATAGAGCAAATCTTCAAGTGATCGCGGATCGACATAATTCACATTGACGCCGTAGTGCGGCAGCGTATCCCGGAAGAATCGGTACGTCCCGCCGTAAAGCGCAGGCGTGCTGACGATTTCATCGCCCGTTCCGCAGAGTGCGAGGATCGCAGTGGAGATCGCTGCCATGCCCGACGCGAACAGGGCACATGATTCGGCGCCTTCCATGAGCGCGATGCGATCTTCCACTTCGTTCGTCGTAGGATTGTGATAACGGGTGTAGACGAGGACGGTCGGATCCCCTTTCGCGTAACGGATCGCATCGTTCGAGTTTTCGAAGCGGTACGTGCTGGTTTGGTAAATCGGCGTTGCCACGGGGCCTTTGAAAGCGTGAAGGTGCTTGCCGTGTATGGCTTTTGTGGCAAGAGAGAGAGGATGCGATTTGGAGAGCATATGAGATGATGAGATAGTGAGTATATGAGATGTTGAGTACATGAGATTTTGAGATGATGAGATTTTGAGATGACAAGATTATGTACTCATCATCTCCAATACTCCCAATCTTCATCTCGCACACGTCTGCGCCCTTCCTCCATCAATACTGAAACTCCCGCCCGTGATCCATCCCGCCCGGTCAGAGGCCAGGAAGAGAATCAGCTCCGCGACTTCCTCAGGTTTTCCCACTCTTCCGATCGGATGGGTCGTCTTGCTGTGCTCGAGGAATTTTGTGTAGGCATCCTCCTTCATCCCGCTTGTGCGATGGAGGTTCGTCACGACCACACCCGGATCGATTGCATTGACGCGAACTCCTTTCGGTCCAAGCTCGAGGGCGGCGCAGTGCGTAAGCTGATCGACTCCCGATTTGCTCACGCAATATGCGAGAACGTTAGGGAAGGATCGTATGCCGGTAACACTCGAAACGTTGACGATATTTCCCTTCCGCTTTATAATAGAGGGAAGAGCAAGCTGCGTGAGCCGGAAGACCGAACGCAAATTGATGTCCATCATCGTGTCCCATTGCTCAAGCGTCGTATTCTCGATGCTGCCGTTAGCGATGATCCCCGCAGCATTGACGAGCACATCGATCCCACCGAAGCGTTCGATCGTTTGATCTACAACGCGCCGTCTCTCATTCTCCTTCGTAAGATCGGCGGCAATGATTTCCACGTGATCAGCGGGGAGCGTAGAACAGAGAGCGTTAAGTTCGTTTTGGCGCCGCGACACAAATGCCACCTTCGCTCCGCGCTCCACGGCCATCAGCGCTGTCGCTTTGCCTATGCCGCTTGACGCGCCAGTAACGAGAAAAATTTTGTTATTGTATTCACCGTTGAGCATTTTTTACTTTTTTGCGCCTGCGGCGGAAATTTTTACTTTCCCAGTCAATCGTCATTTGTCATTTGTCATTGATTGCTTCAAGCAGGCGTCTCGCTCGCGCAAACACCCCATCGAACATTTTCTCTGTCAGCCGGCCTGTGAACGTGTTTTGTTGGCTCGGATGATAGGAGCCGATGAGGACAAGCCGATCACTGAGTCGTACTTCCGTGCCATGTTTGAACCGGGGCCGTTTGGCAAGTGCTGCTATCTTCAACTCCTTTGTCGCGTCAAAGCCGACATCAAATGCCATTTTGCCTAAGCCAAGAATTACGCTCACGTTGGGCAGGAGCCGAAGCTCTTCCAGCAGATATCTCCGGCAGTTGCGGAATTCTTCACGTGACGGCTTATTGTCCGGCGGGGCGCATCGCACGGATGCCGTAATATAGCAATTCTGCAATTTGAGTCCATCATCCTTTGACTCGGAGGAAGACTGATTCGCGAATCCAAACTTCTTCAATGCTCTGAAGAGCCAATCACCGCTCCGGTCGCCGGTGAACATCCTCCCCGTCCGATTTGCGCCGTGTGCAGCGGGAGCCAATCCGACAATGAGCAGCCCGGCATCGACATCGCCAAAGCCGGGCACCGGTTTTCCCCAATACTCCCAATCGGCAAACCGCGCAACCTTCCTGACCGCTACCTCTTCCCTCCATGCGACAAGGCGCGGACAGAGAGTGCAGTGGACAATTCGACGATTGAGTTTGTCTATTCGATCCACAGCTCTGTTGTGGGCTGATCGATTCTGGTGCGGCATGATGGTTATCATGGAGAAAACGCTTCGGACAAAATTAAAGAAAATCTTTGACTATTCAAATAATGTTTTGCATCTTCAATAACCGTTTCGATGACGATGAAACACTCTCTTCGCCTCTGGATAATCGCATTCCTCATCACTGCCGCATCGGCGGCCTACCAGCGCCTCACCGGTCCCACGCATCCGATGTCGGGTGACGTGGCCATCGATGGTACGCCCATCCACTACTCTCTTCCGCGAAGCCATGGCGGCCCCGACGATTGCCCGGTCGAACTGACGACCAACGACGATCAGGTTCGCGGGATTATTGAGTGGAAGCCCCACAACTCAAATGATGAATGGACCAGCACGGAAATGAAGTATGCCAACAGGGAGCTCTCGGCCCAATTGCCGCACCAGCCGCCCGCGGGGAAGCTCGACTATCGTATCACGCTGACGAAAGCCGGCGAGAAACGACAGCTCCCTGCATCTGATCCTCTGGTCATCAGGTTCAAGGGGGATGTGCCGCTGCTGATTCTCATCCTTCATATCCTCGCCATGTTCGGCGGCATGCTCCTCTCTGCGCGCGTAGGCCTCGAGGCACTCCAACGCGATGCCCAATTCAGTAAACTTATTTTGTGGACGATCGTATTCTTATTCGTTGGCGGCTTGATTCTCGGCCCTGTCGTGCAATGGTACGCGTTCGGCGTATTCTGGACCGGCTGGCCCGTGGGCACGGATCTGACCGACAACAAGACGGCCGTCGCTTTGATCTCCTGGATCATCGCGGCGATCATGCTCAGAAGATCGGCTCATCCCTCACGCTGGGCGCTTGCCGCATCTCTCATCACGCTTGCTGTGTATCTCATCCCGCACAGTGTCCTTGGCTCCGAGCTCGATTGCAAATCGGTTCGCTGAACTCTACTACGGCGCTTTGAGGTCCAACGTTAGAACAACGCGTTCCTTCTTTATTCTCGCCTTTTGTCACCACCTTGAATATCCCTCCGGATATTCTTACCTTTCCCTTGCACTTGCCGATCGGGATGACCGCAGATCATGGGATGAATGGAAAATGGAGCAATGAAAAAATGTGTAAATGAACAAATTCTTCCAGCCCGTTGGTGTAATGGCGCAAGCCGTTTTCCCCGGCGGGTTTTATGGTTCTAAATGGCAACAAATTTTGTCGTCGACAGCTCTGCGGCCTCAGTATCAATTCAAAACTACGGCGGCAATGTGCGCTGGGCACGAGTCACCTGTACATTCAAGTACCATTATCTTCTCTTTCGTGGCACGCTTGAACATCTCTCATTCTCAAGCATGGGAACTGCTTCGGAGGTAAATAACAGACAGCGCTCTCCGGATCCTCCCAATGTCGTCAAGCGATGGGACTCCGGCTTTTGGATACCGGATAGCCTCGTCTATGATGACAGCGCAACCGTGCTTTGTACCATCAGAGGTTCCCTGTTTACGGCAGATACGAATGCCGGACCAGCGGGGTCCTATGTTTGGATGAATAGCATCACGGTTCCAATACAACATTAGGGAAGGCAAACTCAACATTAGCTCCTTGATGATCTGCGATTGAAGGGCTTGTCGTTTGAGTGACAAAACCGTCTGAACCACTGATTTACGCAGATTATGGGATTACACTGATTGATTATGCTCAGCAGTAACACTCAGCGAAATCAGATCATCAGTGTCAATCAGCGGTTCAGACATCTGAGCATTGATTCACGAAGATTATAGGATTACACTGATTGATTATGCTCAGCAGTAACACTCAGCGAAATCAGGTCATCAGTGTCAATCAGCGGTTCAGACATCTGAGCATTGATTCACGAAGATTATAGGATTACACTGATTGATTATGCTCAGCAGTAACACTCAGCGAAATCAGATCATCAGTGTCAATCAGCGGTTCAGACATCCGAGCATTGATTCACGAAGATTATAGGATTACACTGATTGATTATGCTCAGCAGTAACACTCAGCGAAATCAGGTCATCAGTGTCAATCAGCGGTTCAGACATCCGAGCATTGATTCACGAAGATTATAGGATTACACTGATTGATTATGCTCAGCAGTAACACTCAGCGAAATCAGATCATCAGTGTCAATCAGCGGTTCAGACATCCGAGCATTGATTCACGAAGATTATAGGATTACACTGATTGATTATGCTCAGCAGTAACACTCAGCGAAATCAGATCATCAATGTCAATCAGCGGTTCAGACAATGAGCGACTACAAGCACTCCGACATCACCGGTAAGATCATTGGCGCGGCAATGAAAGTCCACTCCACCCTGGGAAGCGGATTCCAGGAAGTCATCTACCAACGCGCACTTACGATCGAGATGGCAAAGGCATCATTGACACACCAGCGTGAACTCGAAATGCCGATTTTCTATGACAATCAGCAAATCGGCACTCGCCGAGTTGATTTTCTGGTTGAAGAAAAGGTCATGGTCGAGTTGAAGGCCGTATCACGGCTGGAAGATGTTCATCTCGCGCAAGCAATTAATTATCTCGAAGCATATCATTTGGAAATTGGTCTGTTGATTAACTTTGGAGCAAGGAGTTTGGAGTGGAAGAGAGTCATAAACAGCTGACCACTGATTCATGCAAACCTCACCGTCTGAACCACTGATTTACGCTGATTGCCGGATTTCGCTGAAGGTGTATGGTATGCAGAGAATATTCAATCTGTGAAATCCCATAATCTGCGTAAATCAGTGGTTCAGACACCGAGAAAAGGAGACACACCATGAAACATGCATCGATTGTTCTTTCGTTCCTGTTCGTCCTTTGGGGACAGAACATCCCAACCAGGGCTCAGCAACACACTGCGGCGAAACAGATGAGCTGGTCCACAACCATTCCTGATAGCCTGGAACTCGGAGAACCGATCGAGATCAGGGGGAGAATTTATCAGTCGGATGGGAAAATGCCGACGGCGTTCTCATAGCCCATCGGGATATCATCCTCGGTTTGAACATTCCCAATTACGGAAAGTGAGACACCATTGATTCAGCAGACTCCCTGGGTTGAACGGAAGTTCAATTTCGATTTTCCGGTCGGTCTTTATCCATGCATCCTCGAACGGCTAAGGGGAACATCGCCGCGCCTTGAGGAAATGACAAGAGGACTCGCCGCGAATGTTCTCACACACAAGCCGCACGGGAAGTGGTCAATCCTCGAACATATCGGTCACCTCATCGATCTCGAAGAGGTTCACGAGGGGCGAATCGACGATTTTCGCCGCCGGCTGCCGGTGCTGCGCGCCGCCGACATGAAGAACAAGAAGACGGAAGACGCCGGACACAACGCAAAACCTCTCGCTGCGCTCCTTCACGAGTTCCGGGAGAGCCGGACGCACTTCATGAATCGACTTTCAAACGCGGATGATGAGACGGTCGCCTTCGCGTCTCGCCATCCCCGGTTGAACCAGCCGATGCGGATGGTCGATATGGCATTCTTCGTCGCCGAGCATGACGATCATCATCTCACAGCGATAAGGCTGTTGATCGAAATGGATCGGGAATAAAAGACCCGATCTAAGGTCGAAACGATAAATTCGAAGCACTAAACCCTAAATTCTAAATTCCGCTTTCTGGAATCCCGCTCGTGAAGCGAAATCTTCCGTTTTCGCTTCGCGAAAACGAGAATGCTCGTTCCATCCTCCGGATGGAACGGCACAGGAGCGGGACAGGATACTAGTACCTCGGCACCTTCGGATCGATGCGCCTCGACCATGCCTCGATGCCCCCCACAAGGTTCTTCACGTTTTCAAATCCGTTTTCATACAAAAACTCCACAGCCCGCTGGCTCCGGCTGCCGTGGTGACAGTGGACAACTATTTCTGCATGCTTGTCGAGCTCGTTGATCCGCTTCGCCAGCTCATTGAGCGGCATCAATTGTCCGCCGATGTTGGCCGTCTTGTACTCCGACGGCTCCCGAACGTCGATCAGTAATGGCTTCTCACCGCCGTCCAATTTCTTTTTCAATTCTTCAACGGAGATCTGGAGGTCTTTCATATCGTATGTTCTTTCGATTGGCGGCTCGCTGAGATAGCCGAGATTGAACTGGCGGACTTTCTGAAATCGCGGCGGCTGGACAGGAAGATCGGCCATGACGAAATCGACAAACTCCTTCTTCGAACGCACCTGCAGCGACGGATTGAAACGCCGTTCAAAGCCGATCGTCGAGCTCGGCTTGGGACTCATTGCCTTGCCGCACGACGAACCCGCAAAATGTGTCGGATAAATCTCAATGCTGTCGTTGAGCGTCAAAAGTTTTTTCCAGACGCTTTCGTAGAGTTGTTCGGCGCTCCCGTCGAGGTCGGGGCGGCCGGTATCTCCGACAAAGAGCGTGTCTCCGGTGAGCGCCAGCCACGGCTCGCTGCTGCGCGTCGTGTCGGTGACGAGAAGGCTGATGCTGTCCGCGGTGTGGCCCGGCGTGTAGAGAACCTTCAGGCGGATATTTCCCACGATGAGCTCCTGACTATCCTTGAGCCGCACGATCGGAAACGACGCCTGCGCCGATTCATGGTAATGGATCGATGCGCCGGTGGCGTCTGCGAGCTTCTTCGCCCCGGAGAGGTGGTCGGCCTGCGCGTGCGTTTCAATGATGTGCGTGATTTTCATTCCATGCGAACGGGCGTACTGCACGTACTGGTTCGTGTCGTACTGTGAATCTACGACAACGCACACTTCCTTTTGCGTACAACCGATGAGATACGAAAGGCAGCCACCCTGCTCATGTCTGAATTGCTGAAAGATCATCCTTGTTTCATCTCGTTTTCGGTGAGAGTCGCTCGTGCGCCCTCGCCATTGCCGTCTGGATCACTTCATCGTAGGTGGGACCTTCGGTGCGCACGATCGTCGCACCCGGGTCGACATTATCGATATGACAATAATATGTACCGCCGATTTTGTATGACGTGACATTGACCGGCCATCCGGAAATTTCCTTTTGATCGATGCGAAAATCATCGGCTTTCAACATTACTGTACTCCTTTCTCGATTGGTTCGTGAGAGGTGTGCGACAGAGGTTCATTGCGCATGCAAAATAATTCGATGGCCATCCCGGGCGCGCGCTGTGTGTGATGTCGGCAGCATATTTGTCGTAATAACGTAATATTGACCCAAAAATGCAAACTCGCCCGAACGCGCTACACCGTGCCAAGCTGGAAGTTAATTGCTACTAAGGCTCTAAGGCACCAAGAAAGACAAGATGAGTTCTGAGGGGGTTTTATCTTTTTCCCCTTGTGATATCTTTGTGCCTTTCTGGCTTCGTAGCAACTTTCCGTCAGATCAGTAGAGTTCGCCACCCTGGTTTCACTGTGGCTTGCGTCCATAGATCGAATTTCATGGTTTTCCGTGTATTTCAAACCCTTTTTTTCTTATATTAAAGAAAAGGACCGGAAACTTTTTTCCGCGAAATTGGTTACCATTATTACATGAAATTATCCTCGCTCCTCATTCCGTTGTTCATTATCTCCGGAACTGCCGCCGCGCAAACTCACCCGGTCGACATCCGATTTCGCCTTGCGCAGAGCTACGAGCGATCCGGTGATTTTGAAGCTGCAATAAAAATCTTCGAACAGCTCTTTTCAAAGGATTCAACAAATCTTATGCTCGTTGACGCTCTTCATCGCGACTATGTGCAGATGAAACGTTACGATGATGCAATCAATCTTCTCTCAAGGGGATTGAAAGCGTCACCGAACGATCCGCTGCTTCTCTCGCAGCTTGGAGCGCTCTATAACCTGAAGTCGGATGAACCGACCGCGCTTCGCATGTGGAATCTCGCCATCGCCGTCGATTCTTCCCACGAAGGCACTTATCGCACGGTCGCTTCTTCGATGATCGAATCACGATTGTTCGACAAGGCGATCATGATTTATCAACGCGGTCGAATCGCGTGCAGGAATCCGAACCTGTTCACGAACGATATTGCCTATCTCAACAGCATCACACTCAACTATGAGGGAGCAACGAAGGAATATCTGGGGCTGCTGCGCCAGGCCCGGGGACAGCTGGGGTATGTCCAGTCCCGGATCGCGCCGTACATTGTTCGCGGAAACGGTCTGACGGCCGCAACGTCCGTCGTCGAGCAGGCGGTCAAAGCGGAACCCGACAGCCAGCCGTTTCAGCAACTCCTCGCATGGCTTTATCTGGAGGCGAAGCAGTATGACCGCGCCTACGAAGTCTACAAAGTTCTCGACGCGAAGGAGAAAGCCGGCGGACGCGAGATATTTAATTTCGCCGAACGGGCGTTGAAAGAAAAGGGATACGCCTCAGCGGCGGATGCATACCAGCTCATCATGACGAAGTTCCAAAAATTTGAGATGCTCCCGCAGACGAAGTTCGGCTATGCGAGAACTCTCGAGGAATGGACGACCCAGCGCGACACTTCGAATCCGTTCTTCGCGCTCGCCACTTCCCGGATGCTCACAGCTCCGGAAACGGAATCAGCTCCAATGTACACGGGCGCCGTCGCAGCGTACGACAACGTCATCAACGAATATCCAAAAACAGATTTCGCCGCACGTGCGCTCTTCCGCATTGCCGTCCTCAAGCAGGAACGATTTTTCGACCTCGACGGCGCCCGCCTGGCTCTCACCTCAATTGAAAAAAACTATCCCGGCTCGCCAATCTTCCTCGATGCCAGAGTCCGACTTGGCGACGTCTATCTCATGATGGGAAATCTCACGCAGGCCGCCAACGTCTATCGATCGCTCACGGACCGGCAGGTCATTGTGGGGGAGCAGAGAGAGAGAGCCGCGCTTCGGCTCGCGGAGCTTGACTATTATCAGGGAAAATTTCAGGACGCGCTCACGAAACTTCAGCAATTGACGAGAAACGTCGGTTCCGATATCACCAACGACGCCCTCACGCTTCAGATATTCATCCAGGATAACATGACGACGGGCGATGCCGCATTGAGGGACTTTGCCAAGTCGGAGCTTCTTGAGCGCCAGCACAAGATCTCGGAAGCCGTCGCGCTGTTCCAGTCGATCACCAAAACCTACCCGACTTCCTCGCTCGTCGATGAATCGATCGCGCACATTGGCGACCTGCTTCTTCGCCTGAAGCGGTATGCCGATGCCATAGCATCGTTCGAACATCTCTTGAAAGACTTCCCCGAGAGCATCGTTCTGGATGCCGCCCTCATGAAGATCGGCTACACGTATGAAATCGGCATGAAAGATAAAGTGAAGGCGATCGAGACGTACCAGAAGCTTCTCGAAGAACTGCCGAATTCCATCTATGTCAACGAGGCGAGAAAACGTATTCGAGGGTTGAGAGGAGAGACCATTTGATTTCGGATTTCGGATTTCGGATTTCAGATTTAGGAGGGGTGCTGCGTGTCTTGAGGATGGGGTGCCTCCTGTCGTGCTTCTTCTTGATTGCGCAAGATCTGCCGGCACAGAAAATACTCGTCCCTATGGATCTGAAACAGGCAGACCATTTGAAGGCATACGGGATTGCGTACTGGACGCTGACGAAGAATGTGGAGGTGGACTGGCTCCTCAATTACCGCGGCGGTTCATTCATGATCGATGGCGTCGACCTTGTTGCCGCGGAATGCCGGGTCCGCGGAGTCAGCTATGCGCTGTTAAGCGGCTCGGAAGCCGCCCAGATCTACGCCGAGGTGCAGGCGGAGAACAACAACATGGACGCCGTGCGGCTTGAGAAAGCTCCCAAGATCGCCGTCTACGTCCCGCCAAATTTCCTTCCCTGGGACGACGCCGTCACGCTTGCCATGGAGTATGCAGAGATTCCTTACGACAAGGTGTGGGACGACGAAGTGGTGCAGGACAAACTTCTCCAGTACGATTGGATCCATCTTCACCACGAAGACTTCACTGGCCAGTACGGGAAATTCTATGCTCAGTTTTCCACCGCCCCGTGGTACGTTGAACAACAGGTCATGTACGAAAAGAAGGCAAAGCAGCTCGGTTTCAGAAAGGTTTCCGAGATGAAACGCGCGGTCGCGTTCAAGATCAAGGACTACGTCGCCTCCGGTGGGTTCGTGTTCTGCATGTGCTCGGCCACCGATACCTATGACATCGCGCTTGCGTCGGCGCACACCGACATCTGCGAATCGATGTACGACGGCGATCCGGCAGAGCCGGGCGCGCAAAAGAAACTCGATTACTCCCAATGCCTTGCCTTTGAGAAATTCACGCTTGAAGCGAACCCGCTGAGGTATGAATACTCCGACATTGACATACCGCCGAGCGATATGGTCGATCTCTTAAATCCGGAAACCGATTATTTTACGTTGTTTGAATTTTCCGCCAAGTATGATCCGGTCCCCACCATGCTCACGCAGGATCATGCAAACATCATCAAGGGGTTCATCGGCCAGACGACGAATTTCAAAAAGAGTCTCATCAAGAAATCGGTCATCGTTCTCGCTGAAAAGGAAGGCACAGAAGAGGTTCGTTACCTTCACGGCAATTTGGGCAGAGGGACCTTCACGTTTTACGGCGGCCACGATCCGGAAGATTACCGACACGCCGTGGGTGATCCTCCCACAGATCTTAGCCTGCACAAGAACTCCCCCGGGTACCGGCTCATTCTCAATAATATTCTTTTTCCTGCCGCCAAGAAGAAACAGCAAAAGACCTGATCCTGCTGCCCTCCCTCTGGTACGCCCGGACAAAGTCAGGATGTTCTCTGCATTGCTTTGCGTCCTCGGCGCCTCTGCGTTTCAAAATCCAATGAATCAAGGACGATAAGGCCTTGTTTTGCAAAGTCGTATTTTATTTTCTAAATTGTTTGCGCCATGCGCATCGCGATTATCTCGGATATACATTCCAACCTTGAAGCTCTTGAGAAATCACTTGAACTCATCAAAGAGAAAAGTGTTGACGAAATCCTTTGCCTCGGCGATATCATCGGATACGGCGCAAATCCGAATGAGTGTATCGACCTCGTCCGCCAGACGACGCCGTACGTCCTCCTGGGAAATCACGACGAGGCTGCTGCTGAGCTTTCGAAAACAGAATATTTCAATCCTTTCGCCCGCATGGCAGCCGAGTGGACCAACCGCGAGCTCACCGATGAGAACCGGCATTTTATACACGGCCTTCGGTTTACTCTCAGCCACGACAACCTGTTCTTCGTCCACGCATCGCCCCACGAACCCGAAGAGTGGCACTATATCCTTTCTCCCGCCGACGCGCAGTTCAATTTTCAATACTTTCTGCAGCCAATTTGTTTTGTCGGACATTCCCACGTCCCCGGACTTTTCTGCGAGGACATCTGGACCCAGGAAGTTGTTCCCGAAAAGAAATTCATCGTCAATGTCGGCAGCATCGGCCAGCCGAGGGACAATGATTGGCGATTAAGCTTTGGGATCTTCGACACCGAGGAATGGCGGTACGAGAATATCCGGGCGGAGTACGATGTCACCAGCGCCGCCGCAAAAATCAGAAAGGCGGGGTTACCCAAGCCTCTCGCCGAACGACTGTTCGTCGGCCGATAGACCCTCTAAGACGCTGACAGGTTTTTGAAAAACCCTCTCTTCTTTGAATTCCCACCATTGAATTAGCACGGAGCGGGACATCACAATTGCAGTGTGACTCGTGACTACGAACTCACGTTCTCAACAGTTGCTTACTATCTGAACAAAAATAAACCTCGCCCGCGTGAAGCAGGCGAGGTTCTCACTTCTGGAGTCGCTCAAAACCTTGCGACAATGTACGGCATGCCCCAGTATTCATTTGCAAACGGTGCTGCCTTGTCATAGATCGTTCCGTACGAGAACGCGTCGATCACTGCATTGAATCTCTCGGCAAGAATAAACCGCGGGAGCCCGGTCACAAACGTCTTTTCGTAGACTCGTGTATAATTTCCGGTCGTTCCGCTCATCGAGACAAGATCCATCCGGCTGCGCCTTCGCTCAAGCCCGTCACCGGCGATGCCATGCCGCAGGTAGACGATCTCCGTTGAATCATCGGAACTATTGATCGTCACGCGCACCTTGATGGAATCCTGAACCGGAAAGATCGGCCGCGTCCCGCGAAAGAGCCCCAGGCTGAACCAGGTGTTCAGCGGGTCGGTGGCCGTCGTGTCGTAATGCCCGGAAACTTCCATGAGCTCGAACGATGCAACGGAAAAATTCTTCGATCCCTGCGACGCTCCCTGAACCATCGTGATCGCGACAGGAATCCAGTTGCGGCGCGGGTCGAGATGACGGCCGATTCGTCTGAACATAATGTTCCGTTTCGAAACTTCTGTGAAGGGCTTCTTCACAATGGTGTCGAGGATGACCGTGTCGAGATTATGTATTCCCCACCCTACCCAGAATTCACCCGGGATCGTTTTTGTCACAGTCACCAGAGCAAGCGTGTCGCCGCTCGGGACGACGTTATAGTTCCGGACGATCTGATCCCAAAAAATGCGTCTTCCCCATCTCAGCGGACGGGTGGCATCGGCGTTCACTCGCGAGATGATCGTCGGATCAATGCCGGCTTTCGCAAGGCCGCTGTAGTCGGGGCTTCTCATCCCGCCGTCATCGATTGAAAATACTTCGGAAGCCGAAAATGCAGAAACAGAATCTCCGCTTTCAACCATGTATTGCATCGCCTGCGCGTCGGCGTTCGGCTGAGGACCGGTCACGCTGTCCTTCGAACAGCCCGACATCGCCACGGCCAGCGCGATCATCGCAAAACATGACAGCACGTGAAGTTTTGTCATCGTATCTCTCCTGATTGTTGATGTTGATAATGGTGTTTTCTGATCACATTATTTTGACACCATAGACCAACGAATCGCTTAACCTCCAGCCCCGGGGTTTGATGCAGTTCACATTTCCTGAAATTGACGAATGTTGCAAATAGCGCTGTTTTAGCCCTTTTGGGACCAACTGTTAACCGTTAACAGTTAACCGTTAACTGTCATTAATTTGGGAAAATTGCACCTTTCGGGCTGAATGTATCGGAGGGAACGGAGAAAGCAGTTCGATTATCGCTGGCTGAGGCCTCTCGCCCGAAGCCATTGCTCAGGGTCTTGTTTATCGCGGTCTTTCCAGATTTCGAAATGGAGCAACGGACCGCTCAGCGCCTCGCCGCTTCGGCCAAGCCGGCCCCCTTCGTTGACCTTCTCGCCTTCATTCACGCTGATCTCCGAAAGGTGCGCGTACACGGTTCGAATGCCGTTCTTGTGATTGAGGATGACAAGATTTCCGTACGATGGAAGCCAGGAAATCAGCGATACCTCCCCTTCGGTGACCGCTTCGACGCTCGTGCCGGCGGCGACCGCAATATCGATTCCCGGATTTTGTGTCACCGTGTGGAGGGTGGGGTTCTCATGATTGCCGAATCGGCCGACGATCTTCCCCTGACTGACGGGCCATCGCAGGTGTCCGCGTTTGGCGTCGGCGACGCCCGGCGGAGACGCTTCTCTGCCCGGCGCAGATTTGCTTTCTTTGGCCCGCGCCTCCTCGCGCGCGCGTCGCGCGCGATCCTCCTCGATCAGCCTGGCGATGAGCTGCCCCATTTGTTTCGCGGCTTCGAGCTTCCGACCGATCTCTTTCTGGAAATTCCTTTTGTCCCGGCGGATCTCCGTGAGAAGCGATTTCCGCTTTTTTACTTTCGCCGCGAGCGTCGCTTCCTCTTTTCCCTTTTCAGCGATGAGATCGCGCTGCTCTGCGAGCTCACGCTGCAGGAGGTCGTTCTGTTCCTCATACTCGTCTCTCTGTGCGCCGATATGCGCCAGATCATTTTTTCTCTGCTCGGAAAACCGCCGGAGATATTCTCCCCTGAGCAGGAGCTGGTTCAACGATTTCGACGCGAGCAGCAGTTCGAGGTCGTAGCTCTGGCCGTGCTTATAGACGGAGGTTGCGTAGTGTGCGTAGTGCTGGTTGAGAAACGCGAGTTGATGCGTGAGCGCCTCGATCGAGCGGCGCGTGCTGTCGATATCCTGCTGCAGCGATCGTTCCTCCTCGTGCATCTTCGCGATCAGCCTGCGCAGGAGAACCGCCTGGCGGTCGTAATTGTCGAGCAGGTCGAGTGTCGCATGCTCCTTCTTTTCCCGGTCCTTGATCTTCTTCTCGTACAAATCGATCTCTTTCTTGATCTTTTGAAGCTGGCCCTGCTTTTTCTTGATCTCTTCCTGACCGGTCGAGCCATGCGTTCTAACGGAAACGATGAGACAAACGAGAGCGAGTATGACGATTCTCAACGGGATCATTGTCGCACAACCTCCGCCTGCTTCGGAAGGATAAACGTGCACTCCACTTCCTCATTCAATCGCAGATCGCCGTAGGCAACGGTCAGACTGCGGCGTTCCTTCGGCAGAACGATGCGCAGGAGTTTCGGGATCGCGATGTCGTTGACTTCATCAAATCGTGAGGCGAGCGCAATGAGCGAGGGCTTTCCCAGACTATCGAGCAGCCGATAACTCGTCACGACAAACGCGTCTCCATCGATCCGATACTCGTGCACGCCGTCCGCGCTCCGGTAGCGCAAGAGATAGAGGCCCTCTTCCACTCCAAATGTTTCAAGCGTATCGGACGATCGAGGAGATAAGAACTCGCCCGTGAATGCGTTGAGGATCTCGTCGAAGCGGAGCTTCAGCCTGAACATCGATTGCAGCGTGGAGCCGTCCGGTTTGCCGATCGTGGCGATGTTCTCACGCCAGTTATAGAACATGAACTGCTCTCGCGACAGGAGCAGCGTTCCGACATGAATGCCGAACGGGCCGCTGAGCTCAAGCTTAAGCGAATCGGGTTTCCGGACATCGGCACGAAATGAACCGCTCCCCGACGCCTCCGGACTTTCCACCGTTATGTTTCCATCTCCTTTCACCGTTCTGATCCTCTGATCGCGCTCCTGCACGCGGCGAACGACTTCCGCAGCGCCAAGCGACCGGTCACGGATGACCGTTTTCGTCGGCGCGCACCCGTAGGGAACCATGGAAAGAAGGACGAGGACCGCTCCGAGCCATGGCCTCACAGACTTCCCCTCTGGATCTTATCCTTCAGCGCCGTGTTGCTCTTGTCAACCTCGAGCGCCTTCTTCCAATACTCCATCGCCTTATCCTTCTGCGACAGCTTGAAATAAATGTCGCCCAGATGTTCCTGGATCACCGGGCTTGTGCTTCCGAGATCGATCGCTTTCTTTACGTACCGCTCGGCCTCGTCGTACTGTCCCATCTGATAGAAGATCCATCCGTACGTGTCGAGGTACGATGTATTCAGCGGCTGCTGGCGCACGGCCTCTCTCGACATCGTTAGTGCCCTCTGGAGCTCGATGCCGCGTTCCGCCAGACTGTAGCCGTAGTTATTGAGAAGCAAATGATTTTTCGAATCGATGCGGATGGCTCGCTCGTACATGCTGTCCGAATCCTCGTGACGTTTCATTTCATCGTAGACAAGTCCGAGCGCTGTCAGCGCGTCGACGCTCTTATCGTTGAGCAACAGGGCTTTCTCCAGCGTTTCCGCTGCCTCGATGGTTTGGTGCAGGCGCTGATACGATATCCCGAGGAGAAGATGAATACGGAATTCTTCCGGTATGATGTGCTTGGCCTCGGTCAGCACGCCGATGGCTTCATCGAACCGCCCTTTATCATAATAGACGGCCGCGACGCCGACCCAACCGTCTGCGTTCCATGTCGCAAGCTCCTTGACTTTCTGAAAATTGACGAGAGCGAGAGAGTCGTCTCTCACTATATTATAGAGCCTGCCGAGGAACAAATAGGGGCGCCAGTCGGTCGGATAACTTGAACGCACTTTTTGAAACAACTTGATGGCATAAGGCGCTACAGCCGAGTCTTTTTCGATGAACGAATCGAAGATCTGGCCGAACTTCAATTGGTTCTCGACCGAGAGCGTGTCTTTCTGAAGCACTTTCTCAAATTGCTCCCCGGCATGTTCATAATCCTGCTTCACCAGATAGGCGTGTGCCATCGAGGCTCTGACCTCAAGGTTTTCGGGGTGGAGCTCCGAGAGTTCGTCATAAATCTTCAACGCCTCGTTGACGCTGTCTTCGCGGAGATACGTATCGCCGAGCAGTTTTTTCACCTCGAAGCTTCCGGGATCGACGGAGAGGATCCCTTTCAACGCCTCGGCGGCCTTGTCGAATTTGTTCAGCGAAGCGTAAATGTGCGCCATCTGGAAATACGCATCGGCGCTCGGGCCGAACCGATCGATGATCTTTCGATAGATATCGAGCGCCTTCCCCTGGTCTTTCACCTGCCAGAGGCGCGCAAGATTCAGCCAGCCTTCGGTGTAAAATGAATCGACTCTGACGACGTTCTCGTACTCCGTGATCGCACCGTCGAGCTCGAACGCGTTGAGGTAGATCTGTGCCAGCGACTCATGATACGTGCGGTTTTCGGGACTGAGCCGCGCCGCTTCACGTCCCATCTGCATCGCCATTTCATTCTTGCCGATGGCAGAGTAATCTTTGGCGATGGCGTGATAGATGGCGGGATCCTGTTTGTACCGGAGGGCGTCCTGATATTCAAGGATGGCTTTCGCGTAATCCTGTTTTTGATCCAGCATCGAACCTTCGAGGAAGTGGTGCATGGCCAGTTCTTCACTGTAGCGGGTTGGCGCCGGCGCTACTGTCTTTGGGGAACTGGAGCAGCCGAGAAGGAGAGCTCCAGAGGCAAGAACGACGGCCGCGGCACCAAGAAAATTTTTCATCAATATATCTCTCATAGATTCCAGATCAAAAAAAATATACCAATTTGTGCCGCGAATAACAAACACTTTGCCTGCTCACCGCCTTTGCGTTTCAAAAATACTATTGAAACAACGATAAAACCCGGCCGTTCAAGTGCTTGACATTGAAATGCATTTTCTCTAAATTAGCCGCAGTTCTCATAACTGATGGAACGACCATGAAAATAATTTCCGGGAGAGCGCTATCGCTTATCATTGCCGCCTTCCTGACCTCCAGCGGATGTTCTTCTTCCGACGAATTGACTCGTGAGCCGCTGAAGCTCCAGCCGGCGCTGCCGAGCGCGACCGAGCTCCTGCAGAAAGATATGGTTACATTGCGCACCAGGAACGATTCACTCACGATGCTTGTCGGGAAACTCGAGCGCGACAAGCAGCTTGCCGCAGCCCACTTTGCCGAACTGGAGACGCGGCTTGGCGAGATAAAGGAAAAACCGATCATCGTCCCGTCCCCTCCGCGCCAGCAGGCACAGCAGGAGTCGAAACCTCAGCCGAAGCCCCAGGTGAAAGTCACCGCATCGCGTGACGCTTACGCGCAGGGTTTGCAGCTCTTCCGTTCGCGACAGTATCAGGATGCTGCAAATCAATTTCAGGGGATGCTCGACGGCGGCGCCGCCATCGACATGCAGGACAACTGTCATTACTGGTTGGGGGAATGCGCTTATGCGATGAAAAATTATCAGGATGCGATCAATGAATTCGATCAGGTATTTACCTTTAAGCTTTCCGAAAAGAAAGACGACGCTCAGATGATGATCGCCAACTCCTATTTGGCCATGGGGAGCAAATCGAAGGCGAAAGAGGAGTATCAGAAACTGATCGAGAAATACCCTGCCAGCCCGTATGTGAAGCGAGCGAAGGAGAAGCTCTCAACGCTGTAGGTATTCGGTTCAAGAAAAACCCCCGCTCTCCTTGTTGCTTCATTACATTTTTCGATAATATTCACGAACATTTTTCGGCAACGTATGGGAGAACAACCAGAACGGACGCCCCGGCTTCTCGTTGTGGACGACGACGACGGCTTCCGCGAGCTTCTGAAAACCATCCTTCAGAATGAAGGATACAAAGTGGATACCGCTCCGAACGGTGAGGAGGGGATCCGCATTGCCCGAAACCGTTCCTACGATCTCATCTTCCTCGATTTGAAAATGCCCGGCATGGACGGCATGCAGGTGCTGAAAATTCTTAAACCCGAATCGCCTACAACCGACTTCATCATCGTCACCGCCTATGCCGACGTCCAGATCGCCGTCGAGCTCATCAGGCTCGGTGCAAAGGAATATATCACCAAGCCGATCGAACCTGCTGAATTCATCCAGCACGTCAGAACCGCTCTCCGTGCCCACGCCGCGGAGCTCCGCGTCGGAGAGATCCAGTCGGAATTCTCATCACGATTGCTTCACGACCTCCGCGGGCCGGTCGTCATCGTCAACTCATCAATCGACCTTCTCGGCAAGGGAACTCCCGGGCCGGTCACTCCCGAGCAACACCAGATCCTCGACATGATGAGAGCACAGATGAACAAGATGGATGCTCTGCTGACCGACATGATCGATCTCACGCTCTTCGAATCGGGCAAAGTGCATCTCGAACGCCTCCCCCTCAACCTCGACATTTTCGTTCCATCGATCTGTGACAGGATAAGCCAGCAGGCGAAAGCAAAAAACATATCCATTCAAACTCAAATCGGAGATACGATCCCGACTCTCGAGCTTGACCCGGAAAAAATGCAGCAGGTCTTCCATAACCTCCTCGATAACGGGATCAAGTACACTCCCGACGGGGGGTCCATCACGGTAAGCGTCAGTACAGGCCGCCATGTGTTCGGCGGCAAAGATTGTGAGAGCGTCGAGATCGCGGTGTCGGATACCGGAGTCGGTATTCCCAAGGAAGAGCTCCCGCTCGTGTTCGACAAGTACAAGAACATCCTCACAGGCAAGACGTCTTCACAAAAGACAACCGGCCTGGGGCTCGCCATCTGCCGAAGCATTGTTGAAGCGCACCAGGGGAAAATGACCGCCGAATCGACGGTCGGACAAGGGACAACGATCCGGATCTTCCTTCCGACCGAGGACGTATGACCTTTTATTGGATGTCCCCAGAGCTGGTGCCGGCAAATTTCCATCTAATTTTGAAACGCAAAGACGCGGAGTCCGCCAAGAAACGCGGAGAATCCCGCGAGTTGTATCTCTGGCAGTGAATTCTTATCTTGGCTGACGAAGTCAAGACCAACCGTACCACTTACACAAAGGTAGTCCCAATGAGAAAACTCCCGCACACCGTTGTGCCTCTCAAGAGGATACAGGCGGTTTTCCTTTGCTTACTCATTCTCTGCTGTACAATTGCCCGGGCCCGGCAAGCCGCCGAGATCCTCGGACGCGTAACCGACGCAAAAACCAACGAGCCTCTGCCGTACATCAATGTTTTTCTGAAAGGAACATCCTTCGGCGCCTCAACTGATGTCAGGGGAAATTACCGAATAGCAAATGTCCCCGCAGGAACATACGTCATGGTGTTCTCCGCGGTCGGCTATCAATCCCATGATGAGGAAATACGGCTTGGCGAGAACGATCAGACGACGGTGAATGCCGCACTCTCTCCTTCGGAAGTTTCTCTCGCCGAGGTGTCGGTCTACGCCGCATCGCTGAAACAGGAACGCATCACGGAAGCGCCGGCGGCCGTCTCCGTCATCGATGCAGGTGAGATCAAGCTCAACGCGGCGTCAGGACAGCTTCCGCGCTTGCTCGAGGCTCAGCCCGGTGTCGACATCGTGCAAAGCGGCATACAAGACTTCAACATCAACACGCGCGGGTTCAACAGTTCACTCAACCGAAGGCTGCTCGTGTTAATGGATGGCAGGGACATGGCCATCGCGTTCCTCGGAGCTCAGGAGTGGAATGGTCTCAGTATTCCCCTTGAAGACCTCGGACGATTGGAACTCGTTCGCGGACCCGGCTCGGCGCTGTACGGGCCGAATGCATTCAACGGCGTCATCAACCTCACGACCTCCCCGCCAAAGGACGTTCAGGGAACAAAATTCTCTTTTTCTCTCGGCGAATTGAATACCGTCCGATCCGATGTCCGCCAGGGCGCAGTACTCGGTCATGGGTGGAGCTACAAGGCAAACTTCGGGAGCATGTCCAGCGGCACCTGGTCAAAGTCGCGCACCGCGGCGGACACCAACGGCAGCGGACAGTTTGAGTATGATGGTCTCCGGAAATCCGGCATTGAAGTCCGACCGCTGAGCCGGGATCTGGTCATGTCAACCTACGGTTCTGCCCGGGTCGATTACAATTATACCGAGAACAGTGTTGCCACCATCGAGGGAGGAATGACGGAAGTCCGGAACGAGCTGTTTGTCACAGGGATAGGCCGCGTCCAGGTCACAAAGGCGCATAAACCGTGGGGCCGGATGACGTATTCATCCGAGCATATGAATGTCAGTCTCTGGGCGCAGGGACGGAAATCGATTCAGCCGCAATACTCGCTTGCGTCCGGCGCTCCTCTGAGCGAGCGATCTCAGATCTATCACGCCGAGGTGCAATACAATTTCTCGCCCGTCGCGGATCAGCTTCGCGTCATCGTCGGAGGTTCGCATCGCCTCTATCATGTCGATACCGAAGGGACGCTGATGGCTGATCCGCATGATGACAACACGAGCGGGCTTTTCGGCCAGGTGGAATACACTCCTTCGAACATCATCAAGTTTGTGGGCGCCAGCAGATGGGATCGAAGCACACTTCACTCATCCCAATTTTCTCCGAAAGGAGCGATCGTCTGGACGCCCGATGCGAATAATTCCATTCGTGCAACAGTGAATAAAGCGTTTCAGGTTCCGAATTACTCCGAGTATTTCCTCCGGGCCGCGGCCGGATCCGCAAATTTACCCTTCTTCGCTTCCGCACTGAATCCGGCCGGCACGACACCGATTCTCGCGCTTGGCAACTCCGCCAATCGTGTCGAAACGATTCTCGGATTTGAACTCGGGTACAAGGGGATTTTCCTTGACAACAGAGTTTTTGTCAGCCTCGACGGATACTACAATCAGGCCAAGGATTTCGTGACGGATCTCCTCCAGGGAGTCAACCCTGCGTATCCCTTCCTGTTGCCGCCGGGCTTCCCGGCAGGCCTGGCCGATATTGCCCGCAGTGCCGTTCCCGGGCTTTCCATCGTCAACGGCCGCCCGGCGATTGTTGTTTCGTACACCAACGCCGGCAAAGTCGATGAACGCGGCGTCGAACTCGGATTCACTGTCTATCCAACGAACGAATTCCATATCGACGGAACATGGACATGGTACGATTTTGAGGTCAAGGAACAGCAGTCTGGGGATATTCTGCTCCCGAATGCGCCGAAACATAAATTCTCACTGGGCGCGAATTACAGGAGCCCGGCCGGTTACGAAATTTCGCTCAACGGCAGAAATGTCCAACCGTTCCATTGGGCGGCCGGCGTTTTTGAAGGGGACATTCCCGCCTATACACTTCTCAATCTTTCTGCCGGCTATCAGATCACAAAAAACATCCGGTTGAGCGCGACCGTCAGCAATCTGCTTGATCATCAGGTCTATGAAATCTTTGGCGGATCGCTCATCGGCAGACAGGCGATCGGTAATTTTACAATCACGTTTTGACGTTTGATTTTTCTTGAACAATCAAACACTTCGGAAAGGATTTTTCCCATGCTGATGAAGAATATGTTCAAAGGATCATTGACGGTCATCGTCTCCCTCATGCTGGCGTTCAGCGGATGCTCCACGGATGAAACGACGACTCCGGCGCCTCCCGGTCCGCCCGACACGGGAACAGCAAACTTCACACGTTATGTTGCGATCGGGAATTCTCTTACCGCTGGTTATCAGTCTGCGGCGCTATCCCAGCGCGATCAGATCTATTCATATCCGAATCAGATCGCAAAACTCGTTCAACAACCGATTGAGCAGCCGCTCATAATAGACCCCGGCATTGGCGGGAGGTATCGGTTGATCTCTCTCTCGCCGTCGCCGGCGTTGATCCAGGAACCGAGCGTTCCGCCGGTTCCGTCATCGAATCTCAATATCGCACTGTCGCGGCCGTATAATAATCTCGGAATCCCGGGCGCCATTCTTTACGACATGCTCGATACAGCCGACGCGTCGGCGAATTTCCTCAACAAAAGCGTTGCCAGAGGAAATCCGTTCTTTGCTCTCATCCTCCGGTCAGGCCTGCTTGGAAACAGCGTCTTCCAGCAGGCAAAGAATCTCCAGCCGACATTCATCACCTGCTGGATCGGTAACAATGATGTTCTCGGCTACGCCACGAGCGGTGGCACACGCGGAACCAACATCGGCCTGGCCGCGCCGCCGAAAACAAAGCCAACGGAAAGCGCGCTCTTCGTGACCTGGTACAGGCAGCTTTTGGACAGCCTCCACGCCATACCCACGGCACCCGGTATCGTCACCGCCAATATTCCGGATGTCACATCGATACCCTTTTTCACGACGCTTGGCCCGCAGATTCACGCGAAGCTCCCCAGCGGCGTTCCGCTGCGATATCAACGAAACGGAAACAGAGGACCAGCGTTCGATACAACTTCATTAGGCGGGGCTTCGACCGATCCCCTCATCACGCTCACCGGCATCACATATGCTCCGCTGCTCGGCCAGCCGACCGGGAAATGGTACATCGATAACGGAATTACTTCACTTCCGGCGGGCATTGATACAACGAAGCCGTTCGGCGTCCATCCGCAGAACCCTTGGCCTGATGCACTGACTCTTGACAGCGATGAGCAGACGGTTGCCGCGACTTCCGTCTCCGAGTTCAACGCGATCATCGATAGCGTCGCGTCAAACCGCGGAATTGGAGTCGTTGACGTCAACAGTTTGCTCAGGAAAGTGAAGGCAAAGCAGATCTACGATCCGCAGCTCGGGACGTTCTCCTCCGACTTCATCACCGGGGGAACGTTCAGCTACGACGGCGTCCATCCGACATCGCGCGGCCAGTCTCTTGTGGCCAACGCATTCATTCAGGTGATCAACGCCAAATTTGGTGCGCACATCCCTGCAATTGCGCTGACATCCGCTCCCGGGATACCGATTGGAAAAGCCGCGCCGACAACGTCGCTCCCCGAGTACCATGGTTCATGGTCGGAGTTTCTCAGGATCATGACGCTCGGCGCCCCGGCAAATTAATGACATGATTTTTTGTTACCTTCCATGAGGCACGCATTGCAGCGTGCCTCTTTTTGTTGATCGCCATGATTGAAACGACCATACTCAATGCCGCTGGCGGCGATGCCGACCTTCACATCCGCGCGGGCGCAGATGTCCTGCGGCGCGGCGGTTTGGTTGCATTTCCGACCGAAACGGTGTACGGCCTCGGAGCAGACGCATTCAGCGCTGAAGCTGTGGCGAAAGTGTTTGAAGCAAAGGGCCGCCCTCCCGACAATCCGCTGATCGTCCATATAGCGGACATCATGTATTTTTTTGAAATCGCCGAAACAATTTCACCGATTGCTCAGAAGCTTGCCGACAAATTCTGGCCCGGCCCGCTAACGCTCGTCGTGAGACACCGGAAGCAATTTCCGTCGATCGTCGTCGCCGGACTTCCGACCGTCGGCGTCCGGATGCCGAACCATCCCATTGCTCTCAGGCTTATACAACTCTTTGGACGGGGGATTGTAGGACCAAGCGCGAACCTCTCCGGCAAACCGAGCCCGACCACAGCGCAGCATGTCTACGATGATCTCGGGGGAAAGATCGACATTATTCTTGATGCAGGTCCGACGACGATCGGTGTCGAATCGACGGTCATCGATGTCACGACCGAGACGCCGGTCATCCTGCGACCTGGCGGCCTGCCGCGTATGGATCTCGAAAGCGTCATCGGAGCCATCGTCACTACGAGAGAAGCCAACATCCTTCAACGCTCGCCCGGCACGCGTCATCGTCATTATGCACCGCGCGCACCTGTTGAGTTGGTCGGGATCGGCGACAGCGAGGATTTTGCGGCGGCGCTGGCACGGCACAGGGGGAAACGGATCGGATGCATTCTCCATTCGCTGTCGTCTCACGGTGTGATGGGCAACCTTGACGTCATCGCGGCAACCATCGAAGAGTACCCCGGATTACTTTTCGAATCGCTGCGCGCACTGGATCAGCGCGGAGCGGAGGTGATTCTTGTCGAATCGATTCCGGAAGTTGGAGTCGGCGAGGCGGTGATGGACAGATTGCGGAGAGCGGCGGAAAGAGCATAATAGCGTCGCATTTGCGTCCAGGCTCGTTCGCCTGGCGCCATGACTTTTTTTCTTACTTTTCCCTTCCCGGGTTCACGGGGCCACCTTCAATTTTGGATTCTCCGGGATAAAGGTCACCGACTTCTCAGCAAGCGATGTCAATCCCAGCCGGATCCCTTTCAACGTCACCGTCAATTGCTCGCCCGCAATCTTGTTCCAATCGTCCTTCTGTGAAATGTCTGAGCCCGTCATCACGACATTATCCGATCGGGAAGGGGGAATGATGAGATGGGGCAGGGGAATAAACTTGTCGTTGTACCGGTACTGGACGTTGCGCGACGAGATCCTCACGACGCCCGGGTCAAGGAAGAGGGTGTCGTCACTATGGTTAAGAAATTCTACCTCAATGGTGGTCACAACGCCATGGTTCATTGCGTAGCGCGCGCGGAACCGGTACTCGATATTGTACTGACGATCAGTTGTCCGGAACTCTTCGCACTGGCAATTTTCCGTCGCGGCGCGATACGAGTACATCAGGCTCTGAGAACCACAACCGGGCAGCATCGCGATCAGGAGAGAAGCCGCCAGAAGACGTATAAAGGTGAGACGCTTCACTTTACCGGAGCTTTTGAACCCTTTGATTTGCGATAGCCCGGTTTGATGACGTTGTAGATGAGATCGATCCGTTTCTTGTACGGAACGAAAGCGCTCTTCATCGAGTTGATGGTGATCTTCTCGATATCGGCCAGAGTGAGATGAAAGGCCTCGGCGGCGAGCATGAGCTCTTTCGTCATCGTCGTGTTGCTCATGAGGCGGTCGTCGGTATTGAGCGTGACGCGGAACCGGTAGCGATGATAAATTCCAAAGGGATGTTCTTTCATGCTGCTCACTGCGCCGGTGTCAAGGTTACTCGTCAGGCAGATCTCGAGCGGAATGCGCTTGTCGAGAATATACTGAGCAAGGTAGCCCATGCTGACGACCTCGGTTGGATCGTCGTCCGACACTTTGATATCCTCGATGAGCCGCGTTGCATGACCGATGCGATGCGCGCCGCACCATTGGATCGCCTGCCAGATTGATTCCTTGCCGAACGCCTCGCCGGCATGGACGGTGATATTGAAGTTCTCGCGCTGAATATATTGGAACGCTTCGACATGCTTCTTCGGCGGATATCCCCCTTCCTCTCCTGCAAGATCGAAGCCGACCACGCCTCGCTCGCGGAAATCGACCGCAAGCTCGGCCATTTCCTGAGAGAGCTTCATGTCACGCATCGCGCAAATGATCAGGCCAAACTCGACGTCGAAATCTTTCCTGCCGCGCTCAAGACCTCTGAGCACCGCAGCAACGATCTCCTCCCAGTGTAATCCCTTCTCCGTGTGGAACACCGGCGCGAATCGCGTCTCGACGTAGACGACCCCGTCATGATGCATATCCTCCATCATCTCATAGGCGGTTCGCTCGAGCGCTTCCTCCGACTGCATGACACCGCATGTATGGGCAAATCCTTCCAGATAGAGAGGGAGACTTCCCCGCTTGGCGCCGCGCTGAAACCATTCGTGCAATTCACCCGGGTCATTCGTGGGAAGCTTATCGTAACGTGCATCTCTCGCCAGCTCGATCACCGTTTGCGGCCGGAGTCCGCCGTCAAGATGATCATGAAGAAGAACTTTTGGCAGAGCGCGGATCTGTTTTTCGCTGAGTTTCAAGGGAGGAGGAAAAGATTTTAGATTTTGGATTTTGTGCGCCACAGGCGCATCCGCCTCTGGCGGAGATTTTGAATCTTAAGCAAGATGTCCGATGCTGCTTTCGACCGCTTCAAGAACTGACGCTTGCTGAACCAATTCGAGCGATCGCCGGATGTCGTCGTGCAGGACGCGATCATGGTTGAGATGCTTGATGTGCCTGCGGATCGCGCGGTGTGCCGCTTCAACGCCTTTACCTGCTTTCATGAGCTTCTTGGTTTTCGGATGAACACGTGAGAAATCGATTCCCTGAGCCGCGACCAGTAGTTCGATCGCAATAACCGTTTGTGCATTCTTCAATACCTGCCATGCCTTTTGGGCTGCAATCGATCCCATGCTATTATGATCCTCCTGATTCGCGGAAGTGGGAATCGAGTCGACGCTCGCAGGATGAGCGAGCACTTTGTTTTCGGAAACGAGCGAGGCTGCAGTATATTGTGCCAGCATGAGGCCGGAGTGCAATCCGCCGTGCTCGGTCAAAAAGCGGGGAAGGCCGCTCAACGAACCATTGACCATCCGTTCGATGCGGCGCTCCGAGATATTCGCAAGCTCGGCGAGTGCAATGGCAAGGAAATCGAGAGCAAGCGCGATCGGCTGTCCATGGAAATTGCCCCCTTCGAGATGTGTTCTCTCTTTGGCAAAGATCAGTGGATTATCGGTGGCGGAATTGACCTCTGTTGTCAGCACATCGGAGACATAGCGGATCGCGTCGCGCGAGGCACCGTGCACCTGCGGCGCACAGCGGAGTGAATAGGCATCCTGAACGCGGTCATCGCCGACGCGGTGCGACTCGCGGATCTCGCTCGCGGCCATCAATCGCCGGAGGTTCGCCGCAGAGTCGCGCTGGCCCCGATGCGGGCGCAGCTTGTGGATCCGTTCATCAAAGGATGTGTCGGTTCCTTTTAATGCTTCGACACTCATGGCTGCCGCGACGTCGGCCAACTTCGACAACCGTGTTGCCCCGACAACACTCAGGCAGCCGAAGGCGGCCATCATCTGGGTGCCGTTGACAAGCGCAAGCCCCTCTTTGGCAGAAAGCCGCAGAGGTTTCAGCCCGATCCTGCGGAGAGCGCTGGACGCGCTGCCGACTTTCCCTTTGAAGAAGACATTGCCCTTGCCCAGCATCGCCAGGACAAGATGCGCCAGCGGGGCAAGATCGCCGCTTGAACCGACGGAGCCTTTTGAAGGGATAACCGGAACGATACCCGCATTGAAAGCTTTTCGAATAAACTCCATCGTCTCCGTGCGGATGCCTGAGTATCCTTTTGCGAGAGCGTTGAGGCGGAGGATCATCATCGCGCGCACAATCTCGTTCGGCAAGGGGTCGCCGATGCCCGCCGCGTGGCTGACGATAAGATTGTGCTGAAGCTCCTCGATGTCCTCCGGAGCGATCCGCACATTGCTGAACTCGCCAAAGCCTGTCGTGACGCCATACACAGCTTCACCATGCTTGATCCATGACTCGACGACCGAGCGGGAGTTTTTCATCCGCCTGATCGATGCCGGCGCGAAGGCGATGCGCGATGGCGCCACAGCGGCGTCATGCACCTCTGCAACGGTTAATGTTTGACCATCAAGGATAAGCGTTTTCATCGGAAAATCTTGGAAAAACCATGAGAAATGTACAAAGAAGGGGGGTGAGAAGCAACGATTGAGATGATGAGATAGGGAGATGATGAGATGGGGAGATGAGGAGACGGGGAGATGGCGAGTTGGCCAGATGATGAGACAGGAACACTCCCTGCCTTCTGTTGCCGGCTATCTGCTATCCGCTCTCTCATCTCTGCTCTACGCTCTAAGCTCTCTGCTCTCCGCTATTTAGCCAGGAACATTTTCTTGTTTGCTTCGCTCTCTATTTTTCTCTATATTTTTTGCATCATTCTTGCGAAAATTCTCGAAAGCCCTCTGTTTGAAAAGATTCTTCAGCTTTGTCAAGATCGAGCACACTCTGTTTACTCTTCCGCTGATCTACAGCGGGTTCCTTCTCGGCATGAGCGAGCCGGTGCCGATCTTGCTGCTGGTGCTCGTTCTCTCATCTGCCGTCGGCGCGCGCACTGCTGCCTTTGCGCTCAATCGCATCATCGATCGCCATATCGACGAGCGAAATCCGAGAACCGCACTCCGGGAGTTGCCAAGCGGACGAATGACGATCAATGAAGCGATGGGAGTGCTCGCTGCCGGCCTTGTCGTCTACTTTGCTTCCGCTGCCTTCATCTCCAGGTTTTGCCTTTTGCTGTCACCAATTCCGCTCGTTATTTTCAGCGTCTATCCCTATATGAAACGCTTCACTGCCCTGGCGCATTTTGGCGTCGGCATCGGAATGTCAATGGCGCCGCTCGGCGGCTACTTTGCGGCATCTCCATCATTTGAAAATATCCTCCCCGCCGCACTGCTTTGCCTGTTCACGGTGTTCTGGGGAACCGGGTTTGACATCATTTATGCCACCCTCGATGAGGACTTTGACAGACAGGATCGCCTTTATTCTTTCGTTTCAAGATTCGGCAGAAGCACGGCATTGCTCTGGTCGGCGACCTTTCACCTCATCGCATTCGTATGCCTTTCGCTCCTGTTCTTTACGACCATCCGCACCTGGTATGCAGCGCCGTTCCTGTTGCTGACCGGCTTTCTCCTCTGGGTCGAACAGGACAAAGCGTCAAACGTACAGCTCGCATTCTTCAGAATTAATGCGAGCCTGGGATTTGTGGTATTTGCGATGATACTCCTGAAGTAAACTCATGAGGATCGTCGTCGGCATCACCGGCTCTTCCGGCGCAGTCTACGCCGTTGAATTCCTGAAACAGTGCAAGGCGGACAAATTTCTCATCGTCAGCAAATGGGGCAAAGCACTCCTCAAGGATGAGGTGAACATGACGGAGAAGGATCTCCAGCCCTACGTCAAGCGCCAATTCCAGAACGATGACCTGACCGCGCCGCTTGCATCAGGATCGAACAAGTTCGATGCTTACGTGATCATCCCCTGCTCTACATCGACGCTTGGGAAAATCGCGGCGGGCATCGGCGACACGCTCATCACCCGAACAGCGCAGGTGGCCTTGAAGGAACGCTATAAACTGGTTCTCTGCATCCGTGAGACTCCACTCGCAACGAACTCGCTTGAACAGTGCGCAAAGCTGTCGCGCGACGGCGTCATCATCATGCCGATCAGCCCGCCATTATATTATGTACCGAAGACCGTCGATGAGTATGTCGGCGGCTTTGTTGACAAGCTCCTCGGCGTCCTCGGAGTGAAAGAATCCGGGGGATGGCGGGCGGAAGAGCTGGAATAGCGCGTGGCGCTTCGCGAGTATCTTCAGATCCTGGAGCGCAACGGCGAACTTCTCCAGACCGACGTTGAAATCGATCCAGCGCTGGAGCTTACCGAAGTTTCTATCCGCGCGCAAAGGGAAGGCAAACCCGCACTCCTTATCGACCATCCCAAAAACTCGAAATTTCCGCTTGTCGTCAATCATTTCGCAAGCTCAGAACGCATCGAGCTCGCTCTCGGACGACACCCCGACCGGATCGGCGAAGAGCTTATTCACTTCCTGGAACGCATGGTTCCCCCGACGTTCAAAGCCCTCCTCCAAAATAGATCGATGCTCAACAAATTTCGCCATGCATGCCCGAAGAAGGTCTCGTCCGCAAAATCCCAGGAAGTCATTTCCCCGCCGAACCTTGATAGCCTGCCGATACAGGTCTGCTGGCCGGGAGACGGTCAACGACCCGACTCGTCGAGCGGAAGGTTTATCACCTATGGACAGGTCGTCACGTACGACCCGCGCGATGGCAGGCGTAACATCGGGATCTACCGCATGCATGTCTTCGATAACGCGACAACAGGTATGCACTGGCAGATACAAAAGGGAGGCGGGTTCCATTACTATCAATCCGAAAAACTTGGAAGAGAGTTTGAGCTGGCCGTTGCATTGGGGACCTCGCCGGCGTTGACCCTTGCTACCGTCGCCGCGCTTCCCGAAGGAATCGACGAAGCAATGTTTGCCGGCTTTCTTCAAATGAAACGGGTAGAGTTCACCAAGGGCCGTACGATCTCGATCAATGTTCCGGGCGACGCTGAATTCATTCTGGAAGGAATTGTGCCTGCGAAGGAACGCCGCCTCGAAGGACCGTTCGGCGATCACTTCGGACATTACTCGGCGGCTTCGGAATTCCCGGTCTTCCATGTCAAAGCAATTACGCATCGCCGCAACCCGATCTATCCCGCGATCGTCGTCGGCAAACCGCCGATGGAAGATAAATTCCTCGGCGATGCGACACAACAAATGCTCGGCCCCCTGGTGAAACTCATCCATAAAGAAGTACAGGGCCTCTGGGCATACTACGAGGCCGGCTTCCACAATCTTCTTGCCGTTGCCATCGAGCAGCGGTATCAAAAAGAAGCGATCAAGGCCGCGCTCGGACTCATGGGAACCGACCAGCTCTCATTGACGAAATGCATGATCACCGTTTCCGCCGGCGTCGATGTGCGCGACTTCCATGCCGTCATGCGCGAGGTGCGCGAAAATTTCGACCCGCATTTTGACTTCATCATGATTCCAAAAGTCCCGCTCGACACGCTCGATTTCACGAGCTACAAGATGAATCTGGGGAGCAAGATGATTATTGACGCAACAAAAAAGCAGAGAGCGGAGAGCGCGGAGCGTGGAGTCAAGAGCGGCAACGACACGTTTTTACTCAGCGCGCAGCGCTCAACGCTCAGTGCTATGGACAACCGCATCCTCGATTGCAGCCTCATCGATGAAACCATGCTGGTCGTCAAAGTTGCCTCCGGCGGCCGTGAGATCGTAGAGAAGCTGGTCAAAGAGCCGCGGCTGTCGGGTCTTCCGATGCTTGCCGCTGTCAGCTCCGACGTGGATATTTATGACAAAGAGAGTTATATTTGGGGGATCTTTACTCGGTTCGACTGCGAAAGGGATGTGATTTTCACGGAAAACAGGCTTCTCGGCATCTCACCAGTATATAAAGGAGTCATGGGCATCGATGCCACCTGGAAGCCCGGCTATCCCGAACCACTGACCATGCCCGATGAGATTGTCAAGCGAGTAGATGAGAAATGGGGAAAGATCTGGAAGTGACTCTTTTGTCATCCTGAGCCCCGCCTGCGGCGGGATAAACTCCGCGAAGGATCTAACAAGGGGAGGATTAATGAGACACTATTACGTGTACATAATGACTAAATTAGTTTATTATGGCTCTTGCCCATACATTCGAGAAGCAATAGCAGCCGAGAAGCAGATCAAGGGCTGGCTACGAAAGAAGAAGATTGCGCTTATTGAAGCGGAAAACCCTGGATGGAAAGATTTGAGCGAAGAATGGTATACGTAGGTTTGTCATGCTGAACGAAGTGAAGCATCTGACACGGCGACTAACAGGATATTTCATCCTGCGAAGCGGTACTGAACATAACAGCAATGCTGACAAAAAACTTGGTATTGATCTAAAATTCATTTAATTGTATGACCCTCAACTTCCTTGACAAATCGTTAATCCCCATCTGGGACAAAATCCAGCGCGGCGAACGTCTCTCGCTTGAGGATGGGCTGATATTGTACAAGACACACGATCTCATCTCCCTCGGCAAAATGGCGCACTTCGTCCAGCAGCAGAAAAGCGGCGATGCAGTCTATTTTGTCCTCAACCAGAAGATCGAGCACACGAATATCTGTGTCCTCTCTTGCAAGTTCTGCGACTTCGCCGTGAAGAAAGGCGATGCCGATGCCTACGAGATGACGACAGAAGAAATTCTCTCGACCCTGACTCCAGATATCCGCGAAGTGCACATCACCGGCGGGATGCCGGCGGACTGGCCATGGGAACGGTACCTTGATATTGTCCGTTCCATCCACAAGAAATTTCCCGATGCTGATATTAAAGCATACACTGCCGTCGAGATCGATTTCTTCCACAAGAAGTTCAAATTGTCGATTGAAGAAGTGCTGCGCCGGCTCAAGGCAGCCGGCCTGCGGACAATGCCGGGTGGCGGGGCGGAAGTTTTTTCTGAGCGTGTTCGCAAGCTCCTGTTCAATCAAAAGATCGGTGCGAAGACATGGTTTGAAGTACATAAGACTGCTCACAAGCTCGGTATCCCGACGAACAGCACGATGCTTTATGGACATGTCGAAACGCTCGAGGAGCGCCTGGTGCATATGATCAAGCTGCGCGAGGCACAGGATGAGACAGGCGGATTTCTGACCTTCATCCCGCTCGCGTTCCAGCCGGGAGAGACGGGCATCTCCGTCGGAGACGGATCCACCTCAGGCGGAAAGCCTCATTCACGGTTCACCTCGGCAATCGACGATCTGAAGACAATCGCTGTCTCACGTTTGATGCTCGATAATTTTCCGCACATCAAGGCCTATTGGGTGATGCTGACCGAGGAGGTTGCTTCCGTCGCGCTTAACTTCGGCGCTGATGATATGGATGGGACTGTCGGACAGGAACGCATCGCGCACGACGCCGGCGCGACGAGTCCAATGAAACTGGCCAAGGATCAGATTATTAAAATTATCAGAGATGCGGGGAATATCCCTGTTGAACGGGACGTCTATTATAACGCTCTCAACGTGTTCACCGACAACGTAGTCGGTAAGATACCGTATTTGAATTCCGTCCCCTTTTATCACCATTTTGAAAAGCGTCGGTTCAAAATCCTTCCGATCGCCCCCCGCCGCATGGGGCTGCTGGCGGACAAAGGTCAAATCGACGCGGGATTGTTCTCACTGATGGATTACTTCCGACATGAAGAGAATCTTGAGGTGCTTCCGTGGTGCATTGCAACGCGCGATCAGGTGAAGAGCGTTATGCTCTTCTCAAACCATGGTTGGCGCGATCTCCAGGGAAAACTCATTGGCATTACGGATGAAACCGCCACTTCCGTTCGTCTGTTACAGATCTTGCTTGAAAAGAAGCATGAGGTCGGTGCACGCTTCGAGCGCCTGCATGCCGGCGTGAACGATCTCTCGCGCTACGATGCTGTTTTGCTGATCGGGGATGAAGCCCTTCATCGCAACAAATTCGGCCTGGCAGGCTTCGAGCTGGTGTACGATCTGGCAAAAGAATGGTACGATTGGAAGAAGATGCCTTTTGTTTTCGCCGTCTGGGCTGCAAGGAAGTCGATGCCGATCGAAACGAAAAACGAATTGAGCGCCATCATCGACGCTTCGCTCAATCGTTCAGAGACACACTTCGGCGAGATCGGTGCACTCCGCGGAAAACAGATCGGGCTTACAACAACTGAAGTCGAAGATTATCTCGCGGGGTTTAGTTATCGTCTCGGCGAGCGAGAGCGCGAAGCAATGCGAGAGTTCAGGAAATTGGTGGAAGATGTACAAAAGCAATTGCAGCTCTATTGACTGCGCTCTTGGCGTCCTTTGCGGTTAAAGATTTTTAACCGCAAAGAGCGCTAAGAAACGCAAAGAGGAAACAATGATGAACCTGTCATCAATCTACAACAGAATACACAACGCCAATCGCATCACACCGGATGAAGGACTCTTCGTTTTGAAGAACGCAGAGCTCCTCGACCTCGGCGGTCTTGCGAATGAGATCCGGTACAGAAAAAACACTCAACCCCGGATCACGTTCGTCGTCGATACAAATCCGAACTACACAAACATCTGCAACATCGACTGTATCTTCTGCGCGTTCTACCGCCATCCGGGAGAATCCGGTGAATACTCGTACTCGGTCGACCAGATGATCGAAAATTTCAAACGAGCGGCCGCAAGCGGGGTCACGACAATTCTTCTTCAGGGAGGAGTGAATCCGCAGATACCCTTTGATTACTACGTCGAGATGGTCGAGCGCACCGTGAAAGAACTCCCCGAGGTCATGCCGCACTTCTGGTCGACATCAGAGATTATTGGGATGTCCCAGGTTTCAGGTTTCACGATTCAGGAAGTATTGCAGAAGTTATGGAATGCGGGCCAACGAACGATCCCCGGCGGCGGTGCGGAGATTCTCTCCGATCGCGTGAAGAAAAAAATCTCGCACCTCAAAGGGACCTCCGCCGACTGGCTCAACGTCATGCGCGAAGCGCACAAGATCGGGTTCAGGTCGACGGCAACAATGATGTACGGTCATCTCGAAACGGATGACGACATCATTGAGCATCTGGAATCTATCAGGCAATTACAGGATGAGCATCACGGCTTCACGGCTTTCGTGCCGTGGAGCTTCAAGCCGGGCAATACGCCTCTCGAGAAAATTATTCCTCACTATGCGACGCCGGTGCGTTATCTTCAGATGATTGCCATCTCGCGCATCTATCTCGACAACTTCGATCATATCCAGGCCTCCTGGTTCTCCGAAGGAAAAAAGACGGGCCAGATCGCGCTTCACTTTGGAGCGGACGATTTCGGGGGAACGTTATTTGAAGAGAATGTTCATGCGGCGGCAAATTTTGTGAATAAGTCGAATACTGAAGAAGTCGTCAACCTTATTAAAGAGGCGGGGTTCATTCCGGTCCAGCGGACGACTCTCTACGAAACGCTGAAAGTCTACGAGCAGGCAGAAGCGGCCTGAACCCTTCCATTACTGCTTTCCCGGACAAACGATGAAATCATATGGCTCTTCTGCGTTCTTTATTCTTGGGATTTATCTGCTTGTTACACCGGCATCCTCACAACCAAACAAATCTCCCATCCGGATACCAAAGCTTTGGAGCGTCCACATCGATGAGGTGATGCCCTCATCGCTGAGAGAATTCGACCGGCTCTCTGCGAAACAATCGACTCTCCGCGATTCCCTTTACCGGACCCATCAACTGCCCGTGACACCGGTCTATTCATTCCGGACGAAAAGGGGAAAGTATTTTTCGTTTCGAGCGAAAAGTGCTTATGGCGACCTCGATCAGGCGTCTCATCTCCCGGACAATGTACAGAAGGTTTTCGATTCGGTGGTAAGCCCGTATAGCGATACGGTCCATTCTCTCCTCAGGCATCATCACAATGAACTCTGGGCATGGGATTCATCGATGAGTTCATGCGCGCCTGAAATGAAGACTTCCGCCGGTGCAATGAAATTTGCCTTCCTGCATTCGGAATGGGTCAAGCCGGGGATGGAGGATGTGTACGATTCGGTAATGTCGAAGTTCGCCGAGGCATTGAGAAAGGTTGACGCCTCCGTGTGCCGGCTGACGTTCACCAGTCGGTACGGCTCCGGCGCGGTCACTTCCTTGTTCTTTGCCGAAAACGACGAGCACCTTCAACCCATCATTCAGCGGAAGAACCTTCTCTCTGAAGCATTCGGGATGCAGGAAGCGATTGCGCTGACGCAGAGCTGGAGCGCGTGCCTGTCAGGATCGGAAGAGTCGGAGCTCATCATCGATCTCCCGGTGACGAATCTCTCACCCGACGCACCCTGGTTTGGAATGGTGGGGCGCTAAAACTGCGTTTGAAGATTGCGTTTCGCGTTGAGCTGTTTGAGAACGAGTATCAAGAGAACCACCGGGATTGTTCAGCCATTCCGGCCCGTCATTGGTCATCGAGTTCCTCCGCCAGCCGCCCGACGACGTCTGCGACGAAATCGTGAAATCCCCAGCCGATGCCGTCGGTCATCTGCTCCACTTTCGCCAGGCGTTCACTGAACTGTGGATACAACTCCCGCGCCTCGCCATCCAACAGGGCGGCCAGTTCTTCCAGCGCCGACTCCACGCTGCTGTAGAACCGCTCGTCAATGTCCCCATACTCGCGGGTGAATTGCGCGCCGTTCTCCACATAGGTCATCAGAAGTTCCGCCGTGCCGGGGAGGTTGCCCGTGGCCTTGCGGTAATCGCGGATGGCCTTGCGTGCCTCTCCCAGCTTCAGTTTGCCAAAGCCCCGGGCGGGAAAGAACTGCTCCACGATCTTGCGCCGATACTTTTCCAGGACCTCGCCGCCGCTCTCTCTGGCCTGACAGCGGCCCTGGATGAAATCGCGGTTTACGCCGGCGGTTGCGTAAAGGTCTTTCAACAGGGCGAGCAGCGCGGCCTTGTCCCATGTAGTGAGATGTTGGCGGACAGCGCTCCAGCCGCCAGGCTTCTTGGTTATGTTGGTCATGGTTTGAAGGAGTTAGGGTTGGACGTGTTTCAACGCTGGCCATGATTCGGGCGGAACGATCAAAGTGATGCTGCGCGCCTGCCCGGGCACGCGCCGAATCAAGCCCCGCCGTTCCAGCGTGAGCACCATCGAATGCACGCTCGGCGGGGTGATCTGAAAAAACCGCTGCATGTCGGCTTCCGCCGGAGCGCAACCGTTCACCATGCTGTATTGATAGATGTAGGCCAGGAACTGGCCTTGGCGTTCGGTGTGGGCCGGGGAATTACGAATTGGCAAATTGCCCACCTTTGGTCGATTTCTGGATGGCCGCGATGATGCGGCAAAGCTCTTCAGCATCAGCGTGAAGGCTGTCGAATTGGGGTGAAGTGAGGTAGTCTGTGTCTTTCAGGAGACGTAGCCAATAGGAGGCTTCTCTGGCCTCTTTGTATGCGATAGACAATTTGGAAACGAAGTCGGCACGAGATTGCCCCCCGATGGCTTCTTCAACATTGGCTCCAACGCTGGTCCCGCTCCTCAACACCTGCTTGGACAAAATATATTCCTTCTTTTCCACTGACAAGTGTTGATAGAGCTTCACGATCCTCACTGCAAAGGCATAGCTTTTGGTTTGAATAATATTTTCAGTCTTCATTGCTCCCCCCTATCTTTGAATTACGAATTAAGAATTACGAATAAGTGGACCAATTTCCCTTATTTTCATTACCACCCCATCTTTGTTCACGGACCTTGCAATTTTCTCTCAGCAATTCCCTTTTTTTTAATTCGTAATTCTTAATTCTCAATTCCTAATCACTCTTCTTGTATTCCCTGAAGCCATCAACCAATTGCCGGAATGAGGTGGGTTTGTATTTCTCAAAACTCTCTTCGTCCACGTAAACAAAGTCATAGGTCACATTCGACTGCACCCGGTTGATGTCCTCGCACCATTGCCGCAACCGTTCCAGCTTCAGCGGCACGTCCAGGTCTTCCTGTCCCTTGGTCTCGACAATGACAATTCGTATGGCGGATAGCTTGACCAGAAAGTCCGGGTAGTAGTTGGAGATGTCGCCGTGCGCGTTCACGTAATCCAACTTGAAATGCACCGCCAGATAGTTTTTGGCGTAGGAAACCACATCGTCGCAGTCTTCTAGAAAACGGGCGAACAGCAGTTCAAACTGGCTGTCACCGATGATACGGTTAAAGACACTCTTTTTCGGGATGAGGTAGCCCTGATCCTTGGCCACAAAGGGGCGCGTCTGCCGCAGCTTGATGGTGTCGCGGATTTCGGCGTCGCCTTTGTCCTGCACGGTGAGGGCGTTGATCGCCTTCTTGAAGGTCTCAAGCAAGGTCTTGGTAGCAGCCAGTTCTGACAGGTTGCGCAGGGTGTTGGGGCTTTCCAGGTCTACCGGCCGGTCAAACATCTGGTCCTGAATAAACGCCTTGACCTTGCCATACAGGACGTCGTAGCCGCTGACCAGCCGCAAGTCCTTCATCGTGGTCTGGGCGAAGTAGCCGATCACGCTGCGATAATCGGCAATGCCCGCCGTGTCGAGGATGGTGGTATGCGTCACCTCGCCGGTGGTGATGTCCTTGAAGACAATCTCTCGCTGTTGCGCTTCGCTAAATTGTAGATAGGCCACGCGTTGATGCCCCTGCGCACCCACATCCAGCGCGCCAAGGTTCTTGTATTCCCGGTAGGCGCGGGGGGTCAGCACCGGGACTTCAATATCCAGCGCGGCGATGTCTTTCTTCTCGTTCTCCTTGTCAACCTCCACCACCAGCGGCGTTTTAGCTTGCGTGCCTTCGCCCATCGGCTTGCGTTCCAGCACCACGCCTTCCGCCTGGATGGATTCCACAAAATCCATAAAGGCATTCGTGCCGACCACGCTGACATATTCTTCCAGGCCGCCAGGGTACATCTTGCGCAAGCCGCGCCCCAGGGTTTGTTCCGGCAAGATGTTACTCTGGGCGGAATAAGCGCGCAGACCGACAATGGTGGTAACGTTGCGCACGTCCCAGCCCTCTTTGAGCACCATCACCGAGATGATGGCCTTGTAGGGGCTGTCCTGGCTGTCAATCGCGTTGGCTTGCTCGCGCAGCTTATCCAACTCTTCTTTGCTCTTGCCTGACGTTGATTCAGAAATCTCGCCGTTGCTCTTGGTGTGAATGACCAACACGGCGTCTTTCAGATCGGGGTAGTGACCTTCGAGGTATTCGGCCACGTCGTCGCAGTTGCGGGTGTCGTCGGTCATCACGAACAGGATGGCTTTCTTGCCCATCTTTTGATGTTCGGCATACGCCTTGCGCCACTCGATCACGCCCAGGTGAATGTAGTCGGTGTATTTCTCGGTGTACTTGGCGCTCTGGCGCTCCACCAGTTTCGCGCGGCTGGGGGCGTCGGGCAGGACAGGATGCTTGACCACATTTTGTTTGATGGCCTCGACCAGCGGGTAATCGGCGATGGTCTGCACGAAAATCGCGCCGTTGTTGTGCCTGGGCGTAGCGGTCACGTCCACTTGCAGAGAGAGCGCGGACCCTTTTTGCTTCAGCCGGTTGTGGATGTCCTCGATAGATTTGAACCAGGCCATGCGAGGGTCGTGAATATGGTGCGCCTCGTCGTTGAGTACCACAAGCTCGTCAATGTCCCGCACAATCATGCCCAAGTCCACCTTGGAGTCGGTGGTCGCGCCGCTGGGTCGCCTGCCGAGAAAATAATCCATCGTGTCTTCGTCATCAGGCGATGCGGGAATGTCGTCCCCGGCATAAACGCGATGAATGTTGGTCAGGAAGATATTGCCCGTGGGCCGGGTAATGCGCACCTCGTCCTGCACGTGCAGGGTGAGTTGAAAATCGTCGCGCCAGTTGCGTCCGTCCACGCCGTTGTCGGGCAAGACCGGGTCGTCTTTTAAAAAGATACGCAGGCCCTGAAAATCCTTGTAGATACGATCCAGCACGATGATGTTGGGGGCGATCACCAGAAAGTTGCGCGCAAGCTGCGACTCCGGCTCGTACAGTTTGTGGTAAAAGCTCCAGGCCAGCACCAGGCTGAGCACTTTCGTCTTGCCTGTGCCGGTCGCCATTTTCACCACGAAGCGCCGCCAGGTCTCGTCAAACATGCCGGCGGAGACCGCGCCGGAACCGTCAAAGCGCATCATGTCGAACTTGTCCTTTACCTCCACCACGTCGTACAGGTAGATGATCGTCTCCAGCGCCTCGCGCTGGGCAAAGTAATACTGGAACTCGGCCATGGTGCCGCCTGCCTGTCCGGCAGACAGGTCGGTCTGGGGCAGCAGGTGCGGGGTGTTGAACCAGTAGTTGAGCAGGCTCTTGCTCGTGTTCGTCGCCCCCACGTAGCCGCTGTCCCGCCACTCCTTCACCTTGCGGCGCAGTTGCGGCACTAAGGGCGGCATCAGCTTTTCAGAACTGGACTCCCGCAGGGCTTCATCCGCCGGAAACCAGCGGATGGCCGGGTCGAGAATGGCGTGGGGGGATTCGGGGAAGTTGGGATGGAGGGCCATTATTTGCCCCTCTTATTAACCGCGAATGCACGCGAATTGACGCTAATGCACTTATTTTGTGTTAGCATATCGCCTCCACTCCATTTTTTTACCGCCGAAGTTAATAATCAGCCCCAATGGCAGCTTTGTCGCTTTAAGATAATTAATTAGCTGGGCCTCCTCAATTTCCGCAATGTTTTTAATCGCCTTTATTTCAACAATGATTTTTTCAAAACAGAGGAAATCGGCAATATACTCTTTGGTCAATATCCTGTCTTTGTACGTAATGGCAATCCGCTTTTGCGCTTCAAAAGGGATTTTATTTTCAGAAAACTCAATTCCTAAAACTTCTTGATACACCGCCTCAAGAAATCCACAACCCAGCGTATTGGAAACCGTCATCGCCGCCCCGACAATACGATACGCTTCTTCCTTAAAGATTAATTCGCATTCATTCGCGTCCATTAGCGGTTTTTACCTCCCACGCTGACTTCCACGATCGTCATCGTGTCGTTGCCGAAGATGTCCACCACCTTGACCGCCAGCTTGCGCCGCCCCGGCGAGCATTCGTGAAAGACGCTGGTCAGTTCCAACGAGCGGTCTTTCTTGGTGCGGAAGGATTGCCACTCGTTTTCAAAGATGTAATCCCCGGTCCAGCGCTCTTCCCATTCGCCGCCCTGCCCTGAGCTTGTCGAAGGGTCGTTTTTCACGCGCACGATTTCGCGCTTGTTCTCGAAATTGAAATCGACCGCCCAGTAATCGATCCAGTCCGTCCACTTTTTTGTGAGCACCTCGCGGCTGACGATGCCCTTCGCGTTCTTGCTCACCTTTACGATCTGCCCCTTTTCCACCACGATCTTGCTTTGCTTGTCCTTGATCGTCGCCTCGGCGGCGGCGATGGAATCCTGCGAATAAAAGACCGAGAAGTCGGTCAGCTCCATCGCCACGCTGCATTCGCGTTTATTCGCGTGTATTAGCGGTTTGACCTCGATTGCCGCCACATCGTGGAAGACCACCTGGTTCTTTTCCACCGCCCGTTTATCGAACACCTCGGCGGGGATGTACTTGGGAGCGATGTCGATGCCTTTGGCACGGGCTTCGTCCAGCACGTTGGGGAACAAGCCCATCTCGAACTCAAAGCCCAGGATGTCCACGCGGGTGATGTGCTTCTTGCGGCATTCCAGGATCACCTCTTCCACGAACAGGCGCGTCACCGGCAGGTTGACCGGTCCCACCGCCACCAGCCGCCCGGCCTTTTTGCCGTGGAAGGTGGCAAAGCCGTCGGTCTTTTCGGCGCGGTAGGCCCGCAGAATGAGGTCAACGAAGGCGGCTTCCTTTTCCGCCAGTTGCTTTTGCTGTTCCGCTTCGCGCAGGTTAGGGTTGACGCCGATATAGTGCTGGCGCTCGTATTTGCCGAGGTTGAGAATTTCAAAGGCGCGGTAGTCCTTGCCCTCGGCTTTCAACTCCCGCTGGACGCCGATCAAACGCTTGCGTGTAGTGTGGATGGCGAACTTGCCCAGGTCGCTGACGATCCACTTGCGCCCCAGTTTTTCCGCCACGGCGGCGGTGGTGCCGGAACCGCAGAAGAAGTCGGCGATGAGGTCGCCTTCGTTGGAAGAGGCTTTGATGATGCGTTCAAGCAAGGCTTCGGGTTTTTGGGTGCTGTATCCAGTTACTTCTAATGCTTGATTATGAATCTTGCTGATGTCAGTCCAAATATCTTGAATAACCATGCCTTCGTATTCGTCTTCATACCGCTTCAAGCGCGGAACGCCTTTCTTGGGCCAATGAATTCTCCCTTCACGATCAAGCCGATCAAGCTCCTCAGGTGAGTTTGCCCAGTGACGCCCAATAGCAGAAGGATCGATGCCACGCCACGGCTTTCCAGATTGCCCATCTTTAGTGATGCCGGGCGCAGTGAGTGAGATGCGTTGGTATCGCTTTCCAACCTTCTCATCGTAGGAGTCAAAAAATGTCTTAACGTACTCTGGGTCTGGCTCTTGTCTTACTTCATTCCAGGTCCAACTATCGGATTTTGCGTAGAACAAGATTGCATCGTGAATAATGCCGCATCGCCGCGAATCACTATGTGCAAATGCTCGTCTCCAAATGATTTCATTCATCTGATGAGTTGGGCTGAAAACTTCATCGAGAACGCAACGTACCAGATGATTTATATTCGGGCCAATATGCACATAGATACTCCCATCCTCCGCCAGCAAATCCCTCATCAGGATCAGTCGTTCGTAAATCATGGCGATGAAGGAATCTGCGCCCTTGCCCCAAGTGTCGCGGTAGGCGATCTCTTCCAGGATGTTGGGCTTCTTGGTGAAGGTGTCGCCGCCGATCTCGATGTCCATGCTGAAGTCCGCGCCCACGTCGAACGGCGGGTCAATGTAGATCAGCTTGAGGCCGCCCTGCTTTTCAATCTCCTCGCGCAGGGGGCCATTTTTCAGCGATGAGAGGATCAGCTTGTTGTCGCCCCAGATGAGCTTGTTGGTCCAGCCCTTGAGCTGGCGCCCGCGCTCGTCAAAAAGCAACCCTTGTGGTGACGTGTCCTCTGGCCTTTCGGCACGCGGCTCGTCTACCTGCTCGATCACCTGGAAGGGCAGCACGATACTGCTCACCTCGCTGGACTTGCCGTTCCAGACCAGTTCGACCTCGCGCTTGTCCTGGAACAGCAGAAAGCGATACTTGTCCGGCAGTGGTTTGTCCGCCTCCAGAAAACGGATGATCTCTTGTTGTTCTTGTTCGGTTAGTCGCGACATGAAACTTCTCTTTTTCTCGATGTTCTACCTGGTGTCAGACCGAGGCGCGTGATGGAAAATAGAACGTACTGGAAAGCGGCGTACCTCAGCGCGTCGCCTCGACCTAAAGTTAGTTTGCAACGCGGAGATCACGTGTGAGTTATCCAGTCAGGCGGATTAGTCCCGGCTGCAGTATTTAGCTCCTGAATTAGTCGACACACCACACCACATGCCCAGCCGGCCGAAAGGCTACGCAGCTGGTCCATAGATGGGACGGGAAAGCTCGACGCAGAAAGGCCAGCAGTTTCAGGGCGACTGGCCCGGGCATGAAGTAGCCCGTTGCGAAATTCAATGAGGATTAGAAAATCACCCCAGGCGGAGCCACCCCCGAGATTTGGGACGGAATGAATGAGGGCGTCATCCTTCAGTTGTTTCGGCACATCTCTCCACTTTTCTCCAATCGGCCGGTTTGCACCAGGTGGGAAATATCGATTTAGGGATGGGTGGTCATGCTTCAAGATATCATCTCTTACCCATTCGAGCAGATAGCTCTCGGCGCAGGCGACCGAGAAAAGTATTTCTCTTCGGCGAGCATGTTGATTTGAAGCGCCCGCTTCGCTTTTCGCGTCGGCATACCAGTCCGCCGCGAAATTGTAAGAGATCCAGGGGGTAACCGACCCTGTTTCACCTTTGGCGGAGACTCCTGTGAGACCGACACTTACTGGATTTCCCTCCTGAATTGGTAGCTCTACTGACATTAGATATCCTCCTTTAATCCTTTCTTGACAGTGAAACTCGATTTGTCTATCGACTTTATTTGGATCGTATTCTCTATCCGAAGTCCAACACGAACCCTTGTAGCGCTTACGCCTAACGAACGGACCTCCGCCTACGGCAAGAAACGCCTCCGGCGGATAAAAAAGCTGCCCCGTGAGATAATGTAGTAAACTTTAATGATTGCAGAAAACGTCGTCTATCTCACGGCGTGAACTTGTCTGCCCGCTCGACGAGTCGAGTCGTCGACCGTCTGTGTGGCGGGAGCGACTGGTTAGGCCGTGCCCAGCCATTCCTTGAAATAGTCAAACTGCAAAAAGTCTGCGACCAGACTATTAAAATCACTCGGAGAGCCGAATGACTCGACGATGTCTTCAAACGAAATAGTTGTGCACCGCTCAGAGAGAGCTGGCTTGGATGTTCGCTCCCATCTCGTAAGCACTGATTTTCGGAGAACAAGATACCACTCTCCTTCTAAAGTGAACGTCTTATCTTCCACGATTGCAGTGATTTGGCGTCTTTCGCAGACATCGGGAAGCCTACCGTCGAGAATGGCAACCATTTGTCCGGCTATTCTCTTGTCGTTGTGGGCTGATACACTGCACTGTCCCATAAATCTGGAAGTGAACTCTGAGCTCGAGAGTCGGTCGAATCCCAATTTAACCTCGCACGGGACAACTGTCGCCGTTTCAGCGTCTACGAAGCCGACATCAATTGCATGTGCCCCGTCGAATTTGTACTCATAACAACGATGAAGTTTCATTTCGGCGTGAGCGACACTTTTCACAATCACTTTTTGCAGCGGAGGCTTTTGTTTCGCAAACAGTTCTCGTACAGGGGTAGACTTTGAGAACATCCGTGCGATTATTTCTTCAGCAATATAGTTGAGTCGAAGCATTTCCTCGAGCACGCCCTAACAGACTGGAGCTCCGCCTACGGCAAGAAACGCCTCCGGCAGATAAATAAGCTGCCCCCTGAGATAACGTAGTAAACTCTAATGATTGCAGAAAACGTCGGCAGTCTCACGGGGTCAGCTTGCCTGCCCGCCGTCTGTGTGGCGGGAGCGACTGGTTAGGCCCCAACGCTAGATGAGTCCGCATTTGAGCAGTACGTCATGCCACGCCTCGAATGCTTCCCTCGCCAGATCCTGTGCAGACAGAGTAGATCCGTCATTTAGAGTGATGGTATGGAAAACATCAACGCCGCGGGCTTGGCCAAGGTGCACGGTCACACTTTTGGACGTCACATACGCCCCCTCGCGGTTCGTTTTCCGGGCAAGATGCTTACATCCATTCGCGAGGTCAGCGGCGATACGTAGAGACTTGTGCGCATCGACTTCCGCCTCAATCACATCGTTTAGATGTAGCGCGACATCGTTCTTGATCCAGTCCTTAAGATGCCAGCAGTCCTGAAAGAAGTGTTGCAGTTCATCATCGTAGTCGATCGAGCTGGCATACTTCTTTGACAATCGAGCGTAACTACGCGTCATACGCTCGTACTGAGAGTGCCAGCCAGTTAAAGTGGGCGACAGCATTTTGCACCTTTTCCTGTCCGGCCTAACTCTGGCGCCCACCCGGGGGCCCAGCGCGTCGGCTGTAGCGCATGGTTAGGCCACGACCACATCGGAATACTTCCCTACTGCACAATTGATGACTGCGGCTGAATGCAGCTTCTTAAGCATACTCTCAATTTCGCTCTCGGTGTACTCTTGTGCTTGAAGATGTTGAACAAGTTCACCTCGCCGAATCTTTTCCTTTCCGTCAAGAGCGCGTAGAAGTTTAATCGCCAGCGTTCGACTGCTTTTCTTTTGTCCTTTTGATTTGCCTTTGAGTGCCAGAGTTAAAGCCTTTTCAAACCGCTTGGTGTAGTCATGATCGCGGCAGAGCTTGTGGATCTCCGCTGATAGAGATTTCTCCGTCTTATACTGCATGTGACGCTTGCCCCTAAGATCGGTAATGATTGGGCTTCCAACCGATAGTTTTTGGGCAGATTTATGCGCACTGAGAAATATGGCGCGTGGTACGTCGATGCCCTCCGCGTACCCGTATTCAAGCGAGACATTTGCGTTGCCACCAGTGGCATCGAAGATCGCATAGCTGGAGGACGAAACGCGCTCCTTAATAACTTCAAACAGATACTGGGCGTCTTGTCCATCATTACGGCCAACAATCGTGAAGTGTAGTGGATACTTGTTTTCCAGCTTATGAATAATGCTCTCGTACTTTGGCCGCACGTTTTTCCATGGCAGTCCCACGAAAACTTGGTTCGGAACAAAGTTGCGCTTGCTTGCCATGCATTACCTCCGTGGCCTAACTATTGATTATATGGTTTCTTGATAAACCCCTTTGGGGGTTCTTGCTTCTGCATAACACTCAAACCGTAATTCTGCATAAGTTCCTTTTTGACGAAACCATTATGACCATTCTCGCCACGTTTCCGTGCCTTATATTGTTTCTGTCTAACACGCATGGCATCCGCCCTCACAACCACCGTCAAGTTTTCCATAAAGAATCGTATGCTCTCAGAAACAGATCATTCACCGAGTATCCGAATATAGTCACGTATAAGAAAAGAACCAAGTCTTCTTTCGGAAATCAGAAAAATCACACGACCTGTAGATCAGGTACTTCAGGAATCAAGCCTCTATCCGCCGCTCTGTCGAACAATAGTCTCAAACCCTCCTTCCCTTTTTCCCCCATATCAATCGTCAACTCGCTGACGTACATCTTCACGAATCTCTCACCAAGCGTCCGATCGATGCCTCTTCCCCATTTCATGGCGTAGGGGATCGATTCATCCTGATGGGCATACCCATAGGCGATGCTCTCCTTCAGTCCGGCAGATAGTTTCCTTGCAAGTTCTTCACCCAGATCTTTCCTGACGACATCCAGTCCGAGCGGAAGCGGCAAACCTTCGGCCTCTTTTTCCCAGAGTTCGCCGAAATCCAGGATTTTGTTATAACCAAGCGATTGGTAGGTGATCTGTCCCTCGTGGATCAACAGCCCTGCGTCGACGCTGCCATTGTCGACCGCTTCCATGATCTTGTCGAATGGCATGTCGATGTTGGTTATGCCGTCGGTAAAAATTTTCAATAACAGAGTCGCAGTGGTAAGCGGCCCGGGCGTGCCAACGGTTTTTCCCTTCAGCTCGTCCAGTGCTTTGTACTTTCGTGAAATGATGACCGGCCCATATCCTTCGCCCATGCTCGCGCCTGTTTTCATGATCCAGTACTTGTCTGCGACATACGGATAGGTATGCGCGGAGATCGCTGTGACCTCCAGCTCCCCCTTCATGGCGCGCTCATTCAATGTCTGAATATCTTCCAGATGATGTTTGATTCTGATGCCGTCGAGTTTCACCTTCCCTGACGCGAGTCCATAAAACATGAACGCATCGTCGGGATCGGGGCTGTGACCGACGCGGATTATTTTTTCATTCATAGCAATTGTTGTAAGATCCATTTAGGGAAAATATTTGCTGCTGTTGATTCCTCGGAAAAGAATAACCACGAAGACACGAAGGCACTAAGAGGCCATGATGGTTTTACGATATTGTTTGTGTCTTCGTGGTAAGAAAGCATTCTAATACTTCAATTGATCGTGCCGGAAGCAACTAACGAGGTGATCGTTCACCATGCCCGTCGCCTGCATGAACGCGTAGCAGATCGTCGAGCCGATGAATTTGAATCCGCGTTTCTTGAGATCCTTGCTCATCGCCTCTGATTCCCTGGTCGTAGCAGGAATATCCTTCAGACTTCGTCGACGATTCGTGATCGGTTTTCCGTTCACAAATTGCCAGATGTACTTGTCGAATGTGCCGAACTCCTTCTGTATCGTCAGAAAGGCGCGTGCATTCTTTACCGCTCCTTCAATCTTCAGGCGGTTGCGGACAATGCCTTCGTTGTTCAGAAGAAGCCGTACTTTTCTTTGGTCATACCGTGCAATTTTTCTCGCGTCAAAGTTGCCGAACGCCTGCTGGTAATTCTGCCGCTTTCGCAGAATGGTGATCCAGCTTAATCCGGCCTGGGCGCCTTCGAGGTTCAGCATCTCGAACAACTTTCGGTCGTCATGCAATGGAACACCCCATTCGGTGTCGTGATACTCCACATACAGCGGATCGGTGCCGCACCACGGACAGCGTTGCTTCTTCATTTCTCTCCTTTTGAATGGATCCCATTCGTTGGTCTTCTCAAATAATTCCGGCGCAATGGAGGTTGCCTGTCGGTAAAGTTCAGAAAAGATTTCGTGCCGGCCCACCTGCCGAAGCCAGTACTTGCTGTTTGAAAAGTCTCTTTCCCGTCTGTGCACGATCGCGTGCCAATAGCTGCCGTCGGGGGTCTCAACCGATTGGGCGATTCTGTGGCATTCTTCGAGATTATTGTAGAGAAGGTGAATCCCTGCAAAACAAAGGTCGACCGAAGTCCGAGTTGAATCGGTTGTGCCAGGCTCGAGCAGCATGAGAGGCGCTTGCCCGAGAGCGTCCGAGATCGGGTGCGGGTATTTTAAGGGAGGCACGGTACCCTCTCCCCTGACTGGGGTTTTGACGCAGTTCCCCTCTCCCGAGTCGGGAGAGGGGATACAGGGGAGAGGGTCAACTCTGTGAAATTTAGATAATCTCTCATATTGAAGAAGATAAGAAGAAATTCTTATCGACAAAAATCCGACGAGGTTGAGATTGGGCGGGGGATTAGGTAAATTCCAGAGAGAGGAGAGCAATCGAGCCTGGGAATTCAGTGTAGAGCGGAGTGTGCTTTTTGCGAGGAATGGCACTCGCTTGTCCGCCGTCTTCTTCGCGGACTCGGGTCGGGCACAAAAAAACTATGAACATCTATCAAGACATCCTTCGCGAACAATGGGACGCCGTCAGCCCTAAGGTCCGATGCAGTCACTTGTCCGGCGAAGACCTTCATGCAAATTGCCTGCTGAATGTCACCGGCAGCTCGACCGTTGTTGGCAAAATCATCAGTCGGATTTTCTCCCTGCCTGCTCCCATGACGTCGGCCCCCGTCACCCTTCATATCCAGTCATCACCTGAAGGCGAAATCTGGGACCGAAACTTCCCTGATTGTACGTTGCACAGTGTACAATATAAGTCTTCCGAGGATTATTTGATCGACCGGTTCCGCCTCATCGCTTTTTATTTCCGCCTCGAATTGTCGAACGGCGGGATCCTCCATAAGCACGTCCACACGTATCTCGTGTTTGGTTCGCTGCAATTCCGCTTACCGAGATTTCTGGCCCCGAGAGTTATCTCTCACGAGGAGCCGGATTCTTCGGAGGATGCCTCCACAATTACCGTTAGCTTGTCCGTGCCGCTGATCGGCCACCTGCTGACGTACGGCGGCATCGTCCGGCCTGTAAAGGAACAGAGATGACGGCACTGTGGCTTCTTGGCGTGCAAATGGAAACTATTTCACCATCCTCCACGTCTCTCCGATCATTTCGAGCGCAACTGCGGGCGAGTGATTCGCTACTGCTGCTTTGAGCCGCTCGATCGGTTCGGTGGTCGGCTCGTCGCTCAGGATGAACGTCCCCCAATGCACCGGCATGATCGCCTTCGCGTTCATTTGATTTGCCATTGCGGCCGCCTGCTCCGGGGTCGCATGGACCCGGATCCACGGATCGTATGCCCCGATCGCCATGATGGCAAGCTCAATGGGGATGTTCCTTTCCGCAAGCTGCTTGTAGTACTCCTGATACGCCGAATCGCCGCCAAAGACGATATGTTTGCCGTTCTTCGAAATGAGATACCCGTTGAAACTCCGCCCTTCCTGAAATCCGCGCGAGCGGTCCTTTTCCCAGGGAAATCTCCAACCAAAGTGCTTCACTTTCAACGCTTCAATTGTCACTCCCGCAATCTCCGTGCGCTCACCCCAGTCGAGCTCCTGAACGGCGTTCAGCTTAAGCCCCCTGAGAATGTCGGATGTGTTCTTGGCGGCCACAAGAGGGATATTTCTGTTGAATCTCTTCAATGAGCGCGTATCGAGGTGGTCCATATGCGCATGCGAAAGAAGAATGAGATCGATCGGCGGCAGTTCGTCGATGCCAAGCGCGGGAACGACAAGGCGCTTGGTTCCAAGCGTGAACATGCGGAGGATGTTGATGCCCGCGCGCGGCGAGAAGACCGGGTCGGTGAGAATGATCGTCCCGAAAAAATTGATGAGCACCGTCGCATGACCGATCCACGCGGCCGTGATCGTATCGTTGCTCCATGATGCCGGAACAGGGCGAAGCGGGGGCGGCATGGATTCGTGCCTGCTGAAGAGGATCTTCATCAATGATCTCGTCTTGCGAGATTCCCAGGGTTCAAGGCGTCTTTGCGCGATTGATTTTCTTTTCATGACGAGGCATTCCCCATGGTCATACTCTTCCAATTCGGAAATTGAGCGGCCAGCGAATTTGCTTTCGCTCGGATGGATCTCGCCAGAGTTTGTCGAGATCGTTTCGTATCAGCTCAAGAGGATTCTTCTTGATCTGCTTCATGTAGTTCTGCGCCGCCGACCACGATTCGAGATATCCTTCCAGTTCCTCCCTGAACCATGTCGTCTCCATGCTGAGCGGCGGTGCTGTAAGCTCCTTCAACGGGAACGGAATGGTACGATAGTTCTCAGCCACATAGCGTGACTCGGCCGAATGATCCGAAAAATAATCTCTGAACGTATGCTCAGTCATGCCTTTGCTTTCGCCGCCATCAGCAGATCTTAAGCACGGCGGGGGCAAAACTGATTACGCTGTCCAGGAGGTGCGGCGGCGCCGTAAGTTGCTGAGCTTTCATTCTACTCCGGGCGGAGATTCTGCCAAATCGAGAACGGGGCTTCTAGTTGAGCGACATCTGAGGAAGAATAACTCCAACATGATCGTGAAACAGGAGCTCGACAACTTCTACTTTGAAGAACTTCCGCAACGGAAATTCGTTAACGACAGCCATGACGCCCCCCTCCGATTCGGCGGCAATCGTCGTCCACAATCTCGACCGATCCTTCGCGAGGGAGTAGCTCGTGATGATCCCTTCGGTCATTTTCTCGTTCACAAAAGCGCGCTGCCGGGGGATCAACAAAACAAACTCTTCTGTGAGACGCGCCGGCAGCGCTATGTTCAGCATGTAATGGTTCATATGTGCCTTTCAGTTATGGATCTAAGTTCAACTTCTTTCCCCCCTCGTGCTTCGAGCGCAGGCAACACTCTCTCAAGCTCCGCGCGATACGGTTCATACTGGTGAGGAAGCATAAGGTTTCTGCCGAGCAGTTCCTTCTGCTCGTCGATCAGGAAGCCCGGCGGATCCGTTGCAATCTCAAAGATGACGCCGCCGGGTTCATTGAAATATATCGAGTGAAAGTAATTCCTGTCGATCACCGGCGTAACGCTCAAACCATCATCCACCAGTTTTTTTCTCACGTCCAGTTGAGCCGCATCGTCGGGTGTTCGCCATGCCACATGATGAATGATGCCCACGCCCATTGAGCCGGCGGCGGCGTCAGGGTCAGAGAGGAGGTCGATGAACGTACCGGTTCCTCCATCTCCAGTTTCGAAACGGGTGCGATCTCCGGAGTGGGCCGTTCGCTGAAAGCCGAGCGACCGGGTAAGAAAATTTTCCGTAGCTTCAGGAGATCTCTCCAAAATCGTGACGCCGTGAAATCCCTGAATAGCAAACTCGGAAGGGATCTCTCCGTTATCCCATCCGGGACTCTTCCCGGGAGATGCCACCAGTTCAAACTCGAACCCGTCATGATCACGCGCGGCAATAACCTCCTCGTTAAACCGGTGCGCCGGGCCGGTGAATTCAATGTTGAAGGACTTCAACCTCTTCATCCAGAAATCCAATCCCGCTTCGTTGATGGAAAAGGCATAGCCGGTCAATTGATTCGTCCCTTTGCGACCGCGGTGCGTGTCGGATGACCGGGGGAAAAACGTCAGAAGGGTCCCGGGATGACCGATCTCGTCCCCATAATAGAAATGGTACGTATACGGATCATCGAAGTTCACGGTTTTTTTCACCAGTCTCAGCCCAAGAATGCCCGTGTAGAAATCGAGATTTCTCTGTGGATCACCTGCGATGGCTGTGATGTGGTGAAGGCCGAGAACTCTACGGTTCATGCCTTTGCCTCAGCTTTCGGTTCGTCCCGGATATCATCAGATCATTTCCCTTTTGCTTCCGGCACTTCCTTGTTTAACTCCATCAGCAGGGTGATACCAACATCCTTGCCGGCAACGAGTCCGCCTGTTTCAAGGGCTTTATTCCATTTCGTGCCGAAGACAAAACGATCGATCGTGGTCGTCGCTTTAAATCCCGCCTTTGTGTTCTCGCCGAGTTTCATTTGGCCGTTGTATTTCGTCTCGAGGACAACCGGTTTGGTGACGTCGCGGATTGTCAGATCACCCGTGATGTTGTAAATGCCGTTAGCCGTTTTTTCAATCTTGGTGCTCTTAAACTTGATGTCGGGATACTTTTCAGCGTTGAAGAAATCATCCGATCTCAGGTGCTTGTCACGGTAGTCGTTGTCGGTAAAAATGCCTGCGGTTTTGATCGTCGCTTCGATTTGCGCGTCGCTGAAATCATCCTTCGATGCGACAACGGTGACGTCGAAATCCCTAAACATCCCCGTGACTTCAGAGATCACCATGTGGCTGACGGAGAAGCTCACGTTGCTGTGAGCTTTGTCCGCCTTCCAGGTTGTTTGCGCGTTGAGAGAGACGACTGTGACCAGAACTGCGGTCAGAAGTCCAATGAGCTTATTCATACATGATTCCTTACGAGCGTTGAATGGTTGTTTGGCTTGTGCAGCGGTGAGACGATCAATTTGTCTCGTTTGCCTCTTTCGAGGCGATTCTTTCCTGCAATTCCAGCCCAAGCTTTTTCAGCAGAGCGGCCAGGGTCTCTTGTTCGTTCTCAGAAAGCACGGCGGCGATGTTCGCGACAAATCGCGCGTGCTGCGCGAAGATGTGGTCAAATAATTGTTTTCCTTTCGGCGTCAGTCTGGCAACGATGGCGCGGCGATCTTCCTTGCTGGCGGTTCGTTCGACAAGACCATCCTTTTCGAGATTGTCGACGACGCATGTAATGTTTCCTCCGCTCACCAATTGCTTTTTCGAAAGCTCGCCCAATGTCAGCGGACCGACATGACCGAGACATTCAAGGACGCCGAATTGCGGCTCTGTCAGTCCAAACGATTTGATGTTGGAGCAGGTTAGTTTGCTGAAGGTCGCCGTTGCCCGGGCGAGCTTCACCCACATATTGAGCGCCAATTCAGCCTTTCGGCCATATTTAGGGGCTGTTTTCAGTCTTTATATTTGAAGTTTAAAATATTTAAACTTAATATAAACATTCTCCGGTCATTTGTCAAGCGCGCAGAATTGTTTTATATTGTTCGTCACCTGTGAGGATTGAGTTGCCCGGTTCTCCTCACAGGTTTCGTTGAGCAGGAATAGTTTAGAGGCAAGCAGACACAATTTCAAATGAGAGGAGCAGGGTAATGAAAAAAGTTTTTCTTGGGGGTCTTGTCGGTGGTATCATTCTTTTCTTATGGAGCTTTCTGGCGTGGGTAATTCTTCCGCTTCATTCACCGACATTGCACGAAATTCCGAATGAAGACGCCGTGATCTCGGCACTTAACCTTGCTCTGCCGGCGCACGCCGTCTACACATTTCCACACAATCCCGGCACAAGCGCCGGCGAGGCGGCTCAAAACGCATGGGCGGAAAAAGTGAAGCGTGGTCCCGGCGGCATGATCATCTACAGCCCTTCAGGTGCAGATCCGATGATGGCGGGCCAGATGGTCGGCGGGGTCATCATCGACATCCTGTCCGCGCTCATCGTGGCCTGGCTCCTGACGCGAAGCACTGCGCTTACTGCATCATATCTTTCCCGCGTCGCGTTTTGCGGCATGTTCGCGATTTTCGCGGCGTTCTTTGATTATCTCACCATGTGGAATTGGATGGGTTTCCCCGCTGATTTCACGACGGCTCTCATCGTCGATGGTCTCATCGCCTGGCTCCTGGCGGGCCTTGCCATCGCCGCCATTGTGAAAGCGCCGGCCGCCCAGCCGGCCTGACCGGAAGTAAGTCCAAAATCCTAAGCACGAAACACTAAATTCTGCTTAGGATTTCGGATTTTTCTCACCTGCTATCCGATCATCTCCGATCCGTTCCTGAATGGCAGCTCGGAGATTCTTATTGAAGGATTCTTTTCCATAAAATAGTTCAAAGCCCATTCCCCTTTGAACAAAATCACCAGCTGCCCTTCGGCATTTTCCGCGATCTCCGATCCCGACGGCAGGTTACACTGTTTGACCGCCTCGCGGTCGAGCAGCGGGTCGACCCATCGCATCATTTTCCACTCTGTCTGTTCCAGACGAGACTCTGCGCCGTATTCGTTTTCCAGACGATACTGGACAACCTCGAACTGCAGAGGACCCACTGCGGCGAGCAGAGGAACCCGCTGAGCGGAATTGATCCGCTGCAAACCCTGAACGACACCCTCCTGCAGAAGTTGATCGAGTCCTTCCCGAAATTTCTTGAAATTGGAGGGATTTGGATTGCTCAGCGTGGCAAATACCTCCGGTGGAAAATGTGGTATCTCGTCGTACACGATGTTTTCGTCTGCCGCGAGCGTATCGCCGATGCCAAAATTCTGCTGCCCGACAAAGCCGACGATGTCTCCGGGATACGCCTCGTCAACCGTCTCACGATCACGACCGAAGAGTTTACTCGAATTCGAGAGCCGGACCTTCTTCCCCGTCCGCGAATGGGTCGCAAACATGTCGCGCTCGAATTTTCCGGAGCAGACGCGCACGAACGCGATGCGATCCCGGTGCCTCGGGTCCATATTGGCCTGAATCTTGAAAATGAACCCGGAAAACGACTCCCGTTCCAGTGAGACAAGTTCTCCCTTGCTCATTCTCGGGCGCGGCGTGCCTGCATACCGGAGGAATCCGTCGAGCAATAATTGAACGCCGAAATTATTCCGTGCGCTTCCAAAGAAGACGGGCGTGAGCTTCCCCGACAGGATGCTCTCTGCGTCAAACGCAGCGCCGGCGTGATCGAGCATCTCGAGCTCTTCGACTAGCTTTGCGTACGTCGCCTCGCTGAGCCGCTCCCGAACGATCGGGTCGGAGAAATCGGATATTTCGACGGGCGCGCGGTAGGCCCCCCCTGCGATCAACTCGAAGAGATGGACTTGTTTTGTCTGACGATCGAAGACGCCGCGAAAATCGAACCCCGTCCCGAGCGGAAAGTTCATCGGGTACGCATGAATGCCGAGGACATGCTCAAGCTCATCGATGAGTTCCAGCGGATCCTTTGTCGGACGGTCGAGCTTGTTCATCAACGTGAAGATCGGTATCCCGCGCCTCCGGCAGACCTCGAAGAGCTTCCGCGTCTGCTTCTCGATCCCTTTCGCGGCATCGATGACCATGATGACAGCATCGACGGCGGTGAGTACCCGATACGTGTCCTCCGAGAAATCCTGGTGACCCGGCGTATCGAGAAGGTTGATCCGGTAACCGTTGTAATCAAACTGGAGAACTGTCGAACTTATGGAGATGCCGCGCTTACGTTCGAGTTCCATCCAATCTGATGTGGATCGGCGCTGATTTTTCCGTGCAGTGACAGATCCGGCAAGCTGAACCGCGCCGCCGTAGAGGAGGAATTTCTCCGTGAGCGTCGTTTTGCCGGCGTCCGGATGCGAAATGATTGCAAACGTGCGGCGGCGGTTGATTTCTTCTTTGAAGCCCATCATCAGGTAAAATAATCTTCTAAAACGTCGTAGTTATTTTATCCAACGAATCTTTACATCTTTTTCAATTTCTTTGAACTCTTTATCTCCGGTCACCAGCTCACATTTGTTCTTCATCGCGGTCGCAGCGGCAAAGCAATCCGCATAAGACATCTTGTGAAAGGCTTTCAAACCTGCTGCGAGGTAGGTCAATTCCTTATCAGCATCTACGAGGTTAATAGGCAAGGCGCGCAACGCATCTTCTGCCAATCGTGCCTTTTGCTCTCCGCCGTTTCGCAGGGCATGGTATATCACTTCCCCCCAATTGACGACACACAGAAACACCTCTCGATTCTTTGCAACGCATTCATCAAACGTCGCGGCCACTTCCTCGTATCCCCCCTGCCGCTCGAGGTAGGTTATCACTGCATAACTATCCAATACTGTTGCTTTCATAGCTCACGCTCACGCTTCTTGTCTTCCATGAGAGACTTCAACATATGCCCCTCTGTACCCAGTATACCAGCTAGGCTTTCAAAATAATTCTTGTCCAGCGGTTGTATGATCAGTTTCCCATTCTGCTCAATGAAGGCGATTTTTGTTCCCTTCTTTATCCCGAATTTCTGCCGGATCTTGGACGGCACAACAATTTGCCCTTTGATCGTTACGACTGAAGTTTCCATCGTAGGTCTCCTTTCTTAAATGAAGATACACAAATTCTAAATGTAAGTCAAATTAATAAAAGTAATACGATATTTATTTTATGGTTACATCCATTATTTTAGCCCCATTATACGGCAGAGCGGGTATACAAGCACAATAATGGTGAATTTTTTTTCAAAAAAGTGCGTTTTATGATGGCCCGCTGGCGGTCCTATACAGCCCTGCGGATTCGTAAACTTTTGCCTTTTGCCATCAGGCTTCGTACATTTCAGTTCACATAGTCGGCCCTTTATCACGGCTGCTACCATTTCCTGCACTTGTGTATTGGAGATGTCACATGACCAGAAGATTCGTCCTCACCTCGCTTAACCTGTTCGCTTTACTCATCCTCCCGTCACTCCTTTTCGGCCAGCAGAAACAACCGAAGATCTGGCGACCATGGGTCGAATTGCAGCGAACGGCTACAAGGGATAAACACCCGGTTCTTCCTCCACCTCCAAAGCACTTGTTCACGACAACGACACACCTCGATACCGCCGCGTTCACTCCATACCCCGCGGACTTCGAGAACGTCTTTGCCGGAGATGCGATCTGGATCGACATTGATAACGACGGCGATCTCGATGTCATGGTTGGCGGTTGGAACGATTCCGCTTATGTCACGAAGATTTACCGCAACGATAACGGAACGTTCACCGACATTCACGCTGATCTTGCCCAATTGGGTACGGAGCGCGGAGTGGCGTTCGGCGACTTCGATAACGACGGCGATTACGATCTCGCCATCACCGGCACCGTCGATACCACTGGTTTCACACCGGCATCGAAGATTTATCGAAACGACAATGGCGTGTTTGTCGACATCAACGCTCCGATCATGCAACTCTACGGCGGAGTGGCAACCTGGGTTGATTATAATCTCGACGGAAAACTGGACCTGCTCATTTCCGGTTCTCCCGATCGTGGCTCGACGTTTTATACAAAACTGTACAGGAACGACGACAGCACCTTCACCGACAGCGGTCTCGATTTCCCCGGTGTCTGGGGAGCCTCTGTCGATTGGGGAGACTATGATAACGACGGCGATCCCGATCTTCTCTTAACCGGTTATGGAACCTGGGGAGTCACCGTCGCCTTGTTCCGTAATGATGGCAACACCTTTACCTTGATTCCGACGCCTTGCCAGGCAGTCAATGCAGGCTCCGTGTCGTGGGGCGACTACGATAATGACGGTTACCTCGATATTCTTCTCGCCGGAGACCCTCCGGGTTGGGACAACAATACCTTCGTTGCTGTCTACCACAATGAGGGTAACGGGACATTTGTGTACGTCCCGACAAACCTCCCGCCGCTTCTGCTCAGTGCCGTCGCCTGGGGAGATTATGACAATGACGGTGATCTCGATATCGCAATCAGTGGATGGTCGAGTGATTCGCTCAATATCCTCAAGATTTTCCGCAATGACGGCAACGGCGTTTTCACCGATATCAATGCCGACCTCACCGCAAGATACTGGGGTTCTGTAGCATGGGGCGATGTCGATAACGACGGCCGGCTCGACCTGCTGGCGACCGGCGGAACAGCATTGACACCATATAACGTGTTTTATAATCAAGGCGGGCAAATCGGTCGAGTGTATCCTCAGACGACCATCTATCACAACAATACTTCCTCGCCCAATCAGCGGCCGTCCGCTCCGGCCAACACTACGGCGCTGATCAATGACCATTCAGCACAATTTAGCTGGGATCCGGCTGCGGATGATCGAACCCCCCGACAGATGCTTTCATATAATCTGCGGGTAGGGACATCGTCCGGCTCGAGTAATATCGTTGGTCCGTCGTCCAACGTCAGCTCCGGTTATCTCCGCGAGCCGAGAGTTGGGAACAACAACAGAATCCTCAGAAGAACCCTCGATAATCTTCCTGCCGGAACATATTATTGGAGCGTGCAGAGTGTCGACAATTCCTATGCAGGATCTCAATTCTCAACGGAACAGACGTTCGATGTCGCGAGGCCGAGCAACTGGCAGCTTATTTCGCTTCCGTACACGTATCCGGACACGCGGAAGGAGATTCTATTCCCAACTGCAACATCGAACGCATTCGCTTATGCCAACACCTATATCGTGCAGAACCCCCTTGAAAACGGCAAAGGATATTGGCTGAAATTTCCGCCGCTCACTCTTCCGACGATTTACTCCGGTGGCAGTCTCTCGACGCTCGACATATCGCTCGTCCACGGATGGAACCTCATCGGATCGATCGATCATTCAATCCCCGTCCCGTCCAGCAGCATTGTCACCTCAAGCTTTTTTGGATACAATGGTGGATACACAAGAGTCACGACGATTGAACCGGGCAACGGTTACTGGGTCAAGGCAAATACTGCCGGGGTGTTGAAGCTCAGCGGATTCAATACGCCGAAACAGGGGACCGATGCTGCAGATCTCCTCAATTCATTGACTGTGACCGACGCGTTTGGACGTTCTCAGAAACTATGTTTCTCAGACCATCTCCCGACGGCATCCCCGGACTCTTACGAAATGCCTCCATTGCCTGTGAGTGGTGGGTTCGATGCCCGATACGCGTCTGGACGGTGGCTGGCAACGCCCGATCAATCTCCTTCTCCCATTGTCATCACGGCCGCAGCCTATCCGCTAACGATCTCGTGGGCTCATCACGAGGGCTCTCCTGCAGTGCTTACGGTTGGAACAAAGCAGATTGTGCTGAAGGGTGAGGGCGCTACTCAGGTGAGGAATGAAAACACTAAGATATCATTGTGGCTTGATGGTGCTATACAGCTTCCATCTCGATATTCGCTCGGTCAAAATTATCCGAACCCATTCAACCCGAGCACGATGATTCTCTACACACTGCCGGAGCATGTTTACGTCACGCTGAAGATCTATGACCTCCTGGGGCGCGAGGTTCGAACCCTCGTCGACGGATATCAGGAAGCCGGATATAAGTCGGTGCTGTTTGATGCGACTTGGCTTCCAAGCGGTGTTTACTTTTATCGCTTGTCCGTCATGCCGCTGGCACGACGAGACCTCGTCCCGACCGATGGTCGGGACGGGCAAGCCGGCAGCTTTACCGAAACAAGGAAATTGCTGCTGACAAAGTAAGAGAGACCTGATACACGACGTGCGGGGGGGTGAAGGAGGATTCAGGTCATCGCGACCAGTTCGTGAAGGGATGACCGATGATGTGCCTTGCCAAAATGCTTATAACGAGAATGCAGAGTTGACCATCGTGAGGGTGTTCGTGGCCCTCTCTTACCTCTTGGTCTCTCCTATGGCCCTTTTCAATCTTGCCAATGAGCTATTGTAATCGTAGAGCGCCTGGATGCGTGTGATGCGGGCGTTGGAAAGCGTCAGCTGTGCGTCAGTGATTTCAATGGCGCTTCCGACGCCGGCAGCGTATTGCCGTTCGGCGAGATTAAGACTCTGTGCCGCCTGTTCAACCAATTTCGACGTGGCGGTGATTCGTTCCCCGGCTTCTTTGAGGCTCAGGAAATTCTGCTCAACATCGAGCATGATCGCGTCTCTCAACACCTCAAGGTTCGCCTGAGCTGCATCCGCGGCAGCGCGAGCCTGATCGACCTGCGCCTGAATCCCAAAGCCCTGAAAGATCGGCAGAGTGAGCGTGAGGCCTGCGTTCCACCGGCTGAAAAGCGGAAAATCGAAGTTGCTCCAGTTCCAGGCTCCGAACGCAGAGACGGTCGGCAGATGTTGATCCCATGCCGCCGCCGCCAGCGAACGGTTTGCCTCCACCCGCGCCTGTGCCGAGATGAGCTCGGGACGTGTCGCTGATGCCAGAGACTTCGCTGAGTCAAGTGTCATCACGACCGGCACAACCTCGAAGAGATCAGCCACGGCGTACGTTGACGACGCGTGAATCCCCATCGCATTGTCGAGTGACAGTTTTGCCAGCCGCAGCTGATTGCGCGCGCGTATCGCGCTGACGTTCGCGTTGGCGAGATCGACCTCGGTCCTCGTCACGTCGAACTGTGCCCGCTTGCCCACGCTGTAAAACGCTTTCGCCTCTCTCAGGTGATCTGCTGCGCGCGCAACCGCCTCTTCCGTCACGGCAACGATCTGCTTTGCCTGCACGAAGCCGAAGAACGCCAGCTCCACATTCATGATCACCGTTGCCCGCGCCGCATCATAATCGGATTCGGCAGCGTCGACGAAACGGCTGTTGGCCGATACGCGCCCGAACAACCGCCCGAAATCGACGAGCGTTTGAGAGGCCTGGATGCCCGCCGTATAGTTGTTGTACGTTTGGTTCCGCGGAGGAAAATCAGGATTGAAGACGAATGCCCCATCGGTGTGCTGTGCCGTCGCCGATGCGGTCAGCGACGGAAAATATGCCGACCGTGCCTGCGTCAAGCCGGCCGCGGCGGATCGCAGGTTTGCGCTCGCCGCACGCAGAGACGGGTGATGTTCAGGGGCCAGCTTCACCGCGCCTTCGAGTGTCAATGAATCGATCCTCATCTCTACCACTTGCGCGCCCGTCCTCATCGTGGTCAGGAAGATCCCGGCGGTGAGAAGGACGGCGATGAGCGATGACCGATTCATGCCGATGGTTCGTGTTGAATCGTCATTTCTTTTTGCACATCTTCCTCCGACTTCATCTCCCTCTTGAACCACTGTTCGAACACGGAATAAAGCGTCGGGATAAAGAAGAGAGTTAAACCTGTCGATACGGTCAGCCCGCCGATCACAGCGACTGCCAGCGGCGCCTGCGTCAATTCACCGCCAAGGCCCAGCGCCATCGGAATCAGACCGAGCACCGTGGCCAGAGACGTCATGAGGATCGGTTTCAGCCGCGTGATGCTCGCCCGCACGATGGCATCGTGTAGTGAAATCCCTCGCATCCGCAGACGATTCGTATAATCAACAAGGAGGATGCCGTTGCTGACAACGATGCCGACCATCACGATGATTCCCTGCATAGAGGTCACGGAAAGTGTTGTGTTCGTAAGAAACAGGGCCCACAACACTCCAGCCATTCCGAGCGGCACGGTGAACATGATGATGAACGGATCAAGTAGCGACTGAAATTGCGAAGCCATGACAACATAGACGAGAAGAATCGCAAGCCCAAATGCCAGGAGAAGATCTTTCAGGGTTTTTTTCTGCTGCTCAACGTTGCCGGTCAGCTTTACCTCAAAACCGGGCGGCATGGCGATCTTGTCGATCCGATTCTGAATCGCTTTCGCGACGCTTCCGAGATCATAGCCGGGGGCGACGTTCGCGGTGACATCGATGAGGCGCTGCTGATATTTACGGTCAATCTGTACGGGCGCGTTGGCTTTCTCAATGGTTGCAACGTTGCCAAGTTGTACCTGATGCCCGCGGTTGGTCGTGAGAACGATATTTTTCAGGTCATCGATATGGGAACGGTAATCTTCGCTCAGGCGAACAAGAATGTTGTACTGGTTCCCGCTCACCGGATCGGTGTACAGCGATGCCACCGAGCCGTTGATGCACGTCGTGATGGTGTTGGAGATCTGGGCAACGTTGATCCCGAGGATGCCGGCCTTCTCGCGGTCGATTCTTACGCGGAGTTCCGGCAGATTATCCTCACGACTCGCCTGAACGTCGGTTGCGCCGGGCGTGGAGCGGACGATCTGACTGATCTCCTTTGCGAGCTTCGAGCCGGCATCGAGGTCGAAGCCGCGAATTTCCACGTCGATCGGAGCCGATGATCCGAAGTTCAGCAGGAACCGAAGGATTCCGCCCGGGCTGATGAAAATGCTTGCCCCGGGAAGGCCGGCAAGCTTCGGCCTGACGTCTTTGATGATTTCGAACACCGATCGTTTCCGCTGTTCGAGTCCTACGAGGGCAATCTGTATATTTGCGGCATGACTTCCGGAATTCCGCCCAAAGAGATTGCCGGTGCGCGATGACGGTACTCCGACATCCGAGATCATCGCTTGAATCTCCGGAATATTTGCCTTGAGGATATTTTCAACCTGCCGCATATATTGATCAGACACTTCCGCGCGCGTTCCAACGGGCAATTTGATGCTCATGTTGAATTGTCCCTCATCCTGATCCGGGAAAAATTCCGTTCCGATAAAGAAGATCAGCATAATGGAGAGAACGGCAAATCCGAAGATCCCCCCGAGGAGGAACCAGCGATGCCTGATCGACCAACGGAGTCGTTGCTCGTACCACTCGTCCAATTTCTTCAGCCCGTCATGCGCCTTGACCCGGAGACGATCGGTGAGTTTCAAAGATGCCCGGTCGAGCCGCTTTTCCGGCGGCAGAAATTTGAGGCACATCAGGGGCGTTACAGTCCGCGAAACGAAAAACGACCCAAACAGCGCAACGCTGATCGTGATCGTCAGCGGGATGAAGAGAAGTTTCGCGATGCCGGAAAGGAACACGATTGGCAGAAAGACAATCACCGTGGTCAGCGTCGACACGAAGATCGGGGCAGCGACCTCTTGAGCGGCGGCGAGCGTCGCCTGAAGTTTGGTTTCGCCGTCCCTGGGCGCACCGTAGTGACGTGAAATCGCTTCCAGCTCGACGATGGAGTCGTCCACCAATCGCCCGACTGCGAGCGCCAGGCCGCCGAAGGTCATGATATTGAGCGTCACGTTGCCGAATCGGAACCAGATGAAGGCAAGGAGGATCGAAAGCGGGATGGCGACGATAATGATGAGCGTCCCGCGGATATTCCGTAGAAAGAAGAGAATGATGATCATCGCGAGGATTGCTCCCAGGAACGCTTCCTGCTGCAAACCGGAGATCGTCTGACGGATATACATCGATTGATCAAAGGAGAGCGTCATGGTCACTCCCTCAGGAATGCCGTTGAGCTTTGGGAGAGCATGGAGGACATTATCAACCACGTCCACCGTGTTCGCGTTGGCGAGCTTTTGAACGCGCAGGGTCAACCCGGGCTTCCCGTTGATGCGAATGATCTCGGTCTGCTCCTGATAACTGTCGTCCACCGACCCGATGTCTTTAATCTTGATCGGTACGCCGTTCACCATCTTGACGACAATGTCTTCAATCGGCTTCACGACATTGAACCGACTTTCAGTTTTCAGCGAGTAATCGAATTTCCCCGTCTTGAGATCACCCGACGGAAGGATGACGTTCGAGCTTGCAACGGCGCTCAACACATCCTGGACAGGGAACCGGAGCGCCTCGATCCGATTGCGGTCGAGCGTGACGTGGATCTCGCGTATCCGACCGCCAAGAACCTGCGCCGAGGCGACTCCCGGCAGGTGCTCGATCTGAGGTTCGATGACGTTGAGTCCCAGGTCGTAGAGATCGCGTTCATCGATATTGCCTGAGACGGCAATGTTGCAGACGGGGATATTCGTGAGATCGAATCGCAGAACGATCGGCTGTGAGACCCCTGCCGGCAGCTGGTTGATGATGCGGTTAACGCGCTGCACGACGTCCACAAGGCCGACGTCAAGATTTGCATTCCAGTTGAAATTGACCCGCACCTGCGAAACACCCTCGCGCGTCGACGACTGAACATAGTCGACATCGTTCACCGAGCTGACTCCCCTCTCGATGAAGGTCGTCACCGACTGCTCCATGTCGAGCGGGCCGGCGCCCGAATAAAATGTAATGGTGCTGACGACCGGCACGCTGATATTCGGCAGCAGGTCGACGGGGAGCTGGCGGAACGAGACGAATCCGAGTATCAGAATCGTGATCGCAAAGAGAAATGTCGAGATCGGATATCGCAGGGCTAAGCGCGTGAGCCACATAGAAATGCGTTGTTATTGTTGAATGCCAACATTGACGCCGTCCTTCAGAAACTGCTGACCGGTCGTTACCACCGAGTCGGCATCCTGTACGCCGGAGAGTATCTCTACCCGGGATTCCTGCTCGGCCCCGGCGGTGATGGCGGTGCGATGCACGGTATTTCCCTTCACGGCATAAACAAAAAATCCTTTGTCGTCTTTGAGAAGCGCCTGAACGGGAAGCGTGAGGGCGTTCTTATGCTCATCGACAATGAGCGTCACGTTCGAAAACATTCCGGGCTTGAGAAGATGATCGCGGTTCGGAATATCAACTTCCGCCGCCATGGTCCGCGTGGAAAGATCGACAGCCTGGCTCAGCCGTGTCACCGATCCATAAAATTCTCTGCCGGGATAGGCGTCGACGGTAACGACGGCCTTTTTTCCTTTTGCGACGAGCGGGATGTCTTTCTCCAGCACATTGACGAGGATCTTCATCTCATCGATATCCATGAGCGTAAACAATGTGACGTCGTTCGATTTCACGCTCACGCCGGGATCGAGAAACCGCTTCGTGATGTACCCGGAGAATGGAGCCGTGATGCTCGCGTACCCACGTCGTGTTACTGCAGCTTCATAATTCGCCTTTGCCACTTTCATCGCAGCGTCGGCATTATCAAGCTCCTGCTTTGCGATAAGATTTTGTTCTGCAAGCTCTCTGGTCCGTTCAAAATTCAATCTTGCGTTTTCATACGTCGCTCCTGTCTGCTGAACGATCTGCGACAGCTCCGTGGTATCGATGAGCGCGAGCTGCTGGTATTGCGTAACTCTTGTTCCCATATCGACATAGATTCGCTCGAGGCTGCCGTTCACTTTTGAAAAAATATTCGCCTGCTGGATCGGGACGACATCGCCGTTGAATTGCAGCTTGTTGAATACCGTGTCCCGCCGCGGCCGCTCGATCTGGACTACCGGCAGCGCCTGGCGGCGCGAATCGGAAGAGGCATTAGCGCTGATGATTTTCCACACCACAAGTGCGGCAAGAAACACCAGCGATCCGACAGCCGTGATGATCGTTTTACTCTTCATGGAAAATGATTCTATTTTTGAATCCCCCGCAGGAATATTTCCGTCACAAAGCTTGATTCGTGCCCCAGCCGGGCATCCTGCTTCCCTTCGACCCTCGGGCCGTCCACCGTCCGGAGGAACCGGTAGCGCAGGCCCTGCATCACGTGAAGCAGCGCCTCTGCGACTTTTCCGGTTGAGCCGATCCTGAACTCTCCGGTCGCCCGGCCATCGTGGATGATGGTTTGAAGGAGTTTCAATTCTTCTCTTGTGAATTTGTCGAAGAGCTTCGCAAAGATCGGCCGCATCTTCATTGATCCCCGAAGATCAAGAATATTCAGGTTCAGGAGTCTGCTGAAATGCTTGTGCCGTTCGACGACATATGCTCTCACCTTGTCGGCGGCTGCGATGTTGTCACGAAGCTTCCCTGCAACAGAACTCATGAATTGCTCGTGTTCATTGACGATGACGGCCTCAAAAAGGCTTTCTTTGGTCCTGAAATAATAGTACAGCGAAGCCTTGCCCATCGCAATACCGTGCGCGATCTCATCCATCGTGACCTTCGTGAAACCGTAATGCGCAAACTGGCGCTGGGCTGTCTCAAGGATCAATGCTCTTGTTTTGGAATTCCTTCGTGCGCGGGACGTCATCAGAACTTTCGACCAATCGACTTGAATAGTCCAAATCTATAAATATTCAAAACAAGAGTCAATACGTGATGGCTCCAGGCGTGACGTTCTATGCGCCTGCTGCGGTTTCTTTTTCTTCGTCACTTTTTTGTATATTGTATTGAGATTCACCGTCCCATCAATCATTCATAAACACGGAGTCTGAAATGCACGATATCCTGATACAGCAGATGAAAAGTGAGGTGACGAGGTTTGGAGTGAAGGAGCTGCGTACAGCCGCCGAGGTCGATCTCCTTCTTGCAAACCACAAAGGAACGGCGTTAATATTTGTTAACTCCGTCTGCGGGTGTGCAGGGGGAATCGCCCGACCCGCGCTTGGCCTCGCCTTGCGGCATACTGTCAAGCCGGACGTCGTTGCGACCGTTTTCGCGAGCGACGACCGTGAAGCGACCGCGCGCGCGCGGGAATATTTCACCGACATGCCGCCCTCCTCACCGTCCTTCGGCTTGCTGCGGGACGGGAGACTCGCCCACATGGTTCATCGGTCGGATATTGAGATCCGCGACGCGCACGAAGTGGCAACGATGCTTACAGCCCTCTTTGATCGCCACTGCGCTCCGACGATCCTGAACACCTGAGATTCGTTCGAGCCGTTTGTATGTCATCCCCTTTTTCCGTATATTTCTTATGAAGTAGCGTACGCCTCCAGCGAAATCAGCAGCTTGAGGCGTTTTTGTTCTTGTTTCACCCATTCCTAAGGGCGGGTAAATCGTTCCGCCCAATAAGAAAGCCATGCAAAGAAGAAACGATATCAGAAATATCGCCATCATCGCGCACGTCGACCACGGCAAAACCACGCTGGTGGATCACATGCTGCGTCAGACCGGAACCTTTCGGGAAAACCAGGAAGTAGTCAAACGGGTCATGGATTCAAATGAGCTTGAGCGCGAACGCGGTATCACAATCCTCGCAAAGAACACCTCTGTCTTCTATAAGCAAAGAGCGGTGAGCGGTGAGCAAGGAGCGGTGAGCGATGGGCGTGGAGTCGTCAAGATCAATATTGTTGACACGCCCGGGCACTCCGATTTTGCAGGAGAAGTCGAGCGTACATTGAAAATGGTCGAAGGCGTGCTCCTCCTCGTCGACGCGGCCGAAGGACCCTTGCCGGGAACAAAATTCGTCCTGAAAAAATCTCTCGAGTTGAACCTTCAGCCCATTGTTGTCATCAACAAGATCGACCGAAAAGACGCCCGGCCGCATATTGTGCTGGATGAGGTGTTTGAGCTCTTCTTGTCGCTCGGTGCGAACAATCAGCAACTCGACTTCCCGACCATCTATTGTATCGCAAAACAGGGCATCGCAAGGAAAGAACTTGACGACGAAAGTACAAGTCTCGAACCGCTCTTTGAAGCAATCATCAATGAAATACCGCCGCCGCCGGGGGATGCATCTTCACCCTTCCACATGCTCGTCACAACGATCGATTATAGTGATTATCTCGGGAGACTCGGCATCGGAAGAATCGAGCGCGGCACAATCCGCCTAGGTTCACCGATGAAAGTCATCCACCGGGATGGCAGTATTGATGATGCCCGGGTAACAAGGATCTATACGTTCGAAGGCTTAAAGCGACGTGAAATCGAAGAATCTTCCGCCGGGGATGTCATCGCAATCGCGGGTATGGAGGACGTTGATATCGGTGAGACGATTGCCGACGCTGCTGATCCGGTACCGCTTGCTTTTGTCACGATCGAAGAGCCGACTCTTTCGATGAATTTCGTTGTCAACAATTCTCCCTTAGCCGGACAAGAAGGAAAATATGTCACGACGAGAAATCTCGGCGAACGGCTCGCCCGCGAGCTTCGCTCAAACATCAGCCTGAGGGTCGAACTCACCGACAGCCCCGATGTTTTCAAGGTCAGCGGACGCGGTGAGCTGCACCTGGGAATCCTGATCGAGACCATGCGGCGCGAGGGATATGAGTTTCAGGTCTCGGCTCCGGAAGTGATCTACAAACGCATCGCCGATGTCTTGTCAGAACCGATGGAGCATGTCATTGTCGATGTGCCGGATGAATTTGTCGGTATCGTCATTCAGAATCTCGGTTCACGAAAAGGCCTGATGAAACATATGATTCAATCGCAGGGGAATACGCGCATCGGGTTCACTGTGCCGGCTCGTGGTCTCCTTGGCTTCAGATCGGAATTCATGACGGAAACAAAGGGGACCGGCATCTTGCACCACAATTTCAGCGGCTATGAACCGTACAAAGGCGATCTCTCTACCCGGCACAAGGGCGCAGTCATTCAGCTTGAAGACGGAAACGCGACCGCGTATGCCATGTTCAAACTCCAGGACCGCATCACGTTTTTCATTGAGCCGGGGATCAAAGTGTACCGGGGAATGATCGTCGGCGAGAATGCCCGCGACGAAGATATCATCGTCAATGTCTGCAAGTTGAAACAGCTCAGCAATATGCGGGCAAGCGGGGCCGACGAAGCCATTCGGCTGGAGCCGCCGCATATTCACTCGCTGGAGCAGGCAATCGAATGGATCGCCGACGACGAGTATATTGAAGTGACGCCACAGTCGTTACGATTGAGAAAAAAATATCTTGACCATAACGAACGGTTGCGTATGTCAAAAAAGAAAGCTGTGTCGCTGGAGGAGGAGTAGGGTGATTCACTCGAAATGATAGAAATTATTGAAGTACTTTGCCAGTAAGATTCTCATCATCTCAATAATGTCGTGTGATCTTCTCCAGGCGTACCAATTGGCATCGTGGAAATAACCCGCTGACAGAGGCAGTCGAGCTCCGACGAAAGAGCGGCAAACCGATTTACGATCTTACCATTTCCAATCCGACCGAATGCGGCTTTGATTACCCTGAACAGGATATTCTTCGCGCCATCTCAAACCATGCTTCCTTCCAGTACCGGCCCGATCTCCGGGGATTGCTATCGGCCCGCGAATCCATCGCGAACCTGTATCATGAGAAGGGGGCTCGCGTTGATCCTTCGGATATTTTTCTTACCGCAAGTACAAGTGAAGCGTACTCCCTGATTTTCAAATTACTCTGTGATCCGGGTGACTCGGTTGTCGTTCCTATACCTTCTTATCCACTCTTCGACTACCTTACCCGGGCGAATGATGTTACGACACAGCCCTACCGTTTGTTTTATGATCACGGCTGGCATATTGATCTAGCTTCGCTCTCCGGTGCGATCTCGCCCCGAACAAAAGCCATCGTCCTCATCAATCCTCACAATCCAACAGGAATGTTTCTTAAGAAGCCTGAGCTTCAACAGATAAAAACAATCGCACAAGAGAAGAGTCTTTCATTGATCGTCGACGAGGTTTTCGCCGAGTATGCATTTGAAGATGATCTCAACCGTGTACCGACAACCGCTGATTCGCAAGATTGTCTGACGTTCACGCTCGATGGCATCTCAAAAATGTGCGGTCTTCCGCAAATGAAGCTTGGATGGATCGTGCTGAGCGGCGAGCGGAAGGTGGGGCAGGAGGCCACCGGACGACTGGAAATACTCTCGGACATGTTCCTCTCCGTAAATGCACCGGCGCAGAACGGACTGGGTAGACTCCTGGCGGCAGGGAGCATCGTTTGTTCACAAATTCTGGCTCGCGTCCGGACGAATTATGAGACCTTGCGATCGGCTATTTCAACCGGATCACCCTGTTCCCTTCTCTCAAGCGAAGGAGGATGGTACGGGATCCTTTTGGTGCCGAGAACAAAGCCGGACGAACAGTGGGCAATGGAATTGCTGGAAGAGAAAGGTGTTTATCTTTACCCCGGATACTTTTTTGATTTTGAACAGGAAGGATGCTTGATTGTAAGTTTGCTGCCTGACAAAAATACCTTCGAGCCCGCTGTCAAAATCCTCCTCGCCCATCTAGACAAAGTCGCCTGAAGTCGAAACGCCACCGGGCACGTCAGGACTACGGGTTCCGGACCGTAAGAGCTTCGTTGAGGAATCGTGCGAGCGGAGATACATCTTTCCCATCGGGTATCGTGTTGCCTGTATTGACATTCTCGATGCCTTTCAGTAACTTCCTGATAGACTGGAGGGGTTCACAAATCACGGTCCTTTCTCTCAGTTGTGCTGGTTTTTCGATTAATGAAGTCAGTCAAACGAAATAAAAACGCTCTACGAGTCTATCGACTCGAAGAGTCGTAGACAATATCGCGTACTTACAAGAGTTGCAATTGCCCGTCGCTGCAAAGAAAGGAGGTGAAAACGCAGCAGCGCTCGACAGGTGCCTTTAAACGAAGTATTCACTTATTTCAAACACTCACAAATAGAAAGGAATAAACTGTTATGCAATCAATAGCAAAACGAACCACACTTCTTGTTGCGACTGCATTCGTCCTGCTGACAAGTGCGACATCAGTCATTGCTCAAGAGAAAAAAGAAAAGCCCCTCTACGATCGACTCGGTGGCGTTTACGCCATTGCGTCTGTTGTAGACGACTTTATCGAGCGCCTGCTGGTGAACGATATCCTCAATGCCAATCCGGCGATCAAGGAGGCGCGCGCGCGCGTCCCGAAGGCCGGACTCAAGTATCATGTGACGGAATTGGTGTGCCAGGTGACCGACGGTCCGCAGAAGTATACGGGCCGTTCAATGAAAGATTCACACAAACATCTCAATATCACAGAGAAGGAGTGGGATGCGATGGTGGCAGACTTTAAGGTAACGCTGAACAAGTTTAAAGTTCCAACAAAGGAACAAGAGGAACTGATTGGAATCGTCGCTTCGACAAAACCCGATATCGTGATGGCTCCAAAGGAGGGGAAGAAATAGAGGGTACGGATTCCACGAATACGCGGCTGACGGGCAACGGCAATTGTGGGGGTTTGTGTACATTCGAAAGCCAATGAGAACTAGTTGTGTTGCGCTCTCAAGTATCAAGAGTTTCAAGCGCCAAATTCACATCACAATCAACCACTACTGTTAGAAAGGAGCATCAACATGCCACTCTACATGGATATCCACAAACACGTGCCCGGCTTGACTGCGGAAGCTGTTGCGGGTGCCCACGCCAAGGATCTTGAGGTTCAGAAGAAGCATGGCGTGCAATACTTGAAATACTGGTACGATGAAGGCTTGGGCAAGGTCTTCTGCCTTGTCAACGCGCCCAACAAAGAAGCTGCCATGGCGGTTCATCGTGAGGCCCATGGTTTGGTTGCAGACGAGATTATCGAAGTCAAAGAGGGATCCTAGTAGGGAGGAGGAATCCATCTCTGCAAGCTTGCAATCTTCTAAAAAGACACAGCAAGAGAATCGGAGTCCGATAGCTTCGTTCAAGGCGCCGCCAACGAACGCATAACAAGCAATCTCGCCATCCAAGCGACAACACGACGCGCGAAGTAATGGCAGAGAAGCTCAACGGTTTTGCTCATCCCGTCACGCTGCGCGTGACGGGACGAAACCGTCGTGTGTTGCCGCCAGACGTTCCGCGGACATTCGCTCCGCACTGCGTACGTTGCTCATGAACGTCCGCGGAATGGGCGCCATAGCCACCCGCATGAACTCAGGCAATCTGATGAACAATCAATCTGATGATACTCACTCAAAATAGAGCACTGGACTTGTTCGGTCAACTTTTTTATGGCGTGGTGTTCACCGCCCTACTTGGATGCTCATCCACGAAGGTTGTCGACCTGACTAGCAACACGCAGGACGGTGAATCACTGATTTACTTCTTTTACTTCGCTGAGTTAAAAACGTGCGCCACAAAACTTTTGATTATAGAACTGCCCTCTTTGCCTATATTGATGAGACAAATACATGTATAATGATGTAACTCACAATCGAGGGCAGAGGAGAAGAAGAAATGCTGCAAGCACGAATAGAACACCTGCCCCAGACACCAGGAACGGAAGG
>Ga0209726_10000080_pt1 | contig 187558 bp, 219 predicted proteins | sample Subgrocontami54m_FD_187453 | JGI IMG/M metagenome (GOLD analysis project Ga0209726, IMG submission 187453) | Subsurface groundwater microbial communities from S. Glens Falls, New York, USA - GMW46 contaminated, 5.4 m (SPAdes) (version 3) | ecosystem: Environmental > Aquatic > Deep subsurface...
ACTGCTATAATGCTCACTAGGCCGTACAACAGGCTCAATGTGACCCAAAAGACGTAAACGCAAATCGAGCCAAGTCTCGGTCATCGTAGAAGGTAGTTTTGGACTTCTGAGACAGGCTCTGTGTGTCTGCCCCTACAAACAATCCATGTAAAAATGCCTTTAATATGGCTATTACATATCATATATAGCCATATTACACATGCGTTACAGGTGCTGGCGGCCTGAGTAGCCTGTATCTAGCTCATGCCAGTAGTCGATGCTTTGCTCGCCCATTCTCCAGCAGAGGTATACCTCTCGGCCCTCTCTCATGGTCCTGAAGTCTGCGAGGCCGTCGTTTATATCTTTTATCTCCACGCCTATATTTGACGCTTCTTCAAGGCCCCGCTGAAGACGCGCCTCTAGCTCCTTGCGCTCCGCCTGAAGAGCACGGGCGCGGCTTTCGAGGTGCATGCTGTGCCCGTTGCCGCCACGAGCGCCTTCGGTATTATCCAAGGAGGCGGTAGCAGTCTGATTGGCCCTCATCTCCTCCATGAGGCCTCTCAGGGAGCGCATCAGCGTCTCCAGCCTGGGTATCTGGGCGTTCGCCTCTTCCGGTGTAAAATACTTCACTTAGTTACCCACTTAAGAATCTCATTATTACTAATGGTTCGACAGGCTCACCACGAGCGGTAATATATCATTCTTTACTAGAGACGATCTCTTTGACCCTGGAGACCAGCTTTGGAAGCACCTCTCCGGAAGAGCCCTGTAAGCTCAGGTCGCACATGTAGCTCAGGTCTGTCTCATAGGGATTGATCTCGATCAGATACGCCCCGCGTCTTTTAGCCATAACCGGAAGCTCCGCGGCGGGATATACCACGGCGGAGGTGCCGATAACCAGGGTGCAGTCGCTGCTCATGGCCTCGCGGCGACATATCTCCAGTACGTCCGTCGGAATTGGCTCACCGAAGGCTACTCCGTCCGTTTTTACTATTCCGCCGCATTCCGGGCAAAGTGGCGGCAGGTCGTCCAGCGGCAGCGAGCCACCCGGAAAGCGGGCGATGCAGCTTATACAGCGCAGCTTGTAGCGATTGCCGTGGATCTCGGCCACGTTCTTGTTCCCAGCCGTGTAGTGCAGGTTGTCTACATTCTGAGTAATTAGGTACTTCAGCACCTCCGCTGCCTCCAGCTCCGCGAGGGCGTAGTGAGCTGGGTTGGGCTGGGCGCCATCGAAGGAGCGCATCTCAGGACGAGCGCCGTCGCCTCTGAGTCTGGCCTCCCACCAGGCCTTGGGGTCCTGGAGAAACCGCTGGTAGCCTTTATTGTCCGGCTCGCCATACTTTGTCCACAGTCCGCCGGGGCCTCTAAAGGGAGGTATTCCACTCTCTACCGAGATACCTGCTCCCGTCAAAGCCACGACATACTTGGACTTGGCTATAACCTGAGCTGCATCCTCAATCATACGGTCAAGAGCATCATTACCGACAGGTCGGGTATCTTCGATAGACATAGCAACCTCCTAAGGAGAAAAACTTCGAGCCACACAACCAATAATGGCTTATGATAGCATAAGACCAGCCTACTTTCAGCCTGAAGGAGACGGCAGAAAATGGCGAGACCACGGGGTTTCTTTAGTAACTCCGAAGCGCTACAATAGGTAGCCGTATGCAACCGCGCAGCAGGTAGGTTATAGTCCTTTTGATAGATAAAAGCGTTTATTATATTAAGAGCGTTGTAGGGGGCGCTGTAAAAATCGCGGTCCTACTTTCCGGTCACCGAAAGACCTTGTTGCGAGCTTGAAATTTTCGGGAAGGCAGCTAATGAGTCTAGGCACGGCAATATACGTCGAGGTAACCCCTAAGCTTATCGAGGCCCTGGACCTGCGCTGGGGAGGCAACCAGGCCCGCCACGACCTGAAGTACGTGGTGGACAGAGAGTGGTATGTGCCGGCGTCCGAGTGGGCCCAGCATTTGGGAAGACATCCAACCAGCTACCATGGCTACCATGGTCTGGATATCCGACACTGGCGCTACTCCAGGATCGAGAAAGAGTATATTGCCTTCTGGTGTGAGAGCCATGACGATGAGGAGCATGCAAGGCTTACTCTTGGAGATATGAAGGCCCTGCTGGAGGAGCTGGTAGGACCCTCCGAGTTTCAGATAATCTCAGAGGAGCTCCGCGACCAGGAGCTGCGGTAGATATAAATCGCCTATAGGAGGTCTCTTGGGCATGGCGATAATAAAAGGGATGGCAAACCTGTACCGAGCCAACTGTAGCGAGATAATCGCCAGCGGGTCCTATGTCATAGTATCGCGGGAGAACAAAAGCCAGGGAACGGTAGCAGTCCGCCGCTGGCACACGCTGGACGATGAACCTATTGGCGATACCTGTATACTGGAGTTTGAAGACGGCAGAAGGGCTGTGGTCACTATCACCAACTATTTACAGCCCCACTGTAGCAGCACAGAAGTAATTAGGTTTACAATGATAGGCAAGCTATAGTAGAGAGACATAAGTCATCTTGTAGTGAGACCTTCGACGGGCCCTAGTTCGCGAACTCGCTACAAGCTCTCGGCAGTCGGCTTAGGCGGCCAAAGACAGGTAAAAAGACAAACTAACGGAGAAAGGGGTTGAGGACATGGCTAAGGTTGTAACTATCTCCAGGCAGGTAGGTAGTCTGGGTGACGAGATCGCTCAGGCGATTGCTTCAGAGCTTCAGGTGCCAATTCTAGATAGAGAGATAGTCATTAGGGCGGCAACAATAGCAGGGGTCTCCGAGGAATCTATTCTAGAGGCGGAACACGTGCCATCCTTGCTAGAGCGTATGGTCTCTCTTTTAGGTCAATACCCTGTCACCTGGGACACCGATGTCCAGACCACAGCGGCGCCGCCTCCAGCTCTTTCTACCAATGAGTACCGTCGTCTCATAGAAGAGGTCATTCAGAGCGTCACTCAGACCGGCGGCGCCGTGATTGTGGGACACAGCGCGCAGATAGCCCTGAAGGACCGCGACGACATTTTAAAAATCCTGGTCTGCGCGCCCTTCAAGCTGAGGGTAAGTCGAATTCGCGAGCAGATGGAGCTGAGTGAGCACGATGCCGAGGAAGAGGTAAAGCGTGACGACATAGAGCGCAACAATTATTTCCACTCTTATTACCGCGTGGAATGGCTGGACGCAGAATTGTACGATCTTTGCATAAACACGGGGCATCTGGACGTACAGACCGGTAAGGACATTGTGCTCAGCGCCGGCAGCCACATCGGCCTGTGGTGACAAGCTACTAAATCTTGATACGGGGCCTATTACAGGGTCTCTTTAAAATACAGACTCCCTACAACACCACATTAATAGGGCTGATATCGCCCTATTAATGCTATGGAGTTCGTGGTCCCGGTGTTAGGACTACTCTTCCTCACCGTCTTTTAACTGCCCGCAATCACCTACAGATGATTAATCGATTGTAGCGTGGGATGCAGCCGCATGATCCATTCGTTACGACTGTCCTTCTGCGCGATGTCCTGTCCCCCGAAGCTAGCCCGAGATGACAGATATCGGAATCCGACTCACTTTCGAGTTACTGGAATATGCCTTTGTTTAATGACCTCAGTACGCTGGACTAATGGCTGTACCGAGAGACCACGGCTCAGCAGTAACGGCAGGATTGTGAGGCCTTGCGCCTCACATAAACCAGGGCGTAGTCTGAATCTGCTAAATGCCAATTAAGATCTCAGGCCGTATTACTCAGGACACTGCTTGTACCTTATGGCCTAAAGCTCTTAATTACCTCAAAAATCTGCTTCCCGATCCAATCTTGCCTGGCCTAGAGATCCTCTTTAGAGAGCCGTCAGAGCTTATATAAGCGGCAAGAAGCCCATCCTCAAGTTTGCTGTGACTAGAATCCCATAATCTCCGTTTCTGAGGGTTTTAATGCCCTCTCATGCGGTTTGTTATATCAGCTTCAAACCGGTCCTTAGCTTTGAATAAAGCAATAGATACGGGTTTGAATCACATCTAGTCATAAATTGCCCCACAAGGGGCATACCGTACGACCTAGCTGATTAAGAAGGCTTTAACAAGAGATTAAAACTATTCTTCCATTACAATTTAGTCAATCGGGAATTATGGGGCTCGTTGACATTGCGGTAATAGACAGCAGGTTCTCAGTTCTATTACAATTTAGTCAATAGTAGGTATAGAATTTGCCTGTTTGAGGCAGCATTACCAACGAGTCAATAGCCTCTTTTTTTCTTTTGTCTAGCTTATTGACACCCTCGCATAGGGGCTTAGAATTAACACTTACATGTAGGAGTGCTTTATGAGCAATATTGGCGGCATGATAAAGTACTATCGGGAGCAAGCTGGCGTATCCCAGAACGCGCTGGCCCGGAAGATAGGGGTGAATCCAGCCTATATTAATCGGCTGGAAAAGTGGGGTAAGGGCATTAATAACCGGGAGCTTATCGAACAGGTAGCAGCCGCCCTCGACCTCCGACCTCGCGAAAGCGACCAGCTCCTTGCCATGGCTGGTCACCTACCGGCAGCCTTTTCACAGCTAGGACCAGGGGATGAGACTCTCCTTCTGGTCGCGGATATCCTTACCGATGAGAGTATACCGGATAAGGACAAAGATGCCTTCCGTCTACACGTCAGGCTGGCTTCCAAGCCCTGGCGCGCAGTAGAGCTATAAATTCTCTTCAAGACTTTAAAACTACTTGATTCAAAGGACATGATCGCTCAAAATAGTATCGTTGAAAGCGGTGCTCGCAATAATAGGCGTGCTGTCAAAGAGGCCTTCTTTTTCGAGGGGATCGATAAGGCCAACGGCACCATCTTCCCGGACGTGCTCTTGGATAAGGTCATGCCTTTCCTAACGCCGGCCGAGTGGAAGGTATGCAGCTATATAGTCAGGCGCACCTTTGGGTGGAAGAAGGAGGAGGACGACATCTCGCTGGATCAGATCTGCAACGGCATTGTTAAGCGTGATGGGACCAGGCTGGACTTCGGCACTCAGATGGACAAGAAGACCGTTATCAGGGCTCTCAAAGGGCTGGAGACAAAGGGCGTGATAGCAACAAGGAAGAACTATTCATCCCGCCGGGGCTTCGAGGCCACCACCTACTCACTTAGGTTCAAGGGGCAGTCACAGCCCCCTGCCCTAGTAGAGAAAGCCCACAAGGTATCAGAGCACCCTGTGTCATCTTTCCACAAGCTTAGGATAGTGGATAATGGCGACTACCCTTCTGGCACAGATGCTGAAGCCCTAGTAGAGAAAAGCCCCATACAAATAACAAGTGAACAAACAACAAAAAAACAAATAGACAGCTACACAACAAATGGGCATAATAGTGACCAAATATCAAAGATACTCGACTTATCGGTATGGGGAAGTATCCTACTCGAGGTAAAGCGTCAGGTCCCTAAAGCAAGCTACGATGCCTGGCTGGACCGGAGCTATCAAATAGAGTATTCGGAAAGCGATATAGTGGTCGCAGTGCCTACGGAGACCGACAAAGACTGCATAGAGCGCAGACTTGGTTTCCTGGTCCAGAGAGTAGCATTAAGAGTGTCCGGTAGAGACATTAAAGTAAGATTTGTAGTTGAGAGTGCACATCAGCAATAGCCTAAGAAGCAGCTTTAAAAGCGCAAGAATAAGTAGTTATAGAGTTATTATAGGTACATAGTAGTATATGAAAATTGGAAGTGTAAGTAAGGATTTAGGAGTCCCCGTCCCCACGGTGAGGAGATGGACTATAGAGTTTGCCAGTTGCCTTAGCAAAGAGGCGCAGGGTGTTAACGGTAGTCCAAGAGAGTTCTTAGTCAAGGACGTTAGACTCTTGAAGCGCGCCAAGGAGTTCCTCAGCGCTCCTGATGCCACCTATAAGGAAGTCAGGCTGAAGCTGCAAGAGGAGGAGCTATGCTCCTCTCAGGAAACGGAAGAGGAAATAACCCAGGAACCCGAGTCCAACGAAAGAGAAGCTGTTGATCGCTACATACTTAAGGTATTTGACGAGGCAATCAAGCCCTACAGAGATAGGGTAGACGCCCTTCATAGTGAGATGGACGATCTCAAGAAAAAGCTTGCCGTGGTAGAGGAGCGGCAGGGCTCAGATCCGGATCGCCAGGAGGGTAAGCGTAAGAGTTGGCGCTTTACGCTGTGGTAGGTAGTTAGTCAGTCTTAGGCCCGCATTAGGCGGGCCGATTGTTTGTGCAGGCCTACATGAAGGCGTCTAATTGTTATAACCCTATTATAAAATCCAATCAGACCCAGTCTAAGGCGGCTTTTAACACAAATGTCACTGAGAGTTAATAGATCGGTAACTTAAAGGAAATAAAGAGTACATAGTATGTTGCTATACGTTTGAGGCAGAGCTTATCTTGGCCCGTCCTAGCAAGGGTAGAAGATAGCCCTGACATGAAGGAGAGGAAACGTACCTGCCTATGGCAAGCCCCTCCCGTACAGCACAGTCGTCAGACCAACCAGTACAAGAGAATGATAGTGGCGATGAGATTATAAAGAGCGGCAATCTCATTATTGACGCGGCGAGATTCACCGTTACTGTGGACGCCAAGACAATAGACCTGGCTTACAAAGAGTTCGAATTGCTGAAGTTCCTGGTCAGCCATGTTGGGCAAGTATTCGACAGGACCTCTCTAATGTGGGGCGCCTGGGGCAAGGACCAGGTCCAAAAGGCCAGGACCGTAGATGTCCACGTGGCCAGACTGAGGAAGAAGTTGAAAGGGACTTACCCCTACCGTATTGTAACTGTGAGGAAGCGCGGATACGGCTTTGTCCAGGACCCAGAAGGCCGGTACGAACGCAGCGCTTGACCATGTCTTACTGACGCAGATCATTTAGATGTAGGGGCGGACCTGTGCGTGTCTGCCCTGTCGTTTTAACGAGTTAAATCTCAGACCAGGAGTACGAGCTGTCTGCTCTCAACCCCTAATGGAGCTTGATATCCCAGGAATACGGTATCTCCGATGTGTTCCAAGGCAGCCGCTCCTCATCCGGGTTGTTTCTATCATAGACCTTGGTGACGAAGTAGACTAAGAGGGATGGCTCAGCGCCTATAGTCTTGTAGCCGTGGATAACCCCTATCGGGATCCTCAAGAGGGCGCGATTGTGCTCTCCCAGAAAGACCTCCTGCACCTCGCCCTGAGTGGGCGACCCCTCTCTGGGATCATAAAGCACAGCCTTGATCATGCCGCTGACAACAGTCCAAAGGTCTTCCTGCTCATTGTGCCAGTGCCAGGCCCTTATTACCTCGGGGTAGTTTAAAGACAGGTTCGCCTGGCCGAAGCGGGTGTATTGCGGATCGTCTTCCCTGAACAGCTCTGTGAAGAACCCTCGTTCATCGGCGTGTACTATAAGGGGTTTTATCTCTACTCCGTGGATCAAGAATGACCTCCACTGGGACTATTTTTCACTTGTAGCCTGTGGCCGTTAGGCTATGAGGCTCGCCTGTGCCCCGCAGGGTACGAACTATCTGTCTCTATCGTCGTCCAAGCCCGGGTCTTGTTAGACTCTAGCACGCCGTCCAGCACTCTCTGGCAGCGTAGGCCGTCGTAGAAATTGGGCGAAGCCTGGTCGCGGCTTTTTATAGCTTTAACAAAGTCCTCTACAAGAAGATTGAAAGAGGTTATGCGGTCGTCTTTAGGATCGCTGTGGGGATGCAGCCGCTCCGGTATATCCAGCTCCTGTAGCTCTCGCTCCCCTGCCCTGGCGCCGTACAGCTTACCCTCCGGCGAGGGATTGACGCCAGTCTGGGCGCTCACCAGCACACCCTCGGTGCCGTGGGCCTCGATCCTTACGCCGGCGCTTAAGCTACCCGCTGAGGTGGCTATCATCGTCCCCCAGCCGCCCTCGGCAAACTCCATGCTTATAGCAAAGGAATCGTCTGCGTCCGTCAACCTTATCTCCTCCGTGCCCGGAACGACTCGCTGCGGCTGCATCGCGTATACGCGGCCGGACACTGCTCCTATTTCCCCGAACCAGCAACGCAGGGCATCGATATAATGCGAGCCTAGACCAAACAGGAAGCCTCCGCCGTTCTCCCTGGTAGCATTCCAGTTCCAGGGCCGTAGTCTCCGGGGACCGCCCAGAAATAAGGATGCGTTAACTACCTGTAGCTTACCGATATATCCTTCATCTACAAGCTCTTTCATGCGGGCCCTGGGCGCGGTATAGCGGAACTCGTGGGCCACGCAGTGCACCACGCCGGCCTGCTCGGCCCGCTGGTACATATCCAGCGCCTCCGTGGCATTTAAAGCAAAGGGCTTCTCACATATAACGTGCACGCCGGCCTCTATAGCAGCGATGCTCATAGGGTAGTGCATGTTAGTGGGTGTAGCTATAGTCACGGCATCCAGCCCTGCCGTTTCAAGCATCTCTTTATAGCTATCAAAAGCAGCAGGTACCCCGAGGCGCTCAGCAGCCTCCTTCGCCCGCTCCATCCTGCCGCTGCAAATAGCCACAACCTCTACCTCAGGATGCGACTGCAAGCTAGGCACGTGCACCGCCGCGCCGAATCCGACGCCGATTACGCCAACCTTTAACTTCTCTCCAGCCAACTTCCACCTCTCAGTCTATGTACTTTTGCTTATAGAGAATACCACGCTGAAGATTCTGAGTACAGGATTATAAGCCGTCAGGCTGTTCGGTATCGCTTGATACATTTAGCATAAGGTGTTAACTTGAGATTTTAGAGGGTCCTCCTGAATGATAGGTTAAGGAAGCTTAAATTGGACTGTATCATCTGTAAGCTCCTGGCGTTTCTTGGTAAGCAGCAGTAATTATTGACAGTACATTGGAGGTAACCGTAGCAGTGAAAACAAAAGAAGACTTGAAAGCTAAACAGCAGGCCCTATTGGAAGTGTTAAAGCGCGAGGCGTTTAAAAGAGGTAATTTTGTCCTCAGCTCCGGACAGACCAGCAACTGGTACTATGACGGCAGGATGACTATGGGAGATCCCGAAGGCGCCGCGCTCACCGGCCAGTTGATCTTTGAGATATTGAGAGACACCGATGTTCAGGCTGTGGGCGGTCCAGCCTCCGGCGCAATCTCTATAGGCTGCGCGGTTTCCATGGCCAGCTATGGCACAGATAGACCGATGCCCAATTTCTGGGTGCGAGAGGAGACCAAGTCTCACGGCACTCAGAAGATTATAGAGGCCCAGTTCCCCAAAGAAAAAGGCGCTAAGGTGGCGATAGTCGAGGATACTATGACTACGGGCGGCTCGGTCTTGAGGGCTATCGAGCAGGTGGAAGAAGAGGGAGCGGTGGTGGAGTACGTGGTGGTTATTATGGACCGGCGCGCCGGCGGCAGCGAGAAGCTGCGCTCGCAAGGCTACAAAGTTATATCTCTATACGAGGCTACTGAGGATGGCGAGCCGTATGTAGTGGAGTTGAAGGAACGATCAGATAAGTCATAAATTTAGACTTCCTCGTCGTATAGTCGCATATTGACATTATCTAGCAAAGACTCTCACGACAGTAAAGACAACTAACGATACGGTGAGGATTTTAAAAGATATGAAGAGATCAGCTCCGATGGATAATTAAAGATGCCAGCAGTATCACATTTCCCTGAGCTTGAAGACGACATTGCCAGTGTCGTTCAGAAATATCCTTCTATTAGAGATGAGTTAGAGTATGTGTCCAACCTGATACGTCGAGGCGTTAGAATTGGCGGTGTTAGGCTCAGAGAGTTCAATCCCGACCTCGTCTATCGCTTTGATGTCACTATCACCGACCTTGGTCCGAGGGGTGAAGACCGATGCTCTCTCATTTATGAACTGGATGGCAACGACTGTTACTTCATTAATGCTTTATGATAATGATGAAAGACAGGACTGGGAAAATGTCCTACCCAAAATTGTCAGTAGAAGGTCGGCCTAGCTTGCTGTGATAAGCTCTTCTGACTCCTCATCGTTTGTCTGAGCTTCCCACATCTTATGTCGGTAGAAAGCTAGTCCATAAGGGATTTCCCAAGATCCAGCTTGCGATAATTGTCACCTGTAACCGAAGCCTTGTAGACCTCGAAATGGTTGAAATCTATATAATAAAGCAGCTTAAAAAGCTTTACTTTACCCAAATAGACATTGTTTGCGCCACTCTTAAGCAAGAAAAGTATCACTTGCCGATACTTTTCCCGGTCCAGTGTTGGCCGCCACATCTGCCTTTGCGTTCTCACCGCTTTACTCGCCTTTCTTTATAGTGTCAAAGAACTGTGTAAGTTTACTATATAGATTACATATAAGTATATCATATAGCTATATCACAAGAGTTTGCGAGAAAAAGCGATTAATGTTCGCACTTTCAGAGTAAACACTGTCGAGGCTATCTATTTACCTTGTGTCCTTTTCTTTTATAAGCTACCATAGCGCCTATAACTGTTATTAGTTGCTATAGTAGGAGATCCATTTGGAAAGTACCGTTTCTATATCCAACATTGCAGCACTACGTGAGAAGGCATCTCAGGTTAGGGCCAACATAGAGCAGGTTATTGTTGGCAAGGGTGAGGTTATAGACCTGCTGGTGGTGGCGCTGCTTTGTCAGGGGCACGTTCTTATCGAGGACGTGCCGGGCATAGGCAAGACCACTCTGGCTAAGGCTGTGGCGCGTTCCCTGGGGTGCAGCTTTAAGCGCATCCAGTTCACGCCGGACCTTATGCCATCCGATATAACCGGCATTAACTATTATAATCAGAAGAAGGGCGAGTTTGAGTTCCGTCCCGGCCCTATAATCGCTCAGATAGTCCTTGCCGACGAGATCAACCGGGCTACGCCGCGCACTCAGGCCGCGCTGCTGGAAGCGATGCAGGAGCGTCAGATAACCGTCGACGGAGTAACTGAGGCCCTGCCCAGGCCCTTTATGGTCCTGGCGACCCAGAACCCGGTGGAGCTGGAGGGGACATTTCCGCTGCCGGAGGCTGAGCTGGACCGCTTTTTACTGCGGGTTAAGCTCGGCTATCCATCGGAGAGTGAGGAGTCGGATATCCTCCTGCGTTTTCAGGATGAGAACCCCTTAGATGACCTGGGTCCAGTCCTTTCTGAAGAAAGTCTACAGGAGATGCAGCGGCTGCTGTCTACCGTGCACTGCGATGAGTCCTTGAGACTGTATGTAGTGAGGCTGTGTCAGAGCACCAGGGAACACGAGACGGTGGAGCTGGGGGCCAGCCCAAGGGCTACACTATCACTATACTGGGCTGCTCGCGCCTACGCCGCGGTACAGGGTAGGGACTACGTGACGCCCGACGACGTAAAGTACATGGCCCCCTACGTGCTTAGCCATAGAATAATCCTTAGCTCGCAGACGAGGCTTCGGGGCCGCGAGCCGCAAGATTTGGTGCGAGAGCTAGTGGAAACGGTCCCGGTACCGGTGTGAGGCAACCTTATGCTGGGCGAATCGTGGCATGTTGTTGTAGCAATATTTCTTCTGGGCGGAGTGGTATACGGCCAGAAGGCGCTTTTTGTAATGGGCGTAATCCTGCTGCTGTTGCAGTTGCTGATCACCTTCTGGAGTCGGTGGGTGCTGTGGCGTCTGGAGTATACCAGAAAGCTATCTGAGAACCGGGCCTTTGTCGGGGAGAAGGTGGAGCTTACCGTTAGAATATCAAATCCCAAGCCGCTTCCCGTCACCTGGCTTGAGGTAAGAGAGCAAATAGACGACGAGCTGACAGTGGAGCAGGGCACGGTATTGCCTTCTCCTATGCCTCGGATAAAATACATAGCAGAGAACACCTCCCTGGGCTGGTACGAGGCCGTCACCTGGCATTACTACATCCGCTGCACCCGTCGCGGCTACTACAAAGTTGGGCCAGCCAGTATCAGAAGCGGCGACCTCTTTGGGCTTTTCCAGAGACGCTTAGAGCTAGGAAAGGCCGATTACCTCATCGTCTATCCGAAAACTGTGTCCCTGAGAGAGCTGGGCCTGACCGAGCGCAGACCTTTTGGCGATTCCAGGACTAGGCAGAGGCTCTTCGAAGACCCAATCAGAATCACTGGTCTGAGAGAGTATAGAAACGACGACCCCTTCAAGCGCATCGACTGGAAGGCCTCGGCGCGCCGCCAGGAGCTTCAGGTCAAGGTCTACGAGGCTACCTCGAGCTTGTACTTGCAGGTGATACTAAACATAGATACCTTCGAGCATCCCTGGCAGGGACATGATCCTGTGGTCCTGGAACGCGGAATAACGGTGGCGGCATCTGTAGCCAGGTACGCCTGGGAGCATAAATTGTCTGTGGGGGTTGCAGCCAACGGCAGCGTGCCGGGCTCAGATAAGCCTCTCAACGTACGTCCCGGCGGCTCTCCTGAGCAGTTGCTGAGGGTGCTGGAGGCCCTGGCCCTGGTCTCGCCCTTCGCTACCGCCTCTTTTGATGCTATTATCAAAGAAGAGGGGCAGCGTCTGCCCTGGGGTTCTACAATTGTAGTCATATCGGCTCTTGCCACAGAAAGCATTTGGGCGGAGGTAGGCAGGCTCAAAGATGCAGGCCATTCGGTGTATTTTCTTTACTCCGGGTTCGGCAATACTCCCAGACCAATTGTCGGTGTCCCTGTATATAACGTTGGTCAGTACCTTCAGACGGAGGATGTAGTGCGTGAGTAGGATATTACTTAGCCTTCCGGTTTTTCTCCTCGGCATGGAGATATGCTGGCTGTATGCTATGGTAGCTCTTTTTGGCATGTTGTTTGGCAATGGAGGCCCGGCTCTCTCATTTCCCTATGTGGCTATCCTTCTTGTAATTGCTTACGTGGTCGCTTACGTACTGGAGCAGCTTGAATTTTCTGTAGGCGTCTTAAGAGTAATCGGAGGGGCCGCGGCAGTCCTCTTTATATTGAACCTTTCCTCCCTCCAGGTAAATGGAGCGCCGTCCTTCCTGGGTATCGGGTGGATAATCGCTCCGCCAACCCCTGATGTAGACATGATAGGGTACCGGCGGGCTGTGATGTTGGCCCTGGGATTCGGTGTGCTGCTGTGGTGGCGTGCGGTCAAGCTGACCCAGCGGCGCAACACCATCGACGCGGTGCTCTTCAGCATGCGCCTTGGGGTAAGCGTCATAGCTATTGAAGCCCTTATCGAGCTTATGGTTGTGCCTCAGGAGCGGGCCTCCTGGATAGCTGTCCCATTCTTCGCTTTATCTCTTTGGACCCTCGTCCTCACCAGGGAGCGCGAAAGCGGCAGCGGCAGCCAGGGCAATGGCCTGGCCGTTGCGGCCTCGGCGGTTGTCATTCTTATGACTGCCGGCTTGACCCTGAGCCTCCTGCCCTATGCGCTATTTGGAGGGCCAGCCGCCAGAGCCGGCAACATTATGGGTGACATAGTTAACGCGGTCCTTTCCGTCGTCTTGTTCCCTCTGGTCCTGCTAATGGAAGTCATGGTGTTTCTTGTAAGAACCCTGCTCTCTAACATGAAAATGCGTAACCTTGATAATTTGCTGGACAACCTCCCTGAGAGTCCTCTGAATGCAGTCCAAGACCTTGTCAAAGATGGCTCGTTGATACCTCCCTTTGTCGGCGCCATGATAAAGCTCACTTTAGTAGCGGCAGTAGTGATAATCGTGCTCTTATGGCTGAGCAGAGCGCTACGGAAACGCCGCGCCGTGAGGAGCGAAGAGGCCAGAGAAGAAAGGGAGTCGCTGTGGTCTGAGGGCGACCTCCTGGGTGACCTGAAGGAGCTTATGTTTGGATTTCTGTCCAATAGCAAGGACCGCAGCGGAGACCGCCCCTGGTATGGAGCAAGTCGAGGTAGAGGCCCCAAGTGGAGTATACTTCGCGTCTACTATTCACTACTGAACCTCTCCTCCAACCGAGGCATGAGCCGGCCCTTGTCGCAGACGCCCCGTGAGTATCTAGGCACGCTGCATTATCTGTATCCCATCAACCGCAGTGAGACCAATACCATTACTGAGGCCTTTACCAAAGCCCGCTACAGCCCTCATGATCCGGAAGACTCCGAGGTGTCGCAAGTGGAGGAGTCATGGCAGCGCTTGCAGAAACCGGAGGAGCCAACCTAGAGTCTTCTAGTGAGTTTAGCTGACGCCGCCGTGAACGGCGGGCCGAGACACTTACATATGTATACTATTTCCCCAGTCCATACACCCTCCCGCTAGAAGAGGGAGAAATGGTTCCCTCTCCCGCTGGGAGAGGGATAGGGTGAGGGGGAAGCCAGCATACCTGCTAGAGATATGCTTCTTTAGCCTAGGAACTTTATCAAGTTGCTCACGTTGATTTTACATAGGGCCACTGGTATTCTGAAAGTACCTGAGTAGTGGGGGTACTTAAGTGACAGCTAACGCGCCTATAGGGGTGTTCGATTCGGGCGTTGGCGGGCTGGCGGTGGTCGAGCAGATACGCAAGCTCCTGCCAAATGAAGACATCCTATACTATGCAGATAGAGGCCACTTTCCTTACGGCGTCAAGCCACAGAAAGAAGTCCAGAAGCTATCTATCGCAGCAGTAGAGTTCTTGCTTAGCAAAGGGGCCAAGCTAGTGGTGGTAGCGTGCAACACCGCCTCCGCGGCGGCCCTTCCTGAGCTACGACAACAGTTCAAAATCCCTTTCGTCGGTATCGTCCCGGCGGTAAAGCCGGCCAGCTTACAGACCAAAAATGGGGTGATCGGGGTGATAGCTACTGAGGGCACTTTACATGCCGAGATGTTCCAGGCTTTGGTGGAACAGTTCGCCTCCGGCCTGGAAGTGGTCACCGTAGCCTGTCCCCTTTTGGTGGAGTTTGTAGAGCAGGGCCGCACCGATGACCCGGAGCTAGAGCCTGTTTTGCGCTCATACCTAGACCCTATCCTGGAAAAAGGAGCTGACACCCTGGTCTTAGGATGCACCCATTACTCCTTTCTAAAGGAGGCGGTGGAGCGCATAGCAGGCCCGAAGGTAACTGTTTTGGAGACTTCTCTACCAGTTGCCAGACAGGTCCAGCGCCTGCTTTATGACCATGACCTGCTGGCTGACAAGTCCGATGAGGGCACGGTTACATATTATGCAAGTGGGGATGTAGATAGTTTTAATGAGGTCAGGGACAAACTAATGTACCGACAGGCCGAGTATCTTTGATCGGTGAGGCCGTTAAAATGAGCTTTTTAAATAAGCTTGCCAGCGCTTCTAAACGGAACGCGAGCCTTCTCTGTGTGGGACTGGACCCAGACCCGGACCTTATGGGTGAGCGGGACATCTTTCTATTCAACAAAGCTATCATCGATGCTACTTCTGATCTTGTCTGCGCCTATAAGCCCAATTCAGCCTTCTATGAGGCTATGGGGATTCAGGGCCTGGAAGCTCTTATAAAGACCAGAGATTATATACCAGCACACATTCCGGTAATACTCGATGCCAAGCGCGGAGACATCGGCAATACCTCTCTCTTCTATGCCAGAGCGGTCTTCGACACCTATGGCTTCGACGCAGTCACCGTAAGCCCTCTCTTAGGACGAGACTCCCTCGAGCCGTTTATGGGCTATAGAGACAAGGGAGTGTTCATACTTTGTCGCACCTCTAACCCCGGCGCCTCTGACTTTCAGGACCTTAACTCCTCTCATGGCTCAGAGCTGGTTAGGCCTCTCTATCAGGTTATTGCACAGAAGGCTGTGGAATGGAACGGCTATGGCAATCTCGCGCTTGTTGTTGGAGCTACCTATCCGGGAGAGTTGAGGATAGTAAGGGAGATATGTCCTGATATGACTATTCTGGTGCCTGGTGTAGGGCCTCAGGGTGGCGATTTGGAAGCGGCGCTGGGCGCTGGACTAGACCGAAACAAAGCTGGTCTTATAATAAATTCCTCACGAGGAGTGATATACGCTTCCCGCAGCGAAGACTATCCGGAAGCTGCTCACAAGGCTGCACAGACCCTCAGGGATAATATAAACTCGGTAGTGGACAAGATATAGGGTAAAGGGTAAAGGGAGACAGAGATGGCTGATAAGCTCATCATGTACAGCCTTGACGGCTGACCAACCTGTGTGAAGGCGAGACGTGAGCTCGTGGAGATGGGCACAGACTTTGAAGAGCGGATTGTAGACGGCAACGAGGAATGGCAGGACGAAGTAATTGCCATATCCAAACAGGTCACCGTCCCTGTTCTGGTCTGGCCGGATGGCCGCGTGGAAGTAGGCTGGAAGGGAGAGCGTGGCTGAGAGGTCTTTTGAGTGGCCGGGTGGTCTACCCGGAATGGTCTTTTGAGGTTGCTTAGGCAAGCACTTGCCCTCACCCTAGCCCTCTCCCAGAGGGAGAGGGGACAAATTTCCCTCTCACCAGACGGTGATGCAAATCATCGTAACGTAAAATGTAGGGGCAGACCTGCGTGTCTGCCCTGATTGTGACCCGGTACATCAGGGCTTATACGTGTATTTACAGTCTTAGGTGATTATACGGCGGTGATTAGGGCGCACACATAGGTGCGCCCCTACCAAATACCGGTTATATATTCTAATGTGCATCACCCGTCACAGGGAGACGGCAGCATAAAAATCTTTTGATACTGTGGCAAAGATAGAGGTATTACATGCCTGTGCTGGAGCTTCGGCTCGGCGATGTAGTCAAGCTTAGAAAGGTGCATCCTTGCGGCGGCTATGACTGGGAGATAGTCAGGCTCGGCGCGGATATAGGTCTGCGCTGCTTGAAGTGTCAGCACCGGGTGATGATTGAGCGTCCTACGCTGGAGAAGCGCATCAAGCAGTTCATTTCAAGAGGCCCAGATATAGATGGGTTAGGTGCTATATAGTGATCCTGAAGGAAAACAACGGCATATCGGTAGCTGAGTTTGCAACTGCTTTTGATGCCACTCGCGTTGCTCACGGCTTCTCCACCCGACGTGAGGCCCTGAACATGAGCATTAGCCTCGGAGAGACATGGGAAGTAATACATGGCAATAGAAGCCGATTTTTGTCTTCGGTGGGCCTGGACTACTCTAAAACCGTCTGGACCAAGCAAGTCCACGGGTCAAAGGTGGTCATTGCAGATGAGAACACTATTCCTTCCACTGCCTTGGAGGCTGACGCCATTATTACGGACCGGCGAAATCTTCCTTTGTTTATCGTAGCTGCGGACTGTGTCCCGGTTCTTTTGTGGGACCCGGTTAGAGAAATCATAGGCGTTGTCCACGCCGGTTGGAGAGGCACCGCTATCTGTGTGGTCGCCGAGGCTGTGAAAGCTATGGAAAAAGCCTTTGGTTGCCTTCCCCAAAACATACATGCCGGCATCGGTCCGTCTATCGGCCCCTGCTGCTACGAGGTTGGCGAAGAGGTGGTATCCGCCTACACCGAGCGCTTTCCGCAATGGCCGGACTTGCTGCCTGAGCGGTATGGGTCTAAGGCCAAGCTTTCTCTTTGGGAGAGCAATCGCAAGCAGCTTCTGGATACCGGCCTTGTGTCAGAGAACATAGAGGTGGCTGGAAGCTGTACCGCATGCAACACTGATATTTTCTACTCGGAGCGGAAAGAGGGACGCCCGTCCGGACGCTTCTGTGGGGTTATAAGCCTATTATAGATATACTAATGACTCAGTCTAAGGACGGTACAGCCATTTGGCGGCTTGAGCCAATTTGCGCTTGACTGAAGTAGGTTTATGTCCTACCACGTCACAGTGGGCAGCATTATCTTTAGTGGGCGTTCTTTCTATCTCTTGATAGAGGTCCATACAAAATTCTGAGGTAATGGACACCACGCCACAATTTTCGCGTCCAGCTAGTGTGTCTTGAACCGAAGACAAAGCCGCCCAATTTACTGACATTCTCTCTGTTCCTGAAGTGTTACTGAAAGCTCCAGGGCTAATCGAGCCATCTGAGTGAATGTAAAGGTCTGGGACCCATCGGAGAAACTCATTTAAAGGCGGAGAAAAACTAGGTTGATCCCCTTTAATGGCGGGACGATCAGCCAATAAAATGCCCTCAGTCCTTTAATCGGCCTATCAGTTCGACTAGGCTATGGTCTTCTCCAAGTTTGCCTTCTACTTCGTTCTCCTGTCCGGAATCGGCGGGTTCTACCAACAGGAACATTATTGGTTTCTCAGCGGGTGGAACTTCTAGAATCAATTCTTTCCCGGATTCTGTTTTCCATTCCACCATTAAGCCGCCGTCCGGAAGCGGAGCTATAAAAGGAAGCAGGTGTAATCCAATAGAATAGGTCTGTTCAAGCAGAGCGGTGATTCTCCGACAAGCGCTCCAATGGATTGGCTGGGCATCTTCTCCATCCCAACCTGGTGGTAAGTGCATTAGCTGTTCTAGCTTAATAGAGATATTAGTGGGTATCACTTTAGTAATCTTTTAACTTGAAATTTTGTTAATATGCCTGATAAGAAAGTCTGGTAACCCTGGACGTTTACCCGCCCGGACATCGGTCGTCTAACTGCCAGCCTCTTTACTGGCTGCGGCCTTATCGTAGGTAACTCTCACCTTCTTAATGCGATGACCTGTGGTTGACAGGACTGAAATGGTAAGGCCGTTTAGGGATACGTTATCGCCGTTGTTGGGAATCTTGCCCAGTCTTGAGTATACAAACCCACCAATGGTGTCAAAGTCTTCTTTCTCTATGCTGGTGCCGAGTATATCGTTCAACTCATCTATGTCTACCTTAGCATCGATGATATAGTCCATATCGCCTACCTGCTGTATGTAGACCTCTTGCTGTGGGTCATACTCATCTTCTATCTCGCCGACGATCTCTTCGAGAAGGTCCTCGATGGTCACCAGTCCGGCCGTTCCGCCGTACTCATCTACGACGATGGCTATATGCACCCTCTTCTGTCTTAGCTCAGTGAGGAGGTCGCTAACCTTCTTGTTTTCCGGAATAAAGTGGGCCTCTCGTAGTCCCAGGTCCATTATCGATTGAGGCGGTGAGCCGTTGGCGAAGGACTTTAGCAGGTCTTTGGCATAAAGAATGCCTATGATGTTGTCTATAGTATCTTCATAGACTGGAATACGGCTGTAGCCGCGCTCCAGAATGGTGTTTATCACCTGTGAAAGAGGGGTCTTGACCTCCACTGCCAAAACGTCGATGCGAGGCACCATAATCTCCCGGGCCAGAGTCTCTCCTAGCTCTATGATACCTTTTATCATCTGGTTCTCATTCCGCTCCATCTGAACCGCGCTCTCTGATTCTCCGTTTTTGGGGGCCTCTTTTATCTCCTCTTTGTCCTCTCTGACGCCCAGAAGGGATACCAGAGCGAAAGATACCAGTTTGACAGGCTCGGAAAGGGGCCACATTAAGAGGTTCAGTATCTTGACCGCCGGGCCAACCAGCGTCTTGGCGGACTCGGGTCTTCGGGAGGTGAGCACTATATATGAGGATTGGAGGACCGAAAGAACAAAGAGGGTTGCAGCGCTGAGGACTACGATGTATAGCCAGTTAATGTTGTAGCTCATCGCAAGCCACATGATGGAGGCTACAGCCATAGTAGTGGCTATGGTCTTGGAAACCAGCAGCACGTTTAGGGTGCGTATATTCAGTTCTGTAAGCCCGTTATCCAGGCTTAGTAGGCCGCGGTCTATGAAGGGGTTCTCTCCCCGTCTTGCCTTTAACCCTAGCACTCCCCCCTCAGCAGCTGAGACCAAAGCTAGTAGAACGATGCCTAGAAACGCTATGGCAAGTCCTAACCAACTATCATCAATATCCAATTGTACCTATTCTCTGGTGGCACATGAGGCCTAACTCACACACCATAGGTCCGAAGTGGGTACGGACCTATCCCTCCTCTTATAGAGTTCAAAATTACAAGTTTTATTATATGTTATCTATTTGTACTTGTCATCAAGCGACATTTTTTACACGAAGGACAGGGTAAGCCGATAAGTAAAGACATCCTACGATCGAGGTTCTATTATCCAAGTGGATAGCTTTGCCAGTTTTTGTGCTATTCTTTTCCCGGCTTTCCTTTCGTTTATACCATACACACATACATGAGCTGGATGCGGCTTCGGGCATCTAACTATCTTTAAACCGAGGTCACGGACATCTTGAGCAGTTATTGCCGCGATCCCGAAGCCATCATGACCTTCTAATATTTCTTCTGGCCCGCTGAGTTCCTCTGCTACATATGCCGACATCTCCGGATCATCGAACGCTAGACTAGATGGCCTAATGCGGCCAAGACTATGATCGAAAACTGTATAATCTGGCCTTGGAGGGACTCGTGGTGGGACTCGTCGCCAAAGCTGTACAGTTGGCCCAATTGAATCGTCATCGACAAGCTCTTGCCCTGTTTCTGTCATGGCACTGTAGCTTCATGGCTCTTTATGAGGAGAGCCGGCTGATGGCATCCATGACTAATTGTAAGTGGCTCGAAAGCTCACCCTCATATTCCTTCTCGCTTTTAACATCGTCCAATAAGAAATATGCCTCGCCGTCCGGACTTACCTCGATCTCCAAATCTAAGTCTTTGGTATGCCACTCAAACTGTATCCCCTTTCGCGGAGTAGGCAACACAGCCGGACTCGGTGTATTCAGCTCGGCAATTTTATTCAGCACACCATAAGCTTGAATAACCGCGTTGGTATCAATTGGGGCAGCGCCATACGAATTCCAGTCAGAAGGCAGTTCGAGTATTCGCGCTAGTTTTTCAGCAACCGGAACAAGCCATGTTGGTTCTGGGATTTGTGGTGTGATAACAATAAAACCATACCTGCCGTCGGCCCTTTTGAATTCAAATGATAGTGGAACTTCATCCTCAACACTTGTGCTAGCCGAATAGATGAGGTATCCCGCATATGGTGGGACAATATCCCGGTCCGACAATCCAACGTATTGTTCCGGAACGGCAGCCCAGCGGGCATGACCAATGTAGGCATCTGCGCCGGTCATGGAGGCCAAGAATCGTTGGTTAGCCCTTGTATCAACTGGCATTCAAACCCCTCCTCTTCCAAATTTTGTGCATCTCCCCTGTTGTGAAGGATGTAAAACCTCTTACTATCCACTCTCTTCCTCTATCAAGAAATCGAGTTGCTCCTTCTATTCCATCGCCATCTGGCATGCCGCGGGCAACAAGTCTGAAAACCAGAACTCGCTTTTTGTCTTTCACCCTAATGGAAGGCTGGCAGGCAATGTGTAGACGTCCTAGAGGCTCTCCCTCGTCTCCAGGGATAACATAACTAACATTAAGACGGATTTGCTCCGGATCCGACAGGAATGAATCACTATATTGACCGCTCCAAGTTGTAAACACGTTTGAGAAATCGTTTGGTTTCTCCCACCCGCTGCCAGCCTCAATGTGATTCACATAAGTTACCTCACATTGAATGGGAATCGCGTCTCCCAGCGACTCCATCGCCAAGAAATTCCTAAAGGCTGCAAAATACACAATAAATTGGTCTTTCACCTGTTCATAACGAGGATAAGCAAGATCGGGCGTAGCTTGCCTCCAATTATGAACAAAGCCGTCTGATTGAATCTGGATGAGTTGGCTACCGTCTTGATTTAGAAACCATTGGCGGGGAAGAGGTGGAGGCCCGAATTCGACTTGAAGTGAGGGTTGACTCGTTCCGCTAAATGCCTCCAACACCAAAGGTAAGGGAGGATGCTCTTCAACAACTGAGAACTTCTCGCGGAAAAAGGCTTGCCATAGGAGACCTATGTGAACTGTTTGTAGCCTGTCTAAAGGCTCAAAGCGCACCGACAGTGCGACTTCTACTACTGGTGGGTTTTGGTAATCAGGAAGGTTAGCAGGTCTGTCAACCATACTTTATGCCACACCAAATCCGTAAGCACACGAAACGATTCTCATGGACTCAAAGTATAGCAACAATGAGTTAGCATTTGCAACTGATATTAGAATGCGGGAGGCGGCGCTATGCGCCAAAGCCCGTAGCATAGGGTCCGGCTATGCCTCAGGCTTCTTGTGGTGAGGCTCTCGAACCATAGCCTGGGGTATTAAGCCCTACGCTCTTCCGTAGTCCCTTTTTTATTCAGCCCGGTCTTGATCACCTTCGCAGGGACGCCTACGGCCAAAGAGTCTGGTGGTATATCTTCGGTTACTACCGCCCCGGCTCCGGTAACTGCGCCTGCTCCTACGGTGACGGGCGCTACAAGCATAGTATCGCATCCTATAAAGGCGTCGTCGCCTATGGTAGTTGGGAGCTTGTCTACGCCATCGAAGTTGCAGGTTATTGCGCCTGCCCCGATGTTAACGTTGTTGCCTACCTGAGCATCGCCGATATAGCTAAAGTGGCCCATCTTCACGTCTTGCCCGAGCTTGCTCTTCTTTATCTCACCGAAATTACCAATGTGAGTCCTGGCGCCTATGTAGCTCTCTGGTCTCAGATGGCTGAAGGGTCCTACTTCTACCTCTTCCTCCAGTATTGACTCCTCTATAACCGAAGAGAGGATATGGCAGTGATCGCCTATTTGAGAGTCTGTAATTATCGAGTTAGGACCGATTTTGCACTCTGCGCCTATTTTTGTGCGTCCTCTGATAGTGGTATTGGGATAGACCACTGTGTCCTGTCCTATCTCCACACCGGCGTCTATGTAAGTATTGCTGGGGTCTACTAAAGTCACGCCTTCAAGCATCAGTCGAACAGCTATACGAGACCTGATAACTGCCTCTGCCTGGGCCAACTGCACCCGGTCGTTGACTCCGATAGCCTCTCCAAGGTCCTTGCACACTACTGTCTCTACCTTACAGCCTTGAGATGTCGCAAGCTCAATCATATCCGTCAAATAATACTCGCCTACGGTGCTTACCTGAAGCTTACCTATGTTAGACCACAGCCACTTGCCATCGAAGCAGTAGACGCCGGCGTTCACCTCGGCTGCCCCCTCTGTAGATCCTTCAGGGGCCTGTCCAGTAGGGGCGAGGTCGCCTCGCCCTGGTCGAAGGGCTGCCTCTTCAACGATCTTCCGGACACTGGCGTTTATATCTCTCATCACTCGCCCAAGGCCCTTGGGTTGATCGGTTATACAGGACAGGAAAGTTACGGCTGCGTTTGATCTCTGGTGGCTATCAACTAAAGAACTGAGAGTATCCGGAGTTATAAGAGGAATATCTCCATTTAGCACCAATATCTGGTCGGGGGCATGGGTGATCAGCGGCATAACCTGGAGAAGCGCATGACCGGTGCCTAGCTGCTCCTTTTGGAGCACGTATTCCAGGTCTTTACCGATAAATCGAGTATCTTCGATGCCCTCCAAAGTCTGACGCACCTGGTCTGCACCGTTGCCTATCACCACTATTCTTCTACCGGGACCGGCCCTGGAGGCAGCATCCAGAACATAGCTGATCATAGGTTGCCCCGCCAGAGGATGCAGCACCTTGGGCAGCGAAGATTTCATCCGCTTACCCTGCCCAGCCGCGAGTATTACCGTAATCCAGCCATTCATTTCAATGCGCCTCCATAGTAGCTATGATATTACAGATTATGCTGCAAATCCACTAAGGTTTGAGCAACGGTTTCCTGGAGCGCTAGTAAGGAGGTTAATCAATTAATGAAGACCATAGCCGTATCATTGCTGCTCTTTGTTCTTGCCGGGCTGTTTGAGATAGGTGGAGGGTACTTGGTCTGGGAATGGCTTAGAGGAGGCAAGGGCCTGCTCTTTGGCATATTGGGGGCCATTGTATTGATGTTATACGGATTTATACCTGCACTTCAGCCAGAGAACTCCTTTGGTAGGGTGTACGCAGCATACGGAGGCGTATTCATAGTCATGTCTCTGCTCTGGGGCTGGCTGGTGGATGGCTGGAGGCCAGACCGTTTCGATCTAGCTGGGGCTGGGCTGGCCTTGTTGGGAGTATTCATTATTATGTGGGGGCCAAGAAGCTGAGCTTATCTGGGCAGACGTCCCCATCTCTCTGGCGGCCAGTAGCGGAACCATACCTTTCCTGTAATAAGGTCTCCGGTTATAGGTCCATAGTCTCTGCTGTCGCGACTGTAGTCTCGGTTGTCTCCCATGACGAAATATTGGTCGTGTTCCAAAGTCCATTCTTCAACTTCTATTAGGTCTAGCCAGGGTCTGCTTTTTAGATAGGGTTCTGGAACTGGGCGGCTATTGATAAGAGTCTTACCATCCTCGAAGCTGACCAGTTCTCCTGGGAGACCGATTATACGTTTTATGCTCTCAGTCTGTGGCGCCACTGGCTCTTTCAATACAACTACGGCATATCTGGATAGAGGGTTGTGATGAAGGGCTGTTTTGTCTGCTAAAACGTAGTCGTTGTGCAATAGCGTTGGCTCCATGCTTGAACCCTGTACCCCAAAACGCGTAGATGAAAACAGCAGAGATATTTTTTGTAGAGGGCCGTATGGCATGAGTAATTTCTTTACCGATAAACCGAGTATCTTCGATGTTAAGGAGACAGGATGTTCAAGCCATACTGAGCGAAGTTTCGATCAAAGGTGAAAGCGTAAGAGATGCCCAGCCGTTCCATAATTGCAAAGCTCGTAGCATCTGTCAGCGAGAAATTCTTATCGTCATACCGGCGTAGGATCTCCCGAGCTCTTGCCTCGTCGGCAGGACTCACCCGTTCAATAGTAGTAGGACTCTGGTAGGTCTCCTCGATCACTCGCAATGCCACGGCTCGACCACGACGAATAAGAAGCAAGGCATGGGTCTCTGCTAGGATGAAATTGCTAGTATACAAGACCCAACGCTCAGAGACGAGTTTCTCGGCAATAATCTGAGCAGTACTAGCACTAGTGTCTCCCGGATCAGCCAGAGCGAAATAACCAGAGGTGTCAATGAACGCACGGCGCTGAGCTAGGCCAGCAAATGTGCTCATAGATGCTTGTCCTCGTATGCCTCTGCCAGATACTTGTCGGTATTCAATGAGACATCAGTTACCTTGTCGGTGGGGTCCGCAGCAATACCGATGATTCTCCATAAAGGGTCGTCCTTGCTGGTAGGCTGGCCCTTCTTTAGCTTCTTACCCGAAACCTTAAGAGGAGTGATCTGCACAAATTCTTCGTTATCGCGGTTTAAGATGCAGGGCTGTCCGGTCCTTTCTACCTCTTCTGCAATTCGTATTAGGTCAGGAACGCTTTGTATCTCAGAAATATCGATGTGCCGTACTTTTTTGTTTGACATATCTCTCGTTTTCATAGGTACATTCTAAACCCTAAAATTCGTGCAAGGCTGTCCTGTATTTCCTTTGTTATTATAGCATAGCTCCTAAACCTGTTCTTAGGAACTCAATGTTAATATTCCAGCCTTCTTGGAGCAACAAAACTTTCATACTTAACTCATACGTAACTTATAGACAATATTAGGTGTTGCATATTAATATAGTACAGTATATGCCTAGAAAACTGGCGGTGTGGTTTACACGTAATATACGTGTAATAGAGGAATTAGGGGTGGTGGTAATAAATGCTGTGTCCAGTATGTAAAACTGAAAATAGACCTGGGGCAAAATTTTGCCAGGAGTGCTCAGTAAGGCTGGAGTTAAGATGCCTCTTCTGTGGGGCCGCGACTGCGGCTGGAGCTAAGTACTGTATTCAGTGCGGCTCTAAGCAGGAGCTAAAATGTCCTCTTTGCTCTGCGGCGACCCAGATGGGCGCCAAGTTCTGTCACGAATGTGGGACGAGGATCGAGTTTGCTTGCTTTGCTTGCGGCACCCTTACCCCTCCCAGCGCCAAATTCTGCCATACCTGTGGTTCCAGGCTTGAGAGCCGCTGTGCTGGATGTGGCTCTCTTATTATATTAGGAGCGCATTTCTGCAATTCCTGTGGAATTAGCCTGAGTCCTGCTCCTCAACAGCAGCCATATATCCCTCCGGTGCAGCCACAGCCAGCGCCAGTGTATCAGCCGCCTCAACCTCAGCAGATTCCACAACCTGAGGTTATTCAGAGTTATCAACCACCTACTCCTGTTGTACAGCCACAGCAGATCGTTCAAGAGCCAGCGCCACAGCCAGGCTCTGCTTATCCTGAACAGACACAGGTCACTTCTATAGTGGAAGAAGCACAGCCTGTAGTCGCTCCCGATAACATCGTAGATACTCGACCTGTTGGTAGCGTTCAGCAAATAGAGCAGGCTTCGGTATACCAGGCCCCCCCGCATCCCGAACTTACGGCGGCGGAGATAGTGCAGGTACCTTCGGAATCATTAATAGAGGCTATAGTGCAGCCTCTTGCCGCTCCGGCGCCCGATCCAAACGCTGCGCCTGTTATACCGATAGTTAAAGAAGATGAGCGGCGCTTAGTCACGGTCCTCTTCGGCGATGTCTCCGGCTTCACCGCCATGTCTGAGAAGCTGGATGCTGAGGATATGAAAGGCATCATGGACTCCTGTCTGAAGATGCTGGCGGACCAGGTGGACAAATACGAAGGCACCGTAGACAAGTTCGAGGGCGATCTGATCATGGCTACCTGGGGCGCACCCAATGCTCATGAGGATGATGCTGAACGGGCAGTGCTGGCAGCTATTGGAATGCAGGAGGCCCTGACCAAGTTCAGTGACAATCTAGAGAAGCGCCGCGGATTTACTTTGAGGATGCGCATTGGCCTCAACACCGGAGAGGTCATTGCCGGCGTAGTTGGCGCCGGAAGAGAAAAGGACTATACAGTGATGGGAGACGTGGTAAACACGGCCTCTCGCTTTGAAAGCAATGCTACTCCCGGGCGCGTAATGGTGGGCCAGAAGACCTATGATCTTACCAAGCACCTTGTTGACTACGACATACTGGAGCCAATATCTGTTAAGGGTAAATCAGAACCGCTGGCTGTATTTGAGGTAATCGGTGTAAAACAAGAGCGAGGACAGCGCCGCGGGATAGCGGGATTAGAGTCCCCCATGATAGGCAGGTCCTCCGAAGTCCAGAAGTTAATCTCAGAGTTTCAGCAGGTGAGAGAGGAGCGCCATCCCAAGATAGTAACAGTGCTGGGCACTCCCGGAATGGGTAAGTCCCGACTACTGGGCGAGTTTGAAAAACATCTAAGTGAGAATGCGATTTCCTATAGCTGGGTAAAGGGACGCTCGTTACCTTACGGCCAGACCATTACTTACTATGCTCTCGGTGAGATGGTAAAGAATGCCTTTGGGATCATGGAAAGCGACTCTATAGAAGAGGTTAGAGAGCGCCTGATCGATGGTGTAAGGAATGTGCTTAGCAATAGCCTGCACCCTGAGGAAGAGACCTCTGAGCAGATGGAGGAAGAGGCCTGGCAGATAACCCACCGCCTGGCCTATGCTATAGGTGTCTCTTATCCGGACAGCATAATGAATAAGATAAACCCCTCCAACGTTAAGGAAGAGCTTTTCTGGGCTTGGAGACAGTTCTTCCATAGATGGGCTGGCATCACGCCTCTTGTGGTCGTTTTCGAGGACCTTCACTGGGCCGACGAAGTAATACTAGATCTTATAAATCACATTGTCACGACCATTGAGGACGCCTCCATAATGGTGCTTTGTATAAGCAGACCAGAGCTGCTGGAACGCGCTCCTGCTTGGGGAGAAGACGGTTCCTACCGGTCGCTTATGCACTTGACTCCACTAAGCCCTGAAGAGGGCGTAGCGCTTCTGGATAACCTTCTGTTGAATAACAGGCTATCCAGGCGTTTTAAGGAGAGTATTGTACAGAGGGCCGGCGGTCAACCCTTCTTCATAGAAGAAGTCCTGCGTATTTACCTGGAAAGCCACGCTATAGTAAAAGGCCCAGGAGGGTGGGTCTTATCTGATGTGGAGGCAGATCTAAAGGTCCCGGACACCATAAGCGCTACTGTGTCTGCTCGTATCGACCGGCTGGACTTGATGGAGAAGTCCTTGATCCAGCGGGCTTCTGTTGTAGGCACGGACTTCTGGGAAAGCTCTCTCGCCTATCCGGCCCCGGCATTGGGACCTGAAGTCTCAGCCCTTGGTCAGCTCAGCGAGAAAGAGTTTGTGCGGTCGAAGCCGGCATCCTCTTTTGTGGGCGATGGCGAATATGCCTTCCAGAACAGCTTAGTGCACGACGTGACCTATCAGGGTCTTACCAAAGCCAGGCGCAGCAGAGAGCATCTTAGAGTCGGCAAGTGGCTAGAAGTGCGTGCCGGCGACAGGCTCGAAGAGTTCATCGAATTGCTGGCCCACCACTTTGGACAGGCAGCCAACGTAGAAGTGGCCTCTATGGAAGGGGACTACACCGGAGTTGTTCAGGCTATTTATTATCTTTGGGAGGCCGCAGAGCGCGCCAGAGCCAGACAGTCCAACGCCGATGCCCTTGCTCGCTATGATAGGGCCTTGGAGCTCCTCTCCGAGATAAAAGACCTGGAGGACGCCCCTCAGGATGTCAACGGAGTGGACAGCTATCTTATGGCCCTTCGTCTCTTCATTGGCCGCGCCCAGACCCTGGAGCCGTTGACCCGCTATGATGAGGCTATAGAGGACTTAGATGTCGTTCTAAAGGGCGCCATAGAGCTTGGAATAGTGGACTTACAGGCCTTAGCGCTGCACCAAACGGCAAAAATACTCAGAATAAAGGGTGAGCCACAAGCGGAGGAGAAGGCAACAGAGGCTGCTCGCCTCTATCAAGAAATAGGTGACTTAACTGGAAACGCGCAGTGTCTTCTGGTACTGGGAGAGGTCTTCTCAGACCAGTCTAAGCTGAGTCAATTTGAGATTGTATCCATACAGGCTACAGAATTGGGTAAACAGGCCGGCAGTCTGTGGGTAGAGGCCAGGGGCGCCACCTTAGTAGGCACCGCCTGCGCTTATCAAGGCAAGACTGAAGAAGGTCTAGGGCACATTGAGAAAGCTGTCGCTATATATAGGGAAATGGGAGACCGCAGAGGCATAGCTACCAGCCTGCTTATGCTGGGCAGGATCAATCATATGTTAGGGCGTCCCAAAACAGCCGCTCAACATATAGCGGAGGCTGTGGAGATGTTTGAGGAGCTTGGAGACCGGCGCGCTATGGCCTCGGCCTCTTGGAATCTAGGACTTATGAGTCTGGAAAGAGGAGATATAGCGGAAGCGAAACATCACGCTGAGCGCGGCATCGCGATGACTAGTAATGCCGGCGAGGCTGCGATGCGGATCCGATGCCTTCTGCTTCTGTCTCAAGCGGAAGTGGAGGCCGGGGACCATGAAAGCGCTATCAAGAACCTTACGGACTCTGAAGCCTTATGTACTGCTCATGCCCAGACGAGCGCCCTGCCGGAGGTATATAGAGTTATGGCCCAGGCATATATAGGGCTGGGAAAACTGGATGAGGCGGAAAAGTATGCGCTTAAAGGCTGTGAGGTAGTGGCTGAGGACGATCCCTACTCCTTGGGTACTACTCGTCTTGTTCACGCCCTGGTAGTGGAGGCCCAAGGTAGGAATGGGGATGCTGAAGAGTCTTACACTAAGGCTCTGGCATACCTGGAGGAGGCCGGAGAGGAATTTGAGGTAGGTCTTATTCATCACTGTTATGGAATGTTTCTCATGAAGCGTGAGCAGTACACCACCGCTAAGGAACACCTCTTGGAGGCAAGAGAGGCCTTCGTGTCGCTGGAGGCCCAGGCCCGTATCGAAGTTATTGATGCCGCTATTGAGGAGATAGAAGCTGGCCTGAAGACAGTTGTGAAATAGACTACAATTCTTGAGCATGGACTCTTGCGTCCCCAAACAAAATAATCTAATATAGCTTAGCACTCCTTTCCAGGGAGTGCTAATAATTTGCATTCAAACCGAGAAGGAGGTCGTGCCAGTGCCAGGTAAGCTAACACCCTTAGGCGATAGAGTAGTGATTAAGGCATTAGACAAGGAAGAGGTAAGCGTAGGTGGTATTATCATACCGGATACCGCTAAAGAGAGGCCCCAGGAGGGCGAGGTCATCGCTGTAGGCCCTGGCAGGATGACAGATGACGGCAAGCGTCTCGCTCTGGACATTAGCGCGGGAGACAAGGTTATTTTCTCAAAGTACGCCGGTACTGAAGTGAAGATCGATAACGAGGACTATCTGATAGTCAGGGAATCCGATGTTCTGGCTAAGATTGGCTAAAGCATACTTTTAAGTTGCACTCAATCTTAGGACTGAGTGAGGATTGAAACAAACAAACATCAAGACGAACAACAGGAGGAAACAATGGCAAAGCAGTTAGCCTTTGACGAAGAGGCAAGGAAGAAGCTAAAGCGAGGCATAGACGCCCTGGCAGACACGGTAAAGATAACCCTGGGTCCCAAGGGACGCAACGTAGTCCTGGACAAGAAATGGGGAGCCCCCACCATCACCAACGACGGCGTGACAATCGCGAAAGAGATAGAGCTGGAAGACCCCTTTGAGAACATGGGAGCACAGTTGGTCAAAGAGGTAGCCACCAGAACCAATGACATCGCGGGAGACGGGACCACAACGGCTACAGTGCTGGCCCAGGCCATAATAACCGAGGGCATGAAGAACGTAGCGGCGGGAGCCAATCCTATGGCCTTAAAGCGAGGCATAGAGAAGGGAGTAAGAGGATTAACCGCCAGGATAAGGGAGCTGTCGATACCGGTAGCGGGGAGGGAGCAGGTAGCGCAGGTGGCTTCCATATCAGCAGCAGATCCAGACATAGGCGAGCTGATAGCAGATGTCATGGAGAAGGTGGGCAAGGACGGAGTCATCACCGTAGAGGAGAGCAAAGGGTTAACCTTTGAGACCGAGTATGTAGAGGGCATGAACATTGACCGGGGCTACATCTCACCTTACTTTGTCACCAATCCAGAGCGAATGGAAGCAGCCATAGAAGACCCGCTGATACTGATATACGACAAGAAGATATCGTCGGTAGCGGAGATCCTGCCGCTCTTGGAGAAAGTGCTAAGAGTAACCAAGAACTTTGTGATAATAGCAGAAGAGATAGATGGAGAGGCGCTGGCGACCCTGGTAGTGAACAAGCTGCGAGGGACTATCAACTGTATGGCAGTGAAGGCGCCTGGCTACGGAGACCGGCGTAAGTCGATGCTAGAGGACATGGCGATACTCACTGGTGGCGAGGTCATAAGTGAGGATGCGGGCAGGAAGCTGGATACTGTAGAGGTGAGTGAGCTGGGCCGGGCCAGGAGAGTAGTGGCAGACAAGGATGAGACCACCATCATAGAGGGACATGGAGACAGCAGCGCCATCCAGGCCAGGATAAGCGCTCTGAAGAACCAGTACAGTGAGAGCACCTCTGACTATGATAAGGAGAAGCTGCAAGAGAGGATAGGGAAGCTGGCAGGAGGAGTAGCAGTAATAAGGGTGGGAGCGCCGACAGAGGTAGAGCTAAAGGAGAAGAAGCACCGGGTGGAGGATGCCCTACAGGCTACCCGTGCCGCAGTGGATGAGGGCATAGTGCCAGGAGGAGGAGTGACCTACATCCATGCCATCTCCGCGCTGGATGAGATAAAGCTGGAAGGGGACGAGGCAACTGGAGTGGCGATACTGAGGAAGGCGTTAGAGGAGCCAGCCAGGAGGATAGCGATAAACGCCGGGCAGGAAGGCTCTGTGGTAGTGGCCAAGATAAGGGGACTAGAGAAGGGTTGGGGCTACAATGCAGCCACAGACGAGTACGTGGACATGGTGGGACAGGGGATAATAGACCCGGCAAAGGTGACCAGAGCGGCGCTGGAGAATGCAGCCAGCATAGCTGCCATGGTGCTTACAACGGAGGCACTGGTCACCGACCTACCAGAGAAGAACACCCCTGCAGCTCCTCAAATGCCGCCAATGGACTACTAAGCCGGAACGGTACAGAATACAAAAAAGGCTCTACCTAAAATAGGTAGGGCCTTTTTAATTTCCTCTCATCCGCAAATGCCTTAATATCACTTCATTCTCCATAGGGTCTCTACCATAATAGATACCCTCATATATCTCGCCTAACGTAACTACACTGATAGCTCATAGATCAACAGGTGGGCGGTCACTGATTGCTCGGTCTGCGTATATATCTGCAATGAGTTTGTCTGTGTCCACATCCTTCCAGCCGCCGAACGCAGAGCGGAAGGCTTCGTAGTCCTCCTTGGTCTTAGCCTTTCTAGAGGGCTTTGTTATAGGTGACAGAGTAGCCAAGTCCTCACCATTCTGTCTTAGGACTACGGGTTCCTTGGTATCTTTCACTTCTTTAGCTAGGAGTAATAGCTCAGGTATATTACTGATGTCTATATGTTTTATTTCTTTGCGTGGCATATCAGTTACCTCTCTCATAGCGTATTATGCTATTATTCTTTTCTATCTTAATTTTGTATCCTGCTCAAGAGTCTTAGTGTCGTGCCTCACATAGTAGGGTAGTAAGTTTAGGCAGGCTGGTAGAGTTTTAGGTCTGGGATGCGCTGGAAGTGGCGGATGTTGCGGGTAACGAGTATAAGATTATGGTGTATAGCAGTAGCAGCAATGAGAAGATCAGGATCTCGTATAAGTTGGCCTTGTTGACGCAAGTTGCCTCTGATATGAGCGAAGCGGCGCATGATGGGCCGTGTAAGGGGCAAGACAGATACTCCACGAAGGAACCGGTTGAAATCCCTCTCATGCACATCAGGGTCGAGGCCGAAGTAAATTCCTTCGAAGATTTCTCCATACGTTATTAAACTGATGGCAATATTGCCTCTACCAAAGGATGAGAAGAGTTGTATGGCATCTGTTCTTCCGTTTAACCCATCGATTACGCGGTCGCTATCTATTAGATGCGTCATAGTTCAATCAGAGGACGAGGAGGAATACTACGGCTTTCGTCGATGGCTCGCTTGAGAGCTTCGGTGTCCACGTCCTTCCAGCTACCAAATGATGAGAGGAAGGCCTCCCAGTCCTCCTCGGTTATAGTTCTTCTGGAGCGTTTTCTAATAGGTGATAGAGTAGCCAGATCCTCACCATCCTGTCTTAGAATTATAGGTTCCTTCGTGTCTTTCACCTCTTTAGCCAAACGTAAAAGATTAGGCATATTGTTTATGTCTATGTGCTTTGCTTCTTTGCGTACCATTATTGTCCACCTTCTGTAAAGAGCATTATATTAATCGCTTTATAGCCTAAGCAGAGACTTGAACCGGTTACTTCCCCTGTAGGGCCCTACTACCGCAAGATTCAGCTTCTCCGGGACGAAAAGTATATTGGAGACACGCCTTACGTCGCCAGCGGATACTGCGTCTACCTGTTCCACTACTTCATCTACTGTGAGCGCGCGGTCCAATAGAATCTCCTGGCCCCCCATCCATCCGGAGACGCTCCGGGTGTCCTCCATCCTGAGAAGGAGTCTGCCTTTGCTTATTTCTTTGGCTTTAGTTAGCTCTTCCTCGGATAAGCCCTCTTTTATCAGTCCCACTTGTTCCAATACCGCAGAGATAGCCGGATTGATGTTGCTGGGGTCTACACCAGCGTAAACAACCACCGCGCCGGAGTCTAAGAAGTGGCTTATATAGCTGTGAATATCATAGGCCAGACCGCGCTTATCTCTGATCTCCAAAAACAAGCGGCTGCTCATCCCCTCGCCAAATATCACGTTCAATAGGTCCAGAGCATAGTGATCGGGGTCGACGCTGGAGAGCCCTCTGACTGCCAGGCAGAAGTGGCTCTGCTCAGACCTGCGGTAATTGACCTCGGCTTTGGGACGACGTTGAGAATCGACAGCAGGATACCAGCCTCTTATCCTGGGGCTATGACGCCAGTTGATGGTTGACGAGCCTATAGCCGAGATAACCTCTTCCTCTGTTACCGCGCCGGCCACGCTAATGACCATATTGGAAGGCACATACTGCTGCTCCAGGTAGCCGATAACATCATCACGTCTAAGGGCATTGACGGTGTCTTTGGTGCCTCCTATGTCTCTTCCCAGCGGATGGTCCGGCCACATCACCTTGTCTATAAGCAGCTCTACCAACTCATAGGGCGAGTCCTGGACCATGTTCAGTTCTTCCACTACCACTCCCCGCTCTTTTTCCAGGTCCTGTGGCTCAATCCTGGAGTTGTGCAGCATGTCCAGAAGCAGGTCCATAGCCCCCTCGAAGTGGGGCCTGGCAACTTTGCACCAGTATACTGTGTACTCTCTATCCGTAGCCCCATTCAGGACGCCGCCAACGCCCTCAATGACCTCTGAGATCTCCTTGGGAGTAGGACGCCGTTCGGTGCCTTTAAACACCATATGTTCAATAAAATGTGAGATTCCCGCCTTCTCAGGGTCTTCATACCGGGAGCCCGTGCCGACAAAAATCGAGATGCAGACCGATTTCGTATGCATCATCGGCGCGGTCATAACGCGCAGTCCATTGTCTAATAATCTCTTGGTGAACAAGACTTCTCCTTTTAGGGCAATAAAAGATACTTCCAAATCAATTCTAAGTAAGGCGCGTCAGGTAGTCAAAAATTGTGGGATGTCACAGCCTTTCAGCAGACCCGGTTGAGAGAGTGTTTGTTACTGTGCTATTCTGACACCATCCGTAATCTTGTAGCCTGTGGCCGTTAGGCTATGAGGCTCTCGAACTAAGGGTTGAGTGGAGGAGCGGCGCCTATGAGCGTGGAGAACATAGAAGAGGTCTTTTCCAAGAAGACCTCGGATGTCCATCTGGTCAGCGCCAGGTATGGGGGTAAGGTGACGGGGATGATCGCGGCCTCTGCGATGAGGGTGTCCCACGCCAAGGTGGTTGTCTCAGTCCGCAAGGATGGACTAACTCAGCAATACATTGAAAAAGGGAATGCCTTTGCCATAAGCTTGCTGCGCTACGACCAGTTGGATCTGGTGAAGCGCTTTGCCTTTTATACCGGGGAAGAGGGAGAAAAGTTCAACGGCATACCTTACTTGACCAGGGCTACAGGAAGCCCTATTATTGCGGACTCAGTAGGCTACCTTGATTGCCGCGTTTTGGACAAGATGGACTGCGGCGACCACATGCTGTTTTTGGGTGAGGTGGTGGATGCCGGTGTTCTAAGAGGAGGCGAGCCTCTTAGGAGTAGTGACCTGGATGGGTCGCAAGAATACCAGAGATGGCGCTTAGAGTGGCATGAGGCTATCGAGAGAAATTAAATACAAATTTACAAGATAGGGGGATTACAACCTATGTCTACAGTTGGAAAGACCAGATCGGAACGGGACTCTATGGGACCTATGGAGGTGCCGGAAGAGGCCTATTATGGTGCCTCCACTATGAGGGCTGTCCTAAACTTCCCCATAAGTCCTCTTCGCTTTCCGCGCACTTTTATCCGTGCCCTGGCTCTTATCAAGCTGGCGGCAGCACAGACCAACCAGGAGCTAGGATTATTGGACGCTCACGTTGCTGAGGCTATAACCAGAGCCGCTGGAGAGGTGGCCGATGGTCGTCACGATAACGAGTTTGTCGTGGACGTTTTTCAGACCGGCTCCGGCACCTCCACTAACATGAACGCTAACGAGGTCATAGCCAATCTGGCGACAGAGATGATGGGCGGCGCAAGAGGAGACCGCCTGGTGCATCCCAACGACCATGTGAACTTGGGCCAGTCCTCCAATGATGTCATACCCACAGCTATCCATCTTTCGGCCCTCATCGCTATACAGCAGGAGCTGGTCCCTGCCATGTCCAAGCTCCGGAAAGAGCTGGAGGCAAAGGCAGAGGAGTTCATGCCCATAATAAAGACCGGCAGGACCCATCTTCAGGATGCTACTCCAATACGCCTGGGACAGGAGTTTCTAGGCTATGCCGGCCAGGTGGAGCGCGGCATAAAGCGTCTGAGCTATGCCAAAGAAGAGCTTTCAGAAGTGGCGCTAGGCGGTACCGCCGTAGGGACGGGGATAAATACCCATCCCGAGTTTTCAGCCCGTACCTGCGAGAAGCTCTCTACTATGACCGGAGTGACTATTATGGAGACTACCAACCATTTTCAGGCCCAGAATGCTCTGGATGGGGCGGTAGCAGCGAGCGGCGTGCTCCGCACCATATCGGTAAGCCTCCTGAAGATCGCTAACGATATCAGATGGCTGGGGTCCGGCCCGCGCGCTGGCCTGGGAGAGCTGGCCCTGCCGGAGGTGCAGCCGGGAAGCTCTATAATGCCCGGCAAGGTCAATCCTGTTATCCCGGAGTCTGTCATACAGGTATGCGCTCATGTTATGGGCAACGATCTGGCAGTTATGCTTGGCGGCCAGTGGGGGTTCTTTGAGCTTAACACCATGATGCCTGTAATAGGGTTCAATTTGCTCCAGTCTGTATCCCTGATGGCTACCGTAGTAGACAACTTTGCGGAGCAGTGTGTTAAAGGCATAGTGGCCACCGAAAAAGGGCCTGAGATGGTGGAGAAGGGACTTGCCATCTGCACCGGCCTGGCGCCGCTCATAGGCTATGACGCCGCCGCCGATATCGCAAAGGACGCGGCCAAGACCGGCAGGACTATATACGAAGTGGCTAGAGAAAAGACCAACCTGTCAGAGGAGGAGATGAGAAAGGCTCTTGACCCCGCGGCTATGACTGAGCCCGGTCTTGGGTCTGGAGTAGCTGTGGGGTAATCAGCTTCTTAAGATACAGGATTGTTAGAGGAATTCAGAACAGTAATGATGCAATGATATTAGGAAAGGTTATACAATGCGGCGGCGTAATCGGCGGCGACGAAGATCACTATTGTGGCCTTGGGTAGTTGCAGGGTTATTAGTCCTAGGCGCCTTGCTATATACTGAGATTTTTGTTGTCATAGGGCTCGCCGCCCTATGTATAGTTGGCCTCTTATTTGGCGTTTATCTCTGGTGGAAACGCCGTAAGAATTACAAGCTTCATGTGAAAACCCTGGGCGAATTGCTAGCGCTCTCGCCTGCTGGATTTGAATTAGAAATCGCCGCCCTTTTACGTAATCTCGGCTATAAAGATGTTACTCGTACCGGGAGGTCCGGAGACCTAATGGCAGACATAACCTGTCGTGACCCGGACGGGAGATCAGTCGTGGTCCAGTGCAAACGCTATGCTCCAGGCGCTCGTATAAACTCTCCTAGCATTCAGGCACTCATTGGAATGGCGACCGTTCAACATAAGGCCGATCGAGCCATCTTTGTGACAACCGCGGAATTCACTACACCTGCTATAGAATTGGCGCGACAGCATAGGATTACGCTTCATGACGGTAAAGACCTAACTCGCTTGATTCATCAGGTACATAATCGAGGACTTAGGACTTCCAATGAGGATACCTAAGAGCTAAATCTCACGTCACAAGTGTCTTATATTTAGCATAGCGACAGTAGAGACGCAATATATTGCGTCTCTACTGCTGCGGGTCTCGCTTGGACTTTTGTTCTACATTTAGCGTAGCGACTAACTAATAGTGCCGCGCCAGGAGCCGGTCTCTACACCTCGTGACTCAATAAACTCCTTGAATCGGCCCAGGTCGCCATCAACCTGCCGACTTACGAAGCCAAGAGCATCACCAACGTTCTTAGCAAAACCCTCTGGCTCGTATTCCATCAACAGGTTTACTCTGGTCTTATTTGCGTCGATAGACTCAAAGGTGACTGTGCCGGCGTTCATTTCGCCCTCTTCACTGCGCCAGGCAATGCGCTGGTCCGGTATCTGCTCGGTTATTCTGGCGTACCATTCTTTTCTTTGTCCGCCTATATTGGCGACCCAATGGAGTCTAGCGTCATCCAACTGAGTCACCTCTTCTAAGCCATCCATAAACCGTGGGAACTCTTCAAACTGGGTCCACTGGTTATAGGTAGTGCGTACAGGTACATCGACCTCTATTGATTTCTCATATCTTGCCATTCTTACACCTCAAGAGTTTTATATTTAACTTTTAGCGCCAGGCATAAGCCTTCTACATACCCAATCATCTCACATTTCTAGTTGCGGGATCATAAAAGTGCGTAGGACAGATATAACAAGAGGGTTTCATCTAAATTTCTGTAGGGGAACATATTTGCTGAAGACCATGCTATTCGCGATAATTACGCTAATATCGCTAATTGAATAATCTAGTTGGAGAATTCAAATGGAAAAGGTTATAAGCGCCTTTGATACCCGTAGAAAGTTCGGCAAAATACTGCAAGAAGTCTTCACTCGTAAGGACAAATTTATTATAGAGCGACATGGGGAACCCGTGGCTGCTCTTGTACCCATAGAGGTTTATGAGTATTGGAAGAAAGGCCGAAACGCTCTTTTCGAGAAATGGAGAGCTGCTGCGGAACGAGCTAATATGTCACCAGAAGAAGCAGATGCTCTGGCCGAGGAAGCAGTACAGAGCATACGCTCTGAGTATAAAGGGTAGCTATGAGGGTCGTCCTTGATACTAATGTAGTAGCGTCTGCTTCTATTTCTCTGGGTGGTCCTCCTGCTCGGGTCTTTTTTGCATGGCTACGAGATACCTTCGAGTTGGTGGTTTCCGAATTTTTATTATTAGAATACCGTCGCGCGCTCCTTTACCACCGCGTAGCTAGTCGCCATGGCATGAATGAAACTGAGGTTAATGACATCGTGGAGGATATTCGCCAGCATGCTCTTATGGTAGAGCCTATTGAGACCATCACATTGATTACTGATGATCCCTCGGACAACAAGATTTTAGAGTGCGCAGTAGCAGGAGAGGCAGACTATATTGTCAGCGGTGACAGGCATCTACTTTCTATTGGAGAATTTCGTGGTATACAAATATTATCTCCCGCTATGTTTCTCGAAGTTCTTCAAGGGTAGTATTCGTATCAGCTAGCCGTCAACAACCCTATTTTTAAGATCCTCCATAGGCCCGGCTTTCTATAGGGATCAATTTCTTATTGACCGGATCGGGCGCTAGTAATAGAGTTTCCAATACTGCAACACCTAGAATAGGCTCAGTGCCGGGCGCAGCAAAGACCACCCTCGTTAGAACAAGATCATCACCTAGACGCATGTATGCGGCCCCAATATCTCGGTAAACAATGCTGTCGTCCGCCAGGCGGAAAATTCGTTCCCCAATAGGCTCGATCCCGGCTCTTTCAAGGATGTCTCTAGGAATCCAGGATATAACAGACGCAGTATCTACTAGCGCATCTACCGGCTCCCACCGTTCTGCGTCCGGATGAGATGCTAACTCAATACGCTGATGAAAAGTCCCCATTCTATCTAATGCCTTCCTTTCAATTATTCAGTCTTTAGCACAATAGTCAACGGTAGTTCTCAATCCACAGTTCATAAGGAAACTGCTTTGTCCTCTTCCTCCATCAGCTCTTCCCACGTCAGGTCAATAGGGCTGATTTTCTCGCGGAGTTGTCGTATTTCTTCTCCAATTTTCTGTCGCCGCGCCAGTTCTTCAGGAGTTGGCTCCGGTACAGGGGGTAGTTCTAGCTTTGGCAGACCAAAAGTTTCTCTCTCCATTATATGTTAGCTCCCTCCATGGGCCCGGCCCTCCACGCGGATTAATTTCTTATTAACTGGGTCTGGTGCTAGAAACAAAGTTTCTAAGACAGCGACACCTAGAATAGGCTCAGTACCGGCAGCAAAAACTACACTTGTCTGAATAACATCCTCGCCGATGTGCATGAATGCAGTTCCAACGGGCCTATAAACAATACTGTCATCCGCCAAACGAAAAATTTGCTCCCTGAGGGGGTCGATCCCGGCCCTTTCCAGGATGTCTCTAGGAATCCAGGATATAACAGACCCGGTGTCTACCAGTGCGTCTACCGGCTCCCACCGTTCCGCTTCCAGACGAGATGCTAACTCAATACGCTGGTAGAAAACTCCCATCTTCTCTAATGTCCTCCTCTTCAATTTACTTATTCAGTTATTCAGTTATATAGTATCCTATCGCCTTAACAATTAAAAAAATCTGCCGAAAATATGGTATAATATAGCAACGAAATATCTTTATGCACACAACCAAGCCGCTAGGCATAATTGATACTCTTTCCTTGGGCTTCTCTTTAGTCAATAGGCATCTATGGCTTCTGGCTATACCTGTGCTTTTGGAGCTGCTTGTGTCTTATGGGCCTAAGGTTACAGCCGGACCAGTGGTACAGCAGGGCCTCAGTCTCTATCGAGAGTCTTTAGGGTCTATACCTGAAGAGCTGCGGAATTCCTCTGGCGCTTCAAGTATTCAGGATATGCAAGTTATGGTCGAGGAGGCGGTACAGCCTATTAGCTCTTTTAACATACTGTCACTGCTTTTATGGCAGATACCTTCTCTAGCAAGCGGCTCCCTGGCATATTTTGGCAGCTCTATTGGCTTTGAAATAGCTGATTTTTCTACGCTGGTCTTAGTTATCATGTCGGTGCTTGTATTCGGCCTGTTAGCTACCTCGCTTTATCTTACAGCGGTAGCCATGCTTGTCCTGAGCACCGTCGAAGGGCTTATCCTGTCGCCAGGGGCGACTCGCCGTGGCGAGACCATAGTCGGAGGGACTGTTATAAATGCTCTGACTTCGCTCAGGGGAGGTTCCGCTGAACCTTTAGCGAACGGGACTGGACCAGGGGATACTAGGGATGGAGGCTTTAGTCCGGTGGAGTTTTACAAACGGCTTCAGAGAAACTGGCTTAGACTTATGGCTTTTTATGGTCTGATGGCCGTGACTCTTTTCATAGTGGGTATCGTAGGGACAACTATAATAGGAGCGCTAACTCTTTTTAACCAGGGACTTGGCTCATTGCTGGTGGGTCTAGTCTTTGCTATGAGCCTTCTGGTTATGTTATACCTGTTTTTCTCAGACGAGGCCATAGTAATCGGAGGCTCTGGTCCTATAGCCGCTGCGGTAAGCAGCATGTCAATAGTTTATAGAAACTATTGGGCCTCTTTTATGCTTGTAGTATTGACCACTGTGGTCTTGATTGGCACTCATTTGATATGGATGTCTCTATCAAGCAATGTGTTTGGCGCACTCATGGGTATGGTGGGTAATGCTTATGTATCTACTGGGATAACCGCAGCAGTAATGCTGTTTTATAAGGATAGGGTCTTATTTTTTCAAAAAGAGGCCGCTCCAGGGTAACAGCAGGACTTCTTGAGCGTCAATATTAGTGTAGACAATAATTTAGAGAGAAGACGCATATATGGTATCAGAGACTAAAGATAACAGATATACAGCACAGGATATTCAGGTACTGGAGGGGCTTCAGGCCGTGCGCCGCCGTCCCGGCATGTACATAGGCACCACGGACCAGCGCGGCCTTCATCATCTGATATTTGAGATAGTGGACAACAGCATAGATGAGGCTATGGCCGGGTTCTGTGACCGTATTCAGATCACAATAAACCCTGATAATTCCGTTATTGTATCTGACAATGGTAGAGGCATCCCGGTCGATGTTCACAGCTCCACCGGACTTTCTGCCTTAGAGACCGTTATGACTATACTCCACGCCGGCGGTAAGTTCGGCGGACAGGTATATAAGGTGTCAGGCGGTCTACATGGAGTGGGCGCCTCTGTCGTAAACGCCCTCTCCGAGTGGACGGTGGTCGAGGTGAGAAGGGACGGCAAGGTATATCGCCAGGAGTACCAGCAGGGCATCACGGTTACCCCCGTTACGGTGGCTGGCAAGTCAAAGGACACCGGCACTACCGTGAGCTTCAGGCCAGATGAGGAGATCTTCAAAGTCATCGAGTTTGACTTTGATGTCATAGCCCAACGCTTGAGGGAAATGGCGTATCTGACAAAGGGTGTGTGGATCTCGCTAAAAGATATAGCTAAAGATAGAGAGACCAGCTTTTACTTCGAAGGTGGCATTGCTAGCTTCGTGCGTCATCTCAACAAGCACCGTGACGCTATTAACTCCCGCCCTATTTATATTGAGAAAGAGGTCAATGGCTTTGCTGTTGAGGTAGCCATGCAATACAACGGTGGCTACAGCGAGAACACCCTGAGCTTTGCTAACTGCATAAATACCATAGATGGCGGCAGCCACTTGACCGGTTTTCGCTCGGCCCTTACCCGTGCGATCAATGACTATGCTCGCAAAGCCAAGCTCATGAAGGATGACGACTCTAATCTACAGGGCGAGGATGCCCGAGAGGGCCTAACCGCGATAATCAGCGTTAAACTGCCAGAACCGCAGTTTGAAGGGCAGACCAAGACCCGCTTGGGCAATCCGGAGGTACGCAGTGCAGTAGAGTCGGTCACCTACGAGGGTATAATAACTCATCTTGAGGAGAACCCCTCGGATGGCCGCAAGATAATCGATAAATGCCTCACCGCGGCCCAGGCCAGAGAGGCTGCTCGTAAAGCCAGAGACCTGGTCATCCGTAAAAGCGCTATGGAGGGCGGGACCCTACCTGGTAAGCTGGCAGACTGCTCTGAGAAGGACCCCAAGCTCAGTGAGTTGTTCCTGGTGGAAGGAGACTCTGCCGGCGGCTCGGCAAAGCAGGGGCGAGACCGCCGCTTTCAGGCCATCCTGCCTTTAAAGGGCAAGATCCTCAATGTTGAAAAGGCGCGCAAGGACAAAATGCTGGCCCACGAAGAGATCAGGGCTATAATCACAGCGCTGGGCATCGGTATAAAAGACCAGATGGATATGTCCAGACTGCGTTATTACAAGGTCATAGTAATGACGGATGCGGATATAGACGGCTCGCATATCCGTACTCTGCTTCTCACCTTCTTCTTCCGCCAGATGCCGGAGCTTATCAATGAAGGGCATTTGTATATAGCGCAGCCGCCCCTTTACAGGGTCCAAAATGGCAAGGAGCAGCAATACGTCTACTCTGAGGAGGAGAAGGAAACTGTTTTGACCAAGCTGAAGGACAAGAAAGGGATTGAGCTCCAGCGCTACAAGGGCCTGGGCGAGATGAACCCTGAGCAGTTGTGGGAGACCACCTTAAACCCGGATACCAGGACCTTGCTAAAGGTACACGTAGACGATGCGGTCAAGGCGGATGACATTTTTGAGACTCTGATGGGTGACGCAGTGCCGCCTCGCAAGGCCTTTATCCAGGCACATGCCAAAGATGTAAAGAACTTAGATGTATAAGGGAATAGCAAGTGACTCAACAAAGATCGAATCGGGAACAGCGGCGAGCACAACGTGTGCCGAGCGATCCATTACGAGAACAATTCCGCGCTTTAGCAGATTGGTGGCATGAAGCAACGGATGCCTTATCCTCACCCGAGGAAAAGATGGAACACGAAGCATATTACCGTATTATCGATATTGGCCGTCCAGCCCTACGTTATATTCTCGAAGACTTGCGAGACCGCGGAGGCCATTGGTTCCGGGCACTTGAGGAGATAACCCAGATCGAGCCACCACTTCTGCTAGGAGCAACTCCAAGTGTCCGTGCTGAACGAAATGCTTGGCTTGCTTGGGCATGAGAACAGGGTATCCTTGACTAGTCGTCCCTTTAATCTTGGAATTTCTGAGACTCAGGTACGACAACAATGGCCCAATAAACATTCAACTCTTGAAGGCTTGGCTGGAACCTTCTATGGATATCCTACCCTATTAATGCGGAGACGCCTTCCTCAAGAGGGAGCAGGTATATAAATGAATGTCGGAGTTGGTCAGACTGCACACCTGCTGGCTTAAAAGACCTTGACACTCGCGATGCGCTCTGATATAGTCACTTTCGTAAAAATTTCACAAAGTCTTAACCCGGCCGGGGTTAATGTTGAGAGGAAATGATGGCTGTACTTAAGCGCTGTCCTATACCGACAGGTCGAGTATCTTCGATTGTACCCGTGGCCATAGTCCTGTCCTTCCTGTTAACTGGCTGTCTTTCAGATGACTCAATGTCCACCTTTTCCCGTGACGGCGACGTAGCCTCTCTGCAATTTGATATATTTGTCCTCATTTGGTGGTTAATGGTAGGCGTGTTTGTTGTGGTAGAGGGAATGCTTCTCTACACCGTCCTACGGTTCCGCAAAAAGCCCGGCGAACCAGATATGATTCCTGCGCAAACGCACGGAAACACCCGTCTTGAGATAGCCTGGACAATTGCGCCAACTCTGGTGCTTCTAGCTCTGATGATTCCCACAGTACAAGGGCTGGGATATCTGTCTGAGAAACAGACCGGAGACGCTATTAACGTTAAGGTTGTAGCACACCAGTGGTGGTGGGAGTTTCAATATCCCGAGCTGGGAGTCTCGACTGCTAACGAGCTGCATATCCCTGTAGGCAAGAGCGTCAATTTTGAGCTGGAGTCCGCAGACGTTATTCATAGCTTCTGGGTCCCCAGACTGGCCGGCAAGCAAGATGTCGTTCCTAATCGTCGCAACACTATGTGGTTTAATGCTAAAGAGCCGGGAGAGTACTACGGTCAGTGCGCTGAGCTTTGCGGCATATCACACGCTCTTATGAAGTTTAGAGTGATTGCACAGCCGCAGGGTGAGTTCGAGGCCTGGGTAAATGGAGAAAAATCACCACAGCCACCTCCAACCGGAAGGGCTGCGGAGGGGTCTACTTTGTTCTTATCCAAAGGATGTATAGCTTGCCATACTATTCGAGGCAACCCAGCAGCCCAAGCGAAAATAGGACCCGATCTCACCCATGTTGGCAGTCGTACCATGATAGCTGCTGGATTACTAGAAAATAATACGAACAATCTGACTAAGTGGCTGCGTGATCCAAATGAAGTGAAGCCAGGAAACATTATGGCGCGAGACGCGTTAGCTTATAAAGAAGAGGCTTTCAGACTTACAGATGAGGATATATCCAAGCTGGTTGCTTACTTGCAAAGTCTGAAATAAATGCCATAATTAGGGAAAAGATTTGCAATAGGAGGTAGCTGTTCGTTCCCGCCTGAGTCGAAACGAACAGCGGCGTACCCCTTTCCGCCTGAGGCGGACCTCAGGCGACCTCAGGACATGCTTTCCGCCTCAGGCGGACCTGAGGCAAGAGGCAACGCCTTAGGCATAAATCCAGTAGAGTATTACATACCAGAATGGTGGAGGCTATCTTATGGCTACCGTAACAGAAACAGCGGGCGGTATTCTACGTCGACCTTCTATTCATATCACGGGATTTTGGAGTTGGGTCTTTACAGTTGACCACAAGCGTATAGGCGTGCTGTATGGAGTAACAGCCTTCGTTTTCTTCTTGGTAGGAGGAATCGAGGCCCTTTTGGTGCGCACTCAGTTGCAGAGGCCAGAGTTCGGCCTGATAGAGCCAGCGCTTTATAATCAGCTATTTACAATGCACGCTCTTACCATGATCTTCTTGGCCATTATGCCTATGGGTGTGGCTTTCTTCAATATTGTAGTACCACTCCAAATAGGGGCCAGAGACGTAGCTTTTCCTCGTCTCAATGCTTTAAGCTACTGGATTTTCCTGTTTGGCGGCATACTACTGAATCTTGGATGGCTCTTTGGTGGCGCTCCGGAGGATGGATGGTTTGCCTATTCCAATTTGACCCAGAAGACGTACTCGATGGGCCGTGGGATGGACTATTACGTGTTGGGGCTTCAGACCCTTGGCGTCGCCTCTGTCGCTGGCGCCCTGAACTTCATAGTTACTATAGTCAATATGAGAGCGCCAGGTATGTCTATGATGAGGCTGCCGGTCTTTACCTGGATGACCCTCATCGTATCGGTCTTACTTGTAACAGCTATGCCTGTTATCTCCATTGCTCTTATCGAGCTGACCTTTGATAGATTCTTTGGCACCAACTTCTTTAATGTGGCTGCCGGCGGTGACCCGGTACTCTGGCAGCACCTCTTTTGGGTCTTTGGTCACCCTGAGGTGTATATACTGATACTTCCAGCAATGGGAATAGTGTCAGAGGTGATTCCTACGTTTTCACGAAAACCGCTCTTTGGATATGCCTTCGTTGTTTACTCCGGCGTAGTTATAGGTTTCTTAGGATGGGGTGTTTGGGCCCACCATATGTTCACAGTAGGGCTTGGGCCTATTGCCAACGCGGTATTTGCCGTTACTACTATGTTCATCGCGGTGCCTACAGCAGTCAAAATATTTAACTGGATAGGCACATTATGGGGTGGGCAGATAGATATGAAGTCTCCTGTGTACTTTGCCATAGGATTTGTTGCTCTTTTTATAATAGGTGGGCTGAGTGGAGTATCTCACGCATCCACGCCGTCAGACTTTCAGCAGCAGGACACCTACTATATAGTAGCCCACATACACTATGTGTTATTTGGCGGAGCTATCTTCGGTCTCTTTTCCGGAATCTACTACTGGTTCCCAAAGGTCACCGGACGGATGCTTAATGAGACATTGGGCAAATGGCACTTCTGGCTTATGTTTATAGGAATGAACCTTACCTTTGGTCCCATGCACTGGCTTGGTCTAAACGGTATGCCTAGACGTATATATACTTATCCCTCTGGAATGGGCTGGGACTTTTGGAACATGGTCGCTACTCTTGGAGCATTCCTAATTGCCGGGTCAATGCTTATTTTCATCCATAACGCCACCAGAAGCTTGAGAAAAGGTGAGCTGGCCGGAAACGATCCCTGGGATGCCAGGACTCTGGAATGGTCTATATCTTCTCCTCCTCCGCATTACAACTTCGCTGTTATACCAGTGGTCCACAGTAGGGATGCCTACTGGGAGCAAAAGTATGGTAATGGTCATGAGAATGGACAAGCGCATGCGACCGCCGATGAGCATATTCGAGAGGAGCAACACGCCGCTGAGGAGGGCGACCCCCACAATATCCATATGCCCTGGCCCTCTTACTGGCCGATTATAGCGGCGGCTGGGTTGGCTACTATGCTTGGTGGACTACTCATCGCTATCCCGGTCTCAGTTATAGGTGTATTGATATTGTTCTACGGTATCTACGGCTGGGCCTTTGAGCCTGTAGCTGAAGAAGAACACGAAGCTGTAGGTTCCGCTGGTCATTATTAATCATGACCCGTAGGGGCGTATTGATGAAGTTTAAAAATTTAATCTGGTAATGACAGTTGGTGGTAGATGCCTACATCCCCCTCCCTCTGATGGGTGATGCACATTAAAATATATATATAACCGATATGGGGTAGGGGCACACCTAGGTGTGTGCCCTAATCACCGCCATCTAACCATCTAAGACTGTAAATGCGTTTATAATTCCAGCATGATCCATTAGAACCAGGGCAGACACACAGGTCTGCCCCTACATTACGATGATTTGCATCATGCATCTCTGGGTTAGGGCGAGGGTGAAGCCATCCAGAGGCAACTACCCTATTAATAAATTAAAGATTGTCAATATGCCCAGGGCTTCCACAAGGAATACCCTTACACAATAGAAAAATAAAAGAGAGGGACAAAGAGTGCACGCTTCTGCGACAGCGCATCCCGCCGAACATGAGACTACTACGGGTCTAGATAACCGCAAGCTCCTTATGTGGGCCTTCTTGGGGTCAGATTGCTTATTTTTTGGCTCCTTGATTTCCACCTATATGATTTATCGGGGGCGAAGCCTAAACCCTCCTTTCCCTGGGGAGATATTTGATATTCCCTATACCTCTGTCAGCGCCTTCGTTCTTCTAATGAGCAGCTTGACCATGGTGTTAGCCCTTGCTGCTTTGCGGAGAGACGACCAGAGGGCCACAAAGGCCTGGATCTTGGCAACGGCTTTACTGGGGTCCATCTTCGTGGGTGGCCAGGTGTTTGAGTTTACAGTGTTTGTTCACGAAGGCCTGTATCTTGGGTCCAATCTATTTGGCACCACTTTCTTTGTCCTCACTGGCTTTCACGGGACTCACGTGACTCTTGGAATAGTCATCCTGCTGTCTTTCTTTGTTCAGGCCATGAGAGGAAAGCTTAGACCGGAAAACAGCCTAATGCTGGAGACGGCCGGGCTTTACTGGCACTTTGTAGACATCGTCTGGATAGTTATCTTTACTCTGGTATATCTGCTGCCTTATCCCGAGCAAGTTACAGCAGCGCTAACTCATTAAAAGAAAGGAGGTCCTATGAGTCAAGGTCATACCGAGCACACAGAAGGAGCCCACGCGACCCAAAAGCAATATGTGCAGATCGCTGTTATACTGGCGCTAATTACTCTTGTAGAAGTCGGCGTATACTATATAGACAGCCTAAAAGGAATCCTGGTCCCGACCTTATTGTTGCTGTCCGCAGTTAAGTTTGCCCTGGTGGTTATGTTCTTCATGCATCTAAAATTTGATCATAAACTGTTTTCAGTCATATTCACTGGACCTTTGCTTCTTACTGGGGTTGTACTCATAGCCCTTATGTCGCTGTTTGGCGTCCTTTTTAGATAGATCGCTTGGGAATAGTTATGGCCTCATACAAGGCGTATATTTAAGAAGATAGAGGTCATGCTTACAGACTCTTTCAACCATATAGATGTCCTGTTTTGGGTAGCTCTTCTTGAGGGAGCATACCTGCTGGCAGTATACCCACTGCGCAGGCGCTTTGGCTGGGCTGAGGGTGTTGATCCGACTAAAGTCTGCCTGTTCTCTTTGGGCGTCGCCGTCATATATCTTGCCGAGGGCACCTATCTTCACGATTTAAGCGAGAAGTATTTACTCAGCGCCCATATGGTGCAGCACTTGATGCTCACGATGATAGCGCCTCCCTTATTGCTGGCAGGCACGCCTGATTGGCTGGCCCGGGTAATACTTAGGCCGAGGTTGCTTCTTAAGCTGGCCCGGTTCTTTACGCATCCTGTGACCGCGTTTTTGCTCTTTAATGGAGTGCTGGCTTTTTGGCATATCCCAGAGTACTATAATTTGACTCTGGCCATTCACGAGATCCACATAGTTGAGCATATAACCTTTATGTTTGCTGCCATCATTATGTGGTGTCCTGTGATGAGCCCTCTTCCCGAGGTGCCCCGGCTGCCGTATATGGGGCAGATGGTGTATCTTTTTGCGCAATCCTTTGTGCCGGTTGTAATAGGTGGTATAGCTACCTTTGCAGACCAAATAGTATATAGGGGATATGAGTCTGCCCCCAGGATCTGGGGTATATCTGTTGTCGCCGACCAGCAGATCGGCGGCTTGATCATGAAGATTGTGGGGACTTTGATCCTTTGGGTGGCCCTTACTGTGGTATTTTTCACCTGGTTCAACAAGGAAGACGCTGACTCACCTCATCGTAAGGCTCTGAAATGGGAAGATGTTGAGGATGAGCTTGCAAGTATGGGTCTAACCAAGAAACAGCCGTAGGGGTCTGCCTCAGAGGTTGTGAAAAAATCCTGCATAGCCGTTTGTTGAGGCTCTCGAAACGAACGGCGGTGTGTCCCTTAGACCTGCCTGAGGCAGGAGGGAACACCTAGAGCAAAAACTCACAAGCTCTCAGGCGGAAGTGTCTGCCCTGGCCCAAATAGGCGAAGGCTTAATATTAGGAAAGAGAGGATAATCTGATGAATCGTTTGGTGCTTCCCTTTGTCATCCCGGTAGGGGTTATAGTAGCCACATTGCTTATAATCTTTATAATATCTCGGATTCTTTTGGGAGTGCCTCGTGAGATAGCTGTGCCGCTGGCCATGGTGATGGCTATGGCCATATTGGTTGGCTCAGCTTTTGTGGCCTTAACTGGAGGCAGTAGTACTGGCGCAACCAGGAGCAGAGGTTCAAGCCGAAGCCGTCGTTAGAAGTCACAATTTATCATAGGCTTAATTGCATATTTCCTGGCGCTTAAAAGGCCCTGGCAGGATAGCCCAGGGCCTCAATAATCTATGCAATCACTGCTGTTATCCAGCCTTGAATAGTGTATAGGTAACTTACGCCCATTAAGACCTCTTCATCGGTTGGATAAGATACTCACTTCTTAGGTCGTCCTAGCATCATCTAACGGCACTAGACCTAGAGATACTATGTCTGGCGATACTAACCTCTTAAGTATCTCATCTGGTGAAAGTAGCGGAAGCCGATGAGGACTAACTAAGTGAAAGTCAATAGGCAAGCTTGTGTAGGTTGTCCAGACCTTGTGTTTGGCTTGAGAGATTGTACGGTGCCGTTGCTCATCAGCAGAATTAGTAGGCCCAGGAAAGCCCGGCCGCCAATTTTCTGTTAATAAAGTCAGAATGTGGAAATATCTAGCTCTTGGGTCGTAGCCTAAATGGATTTCTGCCACTAAGCTTGTAGGAAGCACGACTTCTGAATATAAGTTCAGGGCTTTTGCAAGCATTGCGCAACGAAGCTTGTTGACCCTTAATTCATGTTCGTTGGCCTTTGCATAAAGGGCCTCTGTAAGAGCTGCTTGATTATGTTTCTCCCCCATCTCCTTCTCCCAATTAGTAAGTTTAACATTATTCTTACTACTATTTATGCTCTGCCCTAGCCAAGCAACAGAAGAATGTCGTGTGCTATATCCTCCGGCATAAGAGCGTTTCCGTAGACTATTTGGACCCTGCCCTCTTTATCCGTTAGATGCAAGGGAGCAGCGTGCATAATCATACTGTTATTTGTATGTCTGCTGCTTGAGCCGCTTCCTCCTCCACTACTGTTAGAGTTCATAGCCTCACTCTTCATTGTGCCGGCCCAATACTCTTTCCACAGAGGCTCCAAAGAAGACCGGCTTCCCACCAGGAAGTCCCACTTATCGGTCATATCCCAGCGGTCGGAGAACTCTTTCATCTTCTCAGACGTATCTGTCTCCGGGTCTACGGTGATGGCGACAAAGGCAACGTCAGATGCCCTGTCTTTTATTAGCTCGTAGGTATCCCTCAGCTTTGCCGCAGTCAGCGGACAGGTGTCCACGCATGAGGTGTATAGGAAGGTCATAACAGTGACCTTGCCTTTATATTTGTCCGAGCTTACCGTCTGCCCGTGCTGGTTGGTCAGAGTGAAAGGCATCAGCTCCTTAGGCTCGTCCAGCCGTATGCCTTTAGCCTCAGAAGCTCGTTGAACGTTCAGGAGCACTATAGTACCAATGAAGAAGACCAACGCTACAAATGTGGCTAGTATAGGGAAAATGCGCCACGATAGGTTGCTGAGGGTGTTGTTGGAAGTGTTGGATGCAGTAGACATATGTTTAGATTAGACCTATTAAAGATTAACTGAGGGTTATGGTATCACTGCTGGTGAGGGGGCGTCAAAGGTTATGAGTATTCTGTCGCTAAATAAGTGCCATTACCTGATTAAATATTGTGGGCAATTTCTATCACCGTTTATGAAACGGTTATGAGCAAGAGCCATTTGGTTTGTTGTAGGTTTGCGTGTAGAATGAACCTTGGCGAGAGCTTTACCCTACTCCGAATCCCCACATAGGGCGCGCACCAATGCACGTAATTCACGGGACCTGGATTCCGGACGAGACCGAAGATTATGTTCAGCGAGGCGGGTTCTACCTCTGGGTCGAAACCGACGCGCCGATACGCGCGCCACGCGGTTCCTCCTCCCAAGCGCTCCACCCCCGTCAACTGCTCGATGCGTCCCTGATACAATTTCTCGACGAAAAGCTTGGGATTCGGGACACTTACGGGACAGCGATTGCTCGTGCGCTCTGCCGCCGTTTTTTCCTGCTGCCGACTGCCGGTGGAGCCCCGCTTCCTTCCTTTGAACTACAGCATTATGTGGATCAAGGTATCCCAGACACCTTCGATCTCAGTTCCTGGCAGGTCTGCTGCTACCAAGTGCCCGATGTCATGAGAACGCTGAACGACATTTACTTCGTCGCCCTGAATTCCGCCGTGGATTTTCAGCTTGGCGCGGATTTTCTCCTCTGGCGCCACTTCAGCCACGTCCTCAAGCAGATTATCGCGCGTGAGCAATACATTCCGGCGATCACTTATCAAGAAATCGCCTCGCCAAAGGGGAAACGCTCCAAGAGCCCGTCCGCGTTCGAGCTACATCCGGGGTGGGAGATCCTCTCCGGCTTGTACGAGGCGGCCATACCCCAGTATGTCGCCGCAATGCCCCTGCTGTGCACCACGGGATCGACGTCTCCGGTCGCGACGGTCACCAACAAAGAATCACTCCTGCGCCACTTTGGCGAATGCTTGTTGCAAGATGTGGTGAGTGGTACGCCCTTGCTAGCGAAGCATGACCAAGAGCTCGCTGGCACATTCCTATATCGCGCGCTGTATCCCTATCGCCCGGATACTCGGCCCCAGCCGCCAGACAGCGCGCTCGCCGAATACCGCGCTTGGGCGGGCTGGCGCGAAAAGCTGACCAGGGCGCAAGCCGGCGCGGGATTCACACTTGGGTTCCAACTGGAAGAAGCGTCCGCCGACGCCGACGATTGGCGCCTGCACTTTCAGGTAGCAGCGCAGCGCGATCCCTCGCAGCGGCTGCGTCTCGCCGAGTACTGGGAGCTGGATCCGACAGCCCGTGCCACTGCCGCGCGATCTTTTGGCAAGGATTTCGAGAAACACCTGTTGCTCGGCCTGGGTCACGCGGCGCGGATCTATCCGGAGTTATGGCGGGGGCTGGAGACGAGTCAACCGGCGAGCTTGTTGCTCACGCTGGAAGAGGCATTTGCCTTTCTGAAAGAGCAAGCCTGGGTCCTGGAGGACGCGGGCTACACTGTCAGCGTGCCGGCCTGGTGGACGCCGGAGGGTCAGCGGCGTGCGAAGCTGCGGCTGAAGACCGCGCCACGGTCGACGAAAGGAGCGGCCGTGTCGGCCAATGGGTATCTTACCTTCGATGCCCTCCTGTCCTATCGCTACGAGCTGGCGATTGGCGACACGGTTGTCTCAGAAGAGGAATGGCGGGACCTGGTCGAGTCCAAGACCCCGCTGGTGCGATTTCGCGGGCAATGGATAGAGCTCGACCGCGACCGCATGCGCGAACTCCTGGAGTTCTGGCAAACGCACCGCGAGGACAAGTCCGAGATCACGATCCGAGACCTCCTGAAGGCCACCGCCGATGCCGAGGACGATGTGGAATGGGAGTACGACCCGGACTTGCAAGCGATGCTTGCCCGCTTGCAAGACAAGAGCGCGTTCGCTCCAATCGCAGATCCGCCGCAGCTTCAGGGGAGTCTGCGCGATTACCAGCGGCGGGGCGTTGCCTGGCTTGCCTATCTCGAAAGCCTGGGCCTCAACCCGTGCCTGGCTGACGACATGGGGCTGGGCAAAACGCTGGAGGTGATCGCTCGCCTGCTCGATGAAAGGAGCTCAATGGAGTCGGTGGCGCCGACCCTCGTGATCGCTCCGACCTCGGTGCTGGGAAACTGGCGCAAAGAGATTGAGCGTTTCGCGCCATCCTTGCAGACCATGGTGCATCAAGGCAGTAGCCGGGCCACTGAAGAAGGTCTGTTTCGTGACGCGTGCCAGGCCTGCGACGTGGTGATCACCTCCTTTACTCTGGCCCGCCTGGATGAGAAGCTCCTACGGGGAGTCGCCTGGGGACGCGTCGTGGTCGACGAAGCTCAGAACATCAAGAATCCCCAGGCGGCGCAGACCAAGGCCATCGCCAAGATCGCGTCGCCGCGCCGCCTGGCATTGACCGGCACTCCGGTCGAGAACCGTCTACGTGATCTCTGGTCCATCTTCAATTTTCTCAATCCCGGTTATCTGGGGAAGGAAGCGCAGTTCCGTAAGAGCTTCGAGCTTCCAATCCAAAAGTACAACGACGTAGCGCGCGCGGCGACGCTGAAGCGGCTGGTCGAGCCATTCATCCTACGGCGGGTTAAAACGGATAAACTGATCATCTCCGAATTGCCGGAGAAAATCGAGCAGAAGGTGTATTGCCAGCTCACCCCGGAACAGGCGTCGCTGTATGCTGCCGTGGTGAAAGACGTCGAGGAACAGATAGAGGAGGCAGAAGGCATGCAAAGGAGAGGTTTGATCCTGGCAACCCTCTTGAAGTTGAAGCAAGTGTGCAATCACCCAGCGCAGTTTCTCCAGGATGGCAGCGCCTTCACCAGCGAGCGTTCCCACAAGCTGCAACGCTTGAGCGAGATAGTTGAGGAGGCGATTGCGAGTGGCGACAGTCTGCTCATCTTCACCCAGTTCACCGAGGTCGGGTCCGCGCTGGACCAGTACATCGCGCGCACGCTGCATTACAACACGTTCTATCTCTACGGCGGGACGAGTGCCGCGCAGCGCGAGCGGATGATCTCGGAGTTCCAGGATCCCGAGAGCGAGCCCACGGTCTTCATCCTCTCGTTGCGGGCCGGCGGCGTCGGCTTGAACCTCACCCGGGCGAATCACGTCCTTCACTTTGATCGCTGGTGGAACCCCGCGGTCGAGGATCAGGCAACGGACCGCGCTTTCCGGATCGGCCAGCACAAGAACGTCCTGGTGCACAAGTTTGTCGCCATGGGGACGGTTGAGGAGCGGATCGACCAGATGATTGAGGACAAAAAGCGCCTCTCAGGGACGATCATTGGCGCTGATGAGTCCTGGCTCACTGAGCTCGACAACGACACCTTCAAGGATTTGATCGCGCTCCGCCGAGATGCGGCGCTGGCGTAGCGCCGTGAGAGTGGCCAACAGAGCGTCATATCGTGCAGAAAGAGGAGTAAGGCATGGCAGGATTTAGTCGAACCTGGTGGGGGCAGCGGTTCATCGAAGCCTTAGAGCGATTTACTGATCGGGCCCGTCTGGGTCGCGGACGGTCTTACGCGCTTGGGGGACGGATCCTGGACTATCAGATCAAAAACGGCACGGTGCGTGCGCAGGTGCGCGGCTCGATCAATTCGTACTTTGGGGTGTACAAGGAGCCAATCTACACGACGATTGTCGCGCTGAAGCCAATTTCGCCAGCCGGTTGGAGGGTGGTGATGGCTGACCTCTTGTCTAAGGCCGCGCCGGTTGCGAAGCTGCTTCTCAACGAGCTGCCCGAGGATATTGACGATACTTTTGGCCGCTCGGGACTTCACTTGCTCCCCGGCGGTGGGGGTGATTTCACCACCGAGTGCTCTTGCCCGGACTGGTCCAATCCCTGCAAACACATCGCCGGGCTCTGCTACATACTAGCGTCGGTGCTGGACCAGGACCCCTTCCTGCTGTTCGAGCTGCGAGGCTTGGCCCGGGAGCAGCTCCGAGTGGAGCTGGAGCGCTCTCCCCTGGGTCAGCTGCTAGCCTCGGAGTTCGACGTGCCGGAGCTGGAGCCTCAGCCTGACCTGTCGTACTATACCCGACCGGTTGCAGAGCCCGCGCCGTCGAAAGTAAGTTATAAGGAGTTCTGGACCGGGGCCCGGCGCTTGCCGGGGCTGGCCGAAAGGTCTCAGACTCCCGTTGTCACAGCACTCCTGATTAGAAAAGGGGGTGACTATCCGCCCTTCTGGCCCAAGGACCAGTCCTTCATTGCGCTTATGGAAGAGCTCTACGAGCGGGTTCGGACCAAGAGTCCTCAGATGAAGTGAGCACGGTGACTCCCCCCTGTAGTCCCCCCGTGGACGGGGGGATTGAAACGCGCTCTCTGTGGGCCGGGGCACAAAGAAAGCTCCCTCTCCGTCCACGGGGAGGGTTGGGGTGGGGCATGGCGTAAAATTGAGTCGTTGTATGAGCCTTGTAGAGGACGGATTACGCTGGTGGATTTATGGATGATAGCGAACGCCCGTAGGGGCGTATTGCAATACGCCCCTACAACTGCTGCTCACAACTTGGGGCGCTTGAACCAATATCTAAGGGCGTTGCCGCCGCTGAAGCCCACCAACTCCCATCCTTCATCGCCCAACTGGGCGATAAATTCGTGTACACCTGGGCCCTTTTTCCAGTCCTTTATCTCTACGCTGTTTAGATACCGAGGCTGTGAAAATACGCTAGAATAAGCTTCAGGAATAACCTCTAAATACTCCCACTTCTGCATGTCTTCTCCTCTCTCCTACTGTGCTCTCACCGCCGCAATTATCAGCATCCCCCATCCAGCCAGAAAGCAGATGCCGCCTAACGGGGTAATAGCGCCCAGCCATCTGATCCCGGTAATTGATAGGAGGTAGAGGCTGCCGGAGAAAAGCAATACCCCTGTGGTAAAAAGCCAGCCGGCTGCTGTGGTCGGCCAGCCGGCCCAGCGCGTGGCGGCGTAGCTTACGGCCAGCAGCGCCAGGGCGTGGTAGACCTGATAGCGTGCCGCAGTCTCAAAGACGTCGAGGTACTCAGGGGTTAATCTATCCTTCAGGATGTGAGCGCCGAAGGCCCCGGCGGCTACGCCGAGCAGCCCATAGATGCTACCGATGGTGAACCAAGTGCGATCCATGTTATTGCTCGTATAGTTTCACCACTTTGATGGCTCCAGGAGGACAGGCCTCAACGCAGAGGTCGCATAGTACGCACTCATCCAGGTTCTCCTCGACGATGCGTAACGTTCCATCGGAGTTCTGTGCATATATGTCCACGGGACATATATCGGTAAGCTTTTTCGCTAGCTCTGTATTGGAGTATACCGACTGGTCTGCGTCTATTCTTATAAACATAGACATTTTTAAGACTCCCTTATTATTACGTCTTCAGGTTCGGTAATGATGAAAACATCCGCTCGTGGTGAGCCTGTCGAACCATCCTTCGACAAGCTCAGGACGAACGGTACAGGTATTTTCGAAGCCAATATTTACTTCAATCTTTCCTTCACCAGACGTGGAATATCTGATATCTCCTCTGCCACCGCTATTCCAGCTTCATTCAAGCGTCTGATCTTTTCCTCGGTGGTATCGGCCCTGCCCTCCACTATGGTGCCGGCATGGCCGAACCGCATTCCAGGCATGGCATCCATAAAGCGGCCTGCCATAAAGGCTACCACAGGGAGCCGGCTGCCTTTTTCTTTCAGGTACGTCGCCAACTGAGCGTCCATCGGCCCGCCTGGCTCGGAGTAGATCACGATAGCTTTGGTCTCCAGATCGGCTTCGAAGAGCGGGATAAGGTCTGCGTAGGTGTTGCCTATGATAGCGTCTCCCCCGATGCTGACGGCTGTGCTCTGGCCGAGACCGGCTGCGGTCAGGGTGCTGGCGATCTCCGTGGTCATTCCACCACTGCGGGACATGATCCCCACCGGTCCTGGCATATAGGCCTTTCTGGTGTCTTCCGCGGGGCCGCCTATGCCGCCCATCTTGCTCTTTTCAGGGGTGATAATACCCAAGCAGTTAGGGCCGATTAGCCTCGCGCCGTGCATATCGGCGAACTCTACGATCTGGGCTACCTCTCTCCTGGGTATGCGCTCGGTCACTATAACGATAAGCTTTATACCACCCTCGATTGCCTCTAAAGCTGCATCAGCGGCGAAGGCGGGCGGGACTGCCACCACAGCTCCATCTACTCTAGTCTCGCTGGTGGCCTGCCTGACGGTATCGTACACCGGTACGCCATACACGTCTCGCCCCTTGCGGCCGGGAGTCACACCACCAACTATTTTGGAGCCGTAGTTGAGGCATTCCCTTGTCATGTTAACGGCCTCCCGGCCGGTTATACCCTGGATTATAAAGGTAGTGTTTTCATCTATCAGGATAGACATTCTCTATTCCTTTCTTGTAGTCGGCCAAGTTGTTGTGTAGGGGCGTACCTATGTGTACGCCCTAACCACCGCCATCTAACCATCTAAGATCGAAGATACTCGACCTGTCGGTACTGTAAATGCGTCTATAATTCTAACATGATCTGTTAGAACCAGGGCAGACACCCAGAGCCTGCCCTGAGGCCCTCGAAGGGTCTGCCCCTACATTACGATAAGTGCATCACGCATCAGAGGGAGAGGGTGCTATATCTCCCTAACTACTACTTTAGCTTCTCCACTGCTCTACGGGCGGCCTCATTCATGGATACGCTGCGGTCGCAGTACTCTACGCCGTACTTCCTTAGTATCTTGAAGCCCTCTTCTTCCCAGGAGCCGGGGATGCGGAAGATGGCTATCTTTTCCGCGGGGTCATAGCCGGACTCGATGACTCCTTTTATGACGCCCCGGGCCATTATATCAACTCTGGTGTTACTTACCACGTTCATCATGACCGCGATCTTCTCAACCCCTGGCTTGGAGAGGATGAGCTTGGTAAGCTCACAGGCTTTGGCCACACTGGGGTTGCCGCCGATCTCGCAGTAGTTGGCGGCTTTGCCGCCATGTTTTTGGACGGCGTCGAAAAGGGTCAGGCTGCCGCCGCCAGCCCCTATGATAAGGCCCAGGTTGCCGTCGAACTCCACCACGCGGCCGGCGACTCCTCTGGTGTCCGCGGCGTCTACCTCCGCCCCTTTGATCTCGAAAGGCGTTGGTGGACGGGCCATGCGCGTTTCTTCCCGCTTGATCCCTAGCTCGTTGAGCAGGGCAGTGTGGCGGTCTCTGGCTTCTTCTTCCATATCTATGTGACAGTCAAGACACAAGAAGCGGCCGGTATCAAGCTGCGCCAGCGGGTTTATCTCTGCCAGGGTAAGGTCGTACTGCAAAAAGGTGCGAACGAGGCGCGCTACGATTGGCGTTAGGCCAGTAAGCTCCGGGCCGGTAACCCCTATCGAGGCTATGGTCTCTTTTATTTTGTAGTCGGATATTGGCAACAGCGAGGAGAAGTGCATCCGGGCCACGTGGTCCGGGTGCTGCTCCGCTACCTCTTCTATGTCTATGCCGCCCATGTCGCTGAAGATGAGCAGCGGGCGCTTGGCCAGAGCGTCGTAGATGACTCCGGCATAATACTCTTTTCTGACGTTGGCCTTGGCCTCAACCAGAACGTTGCGCGGCTGCTGGCCGTTTATCTCCAGCTTCAGGATATCCTCTGCGGCGGAGCGGGCCTCTTCCGGAGAGTCCGCGAACTTGATGCCTCCTGCTTTCATGCGGCCGCCGGACAGCACCTGCGACTTCAGTGCCGCCGGCCCGCCGATCTCTCCAGCCAGACGTGCGGCCTCCTCAGGGGTGCTGGCGGTGCCGTTCTTTGCCAGGGGCACGCCCTGCTTGCCTAATAGTATCTTGGCCTCGTATTCGTAAAAACGCATAAGTTACCTCTTTACCGTAGGATCATTATTCAGCGGGATTTACGGGCATCCAGCCACTTCTTGAATGAGCGCTGGCTTTCGCCTGATGGCATTCCAGTAAGTAGGTTCTCGACACTGATGTCTTCATCGATGTCTTCCCAGTGAATGCCATGGCCTCTGCCGATGAGTTCCCATCTATCGCGTTCCTCTGGTGTCGCATGTACTAATCTGGGATACCAAGTCAAGGGGACTGAGATACTACGTCCATCACTAAGTTCAACAGTCAGGGTATGTTCACTCACTGTAACACTCTCTGCGTTGGGTACATCTATCTCAACTTTTGAAATACTCATTCCATGCCTCCAGCAATTCTATCTGATGTTCCTCAACAATCCGTTGGATTTGGCGCAGCTCCACAGCACGAAATCCAATATTTTGGCCCTGATGTACTGGCTCTAGCCACATCTTAACCATATTATCTTCACGCTGAACGTGTATATGTGGTGGCTCATTTCTATCGCCTACATAGAAGTAGAACCTATATGGCCCAATTCTCAAGATTGTTGGCATTATAACACTATAATTTATTCAAGCGGGCTTTACGGCTCTCCAGCCACTTCTTGAATGAGCGCTGGCTTTCATAAGACGGTTTTCCCGACAGAAAGCCCTCCAGACTTAAGTCCTCATCCAGACCAGGCCAGTTGATGCCCTCTCCTTTAGCTATGAGGCGCCAGTTGCTTCGTTCTTCGGGTGTACCGTAGGAGAGTCTAGGATACCATTGAGTGGGCACAATGATGGTGCGCCCGTCAGAAAGATCAACAGTGACGGACTCATCAGTAACAGCTACATTTTTGATAAAAGCCAACTGTATTTTATTCATCTAAAATATTCGCCCCAAATCTTTAGTAATAATTCTCTGTTTTCTTCCACTAGTCTCTGTATCCTTGTTAACTCTACTCGCCTAAATCTGCTATTACCAGCTAACGCCACTGTTTCTAGCCAGTATAATCTTCTCTTTCAACATGGACATGAGGCGGCTCTGTTCCCTCTTGGGAGTAGAAGAAGAACCGATAGGGTCCAATCCTTAGAATTGCTGGCATTATAACACTATAATTTATTCAGCGGGCTTTACGGTTCTCCAGCCATTTCTTTAGTGAACGCTGGCTCTCTCCTAAAGGACTGCCAGCAAGCAGTCCCTCAACGCTTATATCTTCATCGATGTCAGGCCAATGAATACCCTCTCCGTCACCAAGAAGCTCCCAGTTGTTCCGCTCTTCCATTGTGCCGTGCACGAGCCTGGGGAACCAGACTATAGGCACAGAAATGGTGCGACCATCGGTGAGGTCAACTATCAGCGAGTTCTCTGTGACGGTAACATGCTGTGCGGGTGCTAAGTTAATCTCAGTCTTGGAAGTACTCATTCAGATTCTCATTCTCGTGACGGCACTATAGCCACTGCGCGCCCTGGGACGACGCGCTCGCCGTTCTGGTTCTCTGCCCAGACCTCACATTCCACGTAGTTCTGGCCGTCCTTTACGTATTTGTTGTTGACCACACCCTTATAAGTGATGGTGTCTCCGGGCAACACCCAACTCCGGTACTGCGCCTCCAGGAGCTTGAGGAAGCCAGCCTCGCCTAGCCAGTCCGTCATCAATTGTCCCATCATGGACCAGATCAGGGTCCCCGGCGCAATGACTCCCTTATCGAAGCCGGCGCGCCGGGCCGCCTCATCGTCGTAATGGATCTCCGCCCAATCATCTGTAGCCCCGGCAAACTGCACCAGAGTCTTTCTAGTGATCAGCCGGGTCAGATCCGGAAGCTCCATCCCCACTTTTACTTCTTCGAAGAATAACTGATTGTCAGGCATGCTCCTCCCTCTTCTCTCGTCCCAGGAAGGTTACGCTGGTGTCCTTCCCTATGGCTATAACCTCGCCGTTCTGGTCTTTGTAGGTATACTCCGTAACCTTAAACAGCAGCTTCCCACTGCGGCCATCGCGCTCAAAGATATCCAGGTACTTGGCGGTGCAGGTTATGACATCGCCCGGCCTCATAGGTCGAAAGAATTCCATGGAGTTTCCTGCTCTGGCCCCGCCACCCGATAACGAGCTGGGGAGCTTTGGTAGGGAAGTTTTAAAGGTAAAGATAAAGGGCATAGTTGGCGGTGCGATGATGCTGCCATGGCGGCTTTCCTTTGCGTAACTTTCATCATGGTAAAGTGGATTTGTATCGCCTATGGCCTGGGCATACTTACGGACCATATCCTTTTCCACCTCGCCGGTATAAGAGATGCCTTCTACACCCAGGAGCTCTTTGACCTCTGATGTTATTACAGTTTCTTCAGCCATGTTATATTCCTCCCGGCTCCACTTCGTGGGATTAACTTAGACTGGTCTATGCCATCGTCCGTAGGGCGTAAGGTCTACGCCCTGGGCGAGGTGACCTCGCCCCTACAATTTTTGAAGAGAACAAATAAACGGTAATTAAAGCGTCGTCAAAACGAAAAGCGCAAAGTGATGTTCCATTCAGAACTAGCTGGCTCACGCACCAGCATTTCTGAGAGATGGCCTCCCTTCAATACGAATCTGACTTCGTTGTTTTGTCCTTCATTAGTTATTATCCACTTAACTTCTTCTTTAGGTACATCAAAGGGGGCCAATACCTTCTCTACATCATAGCGTACGAAGACCATTTGCTGGCCCTCATCCAAGGGCTGAACGTATTCGTAGCTATCACTTGAGTCGAATGGCGCTGTTGCCTGTTTTGATCCATCAAGTGGCCATCGACTTTCTAGAGGCTCGAAAGTTCTCGGATCAAAAAGATATGCGCTATATATACCCGGTAGCTCAAGTTCCAGAATATCTTTGTAGCTTTTGATTTCTTTCCATTCCGAGTTAGCTGACTTCTCAATAAATATATGTCCACCTGAGACTGGAACCCGAATACTGGCTGGCATAGGTGGCTTTAGCCCTCGAATAGTCATTCCTCTTATTGGGTGAAAGTCCACGTGGACACCTGTGTACTCTCCATCCAAGAAGATCTTCGCATAGAAAGCATGTCCCTTTAATTCACGTAGAGCGTCCTTAAGTATACTCATGCTTTCCTTTAGCTTCTATCACCTACACGTTCAATCACTGTTGCATATCCGTTGCTTGATGGAGATCTGAGAAAGGTTGATTTATAGTTGTTCTCTCCGTGGGCCCAAGGTGATGCCATAGGAAGAGGCCACCAGGAGGGTCGCTGCATATTAGAAATTCCTCTTTACATACTAAGTGTAGCCTAGCCTACACTGGCCAACAACTATCAGGATGTTCGTAACGTTAGGTCCATTGGATTGATCTTATCCAAGAATCCGGACTCGTCTTTTGAGAGAAGGACAAGACTTCTACGTCCTCCCCGTAGTCTTTAGAATATCATATCCTGACACTGCGGCAGACTTGGCTGCGTATTCTGCCAGCCATGATGGGTCCAGCTTGGCGGCCTGCACCGCTTTAGCTAGCAGCACCAGGAGACCTTTAATAGTGGCCTCGTCGTGGAACTCGCCGGTGCCGGGATGGATTATCGCGCCGCCGCCCTGCTGGTGATAGTATTCTACGATCTCCTTGGCGGTGGCAATCTGATCGTCGTCGGGTGTGTAGCACTCGTTTGAGATCTCGGCTTGCTGGGGATGTATTACCCAGGTGCCGTCCATTCCCAGGTTGGCGGCGCCTACGTTCTTCTCCCTTATCTCTTCGCGTATTCTGGCTGCCTCCTCTTCCGGAGCGTCGCGGCGGATTATGGTCAGGAAGGCGTTGTCTATAGCGTGGAGGCCGGCGGCTTTGGCTGCGACCACAGTGGCCTGTTTCGCGTAATGGAAGTTCACGTTCTGGTTCTTCACGTTCTCCCGCACTCCCATCGCCGAGGCGAAGTCTGCTATGCCGAAGATGAGGCCGGCCATGCGGTCCGAGGCCGTCGCGATCTTGTGGGCGTTGACCACGGCCAGCGGAGTCTCGATGAGGGCCTCTATCTGTACTTTGTATTCCCAGCCGGCCTGTTGTTCCAGAGCATCGAGAAGCTTGGACAGATAGATAACGTCCTCCGGCTCGTTGCACTTAGGCAGTATAATGCCGTGGAACTTGTTGGGCGCGCCCAGCATGATCGCTTCAAGATCGCCCAGGAAAAACTTGGACCTGATGTTGTTGGGTCTTATGGTAACGACTCTGGGACCGAAGTCCACACTGTTCAGGGCCTCTACCATAGTCTGTCGTGAGGCCTCTCCCTTGAATTCGTAAGGGCAAGCGTCCTCAAAGTCTGCCATTACATGGTCTACCGGGGCCTGTGAGGCGTTTTGGTGCATTCTCAGATTGTGGCAGGGGTACGTAAGCTCAGTACGAGGGATAACCAGGCGCTTGCCGCCATCCAGGAAAAACATCGGGGGCTCCTTTCTGTGGCTACTGCTTGTCTTAATATTTAATAGTTATATTAGCCGCGTCATTATCTCATAAGGTGGGCAGAAGGTGTCAAGTTGATGGCTAGTAGAAACGGACGTTGAGGTGTTATGATTAGCCTCAATCGTCATAGTAAAATAAATAGAACAATGCGCCAATGAGTCGTATACTAAGAGATGAAGAAATTAAAGAGTTGATTACAGAAGATAAGATTTTGCCCTCTAACTGGCAAACTCGCCTTCGTCCTAGACCCAAGACTAACTATACTTATTCCGAACTAGACCTAAGTCTTCGCTCTGTGTCTAACAGAAACCTTCGCATTGTACTTCGAAGTAGTCGAATTAACCCTTTAGATTTTTCGATAATACTTATATTCGAAGATGCCGATCAAACTGAATATCGTTTGATGCGCTGTAATGGCCTTCATCCATCTAGACATACCAACAAATGGGAAAAAGAAAGAGGTCTACCCAACTCTTGGTTTGATCCTACCTTTCACATTCATCAAGCAACTGAAAGATATCAGATAGCAGGATATGCGATCGATGGTTATGCCGAACCTACAGAAGAGTATTCTAGCTACGATACAGCGGTAGTAGTATTTTTGTCTCGGTGTGGACTTATTATTCCTCCATAGATCCAGTTGATAATAGTTTAGCGAGTGGTTCCGATGAAGATTTCTCAAATTAAAACTGCCTTCAAACAATCAGTCTGTGGCGAGATTGAGTTGGTACAGAGTGGAATCAACCGATACATCGTGCATACGCCTTTTACATTTGAAGATGGGGACCACTATGTTGTTCTTTTGAAAGAAACACCTAGCGGTACAGTGCTTACTGATGAAGGTCATACCTTTATGCACATATCGTATGATATTCCGCACTTTGATAGGGGAAATCGACGCGCCATTATAGATCGTGTGCTGTCCAGCTATCACATTGAAGACACTGGCGGTGAGTTGCTGCTGCAAATACCCGGGGAGCAATACGGCGATGCCCTTTTCTCGTTTATTCAGGCTATCACCAGGTTAACTGATGTAGCATTTCTAACGCGGGAAAGAGTCCGCTCTACATTTCTTGAGGACTTCCAAGAACTGATTAAGGATGTTGCTCAACCTCAAGATGTTATCCTTGGCTACACGCATCCTATTTACGACCTTGAGAAGCGCTATCCTGTCGACGCACGAATAAATGGAAGCATAGAAGAACCATTACTGGTATTTGGCATAGCTAATGATGACCAATGTCGGGACGCTACTATTATCCTTAACCGTTGGGAATCCTGGAATGAAAAGTTTCACTCTGCTGCCATCTTTCAGGACCAGGCTGAAATCAATAGAATAGTGCTAGCAAGATTTTCTGATGTTGTAGAGCGCCAATTCTCTAGCTTGGAGACCGCCAGAGAGAGATTGAGACAACACCTGGAGCGACTAAGTAGTCACCGGTAGAGCTTATGAAGAAGGGGTATTAAAGATGACCAAAGAAAAGCGAACACTATACCAAGACCGGATAATCCGAGACCCTGAGATTATGGTGGGTAAACCTGTGGTTAAAGGGACCAGGATTCCTGTGGAGCGAGTGCTTGCACACTTGGAGGAGAACGACCGCGCTGACCTGTTCGCTGCATTCCCAGAACTGACCGAAGAGGATGTCAAAGCATGTCTGGCTTATGCGCGTGCCGCGGTTAGGCGCCAATTAGCCTAAATTGAACCCAGGAGACGCAAAAAGAGCTTGATAAATCATCTTACCAAGCTCTCAAGGCTGTCACTAACTGCTGGTTACAGCCTATGTCTGCAAAGGTTATCCAAAGTCAGCACTCGCTACTCCAGATAGCGCTCCGCGATCGTGTGTGGCACTACTCCTGCACGAAGTTTGCCTTCCGCTTCCCAGTATTGCGTCAGCAAACTAGGCTCTTTGAGCCCGGGCATACAAAGGACCTCTCCCAGTCTCAGGCTTGCAAGCGACGCCTGTACGACCTGCTCCGGCGACATAGCATTGACCCCGGCCTTGGTTGGGGGCGCGCCTACCCGCTCGCGGAAATCCTTGATCCATTGCTTCTGGAATTCACTATCTAAGCCAGCCGGGCACAGCACCTGAATCTGGACCCCGGTGCCAGTTAACTCACTATTAAGGACCTCCGAGAAGACGTTGATATAACCATTGACTGCGGCGTAAGTAGCTCTAGGTACAGATTGAGGAGTCTGGGGTGCCGATCCACTGAAGGACATACCCGATGAGACGTTGATGACATTTCCTCGGCCACGAGCAATCATTCCCGGCAGCGCGGCGCGGGTCAGGCGAGTCACGGCGACACATTTGAGACGGATTAGTTCTTCAGCGACATCCGGTGACAGTTCAACAAAGGGCATATAGCCGCTGAAACCGGCGTCGTTTATCAGCAGATCAAGCGCCGGATTCTCCGTCAGCTCAGCCTCTACTTCCAGTAACTGGTCGGGCTGGGTGAGGTCTGCGACCAGCACTTTGACTTCGACGTTATCACTGTCGTGCAACTGCTGTGCCAGGGTTTCAAGACGGTCACGCCGGCGGGCTACTGTGATGAGGTCGTATCCATCGCGGGCAAGCCGTTCAGCGAACGCTTGGCCGAGACCTGAGGATGCGCCGGTTATCAGGGCGCGAAGACGGGGGGGGTGACGTTAGATTCAACCATCCAGAATACCCTCCTTAATATCTCTACTTTGACCATCGTGGTCTAATCATCTTCTATTTATTTCTCTAGCTACGACCTCTAATATAGAAAAGCATTTCTATATTAGATTACCGCTAACAGTTGAAATTATATAATAATACATCTAAATGTAAAGATAATTTTTACAGAGCAGTAAAGGGCAGGGACAAGCCACTGCCCCTACATTGATATTTTGGACAGGGAGGATCTTCGTGAGCACAGAGTTGATAATCAATGCCACAAAGCTGTCTCTAATACAAGGTGATATAACGGCACAGGCCACAGATGCCATAGTAAACGCGGCTAATTCCAGCCTTATGGGTGGAGGAGGCGTGGACGGGGCTATCCACAGAGTTGGCGGCCCTGCGGTTCTGGAGGAGTGCAAGCGTATACGGGCTGAGTTAGGAGGCCCATTGCCAACAGGCGAAGCGGTCATAACTACTGGCGGAAATCTAAAGGCGAGGCATGTGATACATACTGTCGGGCCGGTGTGGTATGGAGGATCAAGGGGAGAAGCTAGGCTTTTGGCCAACGCCTATCGAAACAGTCTCCAGCTTGCAGCGGACAAAGGCTTACACACGGTCTCATTCCCGTCCATCAGTACCGGAGCTTATGGTTATCCTGTGAAGGAGGCATCAGACGTGGCGCTGAGTACAGTTATCGATTTCCTTCGAGCGGGGCCATCTTTGGATGAGATCGCATTTGTCTTATTTGATTCGAGAACACTTCGGGTATATCAAGAGATGCTGGAGCGGCTTCAGGTAAATGAATGACCTGGGAGCGGTCTATAAAGTTGGGCCACCCGGCCGTCTGGATAGCTCGGCCAGATGCTCCCAGTGGTGCTCTAGCATGCGGCGGAGCGCCTTACGAAGGGTTCTGATATCTTTAGGACGATGGTTCACGGCTGATCTCTGCTCGGGGGTGGCAGCGCGTACACGCTCCGCTGCCATCGACTCCATTATTAACAGTCCATCTGCCAGGTTAAGCTGGCCCCGTTCCGCAGCACTCCTGGTCCTGGAGAAACCTGGCGAGGTGCCTAGAGCAGTGGACAGATAAGCGCCCACCGGGCCAAGTATGTGTAGAAGCACTGCCCTGGCCGTCCGCCCACCGTCCTTTAGCGGCGCATCGAGCTGCTCTTCCGTCATGTTAACGACCCAGGCTGCCAGGTCCTCGCTCATCCATTTGAACCGGCGCAGATAGGTCTCGATCTCTTCCTCGGTGACTGGCTCATAGTCTGGGCTGAAGATTAAGTATGGCGAGCCGTTGCCCATCCACATACCTTCGGTAATATGCTCGGCAACCTCGGTCTCGAAGGTTTCGTCAGAACCGATCACTTCGCCGTGGCGTTGCATGAATCTGAGGTAGGTGCGAATTGCCTCTGGCGTGGCCTCCAGGGCTGCTTCTGTGGTCGGTCCATTGGCTATGCAGCCAAGTAGGTCCAGCACATGGACCATCGTTTTGCGCCGGCGTGGGCCAGATTCGAGGTATAGGGCATATTTAGCCATATTATTGTCCCTACAAGGGAGAAGACTTGTTCCCTCTCCCTTTGATGAGTGATGTACATTAAAATATATATCGGTATTTGGTAGGGGCGTACCTATGTGTACGCCCTAATCACCGCCATCGAACCATCTAAGACTGTAATGTATCTGTAAGTCCTGGCATATCTGGGTCAGAACCAGGGCAGACACACAGGTCTGCCCCTACATTTTACGTTACGATGATTTACATCACTCATCTGAGAGGGTGAAGCCCCTGAAACCTACTCCTCTCGAACGCCGCTCCAGTGCCCTTTACTCTTGGTGCTGGCCCTGAAAGCGCGCAGAGTCCGCCAGTTCTTCAGGACTATCCTCCAGGTGGACAGGTTGTAGGGACGGTCGGTGAGAGCGCGTACCTTGGTCATCACGTCTTCCCTTAACGGCGGGCCGTGGCCGAAGCTTGCTGCTTCAGCTTCCAGTCCTCTTAGGGTGCGCAGGGACGAGTCCAGTTGCATGCGCCGTCTCTTGTCGTACATGATGGGACGGCTGAGACGGTCGACGTTGTTGAGGACAGAGTCTCCCAGGAACAGCACCTTCTCCTTCTCCAGATAGAGACAGACACTGCCGGGCGTGTGGCCGGGCGTGTGGAGTATCCTCAGGCCGCCCAGGCAGGGCAGAACCTCGTTGTGGTCTACCGTCAGGTGCACCGGTGTAGCATGGGGAACGAGTGAGTCTCGGCGTCTGCCCCCCATAAGAAAGGACACCCACCAGGGCGCTCTTCCACTGTCGGCCTCGTTGCCCTTTCGTAAAATCGGGTTACTGTCAGACCCTTCGACCTTGCCGAGAACAAGCCCTTCGATCCTTCCGGGGAAGGACTCTAGGACAGGTCCTTCGACTGCGTCTCTCGAATGGCTGTGGACACCACCCACCGCCGCTTTTGAGACTCTGCCGTCACCTATGCGAGCTGCCTTTGAAGCTAGAGCAGTCCCAGCCTCTATCTCATCCTTATGGGTAACTATCTGAGCGCCAGTCAAATCGTGCAGCTCCAGCGCGCTGCCGGAGTGGTCGTAGTGGAAATGGGTTAGGACGACCCATTTGAGGTCAGAGGGGCTTCTGCCGATGGACTTTATATAAGAAATGATGGCATCGCTGTTTCCATGGATACCGGCGTCTACGACAGCCATCTGCTCTCCCGCCAGTAGACAGGCGTTGCTGCCGGTTATGCCGGGAATTCTATGTACTCCGGGTACTATTTCCATGCCTTAGGCCCTCCTGAGCTCGGATGTTTTACATGAGGCTTATTGTGCGGCAGAGAAGCATAAGAAGTCAACTGCGGAATTAAGATTCCAGATAGGATGAAATGGACGGTCTTACTCAAGAAGTTCACAACAGCACATAATGCCTCCAGCTCTCCAGTTGGGCTGGGTCCAACCTCTCTATGTCTGCCAGTCGATCGAAGCCTCTGTCGGCGGAGATAATACGTGTCACTCCTAACCGCTGCATTACCGCTGCATGAACGAGATCGCGGCCAGCCAATTCGGGATAGGCATCGGCAAGAGCAGCAGCCCGTTCCACGTCCTCGGCCTGGACTGCTTCTATTCGCTCTCGCATCAACTGGTAAAACTCATCGAATATCTCCCGCCCTTGAGTCCATAGTCTCTGAGCAAGATAGCGATGGATAATCTCCTGTAAGACCTCGACATTGGTTACAAAAGCCTGGGGATGCTGCCCCACCAGAGTCAGGATTTGTCTACAGGGGTCCTTGAGCGGATGAGGGACTCCGACCGCGTACATGGGCACATTAGCGTCAAGAAATGCTGCCGGGCTCATGATGAATCCTTCCTAACTGGCGGTTGAGGGTATCGGGATCGGGCATGTCCTCTACTTCCATCTCACCCAGCCTTTTGGCTGCCAGTATTCGTCGAGGCTTTAAGATATCGTCTTCATAAATCCTATCTATGAGGCGGCGTATTATTTCAGACACAGGCACGCCCTCATGGGCAGCCAGTTCTTGTAGCTTCTTATGATGTTTCTGGTCTAGCCGTACATCTAAACGCTTTGTGGTCATAATTAGCTCCATTACACATATATGCAGATTATTGTACGGCATAATACTTCTGTACACAAGCTCCTCGCGGGTTACTCGATGTACAGAGCGTGCACCTAAAGGAAAACGGGCTAGCCTAGCCCGTTTTTACACTCTATAGTATCCTTGTTGCATGGCCTGATCGTGAGATAAAGTAGTCTTTCTAGCTACTCTTTTAGAAAGACTACCCTTCGGGTTGTACCAGCACCATCCTCTTGAAAGCTTCAGCAGCCGTCATGCCTTGAGCGCTGCCCTGCTGTGCTGCCCAGCCGGCGATCATCTCGCTGGGGTCCCACTCTCCTAGCTGGCTCTTGTGCTCTCTTAGGGCGGCGAGTTTTGTTTCCAGGGTGGAGGATATATCGATGAAGATATTTGGCTTCTCTGAGCCAAACAGGTAGACCGACTTCACCTCGTGAGGCTCCAGGCCCTCTTCCAGAAGCTCGGGAAAAATAAACTTGGTGCCCGCCGAAGGGAAGACCGCGTCCAGGGCTGCGTCGGCGGCTGCCCGGTGGTCCGGATGGTTCATATAGTTGTCGCCGAAGAAGCGCATCGTAGGGTCGCTGCAAAGCACGGCGTCGGGGCGGTACTTGCGGATGAGACGTGTAAGCTCCCGGCGCAGGCCGATAGATGGCTCAAGCATGCCATCTGTATACCCCATGAACAGCGCCTCTTTTATGCCCAGCACTTTGCAAGCGTTGCGCTGCTCTTGCTCCCTGATGGGCGCCAGGGCCTCTCTGGTCATGGACTCAGGGGTGTATTTGTTGGAGCCGGCATCGCCGCTGGTCACACAGACGGTGATGATCTCGCTGCCGGCCGCCGCCCATTTAGCTAGAGTTCCGCCTATGCTGAACTCCTGGTCGTCGGGATGGGCATGGATGCTCATGACTCTAGCAGGCGCCGGCGGTTCCTCTGGCTGTTGGTTGGTGGTGTCAGTTGTTTCCTGGTCTGGTATCGAGGTCATGAAATATCTTCTCCTCAGGTATTATCGTAAGAATGGAGAGTATCAATGAATCTGTAGGGGCGCACCTATGTGTGCGTCCTAATCACCGCCATCTAACCCTTTATAAGGGACTTATAGACACAATTCCGGTGGACCAACCAGGGCAGACACGCAGGTCTGCCCCTACGTTACGATGATCTGCATAAACCGTCGCAGGAGTAAGGTATACTGTCTATCCCTTGCTGGCCCTGCTTGCGAACCACTGGGCCAGCTCCTCTTTGTTGCGCTCCAGCCATTTGACGTTTATTCTTATGCGTTCCAGGGACTGCTGGACGGTCCTCGCTATTGATGGGGTTGGATGTGTGTTGAAGAACTCCTCTACATCAGCCGCTTTATCTGCGGTGGTGAAGCCACCGGTGAAGCCCACTAACTGGGTTATGGCAAAGCCTCCTCTGCCGTAGCGGCGGTCGAACTCTTCCCAGTTGCTCTTTACGAACTCCCAGGCCAGGTCTCGGCCGATGCGGTTTGAGGCTACTGACACTACCAAAGCAATGGTATCCTGGCTGCGTACATACTCGGATAGAGAATGCTGCAAGGTAGTCTCCAAAAACTCACGCTGTGGGAACCTTGCGAGGGACCTCATGAGCCGGAGCTTTTCCTCTTGTAGATCCGTCTTCTTAGCCAGCTCCCATATCGTATCGTAGGTGGACTTGTCACCCTGTTGCCCGGCCAGGCCGAAGACCACGCCCCTAAGGTCTGGATGCACAGAGGATGGGCTATCCAGATACTTCCGGAACCGCACTTTAGCCTCTGCCAGCACACTAGGGTCACCGTACCCGCCGGCTTGGCCAAGGACAATGCTTCTACGTAGCGAGTCCAGGTGGCCTTCACCGGGCCTGGCGTCCCAGCCCACTTTTTGGGCTATTTTTTGGAAGAGCTGCCTACCCAGGTTATCGAACTCCGGCAAGAAGTCCTCTTTTAGAATCACAAGCTCAAGGCCACCCAGGTTTGCCGACAGGTCGCTCCACACTATAGTGTCTTCTTCGTTCTCATAGGCCTCAGCCTGAGACAGGAAAAGGGTTGCAGGTACGTAGCCGGCTCTGGACATGGCGTAGGCATCGCCCTGAAGACCTAAGCGGTCGATAGCCGACAACTCCAGCCGTCTTACCACCTCACGCAGCTTCTCCCATTCCTTGGTGGGATAGTTGACGCGGAAGAAGCCGCTCTGCCCGGCGTTTACTTTCAGCCAGTCCTGGATTACAGAGTAGCCTCCTGCCAGATAGGACTGGACCTCGCGCTCGCTCATTACAAACTCGATCTTGGCGTTTGAGCCTCTGCGGACTATACCGATTGGGACCTGCCATAGGGTCGGGTCTTCCTCCGGTGTCCCTCCCAATATATGCTCATATAGGAACCTGTGCTGTGCAAAGCTGAAGGTTGCCTCGCCATCAGTCACGTCCAGGTTCACCTGCACCAGGGGATATCCGGTCTGCTTTATCCAGGTCTCCATTATGTTGGAGACCGGCTTTCCTGACGCATCTTCCAGGGCGCTCCACAGGTCTTCAGTGCGGGCATTGGAATATTCGTGGGAGGATATATAGTCCTGTAGTCCTGTTCTGAAGGCGTCTTCGCCAAGGAACTCCTCCAGCATTCGTAGCACAGACCCGCCCTTGCTGTAGCTGATAGCGTCGAAGATCTCGCCGATTTGCGCGGGGTTTTGTACCGGCACCTCTATGGGGTGAGAGTTCCTGAGTCCATCGAGGCCCATGCCGGTGTTGACGTGCTGGGACACAAACTGCGTCCACATGTTCCACTCCGGATAGAGGTAGTCCATAGCCTTGCAGGCCATCCAGGATGCAAAGCTCTCATTCAGCCAGAGGTTGTCCCACCATTCCATCGTGACCAGATCGCCGAACCACATGTGGGCCATCTCATGGGCTACTACCTCGGTAACACGCTGTCTCGTGGCAGCGGCAGAGTTCTCCGGATCGTAGAGCAGGGCTGTCTCCCGGTAGGTGATCGCTCCCCAGTTCTCCATAGCGCCGGCGGCGAAGTCCGGTATGGCTATGTGGTCCAGCTTTGGCAGTGGGTAGGGAACGCCAAAGTAATCGTTGTAGTAGTCCAGCAGCTTAACGGCGGTTTCCAGGGCCAGGCGTCCCTGCTCTTCTTTACCTTTGGTAGTGAATACCCTCATTAGGGTACCGTTAGCTCCAACGGCTTCCACCGAGGCCAGGTCTCCTACTATAAAGGCCAGGAGATAAGTTGACATAGCAGGACTTTCGGCAAAGCGTACGGCCTTTGTGCCGTTATCTCCAGGCGTCTCATTCTCGACGGGCATATTGGAGAGGGCCACCAGGTCTGAGGGCACCACTAAGGTGATCTGGAACTTGGCCTTGACCGCAGGCTCGTCCCAGCAGGGAAAGGCCCGGCGAGCATCGGTAGCCTCGAACTGGGTAGTAGCCAGATAACGCTGATCACCGTTAGGGCCGGTGTACCTGCTGCGATAAAATCCCCGTAACTGCTCGGCAAGGGCGCCTGCAAACTTCAGGCTTAAGGTAGCGCGACCACGAGGAAGAGACTCACTAAAGGATAAAGTAGCCGTCTCAGTTCCCTCGTCTAAAGCAATATCAACAGCACTCAGTAGGTTGCCGTTCTCCAGAGTTATTTCACAGGAAGCTATATCAAGATCAAGAGAGTGGAGTACTATCTTGTCTGTGCTCTCGATGATCTCTATAGTGATCGTCTCTTCACCGGTAAAGGTAAAGTTGGTGAGGTCCGGAGCCAGGGTAATAATATAACTTCGTGGGCGCACCGCGGTTGGCAGTCTGGTCTCTACTGTTGTAGTCATCTCTTTTCCTCATTCTTTTCTATGACATTTAATACTTATCGATAAAACAGTGGGCTAACTAGGGAATAATAAAAGATTATAGCATATTGCAGAGGTGTTTATGAACGTCATCAGCTTGATGAGTAAGTGTTTCATTAAAGCAAAAGAAGAGGATAATTGCTCAAAAAAGATAGTAGGTGAGCTTTGGGTGGACGGAAGCTTTCTTACAGAGAAAATAAACCCAGAAGACGTAGATATCGTTTTGAGAATAGATGGTATATTCTACGAGAGTAGCACTCCTGAGCAACGCGCCATCATTGATTGGCTAAATGAAGATTTAAAAACCGACTATCATTGCGATAGCTATTTTTTCATGCAGTTTCCTGAAGGACACCCACTTTATTGGGAGGGCGAGTACGCATACGCGTATTGGATGCGTCAATGGGGGTTTAACCGAGAAGATGATGTTAAGGGTATCGCTGTTATCACTTTACCATAAATGGAGCGCCTTATGGATCACTTGCTAGATATCCAAGAAAAACTCCTCGACACTAATAGCGAGATTGCGCGACTGACTAGGGTAATCGCAGAGCAGCCCGATTCTATTGCGTTGCAAGCTATGGCCAAGTCACTTCGCAAGCGCCGCCAAATGCTAGAGCAACAATTTGAGGCGTGCACCAGTCGGTCTTGATGCACTCCTATGGCCACAACAATCCTGTCTAACTACCTGACTTTTCTTGGTAATCGGCCATGTGGGTTGCGACCCACACCCACGAAGGGATGAAAATAACCGCCGCGGTGAGAGTCCCTTGGGTAGAGACGCAACATGTTGCGTCTCTACGGGCTCGGACCAAGTACAATCGCTTACCCGTTAAGTCCCCACCTGAAGCCAGTGCTGCACCAGCGCCTCCATGTCCTCCAACTCGAAGGGCTTGTCGATAAAAGCGTCGGCGCCTGCTCCACCAGCGGCCTGCCTCCCCGCCGCGCTCATCAGGATCACCGGGATGGCTTGTGTGTCTGCTCTGGCCTTCAGCAGCTTGCATAGCTCGGCGCCATTTAACACCGGCATCATGACATCCGAGATCACCAGATCTGGCCGCTCCTGGTCTACCAGTTCCAGCGCTTTGGCGCCGTGCATAGCCTGGAGGACGTGGTGGCCGGCGTCTTTTAGGAGCAGGGCGAGAAAATGGCGCACCGGCTCCTCGTCTTCGACAATTAGGATCGTTGCCATGCCGTCCCTAGCCCTGACCCGGTTGGCCTGGAGTAGGCGGGTCCCCAAGCAGACGCGGTACACCCGTGAGCAGACCTTCTCCCAGCGGCGCTGGGCCCGTGATCCGTATGCCATGGTCGGGCGTGACTTTGAATTCGTAGATGGCCGACTCGTAGCCGGAGAAGCGCATTTTTAACACCGAGAACACCCGGTGGAGGCGGCCGCGGTATTCCACCTGGCGCAGCAGCAGCAAGTTCTCGGCGATCAGCGATAGGGGAGTTCCGGCCAGCTCGAGCTCTGGCCCCACAATCATTGGGATGTCCAGGGTCATATAGGTCGTAACTCCACGATCCCGTAGGTAGCCCACCAGCGCGGAGAAGAATTCAGGGATGCGCTCCGGGGAACCCACGGCGCGCTGGACCTCAGCAGCCGAATCGATCATCAGCCGTTTGACGCCGCGACGCTCGATGTCCTCCGCCAGCAACATGGCTATCTCATCCGCCTCAAGGTCGTGGCCCGGGAGCACAAGCAGTCTGACCTGACCGGACGCCTCAGCCGCGCTCAGGTCCATCCCAAATATCCGCGCCTTCTCATGTAACTGCGACGGGCTTTCCATGAAGCCTAGAAGTAAGATAGGCTCGCCGGCGCGGATGCCCTCGGCGATGAAATGCAGGCCGAGCACTGTCTTGCCCACGCCGGTGCTTCCGGCCACCAGCGTGGTCGTTCCTGTGTTTAGACCCCCGCCGATGAGTTGATCAAAGTCATGGACTCCGAAGGCGGCCCGCCCGGGGTTCCACTCTGTCTTGGCAGCGGTCACAACCGATTCCAAGCGCGGGAAGGCTATCAGACCGGCGTCATTGATACTGAAGGGGTGGACCCCATTCAGACTCGCTGCGCCGCGCGTCTTTAGTACCTCGAGCAGTCGCCGTTGCCGTCTGTCCTGGCGCTCGCGGCGCAGTGATATGATGACGTCGCAGACCGTCAGCTCGGGATAGCGGGTGGTCTCCTCAGGGTTGCCCTCTACGATGACCAGGGTTGTCGCGCCAAGCAAGGCAAGCTTGGCCCCCAAGGAATATAAGAAATAGGCCGCTGCCTGGTCATCGGGCAGGAACCCGCGCATGCTCCGGAATCCGTCGATCATGACCAGGGAGGCTCGCTGGGCACGCGCGGTTGCCACGATCGCGTCCTCAGTCTCTATCGGTCCCTGGCGCAGCAGGTCCACAAGGCTGCCAAAGTGGATCCGGGTACCGACCATATCTTGTGCAAAGAAACTGAGCCTGCTACTGTGACTGATCAGCTTGTCGTGGGTCTCGGAGTAGCCAGTGAGGAACAGCGCCGTCCCGCCTTTTGCCGCGTTATGGAAGGCGATCTGCTGGGCAAGGAGTGTTTTCCCCGTGCCGGGGGAGCCGATGACCATGGCAAGGGACCGGCGCAGCAGTCCGCCGCCCAGGATGCGGTCCAGGTTAGGGATGCCGGTCTCCAGGAAGCTAGGCTCCGCATTGTTCTGAGTCATAGGTCCTCCCCAGGGCCAGGGTACGGAGACTCGGCCGGTAGTGTGAACCGGAATGTCGTTCCCTGGCCCTCGCCAGGGGACTCGGCCCAGATGCTGCCGCCGTGGGCTGTGATGATACTGTGGGAGATGTAAAGGCCCAGGCCGGTGCCGGGAAGGCCGGTAGCCTGGGCCTGGGGTGTACGATGAAACCGCTGGAACAGACCTGGTAGCTCTTGCGACGGGATGCCTATGCCACGGTCGCTGACTGCCACCTCGATCTCCGAGCCGCTCACCCCGACCACCACGCTGACCGGCTCACTCTCAGGGCTGTACTTAAGTGCATTTCCAACGAGGTTGGCGATCACTTGAGCAACTCGGTCCTGGTCCCAATCGCCAGTCAGTGGAGCGCGAGGTAAGGATATATCTACTCGTTTACGTTCTTCCGGATTGAGGCGTGCGATGACCTTCTCTAGACACTCTTCGAGATCACAGGGCGCTGTCTCCAACGGCAAGGTTCCACCCTGGATGCGTGACGCGTCGAGCAGGTTGTTCAGCAGCAGGCCCATTGCAGCCGCCTGTGTATCGATTATGATTAGGCCCTCTTCGAGCTGTTCGAGGTCCGGTCGGGGAGCGCGCAGGCGGCGCAGCAGAAACTGGGCGTAGCCTTTGATGGAGGCAAGCGGGCTCTTGAGATCGTGGCTCGCTATTGCGATGAACTCTTCCTTGAACTGGCTGAGCTCCTGAAGGACAGCGGCTTGCTCCTCGGCCAGGCGGCGGAGCGTATTTTGCGCTGATATTTCCTCACTCCAGTGAAAGGACCTGGCGATGGAGGCCTTCAACTGTTCGATGTCACAAGGTTTGACTAAGAAATCGTCGGCGCCCGCGCGCAGCGCCTCAACCGCGACCTCCATCGAGCCATAAGCCGTGAGGATAATCCCGATGGAGCGGGGCGACGTCTCTTTTAAGCGCTTCAGCACTCTCAGGCCGCTCTTCCCTGCGACGCTCAGGTCAAGCACCGCTACGTCGAACCGTGTGCGCTCAACCTTCTCCAGCGCCTCCGGCACACTGACGGCGTTATCGACCGCATACCCCTCAATCTCAAGAATGCCTAGTAGAGTTAAGGCAACAGACTCGTCATCCTCAACGATTAGAATCCTAGGGACCCCTGCGTGGTCATTAGACTCCATATTGTGAAATCAATCTTCCTATTTGCTGGTGAACCGAAAGGCTCAGGTTGTCGTCAGCAACCCTTTATTAGTCGCGAGTATACCCCTACCCCCCTACCCCGTCAAATTCGGCCATTGGAAGGCAAAATCCCTATCTTGCGGGCACTCAAGGTGTCATCGGTTCGAACTTCGGAGGGTACTGGAGATTGGCGAGCGTAATCCTGATTTTGACTCCAACCGGTGAGTAGATGAGCTGGATGGCGCTGATGAGAAGAGCGGCTCTAAGTAGTGGTGAGGGGGAAAATATAATCAGCAGTGACAACTCTAAACGAAAGTCTGTTTTTGCTGGGCCTATATATCATATCCCAGCGGTTCAAAATGTCGCGACCTAGCAGCGACGGTATACCTCCAATGTCTTGAGTTGGAGGAACAATGATTATGCCGATCGTATAGATATAAATATTGCTTCTATCTTCGAATGAGACCAGGGCTGGTTCAAGAAAGTCGCGACTATACCTATGCTTACAGCGGAAGCGGCAAGTTGGTTATAATCAAGACGCATATCTAGGCTATCTTGAGGCATCAGCAACGTCCTGTCCGCACCTGTGTCTACTAAGAACGAAATTTTGGCTCTGATATTCAATCTAGGAAGAATAAGGCGACCTTCTAGATGAGGTTGCCCAGTTGCATGTTCAAATTGGCCGATCAGCGCCATAACGACAAAATCAATATAGGCGGATTCTCATCGAGAAATCGCACGAGGATATTTTCTCGAGATATACCCTTCTTATCTATCTGGGCCAAAACCGACTCGTGAGTATCCCCATGTGCTCTAACTTTCCCTTTGTAAAAAACAACCCACTGATTAGGGTATTTTTTAAGCAATTGTGCATGCTTCTCTGACAATAATCTAGCGTCCTTACGGAACTGTCTACTTTCACGGACGTACTCGGAAAGGTCGCCAATATATTTAAGAATTTCATCTCTGCTGTATTTTGAGCTCATTTTGCGTCCTTCTTTTACCCACACATCGCGGTTAAATTATACCCTTTGTCACTGTATATCGCTGCTTAAACAATGTCAAAATGATAAAGAAGCTAGAATAAAGCTGTTCCGTGTCACAGGTCCTCATCCCTATCTTGGGGAGGGCAAAGTCTTAGTAGGGATATAGAGATAGATAGTATATTCTAAGAGAGACGAATAGTTATCTTTTGAAAGAGTAAGAAAGAACATGGATAAGCTAAAAATCGCGCTGCTACAGATGACTGCCTGCGGCAGTGACCAAGAGGCGAACCTGACAAAGGGAGAGGAATATTGCAGGCGCGCGGCCGGGATGGGATCAGACATCGCTCTGTTCCCTGAGATGTGGAACACCGGCTATACTTCAGGGCTTTTGGAGTATTCAGGAGTGTCCAGGAAGAGGCAAGACCCGGTACCGATAGGTCGAGTATCTACGATTGCGCGGGATATCTGGAGAACGCCGGAGCTGTGGCGTCCCGGCGACGCTCCCTGCACCGCTGATGAGTGGGCGGCTATCAAAGAATGGCACAAGCAAGCCGTTGGCAGGGACAGCGAGTTCGTCAGCCACTTCAGGTCTCTTGCGAGGGAGCTGGGGATGGCTATTGCGATCACCTATTTGGAGGAATGGGATGGCCCGCCGCGCAACTCGGTATCCTTAATCGACCGCCACGGTGAGATCGCTATGACCTATGCCAAAGTCCATACCTGCGACTTCGACCCTATTGAGTATTCGCTTACACCGGGGGATGATTTCTATGTCTGTGACCTCGATACGGCCCAGGGTGTGGTGAATATCGGCGCTATGATCTGCTACGACCGCGAGTATCCGGAGAGCGCGAGGATTCTGATGCTCAAGGGCACTGAGATCATCCTGACGCCGAACGCCTGCAATCTGGATATGAACCGCATCGGACAGTTCAGAACACGCGCCTATGAGAACATGCTCGGGGTAGCGATGGCAAACTACGCTGCGCCGCAGAACAACGGCCACTCGGTCGCTTTTGGTGGGGTTGCCTACGGTAGGAACGGCCACTCAAGAGACACGCTCATTATTGAAGCGGGGGTGAGCGAGGGGATCTACCCGGCGCAGTTCGACATGGCCGAGCTCCGGGACTACCGGAAGCGTGAGACCCACGGCAACGCGTTTAGAAAGCCACGCCGCTATGGATTGCTGACATCTCTTGATGTCAACGAGCCTTTTGTCCGCGTGAATGCTGAGGGCGAGATATATGGGCAGGCTAGAAGATGAGTGATGGGGTCCCCCTCACCTGTTCGACAAGCCCTTTGAGAGCCTCTCGCCCAGGCGAGTCGCCTTCGGAGACAGGATAGCGCCAACCCAGCGGATGAGTTTGGCTGTTTAGTTGTAAACAAATCTCCTGAATGTTAACATATATATCAAGAGTACCAAGTAATTGAGTAGGCATGTCTTGTATCCCGGATGCATCACCACTAATCGTCTTAAGCAAGCTTGAGCGGACTGACCTGTTGTCCAAGCTGTATGGAGAAGTCATGGTAACGCCTAAAGTCTGGGAAGAGGCAGTCATCACAGGCAAGGCTATGGGTGCAGCAGATGCAGCATATCTTGAGAGAGTCGCTAGGGAGCTACAGTTCACAATGCTAAGACTAACCACTGCTGAGAGGGCATTAGCGCTCCGGCTGACGAGAGATAGCGGCATAGGCTTAGGGGAGGCTGAGGTCCTGGCAGTAGCCAGCCTGCGAAATGCTTTGGCGATACTGGATGACAAGGATGCCAGAACGGTTGCAGTAGGGATCAACGTCGCTCATGTGGGAACAGTGGGTGTGATCTATGAGGCTTTTCTAAGCAAGCTCTTAAGCTACCAGGGACTGTTGGAGCTCTTGGAAAGGCTGGGAGGAGTAGCATGGATAGCGCCTGATATAGTGGCTGGTATAATTAGACGAGCCAGGGAGGTGAACAGGGAGTGAAAAAGGAAGCGAGAAAGGAAGAGCTGATAGCTTCGAGGGTGCCGGCTGAATTGGTGGCGGACTTGAAGAAGCTGGAAGAAGCAGAGCATATAGACAGGTCTACTGCCGTGCGTAAGCTGCTTTACAGTGGCCTTAGAGAGTGGAAGCTGGGTTATGCTGCGAGACTTTATCAGGACAACAGAGTCACGTTATGGAGAGCAGCGGAAGAAGCAGGAGTCCCAGTTAGGGAGATGATGGAGTACTTCAGGCAGAAGAGAGTTCCAATGCAGTATGACATGGAGGATTTCGAAAGGGACTTGAGAGGCATATACGCACGGTTGGAAAAGTGAGGGGTCGTGACAACTGAGGCACCGGTAAATGTAACCCAAAGGATTAGGTACCTATAAGAGGCTTGTCCAATGCAGTTCGACATGGCCGAGCTCCGGGACTACAGGAAGCGCGAGACCCACGGCAACGCCTTCAGAAAGCCGCGCGTTTACGGTCTCTTGACGTCTACCGATGTGGGCGAGCCATTTATACGCGTCAACACTGAGGCTATGATGTATGACCAAGCTGGAAGATAAACTCTAGTGCGCAGTAGTAGCGACTTAATCAGCTTGAGGCTTTCCCTCAGGAACACTGAGCAAAAGGAGTAGGTTAAGGAGCGAAACTATTTGTGTTCTATAGGCAACGTTCAAACTAACTGTGCGGAGAGTTCTTCAAGTTCTTGTCTGTTTAGGTCTTAATACTACTGAGCACAAAGTATTCCGACGCTTACCTTGATGAGTTGGAATAGTGATTTAATAATTCGGAAGAATCAGCGCTTATTTCTATATACTCTACTGAAGCTGCTGGATCCAGAGAATCTACCTTATCAGAGATTGGTGACATCCCACTAATAGGGCTTAGTCTATAGGACTTTTTCCAGACGCCGTTTGCTGCTCTTGGTGCACAAGATACAGTAATATCTAATCGGACTGCTAGCTGTGCTGCATTAGTCCATGCCGCTATAGTGTGATATTGAGGATGATCATCTACCCAAGTCGGGCTACTAAAATATATCGTAAATTCGGGGGCAAGATGAATCTCTATCTCCGCTATCAGTACCCTCTTGGAGAGGCCATACATGATGCGGGTTGTTTGCTCGCCGTTATCCTCCCACTGACCAAAATAACTGAGCTCACCAGATCTTACCTGCACCGTAAATTCACCTTCTGCACCATAATTCCATACTTCAAGAAAAAACTCGTGACAATTCTTTGCAGGTTTAACGTGAATCGTCGGCTTGGTCTCCTCTAACTCGTCTATGCGTTTGCGCTGCTTATTCCATAACTTAAATGGCGTATAAAACCCCAAAACGACTGCCGCGATCGCAGCAATAAATATGGCTGTATTCTTGGCAAAAAATGCGTAACCCTCGGGCCACAGCGCAGACAGGATAAGCACTAAGGTAGTAGCGCCAAAGGCGACCGCTAATAGACCGATTACCTTTCCCCACGCAGACCATTCGGGGTTAATAGCTTTGATATTTTCTCTTAGGTAGGACAAGTAGCTTCGCACGCTAAGATTCTAGCATACCGAGACGAAGTATACGATTCTGGTTATATGAATAAGGCAGAGGTGGCCTTAACTCCTGTGGCTAGGACAAAAGGATGGGTATGACGTGCTGAAGGATGCAATCACGGAGTTAATATAGGTATGATCACACTTTTAGCGCATGTTTAATGATGATTCACCCATAGTCCTACTAAATAATGAGCTCTAAAGAATGATCATCTAGAGGATAAGATCCGGTAGGGTTTCGTATTCGGTCATGGTAGCTTACCTATAGCATTTAAGCACTTTTCTGTGTTGCCCGGCGTAGCACCTGTAGGAGCGGATTCGCCTGTCCGTAGCCCGACATAATTTGCCTCTTGAATCCCATAACACTGAGTTATCAACCAGCCTCTTTCGTATGAGGTCATAGGCTTGGGGTTAATGCTAACGGACGTAGCCTGCCCCTGCGACTCTCTTGGCAGGAATAGTCCGCCCAGGAAGCCGACCCCTAGCGCCAAGACCAGTAGCAGTGCTGTAACTATCTTAGACATCTATTCCCTCGCTTCAATACCTTTGCCGTTCAGCTTAGTACTGCCCTTTCATCAACTCCCGGCCAGTTTTTCTGTCCTCAGGAGACAAAACACTGCCATCTGCCAGTATGCCCCATCCACAGGCAATATAAGCAACCTCATGCTGAGTCTCCCAAGAATCAATAGCGTCGTGGGCTGCCTCCATAGGAGTCATGAAATTTGGAACACCTTCTTCTCTTAGATAACCGCTGATATGTCTCTCAGTCGTTTCCTTAGTAGCATCTAATTTGACAATGGCCTCTGCACACTCCCTGCTAATCTCTGGCTCCGCCTCTCTCTGAGCGGCCACGTTCGCCTCAATCTCGCGGTCTATTTGCCACCTATAGATCGCTAACTGCATCCTTAATACATACCACTGGACAGGGGTAACAATTGAGATGGCAAGACCTGCCAACATTCCCCCTAAGAACAGCCCCGCTATCCAACGCCGCTTCAATCCTACTCCCTCCATTCTTGTTCCTTGTATTGGTCAAGCACCGCACTAATAACAACACCCTCACCGTGTAAAGACTAGCGCGTTCAGTATCCAGAACTATGAATTATTTGTCAACGATACTTATTAGATATTTATTATCCCTTCACCACCCACAGCTTCACCGCCGGCGTAAGCGTGGCCGTGTTCGGATCCCTGCTTAGTGTGGCCTTGAACCGTATGCGGTGGTAGCTCTGGCCGTGAGGGTGTTTTATGTTGGCGGATGTCCTCTGGTTGTTTAGCTGGGGTAGACTCGCCCAGAGCTAGACTGACATTCTGCTAAAGATAAACTACAAGGATATGTGTGGCAAAGGCGGATAGACTTGAGGATAATGAACTACATTTGGGGTCTCCTAACGTTTCGTATTCGGTCATGGAAGACTTATCGCTGCCTCAAGTTTATTGGTATGCCGTTATAGCCCAAAACAGCTAGGCAGTATTCAGCCCCTGTACCACCAGCCTTAAAACACTCTGTAATTAACTGCCCTTTCTGCCAGTCAGTAAGAGGCTCCTGTGGTGGCGATTTGGCTACCGCCGTCGGCTGAATGGCGTGAACAGGCCTAGGAATAAGCACCTGTCCAGCGATAACACCTACAGCCATGCTTAGGAAGATTAGCAGTGCAAGCGACAGGCGGGCTTTCATCTTACCCAGCCCCAATCATAAAAGTGCGCTAACACCATACTTAATAGAAGGTGTCCCATACTGGGCATAAACAGACTTCCTCTGTTTATGCTGATAGCAGCACCGAATAGTAGCCATAGTATATAAGCGAAGACTATCCATTGCATGACTACCTTCACTCCACTCTCTCCATTCCTGTTCCTTGTATTGGTCAAACACCGCATTAATAACAATCGCCCTTACGTGTAAAGACTAGAGCGTTCAGTATCTAGAACTACAGCATCTTGGTCAACGATACTTTTTAGATATTTATTAACCCGTAACCACCCACACTTTCACCGCGGGCGTGAGCGTGCTCGTGCTTGTGTCCCGGCCTAACGTTTCGTATTCGATCATGGGGACACGCCGCTAGGTTGTCTGCCTTCGTATATCGCCTGCACATCTTTTAGGCAGTTATTGATTAGACCCCAATGTAAATTTCCCTGATACGGCGGCACTTGATAACATTTGGTTACTGCATTCGCCCTCTCAGCGGCAGTCATGGGCTGGGTGCTGGCCCCCGCTGTTGTGGCCTGCACCTTCGGAGGAATAAGCATCTGTCCAGCAATAACACCTACGGCCATACTGAGAAAGAGCAGAAGAGCTAGGGAGAGTCGTGCCTTTATCATTCGTTTACCAACACAGTCATTTGCTCAAGCCACTCACATAGACCATACTTATATTTAAAACGGTCATGGGCTTGAATGTATTTGTCTAACTCCTTGGTCGCAGCCATTACCCGAAATTCCGCCCGTACTTCCCCGCCACGTGCCATAAACGATGGTGGGCACTCTATATCGTCATCGTCAGTTACACGGCTCACCGCTTGCACCACGAGCGGCCTATCGTCTACAACGACTGTATAAGCAGGCAAGAAGAGTCTGCCGAGCGCCACACCTAAGACCATCGCCAAGAATACCAAGACTATGTATCGCCCTCTCTCCATTCCTGTTCCTTGTATTGGTCAAACACCGCACTAATAACATCGCCTTGCCGTGTAAAGGCTAGCGCGTTCAGTATCTAGAACTACAGTATCTTTGTCAACGAAATTTACCAGTTATTCATTATCCCTTCACCAACCATAACTTCACCACCGGCGTAAGCGTGCTCGTGCTCGAATCCCGGCTTAGCGTGGCCTTGAACCTGATTCGATGGTAGGACTGGCCGTGGGGATGCTTTATGTTGGCGGATGTTCGCTGGTTGTTCAACTGAGGAAGGCTGGTCCAGGGTTCGTCTTCGTGGTCTAGCTGGTAGGAGAGATCTACCGTCTCGGTGGTCGAGAGCTTCGCGGAGCCGGAGCCGTTGCTGTTATGGGTGAAGCATCTGGATATTATGGAGAAGGCTACATCTCCCTCCGGGCTTTCGGCCTCGATCCATTCTGAGTAGGCGGCTCCTGAGGCGGCGAAGCTGTAGCTGTCTATGTCCAGGGCCTCTCGGTGCTGGGTGTCCAGAGTCATATAGTAAGGGACCAGTCCTGCGGCGATAGTCCAGCCGAAGAGCCAGAGCTTGGAGGTTTTGGGGTCTATTACCGGGCCGAAGAGGTAGGTCCAGGTAGTTTGAACTCCATCCTCGATGACCGTCCAGGTGAATGAGTTCTGGCCTCTGGTCTCTCGCCTCTGGCCTCTTACAAGCTTTGCCCCTTTGTTGATGTAGAGGTCTGGGCCGTAGGCGGCCATGCCGTAGACCTCGCCGGGTATGTCCTTGGGGCCGATCCACTCCTGACGGTCTGGCCTTATGCTGAGGATATCGCCGCCTACCGGCGCGAGCAGCTTGTTCTCGAAGCTGAGGGTATTTACTACGCCTCTTGTTAGGCCCTGGACTCCCAGTGGCATCGGGCTGTGGCGCTGGCCGTCCTGAAAGATGTTGTCCAGGCCGACCCATACCTTTTGTGTCTCGTCCACCTCGTGCCATCTTACGGCTATGGCCGCCGGTCGGTAGATGTTCTCAAAGGGTAGCTCTGGGGTGCGGTAGAAGAGGGTCCAGGAGTTTGCGCTGATCAACGGGTTTGGATTGGCGTACATCCCTGGGTCTTCGGTCCCGCCCGCAGGGTGGGTGAGCAGCGCTTTGACCTGGGACTGCTGCGGTAGGAAGGCGTAAGCCCTGGCGGAGTGAGCCCCTGTAGAGGCCGCCCAGAGTGTGCCGTCGAAGTAGTCGTAGTTCTGGCCGGCTATTGCCAGCAGTAGACCTACATCGCCGGTCGAGTCTTTGTTCCACGATATGATTTGGCGGATGATGTCGGTGGGCGCCCGGTCTGAGGCCCAGGCGGAGTCCGCGGCGTTGCGCTTTAGCACGTCTCTGTTGAAGGCCGCGTAGGTAAAGCCTTTGCAAAGGGCCAGAGTGGTCGGGTACTGGCCTGCGGGCGATGCCGTGATGGTCACTGCGGCTTCGGCGGTGAGCTTCGGGCCAAGGACCAGCCAGCCCTTTGAGCCCTGGGTTCGATATCCTTGAGAGGTGTCCCACTCTATAAGCTGGTGTACCGTCATTCAAGTCTCCTAGTATTCAGAGGCGAGAGACCAGAGGCCAGAAGCCAGAAACTTGTAGTGCGCAGACCCGCTCATGGTGAGCGTGTCGAACCATCTGGCCTCTGGATTCTGGCCTCTGGTCTCTAATTCCTTTGTAAGTACTTTTTGACTTCCTGGGCGCTTTCGGGCAGCAGTTGGGCTGATTCGATATCTGATGGCTGAGTGCATTGCCTGCACTGGAATTTAGGTGCAACCAGATTAGCATTCTTTAAGCCCGCCTCTGTTCCCGGGCTCAGGCTTACCAGAGCGTTGCAGATGTAACAGTTGTGTGTTGTCCCTTTAAGCCTCGGATTGTCTGAAAGTCTTTCGCAGATAACGATAATTTCTTCCATCATTTCCCTTCCCCTTTTTCGTAAAGCTTCTTATATTATGCAAGGGTCTAGTCGCTAGTCGCAAGTTACAAGTCCTCAAGTTGCTAGTTACAAGTTGCAAGTCGCAAGGGATCCTTGAAACTTGCTACTTGTTACTTGACTCTTGACCCTTGTCCCTTATGGTCCTGGATCGGTGCTTTGGGAGGGGAGCAGGCTCTCTGCTGGTGTGTATAGCGCTTTCGTCCTGAGCTGTCCGAACCTGCCGTGCTTTTTCAGCTCTGAGTAGAAATAGTTCAGCCTCTCTTTAGACAGGTCGCTGTAGGCCCTGGCAGTGTCAGCCTTTGGGGTGTGCCTGTAAGCGCTGGCGGAGGCGAAGGCCCCGGCCGCAAAACCGACGGCTCCAGCGCTGAGGATGTCCTCGGCCCAGGTTGGGACTGTGGACTGGGTCGGGTCCAACAGGTGTACGCTGGTCCAGTAGACGTAGACGTTCTGCGAGCCGGTGGGCGCGGAGTCGGTAAGCAGAGTCAACGTGTCCTGCCAAAGGGAGAAGCGTACGTACTCCTTAGGAAACTGGTCTACGGGGTACTCTACAGCCTCGATGGAAATTCTGTTAGACAAACTGGTTATGGAGATGTCCCTCGAGCCGGAGGTGGTGATTAGCGTGGTCTTGACCTCTCGTGGTATGTGGGTAGAGAAGGCCCTGAGCGCGTTCATGATATGCCTGTGAAGGGACTCATCGGAGAAGAGGCTATCTTCCGGGTCGGTGTCTCTCAGGTCGTAGCGGACTCGGGTGATGAAGTCTGTTAGGGTGGTCATATCTAGTCTCCTAGTTGGCAGAGGCCAGATGCGAGAAACCAGAGGCCAGATAGTTCGGGAGCCTCAGTACAAGTGTCTGGTTTCTGGCTTCTTGTCTCTTGCTTCTGTTTGCTACTTGTCGACATAGCTCGAGGAACTAATTATAGGGATTCTTGTAGCTCAACGATGCCGATGGCGTCGGAGGTGGTGGGCGTGAAGCTGGCCGACACCACTTGCAGGCCGATGCGGTCGCCTGCCTGGAAGGTGAGATCGTCATTGTCGCCGAAGACCTCCTCGTACTGCGCGGCGCCGCTGTCGATGGTCCCGTTCAGGACCGTCTGGGCCGTGCCGTTCTTGGTGATCTTGAAGGTCAGCATCCCGGCGGTGCGCGCCTCGGTTAGCATGACCGTGATCCTGGAGACGTGCCCCGACTTCTGTAGGTAGTACTCTGTCGTGCCGTAAGGCAATAGAGTCATGGCCGCGGTGGCTGTGCCTGCGATGTTTTCTTTTAGGAAGTGAAGCTGCATTCAAGTCTCCTAGTTGCTAGAGGCCAGAGGCGAGAAACCAGAGGCCAGATCGTTCGACATTCTTCAAGGAGAGGGACATACCCTGCGGGGCACAGGCTACAAGTGATCTGGTTTCTTGCTTCTAGTTTCTGTCTTTTGGCTGTCTGGCCGCACGGTCACAGTCTCTTTCCACTGTTTCCAGGTCGCCCCAGGGCAGGATGTCGCGAACTGAGGTGCGTCTGCTTCGTCCTGATGGCCGCTTACCGGAAGGAAAGAGCTGAATAGAAACTGGACGTTGGCCACAGTGTGTCTGAGCGCCTCTAAATGTTTTGGTGTCGGAGGTAAGCGGTCAAAATTGCCGGCCAGGACTATAGCCAGACCCTGCTCATTGTGACGCGATACTCGTTCCGGCGTGGCTGGATCATCCAGACCGCCGGTGTGATAGCGCACCGTGGCCCAGTCACCGGTGTAATAGACCCTGCCACTGGGGAAAACGTACAGGTGATAGCTTATTCCAGGCCATCCCTGGGCGCTAACGTGGTGCCGGTAGGAGACTCCGATGCGCCTCAATTCCAGCTCTTGCCGGACTTTTTCGGGCAGTGTAGACCCAGCGTCGTGATGGATGATAATTTTCTTCACCTTTGTAGGCTCACGCTTAGAAAAACCAGGCTCTCGGTCTGGGTACAAGTCTCTGACGTCATAAGCCTTAAGATCATTGCCGATGGTTATTAAGTCCATTACCATGTACTCCCAAAATCCAAGCCAGATGTCAGAACTCAGACGCCAGACGCCAGATCATCTGGCCTCCGGCTTCTCGCCTCTGGCCTCTGTTTAAGCCACCACATCTATTCCATCGATACCGGCCCAGCTCCGACTGTGATGCGCCAGCGCCAGGTCAAGGGCCTCCCGCTCGGTTAACTCCCGGTCGGGTAGCACCGGCTGCCCGTAGAATGCCTGGAACAGGATACGGGCCCTGATTCTTGCAGCCACAGGCAGTGTGGCTTCTCTCGGCCGTGAGGCCGCGGCGCCAAGCCAGGCGATGGTCGGCTCGGCTTTCAGGACGTCATGGTAGGCAACGTTTCCACCGACCAGTATGGTCGCAGTAGGCGGCCCAGGAACAGCCGTGCAAAGAACGAAACTACCGTAGCCGCCAGGTAAGTTTGGTCGATATGGGTTAGCATAACTGCCATCGCCGGTGGTCGGAACCTCATAATAAGCTTTCAAGATCAAGTCTCCCTAGTATCTAGTCTCCTAGTTTTCAAGTCGCAAGTCGCAAGTGGTCTGGCCTCTGGCTTCTGGCCTCTGGCTTCTGGCCTCTGGTCTCAGGCTTCTGGCATCTTGCAAGCCTTCAACTCGCCCTCCGCACACTTAAATTGTCATACCTAGACCCACCATCATCAGCGCCAGCATCAACGTTGGTCCTAAAACCTATCTTAGTAGGCGTCGTGAACAGCGTAGCGTCCCCGCCAGTCAGCGTATAGCTAATCTTGGATACGCCATCCACCAGCAGCTCGATCCTCGTCCCTCTCGCCACAATCCTAAACTTGTACGTCCGACCCTCAACCAGCCCGGCAGACGCCACCTCGGCAAGTTGAGTAAACGCCCCGGCCTCCCGCTTATACAGCGCGATATGATCAACCCCAACCACCTTCCCGAGCACCCCAAGCAAATAGTTAGAGTTATCGATATTGCGAAAGAGCGGGCCGAAGTCAGCCCGGTTGACGGCTGTGCTAAGCCTGCAATCAACCTCCATATCGATGTCAGGCGTCCTAAGCTCCATAACCACGCTGCCGTGAGCGGTCGCGCTCGACAAATAACATCTTGCGCCAATAACCCCCCAGGTCCCATCCGCAGCAGACCAGGCCTGACCCGAGTCAGCGGCGCCAAGCGCGGCCGCATCCGCGCGGTCGAAAGAGTCTTTGACAATAAGTCCTTTTCGAGAGCCAACAAGGGCAGCTTGTACTAACATTCCAGAGCGCTCCTTTCTTTCCAGAGGCGAGAGGCCAGAGGCGAGAAGCCAGAGGATCTGTCCTCTGGTCTCTGGCACTCTGGCCTCTGTTTCATCTCCAGCTCAAGTATAGGTCCACGTCCAGCCCGGTAGGCGAGCCGGTAACGGACTCGACCAGGACCAGCAGGTCATCTCCGTCTACCTGGACGTCGATGGCCACCTGGTCGTCACCGGTTACGGTTATCGCTTCGCCTTTGCCGACCTTGCCGCTGGTCCCCTCCCGTTTGGAGCGGAGCCAGGGCCGCAGGACCAGATAGGGGTTTGTCCCGCCGGTAAAATCGACGTAGCTATACACTCGAGCTTTGGCATAGCCAGGGTTTGCAGCCCAGCTTGCGTTGTCCGCGGCCGGTGGAGTCGCGCCGTCCGCCGCGTTTACGTTGCTTCTATGGGTAAAGATAGCTCCAGGTGATACTTCAGCCATTCCAGAGCGCTCCTTTCAGTCGCTAACAGAGGCGAGAGGCAAGAAGCCAGAAACTTGTGGTGAGGTTCTCGAAGTATCTGGCCTCTCGTCTCTGGTCTCTGCCCTCTGTTTGTTATAAATCTTCGACAAAGGTTGCCGAGCCGGAGAGACCAGCCACGGCGGTGAGCACACCGGCATCCTTCAACGCCACCCGGTCCCCCGGCTTGAGCCTGGCGTCGGCAACAGTCGCCGATGGCCCGACAGCCTGTTCGGTATCGATGGCCGCCTTCAGGTTAAAGGCGCTCGCCAGCATCGTCACTCCGGCGTCCAGCGCCTGAGCGTTGGTCAGCTTCTCGAGGGTAAGTGTGACGGCGCCGGCGTCGGCGCCGAGCACGGTATGAGCCTCACGAGCTGCAATGAGCCGCCAGTTGCGATCCGAAACAAAAATATTGCCGTAGTTGGCGGCGGTAGCGGCCAGAGTCGAAACCAAAGCGAAAGGGACCGTCAAATGCGCCAGGTTGGAATCAAGACTCACGTAATCGATGCTGTAGGCCTTTCCAAGGCACTGGACCAGCACGCCCGCAGCCACAGGGTTGGCCTCTGTGTGCTTGCCGGCAGTACCCGAAAGGAACTGAAGCGCTCCCTTGGTGTAAGTGGCAGGGTTATAGATAACGATCCTCTTAGCCACCTTCAAAGGGTCGCCGCTGGTGTTGCCGCGGTGCAGGGCAAAGAACTCAGCCCTAATAGGAGGCGATGAGTTTGCGTCGGCCAGCGCCCAGTTGCCTGAGGAGTTAAGCCCAATTGCATCTCCAGGGATGCAGGTATCGGTCAAAGTTATCTCGACCTGTTCTGAGGCCGCATATACTACAGGATCAGCCATTTCAAGTCTCCTAGTTTCAAGTTTTCAAGTTGCAAGTGTCTAGTAGCAAGTTACAAGGGCTGCGAGGTAGGTTCCTTGCAACTTGCTACTTGCGACTAATCCCTAACACCTGTAAGCTTCGCTGCCTTCTTGCTGTTGAACAGCGCGCAGCTAACATAAGCCTTTACTCTAACCCTCGAGGCGTCTTTCTGCTCGAGGTTGCCAACCCGCTCGATATCGATGATCGACTCAATAGCGGTAAGCCCAGCAAAAGCCCCCTCTCCCAGCTTCACCGCGTAGATCACCGAGCAATCGGTGGAGGTCCCAACCGTCTTGGTGTTGAGTATCCAGTCAGAGACCAGCACCGGAACCCCATCGTACAGATCAACGAAGCGACCAAACTCGGTATGCTGCGTCGGCAACACGCCGGAGCCGGAGGCCCGGAAAAGACCATTGAGCTTACGCCGCGACCGCTTGCTCATAAGCAAGATATCCGGCTTATCTCCCAAAACAGCATCAATCACCGTGTCCATTCTCTCAAGGGTCAGACTTGCCCCATTCCCGGCTATAGCGCCATTGGCGAACACCTCCTGCGCGGCCGGGATAAGCTTGTCCAGCCCGTCGTAGCTCTTGGTGTCAACGGCCGCGTCACCGGTAATCAGGGTGTCTCCCAGCTTGTGGGCCACCGCCTTGCTTTTTAGATCTACAATCGCGGCCTCCAGGTCCTGGATGTTCCCTCTGGTCTTTTTCAGAAAATTATCGGTGTCCGCATCGCCGCCAAGAATCTTAAGGTTAGCAGTCAGCTGCGTGAAGGTAGGCGTGCTCTCGACCCAGGTGTCGCCCACCGCGTAAAAGTCAGCAGCGGCAGCCACATTCTCCTGGTTATAGGTCAAGGCATTCCCGACCATAAAGATAAAAGGCAGAAACTCCAGGAGCGGGTCCTCTTTGATAATCGTCTCGATGACGCCCTGCAGCAGGACATCGTTGGAGAGCTTTTCCGCTTCGGCAAGTGTTATAGCCATTCAAGTCTCCTAGTATTTAGTCACAAGTAGCAAGTCGCAAGGAAAAGACCCCTTGTAACTTGCTACTTGTCCCTTGTTTCTTGCAACCCATACTTTATCTTTTCCATGGTGTTCATAGCCGAGGTGTCGGGCGACGTCCTGCCTTGGTTACCGGCGGGAGGTCGAAAGCCCATTGGCTGTTTGTTCTGAGCTTTCACCACCTCCACGATCTCTCGAGCTTTAGTCATTGAGACCTCTACCTCCTCAAAAGTCTCACCCGAGACCAGAGAAGATGGAATATCCGGCGCCATTGCAAGGAGCGAGTCTCTGTATTTGCTAGCTCCCTCCGCTATAAGCTGCTTCAGAGTCGCAGTACCCGACCTTTCTGCCTCCAGTTCTGTGGTCAGCGTATCGATGCGTTCCTGCATCCATAAGGTAGGGTCCTCTTGGTCCCGGTCATCCTGCTGTTCGTTATCTTCAGACATCGCTCCTCCTTCCTCAGAAGACATAATTATTTGTCGCAGAGCGATAATAGAATATCTGTTCTAAAACTGCAATAATCTGATGTCACATCTTAGTAATAGAGAGAAGGTCCAGCGGGGAAAATGAGCGAATAAAAAGGATTTTAGTTATATATCAGTGATTTAGCGATAATCAAAGAAGAATAATTGAGAATCGCAGATATATAACTGCAATACAATAAGCACATATTAAAGGAAACTTGCAACTATTGGGGTTTGTATTATATGTTAAGCAAATCAACCTAGGAGATTGGACATACACCTTGAATAAGACACTAGCATTGACCGCTACGGTCCTGAGTTTTCTAGTCATCGTTGGCTGCGCAGTACAAATTTCGCCTCCTAGTCCAATTAGTGAGCCCTCGATATCTAACAGCGAGTCCGCAGCCCCGGTCCCTCAGGGGGGTGGCAGCGCCACCGAAGGCTTATTGAAGCAAGAGGCATCGGTAGCGCCGGCTGTGCAAGCTGCTCCCAGCCCTTCACGCCAGGCTGTTGTTGACGCCCTGCGTCCGCGAGAGGTAAATACCAGCGTCCAGCTAGTACCTCCCGCTGCCGAAGCGTACCTGGTAATGGACGAGCTATCCGGGGCAGTGCTGGCCGAGAAGAACAGCACGCAGCGACGTTCCCCTGCTAGTTTAGTGAAGATTATGACCGCGCTTATAGCTATAGAGCGTATAGAGCGCGGCAACCTCGACGACATGGTCGACATCGATGTGGACTTCACTCAGTTGAGAAGAAGCACTGCCATGGGGCTTCTTCCCGGAGAGAGGTTATCTCTCAGAGACCTCCTTTATGGCCTTATGCTGCCATCGGGCAATGACGCTGCTATCGCCATAGCTAAAAACATAGCTGGAACTGAGCCGGCTTTTGTTAATATGATGAACCGGCGTGCCAAGGAGCTGGGTATGCAGGACTCTTACTTTGCCAATCCCCACGGTCTGGACTTCGGCGCTTATGGTCAGGGGTACTCCACATCCTACGATCTGGCCTTGTTGGGCCGCCAGGCCATGTCGCTCTCAACCTTTCGAGAGATAGCGGGCACTCAGTACTGGGTTGCACAAGGGAAAAACCAGAGCTATCAAATGAGTAACCAGAATGCCCTGCTATATAACTATGAGGGCGCTGACGGCGTCAAGATCGGCTTTACCGGCAGGGCCGGCCAGACCCTGGTGGGATCAGTAACCAGAAACGGCCGCAGGGTCTACGCAGTGGTAATGGGAAGCCCCCACCGCATGACCGATTCCGTTCGCCTCTATGATTACGTGTTCCAGAAATACGCCTGGTAGTGTTCCCATTCTAAATGGTCGAGTGCTAGCCTAACCACAATATTCTTGTTTGAAGAGAGCGCCCCAGGCTGGGGCATGGATATAGAGCACTATTATGCCCCAGGCTTTTAGCCTGGGGTGGAGTTACACCATACCTCGATGCAAAGTAGCAGCAACCATGACCAACTCTGTGTCTGCTCAAGACGTGCCCAGACCCCATAGACCTCGAGGCGTGCGCACCATAGGCAAAGTCGGGCGCGGGCTGCCTTCGACCCGCTGCGGAGAGTCGCCATCGCCTGAGTTTATTCAAGGCATCCGGGAGTTCAACCGGGGCGAGTTCTTTGAAGCTCACGAGACCCTGGAGCTTATCTGGATGGAAGAGACCGATCCTCTTCGCTACCTGTATCAGGGAATACTTCAGATCGGCGTAGGCTTCTATCACCTGTCCCGAGGCAACTACAAAGGCGCTATAGCCCTCTGGGAGCGCGGCCTCCGCTTGCTGGAGCCTTTCCGCAATGGCTGCCTGGGCGTGGACGTGATCCAACTCATGGAGGAAACTTCCATCTGTCAGGATACAGTGAAGGCTCTCGGTCCGGGCCGTCTTTATGAGTTTGAATTAACTTTAATCCCCAAAGTGTATGATATGAATGGCAACCCTATTTAAAGGGTCTACTGTAAGGTGAATGATGGAGTTAGATCTTGGTGAATGGATGTTGCGCCCGTGGACAGTGGCAAATGTGCCATCACTGGTCAAGTACGCTAACAATCCTAATGTATCAAGGTATCTGAGATAGGAGGAAATTATGGAACTGGGAAATTTCTCTGTTAGCTTGGCTGTAAAAGATATCGAGGCGTCGAAGCTCTTTTACGAAAAGCTGGGTTTTACAGTTTCACAGGAGATCAATCGCAGAATTGGCTAATTATGAAGAATGGCGACCACGCTATTGGGCTGTTTCAAGGCATGTTCGATAAGAACATTCTCACCTTCAACCCGGGCTGGAGTAGCGATGCTCAGCAGCTCAGAGAATTCACGGACGTTCGAGAGTTGCAGCGCCAACTCAAAGATCGTGGCATAAACATGATTTCAGAAGCAGACGAAAGCTCTACTGGCCCGGCTAGCTTTATGATTGTTGATCCGGATGGAAACACGATTCTGGTAGATCAACACGTATAGGCAATGTCTATGCCGGCGTATTCGAAGGCAATCGCACATGCGGGCTTGCGCCTGCACCCCAAAGGATGAAAATGAGCCGGCGTAGCCCGTTCCCTGAGGCTCTCGAAGGGACGGGCGGTGGTTATCAACGGACTCGAACAACACCACCAAGCTATTTTCAAGGCAACGAAGCCTCTTGCCGGGTACTGGAGAAGGCTGGGTTCACTCTGGAGGGACGATTGAGAAAGAGCGTGACCAAAGATGGGGTGACTATCGATTCTTTTCTGTACGCCATAATAAAAGATTAGCAATGGATTGAAACTTCCCTAATAGCAATTGATGATCTTATATTAAGTATATTTAGGCGGTATTGACCAAAGCATCGAAGATATCGAAGATGCTCGATCTATCGGCACTCGACAGGTCGGTAAGGGAAACTACAGCATGATTAATACAATACCAACGGCTAAGTACGTTCAATCCGGCGAAATAAGCATCCACTATCTCGCATGGCAGCAGGAAGTCCGTAGCGATGACTCCCGCGGCGCAAGACCAAGCATACTTCTGCTCCACGGCCTTACCTCATGCGCACAAACCTGGTCCTTCGTCGCGCCTCTTTTGTCCAATGCTTTTGACGTATACGCGATAGACTTGCGAGGCCACGGCGAGACGGACAAGCCTGAGGATGGCTACGACTTCAATACCCTCTGTGGGGACGTAGCCTCTTTTATGGAGGCGCTGGGTATCGGTAAGTCTGTCGTTGCCGGCCACTCCTGGGGAGCGAGTGTGGCAGCGTGCCTGGCTGTCCACCGGCCGGACCTTGTCTCAAATTTGATGATGATAGACGGCGGCTTCTATTCGGCCAGGCGCAGGGTCGAGATGACTAGAGACCAGTGGGAGGCCAGGCTCGCTCCGGAGGAGATATACGCTACGGTAGATACCTACCTCGCCGCCGCGTCTCACTCCCTGGGTGGACTGACTCCGGAGCTTGAGGAGATATTTATGGCCTCTATTTACCTGAACGGGGACGGCTCCGTGAGGGAAAAGCTCAGCCGCGAGAACCAGGTGCGCATTCTGAAGGCCATGTGGGACTACCACCCCGAAGAGCTATACCCACGTCTTGCTCTTCCCACCACTCTAATAGCAGCCCGTTCCTCCGATCCTGATATGCAGCCCTTCGTCCAGCGGAAAGAGGCGGGAATAGCGGAAGTGCTTCGTATTCTGCCTCAAGCCCAGGTGGCATGGATGGACAACGCCGTCCACGACCTCCAGCTACAGCGCCCGAAAGAGCTGGCGGAGGTGATGCTGAGGTTTGTGGGTGATTGACCGGTAAGCTCTAGGGGAATGTGGGCAGATTCAGGAGGTTGCGGATATGCTGTTTCACCGCCCTAAATCTAAAGTTATAAATGTCAGATACCTGCTGAGGAGTGAAGCGCATTAACCCGTAGCGAGCACTCTCACTGTAGTTCCTTAACCACCGGTACTCAGCCTCTATCCGGCTCAACTCAGCCACTCTGTCTATCCAAAGACCTCGAGCTGTGTGGTTATCGGGATGTGAGCCGAACGGTGGCACCCTTGCGGCTAAGTAAGCATCCACGTAGTGTAGGGCAGAATAAAAAAGGGACGTAACGGCCCAATCTAAGAACTTGCTTGTCCTAATGTCTAAAGAGTGATAGAACCTTTCGTTCTTCTCTGCCTGGGCCAGATGCCCATCAAAAGATGGCATATCTAGCCTTTATTGCCTCTCATACAGGAGCTTTGCACCATCCGGAATCACATAGGGATGTTGGTCTTCTTCGATCTCTGACAGATTTATGAGGCGAAAGTCTAGCAGAGGTTGATCTAAGGCGCGTAGGGTCTGACTTTCAATCTCGAATATGCGCCTTTGCACCTCCCAGTCCCAAGGCTTGGCATCAAGGACAGTCCATAACCTTGGCACTCCACCGTTATCCACTATAAGGATTTTTTTGACCTCTTTAAAGCGGCACACTTTCGCTACAAACTTCTCGATTAGTTTCTGTCTAGCTTCTATATATTGGTGTACAGTAGACATTTATAAAGACCTCAAATAGCGATCAAAGATATCACAACACAAAATCGAATGTATATGGTGAACTACTGCCTCTCATAAAGGAGCTTTGCCTGCTGCGGAACGATATAAGGACGCTCCGCTTCATCGAATTCTGACAGATTAATGAGACGAAAGTCTAGAAGAGGCTGATCTAAGGCGCGTAAGACTTGGATTTCAATCTCGAATATGTGCTTTCGCACCTCCCAGTCCCAAGGTTTGGCATCAAGGACAGTCCATAACCTCGGAATCCCACCCTTATCTACTAGGAGGATTTTTTTACCTCTTTAAAGCGGCGGACTTTTGCTACAAACTTCTCGATTAGCTTCTGTCTAGGTTCTATATATTGATGTACAGTAGACATTTATGAAGACCTCGAATCGCTGTCAAAGTATCACAGCACAAAAGTAAAACGTGTAAGGTGAACTACTGCCTCTTATACAAGACCTTTGCACGCTCTGGAAGCAAATAAGGACGCTGGTCTTTGCCAAATTCTGATAGATTTATGAGACGAAAGTCCAGTAGAGGTTGATCTAAGGCGAGTAATACGACATCTTCAGTATCGTATACATGCCTCCGTACTTCCCGGTCAAATGGCTTGGAATAGAGGACAGTCCATATCCTTGGAACTTCACCTCCTTCTATCAGAAGGACTGTCTGAACCTCTCCGATACTGCTGACTTTAGCCACAAACTTGTCGATTAACTTTTGTGTAACCTCTATGGATTTTGGAGTAGTCATATCTAAATCCCTCGCACTACTCAAAACTATAATAGCATAACAGCCAGTACATATTGCTATAATAGCCATAAGTATGTAGCAAACAGTATCAAGACTGTAATTATCCAGAAGTAAAGGGCAGTATGCCGAAAATAATTTATAGCCCCGATGTCGAAGCTCTTCTTATTGAGCTGTCAGACAAGCCGATAGACCATGCTAAAGAGATAGATTCTACGACTATCGTCCACTATGCTCGGGATGGAGAGCCGGTGATGCTTGAGGTCCTGGACGCCAAGAGGTTTGTCTTGACTGTCCTAGAGAGCATTTTGTCCACGCATACACCAACTATCTACCGGTAGAGGCTTTCTCTCCAGCAGCAAGATTGTACTGGTAACCAGCCACGATGAGTTTGCTAGGGTCATAGACAAGACATATACTGCTGCTTAAGGTAAGTATCCGATTAGAAGGAGAGGATGACGAAAGGTTGGTTGCAAGTCCACTCAGCCAGGACCAGAATGGGGCTAGTTGCCGCAGCCGCAGGCCTCGCAATATTACTGTCCGTGTCACTTAGATCGTTGCTTCCCCAAGCTGCCTCGGACCGGCCAGAGAGCGATCTTCTAACATGCTCTCCTGACGTGCAGTTTCTGGGCTACTCCGATGCGCTTAACAAGATCTCCTTCGGAGAGGTCAGTGTCGCTGAGCTTTCAGGTCTTACCTACGACCGCCAACGTGGTGTCTACTACGCGGTTGCCGACCGGGCTGGCGCGACTCCCACCCACTTCTTTACTATCGACATTCCAGTAGAAAGCCATGCCTTGAGTCGCCCGACCATACTTGGCGTTACCGTTCTGAACAATGCCCTCGGCACTCCCCTTAATGGCTTCTCTTTTGACGGCGAAGGCATCGTGGTCACGCCTAACGACGAGCTTATCGTCGCCTCCGAAGGCGGAGCAAGGACAGCCGGCCCGGAGATTCGCCGCTTCTCCCTGAATGGCGCTCATCTTGGAGCGCTGGCGGTGCACTCGCATTTCCTCATCGGTCCGAACAATCAGTCTTTCGAGAGCCTAGCCCTAAGCCCTAACGGCCACAGCCTGTTCACCGCCAACGAGGGCCCCCTGGCCGGTGACGGCAGGACGGCTGACCTGCGTAGTCGTATCCGTATAGTGCGCTACGACTATCGAGATCGAGAAGGGTTCGTCCCTGCTCAGGAGCACTTCTATTTGACCGAGCCGGGTCGCACCGCTGGCGACATAGGTGTCTCGGAAATGATTGCGCTCTCGGAAGCGGGCTTGTTGGTCCTGGAGCGTGGCTTTGTCGAGGGGCAAGGTAGCACAATAAGGATATTCCGCGTTTCACTCAAGGGCGCCGCAGATGTCGCCGGTGAACCGGCCCTCTCAGCTCCCGGCCTGGTCCCGCTCTCAAAGACATTGATGGTTGATCTGGTAAACTGCCCTCCCAGCGGCGCCACTCACCCTGGTATCCAACCTAATCCTCTTTTGGACAACTTCGAAGCCATGACTCTCGGGCCCGAGCTTCCGGAGGGACGCCGCGCGCTGCTTCTTATAAGCGATGATAATGCCAATGTCGTGCAGGTTACGCGCGTGATTGCGCTGGCAATCCGCACAGCAGACCTGCTTGGCGGTGGTAACGACTAATCAAACATAGTAAATCCATAAAGCTATGATAACATGTCCTATATCAGCTATTATAGGATGTGGAAATAAGGATTATATTCTGTTCACTTAGGTGAGAAGTTCATCTATTATAACCAGTGCCTACACAAATATAGAGGATCATATGAAGACTATCGAACTAACTAGCGAGATATGGCAGGAAGGCAATATGTACACTGCATATTGCCACGAGTTGGATGTTGCAACTGCCGGTCGGACTTTCGAGGAGGCTCGCAAGAACTTGGCGGAAGCCATTGAGATATTCTTTGAAGAGACCAAACGTATGGGGACACTAAGGCAGCTTTTGGAAGAGGCTGGTTTTAGCATAATATCCCAACGACTCCGCTCTAGTCTCTCCCAGGGTTAAGTTTTGCTCCTTTGAAAAACTAAGCTTTCCAATAGCCGAGCTACGAAGTGCCACCTATAAGGCCAACCAACTGGTGGGTCCAAGCCAGAATATTCGAGGCTTTTGGTTGCCAGTTCGTAAGAGAGCGAGGCGACCACCTGATATATCAGTACCCAGGTGCACGTCGTCCCGTTACCATTCCCCGTTATGACGAAGTGCCTGTAAATATTATCATGAAACAATATGCATACAGTAGGAATGAGCCGCGACCAGTATTTTGAGCTTCTAACTAACCTATAGTGTACTTACTGAGGTAGGTCATGTTCAGTGAAATACACTTTAGCAGGAATTAACCTTGTCTTATCGGTCTTATAGGCCCTCTTGATCGCGTCTACCTCTTTAGGTGTATAGGATAATTGCTATCGTGCCTCTAATTCAGTTCTAAACCCTCTTAGAGTGTTTTCAGCTTCTGTTATCGCTTGTCTATGTTCCTCCAATTCTTCATCTTTCAACACAGCTATGGTTATTGGTTCACTAACAGAACTTGGAGAGCTTTTAATAGTTTGAGTAAGCGCCCAGAGCGTGGCGAAAATACCATCGGATAGGTTCGGAGTTTTCCCCTCCCAAAAAACTCTTCTAAGGAAAGCAAGGAATGGATCGGCATTCTGTTGTCCACTACCTATACTAATGTAAGGGAGATCGCTAGTTGCCTCTTCAGGAGCACACGTTTCGCTGAATTGGTATAAATGATCATTGCCTCCTGCTCTTATAGCCACAACTGAGAAGTGGTAGGCGTTGGCTATTGGACCTCTATTCCCAATGGCTTGTTCCACTACAGTTGTCCTTTGATATTCAACCTCAGCATATTTCCAAAAGCGCTTTGAGATTTCGGTGGATTAGCTCATTACCACGACTTCTTTGTAGCGTATCAAAATTTGATGTTGGAATGTTGTTTAGCTCTTCATAATATCTCTGTGCCAGACCAATAGGCCCTGATACACCAAGGATTAGTTTATCTTTGACTATGTATAATTTGGTAACCGTTTCCTTTACTGTCTGGCTTGCCGAAGTACCCAGTGTGGCTGCACTATCCGCACCTACTACCACTCCATCAGAAGACTTCCACGCAACGATTAATGTCATAAACGTAATCCACCTTAGTCACGAAATACGCTGTTTACCTTCATATCGGGATATTTATGGTATATCTCTTGTATTAATTGTTGGAAAGATAGTCCTCTAACCCATTCTACAATCTTGTTTATACTTTCTTTGATTGCTGGGTTTACCGGTATCGACTTTGCATATTCAATGCCTTTCTCTGTTGCCTTATATTCCCTGTAATTACTGAAGCCAGAATATTTAATCGTAAGGTATCCCTCTTTAGCCAAAATTCCAGCGTCAGTATATATACTGGAATCAAATGGACCATAAGAATAAGGAGTAAAGCTATAGTAGTTTTCACCGCTTATTTCAGGATGGTCTTTTTCTAACAGGAAGAGAGCCTTTTGAAGTTGAACCGGCGTAAGTGGTTCGTCTTTAGCTGCTTCTAGAGTTACTAATACCCAGCTTTTTCTCTCCAAGGGAATCTCTATATTAGATGGCATGACTATAACCTCCAAATGTCATTAAAATAAAACAATCACATCCTCAGGATTCTGCTTTGCAAATTGATTTGTATCAGCTTTCTTATAACAGCATAGCATGTGCAAGTCAAAATTTAATGCAGATAGATTTAGATAGACTTTACTGGTTATTTTATTATATTGTGAATTAGAACATTTGTACACTTTAAACAATTATTTCTATCCCCAACGCTGTAGCCGCGTCTTCTGCCGTATGTATACCCGCACTCACCAATGCTACCTCGTCTGCGACGGCCCGGCTGCGGTCTTGCGGCAGAACTGAGCCCCAGATCACATCGATCTTGACTGGCAAGAGGTGTTCTCCAGTCTGTTTCTCCAGCAGCTTTAGAATCATCTCGGCCCGCTTACGGTAGGCCGCGCCGCGTACCAGCCGCTTGCGACGCACCTTTTGCAGCAACGGGTGCAGCTCCATCTCCAGAGCGACGCCGGATAGGGCACCCTGGTTGTCGCCAAAGGCGGTGCGCGGCGCTTCGGACAGGTCGTGGAGGGCGCGGTAGAGCAGGTCTATGTAGTCGGTGTGGAGCTTCACGCCTCCGCCTTGCAGCAGGTCCAGCAGATAGGCTTTGGCCTTTTCCGGTAGCTCCCACACCGCGCCGGGGGCCACCGCGATGTCGCTGGAGGCGTCCACGTTCTCCAGCACCGCTATTGGGTTGCCTGATAGCTCAAGTATTCTGGACAGTTGCGTCAGAGCGCGGTTCAGCTCCCGGCCTGGCTCAACTATAGACGGTATGTCCGATACGCCCCAAAATTCCTTAGGAACGCGCAGGTTGGGATAGAGAACGTAAGGGATAAGTCCATACTCATTGGCTCTACGGTCGACCAGGTCCTTGTCTAGCCACAACTGGAACTCCTCTGCCGTCCAAACCTCTATTGCGGTTACCTGCTCGCGAGTAGACGCGGTGTTAATGGTCGTGCTGTACAGCCACTCTAACTCCTCTTTTGAGACCTGATAGCGCTGCGCCACCCGCCAGATCCGGTTAAAATCTCCACCGGCCCACCAGGCGTAGATGCCTTGCACGTCCGGCGCATACACCCTTACAGTCTTTTCTTCGGCGTCCCACAGCGCTTTGAAGCAGCCATCGCCCATGACTGAGGCGTCTATCTCCGAATCGAAGTCCAACTGAGCCAGGTTATTGGCCTCGTGCACCTCGTGGAGCGCTATGTTAGCCCTACCTGCCCGGTCGTGGGCCTCTTGAGTGTCATCGATCGGACGTACTTCATACTTAATTTCGTTCATCATGTAAGAGGCTAATTTATCGATAAACACCTTTGCGTAATTGAAAGTTAGTCTACGCTGCCGGTTGCCGGTTGGAGCCTGCCACTGATCGCCTTCATAGAACCTGAGGTTCTCCCGGTAGCGCTTCATGCGCTCGGTGTCGGCTCTTTCCAGTTGCTTTGGTAGAGGGTCGGTTTTTGTGGGCACTGGTTAAAGGTCTCCTTTTAGCATTCCTTCTTCTTGCTTGCCTTACGCTGACTTATAATCCTGTACACGCTCCTCTTGCTTATTTCAAAGCGTTGCGCCAGAGCCATCACATCCAGGCCCTCTTCGTGGTAGGCTTTGAGCAGCTCCTGGTCTCTGATCTCCTTTATCATGCCGCGTCCGCCGTCGGTGTCGTCATAAATGCAGTGAGGAAGCGGGCATGTCAAACAGTGCGGGTGTACGTAACATCCATCATCGTGATACTTAATCTGCTCTGGCAATAGGTCTATGGCCTTTGTGGAGTATCCTCCGTTGCCTTCATCATCATATATGCTGCTCATTTAGCCTCCTTTCTTTGGAGATGAGTCCTTACCGACAAGTCGAGTGCCGATAGATCGAGCATCTTCGATACCGATAGATCGAGAACCTTTGGTATCTTCGATCCTGAGAAGGACCGCCCTGTTTATCTAATCTTGTAGTGAGGTTCTCGAACTATTGGTTCACCTCACCCTTCCTTTGGCCCTTCGAGGCGCATAGGTGGACGCTGCCTCCACGACAAGAGCAGCGCTCATAAGGAAATCATCGTGTCCGTCGTGCTCTTCTACGAAGAAATTCATAGTGCGGTTAGGTTTGTATACGCCCTTGGCCCGCTCTATCTGCCGCCAGAACTCACCCCATTCCACTGAGCCATCGCCGCGGTACATGCGCAGGCGGCAGGAGTTGACCGCGGCCAGGAACTCAAAGCCCAGGCGGGACTTGCTCTGTGTGGTGAATACGAAAGGTGTGACCGTGGCGCTGCCCAGGGTCTTGACCAGAAAGCTAGCTACTCCGGCGCCCACTCCGGTCGCGTCTATAACTATGCGGCGGCAGCCCCAGACATCTTTTAGCAACCTGGCAAGCTGTCCCAGGACCTCGGTGTGAGGGCGGCCAGTCCACCAGTAGTGCTCCACTATATCTATGGATGGCTCGCCGGTAATGGCAGAGGCGTTGGAGTAGTCCAGGTGGGCGATTGTGACCACTGTGGAGTCTTTTCGTGGCGCGGCCTGGCGAAGGGCCTCGTCCTGTAGGGGCGCAAGGCCTTGCGCCCTGGACGTTTCTGATGACACCTCGCCGGCCAGGTCTACGCCGGCAACGTAAACCTCGTCCTTGGATGGTGGACTACCCATGCGATAATGCCCGCCCTGGAGTGCGGTCCGCTGCTCCCTCGAAAGTAAGCCGCCGCCCTCTCGGACCAGGTTAAGGCAGTACTGAGTCTGAAAGAGGGGATGGCTTTCGCCAAGCCGCTCCCGCTCTGTCTCTACGAATTGGGCATAGGATGGATTGTAGTTAGCCACCTCATGCCAGTCGTAACGGTAGTGGCGTCGGATCCCGTCCCTGCGTTCCATTTCCAGGTTGGACTGCTTCACCTGCTCCAGCAGAGCGCTCTCGTCCCAGGGAGTGCCGTATAACACAGTGGTAGCGTTGGTGGAGCTGGCCATGGGGCGGAAGTCCTTGGAGTAACGCTCTATCCCCACGTCCTGCGCCTCATCTACCTCCAGCATGATGCCGGCTGTAGCGCCAACCACCTGTGCCGACCCATCTGCGCTGTAGAACGCGGCGGCGGCTTTACCCAGGCGAAGGATGTATCCCTGCTCAGAGCGCCAGTGTCTGGCGTAGCCTGAGTCGTCGAGCCGCTCCTTGAGGCGGAGCATGCTGGTGATAGTCTGAGGCCGAAAAGTGGGGCTGCATTTGATTATGTAGCCGCCTTGTTTCATAAAGAGGGTAAGCAGCAGCACCTCCAACTGAGCCGACAGCTCGTTCTTGCCGCCTTGCCTGGCTATCTCCACTGAGAAGGTCAGGCCCTTAGCGCCAAGCACGCTGTCCAGCACCGCGCGGCCGATCTCGATTTGGTATGGCCTTAGTTTTTGGGTTACTGCCATAGGACACCTCGGATGGGATAAGTAAGGTTTTGTGGTGGGTTGGCCTAATCCTTACGAGGAAGGACCCGCGAAGGATGAAAATGTACCAGCGTAGCCCGTTCCTTGAGGTTCTCGAAGGCAACGCCTCCCGATTCTATTTTCGAACCAACGACGGATCAGTAGCTCTACCCCAGCAGCCTGATAAGCAGGTTCAGCAAAATTGCTCCTAGCAGCATAAACACCAGGTTGTTAACTCTGCCCTTGATATCATCCAGCTCTTTGCGCATCTCCTTCTGGCGTTCTTCCAGCAAGATATCGAAGGGCGAATCCGGATTTATATCTATAGGCCTGTCCTGTAGGGGCGAGGTCGCCTCGCCCTTGCTGCTGAAGGGCTGGTCTACCAGGCGTTCCTCGATCTTGTCTCTAAAGCGTGATATAGCATTCATTAGGCGGTCCTCTTTTATCTTCATGCCGCATCCCTCGGTAGCCCCAGACTCTGCCCTATTCCATCCAGAACGCCGATGACGCTGTCCATTAAGTCGTCCTTGGCCTTGGGCGAGAGCCGGTACTGGGTGGCTACGGCTCGCACTAACAGACCGACGCCTTTCATAAGGAGGTCTAAGTCCTCAGGCCGCTCCATAATCGCCTGTTGAAGCTTCAGTCTCAGCAAGGCTATCTCTTCGTCCAGTCCTTCCATCTCCATCGCCTCCGGAAGCAGCGCCTGTTCCGCCTCTGTCAGAGCGTCTCTGTAGAAAGACTCGGCTACTGCGACACGCCTCGCTGCCTGTGGCTGTGTGACATTGCTCCTGGGGGCCTTTTTCGGTTCTCGTTTCATTCTTTGACCTCCTGTCCTGAGCGACGCCTGTCCTGAGCGTTGTCGAAGGGTCGAAGGGCCTTAAGGCGGCTTTTCTCTATCAAGGGGTTGACGTCCGTCTCGCCGCCTAGCAGGTCCATCATCTCCGTAATGGACTCGGCAGGGACTCTGCGCATTACCTCGATAGACCCCAGTACAAGGCAAAGGGCTGCTATGTCCCACCGGCCTTTGTCTATGGCTATTGATAGTGCACCAGCCATTAACTATTCCTCCTTATCTTGGCTTTACCAGCCCACCTTTGCCGCAGCGCCAGAAGGCTGATGGTAATAGACCCGATAGCTATCAGAGCGCGCACCGCGATGGATAGACCGGGACTGATTGATGTCAGGGATACCTCCATGCCGTACATTGCTACACCTATTCCATGGTAGAGGGCTTCTATGAGCGTGGCGCCACTTACTATTGATAATGCCTTGGCTCCAATACGCCTGCCTCTGAGGCGCGTCCTGTAGCTAGAAAAGTACAGAGTGTTTATTGCGCTGCTGGCTACCGTTAAAAGGTCCTCCAGTAATAAGGCTATCTCCATACCATCTAGCATTCTTGTCTCCTAGTAGGGGCGAGGTCGCCTAGCCCCCGTCGAAGGAATCTACAAATTAAGCGCTTCCTCTGGCTGGAAATTATGACGCTCGACCTGGGGGTGTGTAGGCCAAGCGACTAATAGCGCTTAGTGTAGAGGCGCCAGCCAGAGGAATTAAGAATATACTAGAACTGTTGTTCTCATTAGTCAAGGACTTTTTGACAAGAAGTATCAAATCCTGCACCCCAGGCTAAAGCCCAAGGCATAATGTTCTGTATCCATGCCCCAGGCTTCAGCCTGGGGTACCCTATTCAAACATCCCTCCTTTACACAAATCGAAGCCTTGCGTATAATGATTTTGACTGGGACCCCCAAGGCGGGCGTCTCAGTCCTTTTACTAGTATCTACGGATCCTTTGTCTAAGGGGGCGCTCGGATGGCTCAGAAGAGTAGTTATCTCACCCAGGAAGGCTATGATAAGCTGAAGGAAGAGCTGGAACATCTGGCTAGCTTCCGGCGACAAGAGGTGGTGGACAAAATCCATGATGCCAAAGACCGCAGCGGCAACTCAGTCAGCGATTCGGAGTATAACGACGCCAAGAAAGAGCAGGGCTTTGTAGAGGGCAGGATCCGCACCTTAGAGAACATACTGAGGGATGCCGTAATCATCGAAAAGAACAACTCTCATCCTTCTGACGTGGCGCGTCTGGGATGTAAGGTGACGGTGCTGAACCAGGACCACAAAGAAGAGCAGTTCTCCCTGGTGGGCAGCGCCGAGGCCAGCCCGCGCAATGGCCGCATCTCCAACGAGTCCCCGGTTGGACAGGCCCTCATAGGCCGTCGCATAGGCGACCAGATAGAAGTGCTGGTGCCCGGTGGGGTAATAAAGTTTACTGTGATGGCAATTGAGTGATAAAGAAGGCGCAAACTCCTTTGACCCTTCGACCCTTCGGCAAGGCTCAGGGCGAGCGGAGCAGAACAGACACCTCGACCCTTCGAGAGCCTCAGGGCACAGTTCAGCGCGAGCGGACCAAGACAGGCCCCTCGACACTCTCATACGGCAACGAGTGGAGAAGCTGGAGCGGCTCAGGGCCAGAGGTGTAGAGCCATACCCTAATCGCTATAAGACCTCCCATGCTATCGTCCAGGCCCTGGAATGGGCCGAGGCTAACCTAGAAGCTGGGCTTTCTGAGCGCCGTCCTGTCTCCGAAGGCGACTCCGCCGAAGGACGGGCGCCTATGGCGTCGCCTGGGCGAGAGGCTCTCGAAGGGCACACTCCAAGCCCTGCGCCGGAAGAAGATCGGCCGGTTTTTACCCTGGCCGGACGTCTTGTCTCCAGCAGGCACATGGGGCGCGCCACCTTTGCTCACATCCAGGACAGCAGCGGCCGCATTCAGTTGCATCTGCGGCGGGACGTCCTTGCCGATGATTACGAAGGCTATCTCAAAGACTTCGATCTTGGCGACATAATAGGCGTCTCAGGCCCCCTCTTTCGCACCCGCACCGGCGAGACCACAGTTGAAGTCCAGGGCATATCCATGCTTTCGAAAGCCCTCAGGCCGCCGCCGGAGAAATGGCATGGCCTGGCCGACGTCGAGATCCGCTATCGCCAGCGCTACCTTGACCTGATGTCCAACGAGGATGTCAGGCGCATCTTCGCGACGCGCTCGAAGGTCGTATCCACTATGCGCCGCTACCTGGACAGCCGGGGCTTTATGGAGGTAGAGACTCCAATACTGCTTTCGCAGGCTGGCGGCGCCGCGGCCCGACCCTTCGTCACCCATCACAACACCCTCGATGAGGACATGTACCTGCGCATCGCCACGGAGCTACATCTGAAGCGACTCATCGTTGGCGGCTTCGACAAGGTGTACGAGATTGGACGCATCTTCCGCAACGAGGGTATGTCCACCAAGCACAATCCTGAATTCACAACCCTGGAGAGCTACCAGGCCTACGCCGACTACCATGATGTCATGGCTATGGTGGAGGAGCTGATACCTCACATCGCGCTGGAGGTTCTGGGTACTACCCACATTACCTACGGCGGCGCCGAGATCGACCTATCGCTCCCCTGGAGAAAAGTGTCTATGCAGGACGCTATTCTGGAGTACGCAGGAATTGATATAATGCAGCACCCCGACCTCGAGTCCTTGCAGGCTGCCATGAGAGCGCGCGGGATGGGAGCGCCTAATGCCGAGGGATGGGGGAAGCTGGTGGACCATCTCCAGTCTGAGTACGTGGAGCCTAAGTTTATTCACCCCACCTTCCTTATAGACTATCCCGCAGAGCTTTCGCCGTTAGCGAAGGGAGTGCCGGGAAATCCGAAGCTGGTGGAGCGGTTCGAGGGCTTCATCGGCGGCATGGAGGTAGCCAACTCCTTCACCGAGCTTAACGACCCCACCGAGCAGCGAGCGCGCTTCGCCCAACAGTTGAGTCTGCGTGAGGCCGGCGACGAAGAGGCAGAGCTTATAGACGAGGACTTCCTAGTGGCCCTGGAGCACGGCATGCCCCCCACCGGCGGCCTCGGCATCGGCATAGACCGCCTGGTCATGGTCCTAACAGACAGCGCGTCGATACGAGAGGTGATACTGTTCCCACAGATGCGAAGGCGGGAGTGATATACTTTTAGGAATGTAGTTAGAGTAATTGTGGTGAATTGATAATGTGCAGGTATTCTAATGTCTCATCATAGGTTATCAGACCAGATAGTTGCTCGTTTTTGGGAATTTGTTGGTCAAGGACTCAGCTATTCAACAGCTTGGGAAAAGGTCAGAGAATGGTGTGAAGAAGAAGGCAGAAAACGGGGACTGACTGATCCGACTAATTCATGGAGGAGCGCCAGTGGACAAGCCTTCGAGGTAATAGCTCAAAACCTAGTGATAGAACAGGTTGGGAAGAGTGACTTAACCGAGCACTTAGTGCTTTATCGTTGGCGTGATTCTCCTGCCTGGATAAGAGACGGTATATTGTCTGAACGTGTCTGGCCAAAGGATGAGTTACGCGAGCCTGAAACAGCTTATTCTAATGTAGATCTGATCTGTATCGCCAAAGATATGGCAGGTGACGCGGCCAGAGTGCTTTCCGTGTATAGTTGCAAGTCATCTGTAGCCGAACGATATCAGCAAGATCTTTATTGGGCGGAGAGACTTAGGGGACGAAGTATTAAATTTTGCTTTGTTACAATTGATCAAGGCTTTGTGAATTACGCCATCGGCTCCAGAAATTCTTCACGGGACCCCAAGGCTATTACCCTGGGCCGCGCACTATATGACAGAATATATTTATTAACCGAGGATAAAATCGTCAACTCGCCGAGAGTCTTTAAGGGTATTGAAGAAGTCGTTAAAGATATGGATTTGTGGCTTCAGGCGGACTAGTCCAATAAGCTGATGATTAAGTATCGTCAATTAACAGCTATGATATCTGGATAACGCGAGCTTAGTTGTAATAAGGGGTGATTCATATGGTGAAAGCAAAACAAAGTAAGCTTCTGTTTGAGGTACCATCTTTAGATTCAGACGATGCTGATAGTTTGCGCTCAACTCGCAAGAAAAAATCTGCCTCAAAGCCTGAGAAGCCTATCCTGGAATCAACTACATTATGGGATTTCCCAACCCAAAGTTATGGCAAGACCAAGAAAGGGAACAACAAGTATGCTGGAGTTACCCCGGCATTCATAATATGGAACTTAGTCCAAAGATACACTCAGCCCGGGGATCTGGTGGTTGATCCAATGGCTGGCAGTGGTACGACTGTCGATGTCTGTAATGAAGAGGGTAGGCGCGTCGTAGGCTTAGATCTTGGTCCTGCGCATCCGGAAGTACTCCAGCATGATGCCAGACATATACCTATAAGAGATGAAAGCGTTGATCTGGTATTTATAGATTCTCCATATTCAGATAACGAGAAATACTCTGACCATCCCGCTTGTATTGGTAAAATCTCCGCAGAAGAAGAGCGGTTTTTTGACGAGCTTGAAAAAGTTACTCAGGAAGCCTACAGAATATTAAAGCCGGGTAAAGTATTAGCCTGGTTAATTGGTGATCAGTGGATTAAGAAACGATTTACACCTGTAGGATTCCTTCTATACGAGCGTTTATCGAGGTATTTTGAAACGGTCGATTTAGTCTGCATAACGAGGAGAAATCAGTCTTCAAATACAGGGGTATGGCATTACAGAGCTAGAAAATTTAACTTCTACCTCCGTGGGTTCAAGTACCTCTTTATTATGCGCAAACCCACAGGAGCGCCTCAGAGAGAGCGTGGCTCTAATACATGGACTTTCTACGAACGTGGCGGGTCTGATGGGCGGATAAGAATGACTCAAGAAGGTTCAGTTGTTTCCGATGATGAAGAGACCGGCGGAATCGAAGAGAGGTAACTATGGACAACAATTACATAGTTAAACTTGGTCCCGAAGCCTTCGCCTTGCTGCATATTATGGTGGAAGAACAAATAACGAACACCGACCAGTTGGAGATTCTTAGCGCAAAAAACCTACCATTACTGGAGGCCTGGGCAGCCATCCAGAGGGCAGACCAAGACCACCAATGTGTAGATGATGGCTACCAACTCTTAGTTTGAAACCACAATAATGCGACCGCTCACCCAGTACATAGAAAACGCCCTACGCAGAGTCCGCATCGATCCGTGGGAGGAAGGCAGCAGATATATCGCTCGCTTCGATGGCATTCCCGGATTGCCGCAGATAGAGGCCGATACGGAGGCGGAGTGTCTGCATGAGATCAAGATCGAGCTGGAGAAATGGGTCGTCCAGGCCCTTCGCCGTGACCGTGAGCTGCCGGAGATCGACGGCGTCAGCCTGAACTTTGGTGGGAGCAGGGGCCAGAGGTGGTAGAATAAAAGAGGCGACGGGGTAAAGAAGATGCTCAAGCCACAATTTATTGTAGACGAAAAAGGCAGGAAAAAGGCGGTTATAATCTCCTTGAAGGAGTACAAAGAGCTACTAGAGGACCTGGCAGATCTGGCGCTTATAGCTGAACGTAGAGGCGAACGAGCGGAACCATTCGAAGATGTAATAAAGCGTTTAGAGGACAAGTGGCAAGCCCTCAAGTAGTAAATACAAAAGTCATAATAATGAATACTTTTCTACATCCAATAACCATAATCGGCCCATCCGGGGAAGTGACTTTGGAGGCATTAGTTGGCACAGGCGCTCCTTACACTCAGATACCTAGTCATATTCTGGAGTCCCTTGCGGTCGCTCCAAGCTTCGAGAGAACATTTATTTTGCCAGACGGCTCAGAGAAGGAATACTACATGGCGGACGTTAGGATGAGGCTGCTGGATAAGGAACTCCAATCCCTGTGCGTCTTCGGCGACTCCGACATTAGGACAGTTATCGGTTTTGTGACTCTGGAGACGCTCGGACTTGGGATCGACTTAGTTAACAAAAAGCTTATTCCTGTTCCTGCAAGAGCGCCATCTCCACGGCTGGTGGAAGAAACGCGAGGCCACGCTCCGACCGCAGCAGGTCAAGGCTAATAGGAGGAGATTTCATGAGACTTTTGACAAAATACATTGAGAAGGCGCTTAGCACGGCCAAAGTAGAGAAGATGGAAGACGGCCGCTACTTCGGCTATTTAGGTGGATTTCAAGATCCTTGGGCGGATGGCGATACCAAAGAAAATTGCCTAGAGGAGCTTAGAGAAGTTTTTGAAGAATGGCTGGTGCTGGCCCTACGGGAGGATGATGAGTTGCCGGAACTGGACGGATTGACCCTCAATTTTGGGGGCGGTCGGTGGCAGGATGTAGAAACGAAGGCGGGCATAGAGGATACGGTCAAGCCACAATTTATAGTAGATCAAAAGGGTAAGAAGAAAGCAGTTGTCCTCTCGATTAAGGAGTACGAGGAGCTATTGGAAGACCTGGAAGACTTGTCTATTTTAGCCAAGCGTAGAGGTGAGCCCACCGTGCCCTGGGAAGATGTAAAGGAAAGTTTGGAGGCCAAGTGGCGGAGTATCGAATAGAGATACTACCCGCTGCACATAGGGAATTGGATGCTTTGCATCCTCTCATGGGTAGACGCATTAGCCGGTCTATAGACAATCTGAGTTTCGACCCACGGCCTAGAGGCGTACGTAAAGTCAGAAGGGAAGAAAACTCTTATCGACTGCGGGTAGGGGATTACCGAGTTCTTTATGATGTATACGATAATGAGAAGCTTGTAAGCGTTTACTCTATTAGGCATCGCAGAGAAGCTTACCGTTAATACGGAGACATAAAAGACCCATGCTTTCACTACAATATATACGTGAGCACCCGGCCGCAGTACGAGATGCCCTGGCTCGTCGCCACACTGAGGTCCCGTTGGAAGACATCCTGGAGTTCGATTCCCACTGGCGTAAGGTCCTTCAGGAAGCCGAGGAGCTGCGCGCTCAGCGCAATGAGGCGAGCAAGCGTATGTCACAGATGAAGGACCGAGCCTCGGCAGAGTTCGAGAAGCTCAGGGCGGAGATGCGGGACGTGGGCGACCAGATCAAGGAGCTTGAGGCTGACGTATTGGAGCTTGAGACCAGGCGCGACAACCTTCTCGCTCAGCTTCCAAACATACCTGACCCCAACGTCCCCAACGGTGAAGACGAAAGCGATAACCAGATATCCCGCACTTGGGGAGAGCCACGCGCGCTGCCCTTCGAGCCTAAGCCTCACTGGGAGCTGGGCGAGGCCCTGGGAATAATCGACTTCGAGCGCGGCCAGAAGATCTCAGGCTCTCGCTTCTACGTGCTCAAAGGCGCGGCCGCCAAGCTCCAGAGGGCGCTCATCACCTGGTTTCTCGATCTGCACGTAGGCAAGCATGGCTATACCGAGGTCTATCTGCCCTTTATGGTCAAGGAAGAATGCCTCTTCGGCGCTGGACAATTGCCGAAGTTCGCCGACAACCTGTATCGAGATATAGAGGACGACCTCTGGATGGTCCCCACCGCGGAGGTCCCTATCACCAATCTGTACCGGGACGAGATCCTGCCCGCCGATATGATACCTATCTACCACGTTGCCTACACCCCATGCTTCCGGCGCGAGAAAATGTCCGCGGGCAAGGACGTTCGCGGCATAAAGCGGGGCCATCAGTTCGATAAGGTGGAGATGTATAAATTCGTAGAGCCCAGCGCTTCTGAGGATGAGCTTTACAAGCTGCTGGACGACGCCGAGGATATACTTCGACTCCTCGACTTGCCATACCGCGTGGTGGAGCTGTGCACCGGTGACCTCGGCTTTTCCGCCGCTCAAACTTACGATCTGGAGGTATGGGCGCCTGGCTGCAATGAGTGGCTGGAGGTCAGCTCCTGTTCCAACTGCGGCGACTTCCAGGCCCGGCGAGCTAACGTCCGCTATCGGCCAGAGCATGGAGCGCGCCCGGAGTACCTGCACACCCTCAATGGCTCTGGCCTGGCGCTACCACGAGTGATGATCTCTATAATGGAAACCTACCAGCGCGAGGACGGCTCCATAGCCATCCCCGACGTGCTGAGGCCGTACATGGCTGGGATAGAGGTTATACGATAAGATGAGAGATACCTAAAAGGTGGACATAGAAGAAATAAGAGAAGCTTTCCGCTTTAGCCGCTACGAGATGCGGGAACATGCTGGTGAGCAAGTCGGTAGGAGACATATTACAAGAGCTGAAATTGAGGAAGCCATCCTGCGGGGCGAAATTATTGAGGAGTATGGCTCTCATTATCTTGGGCCTTGTTGTCTAGTTAATGGAGCAACTGCAAGTGGTCGCCAGATTCATATAGTTCTTTCAGCGCCACCGAACCATTGGATTATAACCGTCTACGAGCCAGATCCAAACCTCTGGATCGACTACAGAATTAGGAGATGAAGCTAATGAAGTGCTTGATGTGTGGCGGAAAAATGGAGGAAAAAGTATTAAACAGTATAAGTCGCACTTATAGCGACGGACATAAAGATTATCACGTAATCATAACTGATGTGCCCGCTAAAGTGTGTTCGCAGTGTGGTGAGACTGTATATACTCTAGATATTGTAGACCAGCTTCTTTCCATTGCCAAAAAAGTCAAAAGTGGCAAAGCTCCACATAAGACAATAGAAGTCCCGGTCTTCAGCCTAAAAGAAACCGAGTAGCTGACCTATTATCGTTATGATCGAAGGCATAGCAGGCGTCGTTATCTGGACCGATAATCTGGAGCCGATGGCCCGGTTCTATCGGGACATTCTGAAGCTGCCAGTCCACTCAATACATCCGGATTTCGTAGCCTTTGAGTTTGGCGACATGCGCTTTAGCATCGGCCTTCACAGCGAAGTTAACGGTCCCACGAAAGACCCTCATCGTATCATGGTGAACTTTGACGCCTCAGATATACATAAGCTCACAGAAGAGCTAAAGACCCAAGGAGTGGAGTTTGTCCGTGAGCCTGAGCTAGAAGAGTGGGGCGGCTACATCGCCACCTTCCGCGACCCCGATGGCAATCTCTTACAGTTGCTACAGCAGCCAAAGAAGTAAGCCTTCTGCTTCTATACTGCTTACTATTTTAAACAGCTACATCCGGCTGGCTTTTCATAGACAAGGCTATTCGCCTTCTCTCGATGTCTAGTGACAGCACCGTAACCATAACCTGTTGCTGTACTTTCACCACTTCCTTGGGGTCCGATACAAAGCGATCGGCAAGCTGGCTGATGTGCACCAGCCCGTCTTGATGCACTCCTATGTCCACAAAGGCCCCAAAGGCTGTGATATTGGTGACTACGCCCGGAAGCTTCATTCCGGGCCTTAAGTCGGTGATCTCTTTTACGCCTTCTGCAAAGCTGAAATGCTCGAAGGCTGGTCGAGGGTCGCGGCCGGGCTTGGCTAGCTCTTCTACGATGTCGTTTAGCGTCGGTAAGCCCACTTTATTACTTACGTATGCCTTGAGGTCGATTTGGCTACGCAAGGCACTGTCGCCCATCAAGTCCCCTACAGAGCAGTCCAGGGAGCGGGCCATAGCCTCTACTATGTGATAACTCTCCGGATGTACGGCGCTGTTGTCCAGCGGGCGCTTTCCATTTCTAATGCGGAGGAACCCCGCTGCCTGCTCAAAGGCTTTTGGCCCAAACCTGGGGACTTTCTTCAGCTCCTCTCTGGATCCGAAGGGACCCTGCTTGCTGCGATAGTCTACTATGGACTTAGCAAGCTGTGGGCCAAGCCCCGAGACATAGGATAGAAGCTGCTTGCTGGAGGTGTTCACATCCACGCCCACAGCGTTGACACAGCTCATCACGGTATCGTCCAGGCAACCCTTAAGCTTTTTCTGGTCTACGTCGTGCTGGTACTGGCCCACGCCTATGGACTTTGGGTCGATCTTTACAAGCTCTGCCAGTGGGTCCATAAGACGCCGTCCGATGGACACCGCGCCTCGCACCGTCACGTCCTGGTCCGGGAACTCCTCCCGTGCGACATCAGAAGCTGAGTATACCGAGGCCCCGCTCTCGTTTACCATGACCACTAGTATGTTTTTATCAATATCCAGGGAGCGCAAAAAGGACTCGGTCTCTCTGCCTCCCGTGCCATTGCCTACGGCTATCGCTTCGACCTCGAAATGCTTGGATAAGGCCGAGACCTTAGATGCCCCTTCGGAGGAGCGCCTGTCGCCCTGATGCAGGTATATGACGTCGTGATAGAGCAAGGCCCCCTGGCGGTCCAGGCAGACAATCTTACAGCCGGTCCTTATGCCCGGGTCTATCGCAAGTACGTTCTTCCCTCCCAGAGGCGGCGCAAGAAGCAACTGGCGCAGGTTATCGGCGAAGACCTGGATGGCCACCGTCTCTGCTCGCTCCTTGGCGGTGTTGCGCGCCTCTGTCTCTATAGATGGGGCAAGGAGCCTCTTGTAGCCGTCTTGTACCGCAATCCTTACCTGTTCAGATGCCGGGCCTTTTCCTTTTACGAAGAGCTTCTCTAGCCTGCCCAAAGCCTCTTCCTCAGGCGGTCCGATATGCAAAGACAGAACGGATTCCTGGTCTGCCCGCATCATCGCCAGCACCCGGTGAGAGGGCGCTTTGTCCAGCGGCTCCTGCCAGTCAAAGTAGTCCCGGTACTTGGCGGCCTCAGCCTCTTTTCCTGGGGTTACCTTTGTTCTGATCGCTCCTTTAGACATGAACAGCTCTCGGGTGCTACCTCTAGCAACAGTATCCTCGCTCACCATCTCCGCGATTATGTCCCTTGCCCCTGCCAGGGCCTCTTCGATGCTGGTCACGCCCTTCTCAGGATCAATGTACGCCTCTGCCAGAGCCAGAAGGTCGATGTTATCCTGACCCCAGAGGAGCTGCGCCAGTGGCTCAAGGCCCTTCTCTTTGGCTATCGTCGCTCTGGTGCGGCGCTTTGGCCGGTATGGCAGATAGATATCCTCCAGCTCCGCCATAGTCGGAGCCGCCAGGACTTTCGTCTTCAATTCAGCGGTCAGCAGATCTCTCTCCTCTAGAGATGCTAAGATAGCCTCCTGACGCGCCGTCAGCGCTCTAAAGCGGGCCATAAGGTCCCTTATGGCGGTGATGGAGACCTCGTCCAGGCTCCCGGTAACCTCTTTGCGGTACCTGGAGATGAAGGGCACAGTCGCTCCATCGTCCAGAAGGGCGGCAGTAGCAAGCACCTGTCTTTTGTCCAGGCCAAGCTCTCTGGCGGTCTTCTCGATATTTTGTGCTTCGGTCAGTGGTACTTCTATAATTGTTGTCATAGCTCTTTACTCAACAGTTGTTTGATGAACTTAAAAGTTATTATAGCTATACTTTATAGCATATAGGTCTATCTAATAAACAATCGATGTGGTCTTAATGTTTCAGACAGATCCGCTGATCCCAAAACGAGTGTATAGTTGACTCAAAGCGGGGAGACTATGAATAAAGGAGTACATAATGTCTTATATGCGTATCGGTGTTATCAATTCCAGCCGGGGACCGTCGATGAGGTTGTCAAGCGCGCCGCAGAGGGTATGCTTCCTATATTACAACAGCAGCCAGGGTTCATCTCCTATGAGATCGTGAAAACGTCGGAAGGCGCCGGCATTTCTCTGTCCACCTGGGAAACAGCGGAGCAGGCTAGTGCAGCCGTAAATGTCATTGCGAATTGGGTCCAAGGAAACATAGCTCCTAAAGTAGCTTCGTTACAGAACCACGTAGGGGAAGTAGTATTGAGCAGCCGGGATAGGGCTTAGGATAGGATGTCCTGTAAGTGGCTTGCTTCCCGCCATCCTTATCTTAGAATGTTCGCTATTGACTTCATCTGGTATCACCTTCCGGCATCTAAGTTCATGTCCTGGCTGATCGCGCTGCTCATAACTATCCTGGCTATGCTGCTCACCGGCTGTACCGCGAGTCAGGGCCAGCCCCCTCCATCTGTATCTCCAACCGTCACGGAGGAGCAGCGTGGAGCACCCACTATTACCTTTAGCCCTACTGCCTCTGCAACCAGCAGTCCGGTCCCTGTGCTGCCAAGTCCTACGCCTAGTCCAATTCCAACTGTGTTACCTACCTCGACACCACGGCCAGCACCTTCGCCACGGCCATCTATACCTATTTCACCTGAGGAGGTTGTTCAGGGCGACCCCAGCAGGCCGTGGATAAGCCTCGTCTTCAATGCAGGTGCAGGCTATCGGCCGGCGCCTATGATTCTGGACGTGCTAAAGACGAAAGGGGTAAAAACGTCCTTCTTCTTGCTGGGCTGGTGGGCGGAAAAGGAGCCGGAGCTAGTGCGGCGCATTGCCGGCGATGGGCATGAGGTCGCCAGCCACGGCCACCGGGTGTTCGATCTAACGCAGGTCTCGGACGCAGAGGTTATCGCTGATCTTGAACAGGCTGAGAGTGTCATCAAAGGGATTACTGGACGGACTACTAAGCCTCTATGGAGTCCCTCGGCAGGCTACCGCGATGCCAGAGTCCGCCGTCTAGCCGCTTCTCTTGGCTACAGACCGATCTTCTGGACGCTCGACAGCGGCGACTGGCGCGAGGATTCCATTGCCGAAGGAGTGCGCCAGCGGGTGCTGGTCGGAGCAAAGAACGGAGCGATCATAGTGATGCACTTCGACAGCCCGCGGACTGCGGATACAGTTGCTTCTGCGCTGCCTGACATCATTGACGGCTTACGTGCGAGAGGATACCGGCTGGTAACGATAAGTGAATTGATCGCAGGGCAATAAGCTTGAATAGCACAGTGAAAAGAACACCTAGAAATGGCAAGAGCTGACGATAACTCCGCTGCTATAGCTATCGATAGTCTTTCTGAGTGACAGAAAGTTTAGCATTTCTGGCTTGTCTCATACTTGCTGTCAATACTGGATTAACGTTATCATGGCATATAGTTCTATGAAGAGCCACGACAAAAGCAAAAGTGCAGGCAAGTATATACTTGGGAGTGTATGGCAGGCCATGGATGGTCTGCCAATACTAGGAGATGTCGCTAAAATTCGGAATGGTATTCAGTACGAGCCATCTCTCCAACAAGCATCCCAAAACCTCGTGTCTAAGCATCCCCGTCAAGGATTTCGACCTGGACTGGTCCGCGTGAGCGATGGCTTCGAGCCACTGGTTATTAGAGACCATGTGTATCTGAATATAGATTCTGAAGTAATATATAAAAGTTCCAAGGCTTATCTATTCCCTTGGGACAGCCAAAAGGTCATCTTGAACAGTATACGTATTAGCCGGGGACCTTGGGTTGTAACAGGAGCTCCGGACTATGACGGATTGGTAGTCAACAACCTTTTCCATGGCATCTGGCCTACTGCCAAGCTTCCGCTTGAGGTCATTGCTTCCATTGTCAATGGGCCTGTTGCAAACGCCTTCATGAGCATCAACTGCACCTCGCGCCACAACCGTATCACGACCTTGGCCCAGGTTCCGGTCCCCAACTTCCATCCAGAATCTATCTCCACAATAACAGCCTTAGTGATTGAATACCGAAGTGCACGGTTGCAATGGCTGGCTCAACGTGTTCCCGACAAAGAGTCGGAGTTGCGCTGTCGCGAAATATTAGTGAGGATAGACGCAGAACTCCTGACGGCCTATGACTTGCCGCCCAGGGTGGAGCGCGAACTCCTCGATTACTTTGCAGGCCATCGTCGCCCTGGGCCGGTCGAATTCTACCGCTACTACCCAGATGACTTCCGCCCAGCTATACCCTTGCGTATGATTATCTCAGGGTACTTGCAGAGAGCGAGTGCAGAGCAAACTCTTCAGAGGTTACCTGTGCTGAATGATCCGGTGATCTCTAAAATGGTCTCCGAACTTGACTAATTGTGGCTGATGGCAACAGAAGGCTACCTACTCGACACATCAGTCGCTTCTTGGGTCTGGGATGGAGGAAATCCTAATCACATCTTTGCGTTAACTAAACTTGCCGAGTTAAGTGATGCTCCCGTATTTGTGTGTGCCATTACTATTGGGGAGATAGAACGTGGATTAGGTGTGAGTCTTGCTATGGACGCACAGAGACATGTAAATGTGAGGAGAGCAATGGCTGGGTATGAGGTCCTTCCTATAGATCATCACACCGGTCGGACGTATGGCGAGATTTGGGCAAGACTCTTCAATCAGTATGCCCCTAGAAATAGGCGTGGTCGTCTCACCAAGAAGGCGCCAGAGGATCTGGTCGATCCTACAACAGGAAGGGCTCTTGGTATTCAAGAGAATGACCTATGGATTGTAAGTGTAGCTGTCCAGTATGATCTACGATTCATCACTGGCGACAAGCGTGGTGGTATGCCGCGTGTGCTAGAGGCTGCAAATTACCTTCACCAGGCAGAATTCTGGGTCTAAGTTGGTCCCCATCTCCGTTATCGTAGTCACGGCCTTGCTACCTGCTACTTGATTCTTGCAACTGGATTGGTCTGCTCTCCCGATATCGCAGTCTTAGCTGGAGCCAAATGGTCGATGAGCCAGGCCAGGGCAGTTCGAAGCGCCGACTCCAGATAGTCTAGCGACATGCTGGGACGTAGCTCCCCGGGTTCAAGAGCGGCCTGCTCCGGCAGCAGCGGGACGTGGATAAAGCCGCAAGATGTGCTCAGGCCCGAGGACACGGTGTGTTGCAGAGCAGCGTACAGTACGTGATTGCAAATGAAGGTACCTGCGCTGAAGGACACTCGAGCGGGGACGCCCTTAGCAAGCAAGTATGTCACCAGCTCCCGCGCAGGGATGGTTGTGAAGTATGCGGCGGGACTATCGGGGATGGCCAGCTCATCATGAGGTGTGTTGCCCTCGTTGTCGGGAATACGGGCATGGTTCAGGTTAAGCCCAACGGTCTCCACCGAGAGACCCGCCACGTTGCCCTGACCAAGTCCTAGCCAAAGGTCCGGATGCTCAAGGTCCAGCGCTTCTCGGAGCAGATCAGCCGCGCGGTAATATACGACCGGAAGCACGAGCGTCTTCAGGTCTATCTCCATAGGCGGTGCAGCCGCGATACGCCGCACGACCAGTTCTGAAGGGTTCACCTGCGAGCCTGCAAATGGCTCGAAGCCGGTTAGAAGTATCTTCATGCAATACCTCTCTTTCTAACTCTAATACCAATTCGGTTTAAAAATGCTGTAAACGAGTGAAGGCGAAATTTCCTGTCCCGCTCGTGGTGAGCCAGCCTGTCCTGAGCAAGGTCGAAGGGAACCATAGGCGGAGCAACTCCCTCAGTCCTTCGACAAGGTTCTCCTGAGGCTCTCGAAGGGCTCACCACGAGCGGATAACCAGCCCTTTCGTACAGAATTGGTATAAGGTCATGCCTTCAAGATCCCCTTATGCCTGAGCGCCCGCTCCAGTGACGGCTGCATTTTCATCTCTTGGAACTCGGCGATGGCGAAGTCCAGGTGCTCTATGGCCTCTCTATGAATGTCTTCAGCTCGCCTAAGGCGAGAGGCCGTTGGGACGGGAGACCCGTCCCCTACATCCGGCACATCACCGGTAGGGGCGAGGTCCCCTCGCCCTTGCGATCGCCGCATCTCCTCGGCCTCCTCCAACAGCAGCTCCGCCAGTTGTAGGTGCGTGAGAGCGGCCTCTGGGCGGAAGCGGACTTTGGCGCATACCTCCAGCGCCTGTTGATAATATGACTTGGCTTTTTCTATGTCTCCCAGCAGAGCTGCGGCGCCACCGAGGTGACGGGCAGGGCAGGTAAAAGCAAGTTGCAAAACAGCGATAGAGGCGGCAGGGGCCAGGCGCTGCGCCAATAGCGTGGCCGTCTCTCTGTCCTCAACCAACACCGCGGTCTCCAGGAGATTGCAAAGGATATTATCACGGGTCTCATCCTCCTGGGGGCCGATGTTCCACTGGGCGATGATCTGGCGCAGTGCAGCTTGGGCTTCCCCAACTCGCCCCAGATGAGCTAATACAAGGGCTCTCCGTGCCAACGCGTTGGGGTTGTGCTCCTGACCTTCCGCCGCGCCTGCCATCTGAACAGCCATGGGCAGGGTCGCCAACGCCTCCTCCGGCCGGCCTAAGTGAAGGCGGGGCCGCCAGGTGTTGTTGGTAGCATACTGCCTCCCGAACACGGGACTCCCCAACTCGTTGCCCCGATCAATCAGGCGCCCGCCCGTATCTACGGCTTCCTCGAGACGGCCATCAATGAGACAATATAAGGCTTCTTGTGAGAGCACGGTGAGGAGGGTATTGGGGTCCCTAGTGCGTCCAGCCAGCTCCGCTACTTGATCCCGCAGTTCCTCGGCCCGGTTTCGTTGGCCCCAGGCCAGATAGACACTCGCGCTCTGCCAAAGAATTCGTCCCAGCCGAAGCGTGCTCACCCCCTGGTGAGAACGACGAAGGAACTCCTCCGCGAGTTGTAGGTTCTCCTCCTGGTGTTGTGGGGCCCTAGAGTAGACTATGACAAAATAGACAGCATCAAAAAGGGCTTCCAGGTCCTCCAGCCTCCGGGCCAACTCGAGAGCTCCGACGGCCAGTCTTCTGTACTCCGCCCATTGGCCCGCTGCCTCTGCGCCGACAGCCATCATCAAATCGGCGTACACCCGTTCCACTGTTCCTACACCCGCGTAACGATCCAATCGCTCCACCCACCAGCGGTAAGCGGGGGTCCCCCTCATAGACGCGGCTCCATAGTTGCTTATCCCCAGTCGCGCCACAGTGCAGGCACGAGAGGCGCGGATCTTGTCTTCCAGGGCCTCAGCCAGAGAGAAAGCCTCCTCAGCCACATCTTCATAGGCCCGCTGGGGTTTGCCCGCGGAGACCAGAGCCTCCCCCAGCGCCAGCAGCAGGTCGCAGCGCTTAGTCTTGTCCTGAGGATCTAGCACCTCCTGAACGTCTATAGCTCGCTCTAGAATGCGCACCGCCTCACCGTAGGAGTACACCGCCATTGCTCTTTTGGCCGCCATCTCACCGTATTCTACCGCCTTCGCGAGGTCGGCGGGGTCGGATGAATAGGAGAAATGCTCCGCCATCTCCGCGGCGTGCTCTTCTAACCGCTGTGCATACTGTCCCTCCAAGGCCCGCGCCACCTGCTGGTGGAGCCGGATGCGCCTGGGGGCTATCATCTCTTCGTATAGGGTCTGGCGGAAGAAGGCGTGAGCGAAGCGGTAGCGCACAAGTCCGCCCCGTGACTGCTCCTCCAGCACTCCGACCTTCAGCGCCTCCTCCAAAGCGTCTACCAGTGGCCCCTCCTCCATCTCAGAGACCTGCCGCAGCGTCTCCAGAGCGAAGTCACGCCCAATGACCGCTGCTATCGAAAGCAAGCGATTGCACTCTGGACTAAGGCGAGATAGTCGCCTCCCAATGACATCTCTAAGTCCTTCAGGGATGCTCATCTCAAGAGGAGTATCGCCAGTCGTTTGCCAGAGTCCCCCTTCATACTTAATGTGACCCTCCTCAACCAGGTAGCGCACCACCTCCTGGACAAAGAGTGGATTGCCCTCGGTCTGCCGGTGCACCGCCTCGGCCAGTCCCCAGAGCGCCTCCTGCCCGGCTATACCGCTGAGCATCCGCTGTACCCCATCGAGGGTAAGGCCGCGCAGCAGCACCCTGACGTACTCACCAGCCCGCCTCAGCTCTGCCAGTGTTGCAGAGAGGGGATGCGCCCGGTCCACTTCTATATCCCGGTAAGTGCCAACGATAAGCAGCCTTGCTCCCTGGAGGTTTGTAGCTAGATGCACAAGCAAGTCCAGGGTCCCTCTATCTGACCAGTGAAGGTCCTCCAAGACCAATAAGACAGGCTGAGTAGATGACGCATTGCGTAGAAAAGTGGTTATAGCCTGAAGCAGCCTCCATCTATCATCCTCCGGGTCTCCGGATGGTTTTGGCTCTACCTGCACCCTTTCTCTGACTTCAGATACTATCCTGGCTACTTCGGTAGCTCCGCTGCCCAGCTCTGTCTTTAGCTCTTCAGGAGGACGGGCAAGGACGTAACTGCGCATCGCCTCAACAAAGGCAAGGTAAGGCAGGGACAACGAGCCTTCCTCATAGCAGTGGCCTACCAGAGTCCTACCGCCACGGAGCGCTACATAAGTAGCCAACTGTTCGCAGAAGGCGGTCTTGCCAATGCCCGGCTCACCAACCACCATAGCCAGCGACCCGACCCCAGACATGGCATTATCAAAGGCAGTTTTCAACTGGCTTAGCTCTGTCTCACGACCAACGAAGGTGCGGTGGTAGATGGGGTTGTCGGTGGTGGTTGAGGACTGTGGTACGGGCGAGCCTAGTTTACCCTGAGGCTCTCGAAGGGAACCATCGCCCCTACGGCCGTCATCAGAGGACAGGTCAATAGATTCTAGGATCTGCCTCACTTCAGTGGCTGAGGCTGGTCTCTTGTTAGGGTCTTTCTCAAGAAGCCTTAGTATGAGCGCCTCTAATGAGGGCGGCAGGTCTGGCCTATGCCAGGATGGGGATACCGGTGGTACGTTGATGTGCTGAGATATAATGCCGATGCTGTCGTCCCCAATAAAGGGCGGTCTGCCGCATACCATCTCATAGAGCATAGCTCCCAGGGAGTACAGGTCAGACCGCTTGTCCGGCTCGCGCTCTCCTCCTCCCATAGCCTGCTCAGGGGGCATATACGATACTGTGCCAACCATCATGCCGGCCTGGGTAAGCCTGTCTTGGCCTACTGCTACTGAGAGGCCAAAATCACCTATCTTTGCGGTTCCGTCTCTGGTTAGCCAGATGTTTGCGGGCTTTAGGTCTCTATGGATTACTTCTTCAGAGTGGGCGTGCTCCAGACCTCTTAATACCTGTACTCCTATCTCGAGGGTACGCTGGAGTGACATCTTATGGTCATCGGCCTTTGCAATAAGGCCTTCTACATCACCACCCGGCATGAATTGAAAGATTAAATAGGGCTGTTCTCCCTCATTTCCTATTTCATATAGGGTAACGATATGAGGATGGTTTCCAAGCTTACCCATGGCTCGCGCTTCACGCATGATGCGTGCTCTGGAGGTATCGTCAAGCCCTTCCATTTTGATAAGGGCGAAGGCTACGGGCCTATCAAGCAGAGTGTCATGGCAAAGGTACACCCTCTTCTTTCCGCCCTCGCCTAAGAAACGTATTACCTGGTAGCGGCCTTTAACGAAGGAGGCCGGGTGCACTGGAGCTGGCGCAGGCGCAGTGTAGGAAAGGGTACTTTTGGAAGATCCTACTTGAGGGACCTGGTCTCTGTCTGCGGCGACCAGGTATGCTAAGGCGTCGACATTGCTTGGATCGAGACGCAGAACATCCTGGGCCCGCTGCCGCACGTTGTCCCAGTCTGAGTTAGTTATCGCGCTTTCAGCCTCATTGAGTAGGCGGTCTATTTGTCGCTGGACTCTCTCGCTAGTCATTCTGCCTCCCTAACATTGCCTGTCTTGAGTTTAGTCGATGGGACTTGATAAAAGGATAATTGCTCAGATTGTACTCTTACCAAAGAGCGCTGGCAATATTCCAATTAGATAGGGTTAAGGCGGCAATTTCTAGGTAGGAGTGGAAGAAGCGGTACTACGGGCTGAAGCCCGCAGCATGGAGTCCAACTATACCACAGGCTTATGAAGATTAAAAAAGTAATCTGGCACTCTAAAGGAGAGAGGATGAATCACCCTGGCTAATGAGTCATGCAAATCCTGTAGGGGCGCACCTGGGTGTGCGCCCTGACCACCCATGTTTACACTCTCACGCCTGCATTTGTGGCTTTAATCCTCGGTATTACTGGAGCCAGGGCAGACACCCAGGTCTGCCCCTACGGTACGATGATCTGCATCATGCATTGCTGAGTTGAGTGCTTCTATAACCTTTTCTGGGCCCGCCGTTCACGGCGGCCAGTCTCTCAGTACCAGATTAATTTCTTAATGTTCATCAGCCTGTGGTAGGGATACTCAACAATAACTGGTCACACCCAGCCGATCGATGCGAGCGAGACTGATCAGAGCCGTAGCATCGGAATAGACTTGGGGACGTGCCACTGCCTGCCCTCAGGAACTGGACCGCGAGCCATCCGCCATGGCCTTCGCGGCCTCGACCTCAGCATCAAGGCCCCGCTCTGGCTCCCAGAGGATCGGTACATACAGGCGTCCGCACAGATCGATGAAGTCGTGAAGCGACATGCCAGCGAGCATAGCCCCTTGCCCGAGCGTCAGGGTTGCCTCTCGGTATAGTTCGACCGCGAGTAATTCCAGTGCTAGCTGATAGGTATTCCCAGCCTCCTCTCCACGTGCCGCGGCCACTTGGGCCAGCTTTTCGGCGCTCAGGATCCAGGCTACCGGGCGGTTCTCCTTGCTCACTAACACCGGCTCCTGTTGTGCCTCCCGGATCGCCCGCGAAGCCGCGCCGTGTCCGAACTCTGCTACTGAGAACGTCTTCGCCATAAGTCTCTCTCCTTGTAAATCATCACTTTTGGTGATGCTATTATAACAAGTAGCAAGGGCCAAGTCACAAGTAGCAAGGGCTACGGGACAGGTTCCTGGCTACTTGCGACTTGCAACTAGACACTAGGAGACTTGTAACTTGCTACTTGACACTTGAAGCCTCTGGCTTCACGTCCAAGTCTAAAGACAACTGAACATTGATACGGGGTGGGGGAATGTAGCGCTCCTGCGGCTCCCACTTTATTTTTAGCTCGTGGGCCTGTGTTTGTATTACCTGCTGATATTTCCTCGGCGCGTAGGAGCCTTTGTACATGGCGGAGAAGGTCTGGACCAGGCCGGGGTACTCTCGCTTCAGCTCAGACATGAACCATTCCTTCGCTCCTGGTCTCAGGTGGAGGACTATAGGGGTTATGAAGTGAGCGCCGTGTTCTGCGGCCATTTTTATCACCGCCTCTATGCCTTCGATGCTATCGCTCAGGCGGGGGACTATCGGCGCCAGCATAATCCCTGCCGGGACTCCGGCTTTCACCAGCTCTCCCATCGCCTCGATGCGCTTTTCCGGCTTTGGGGCCTGAGGCTCCAGCTTTCGCCAGACCTCATGGTCCAGAGTGCCGACGCTGAACAAGACCCGCACCAGGCCCAGCTTAGCCATTTCTCGATACATGTCTATGTCCTGAAGAATGGACGGCGACTTTGTGATGATGCTGAAGGGGTTACTGTGCACCTTTAGGATATTTATTATCGAGCGCGTTAGTCTGTACTGCTGCTCTGCGGGCTGATAGGGGTCTACGTTCGCTCCTATCAATAGGGAATGTCTATTCCAACTGCGCTTGCGAAGCTCGGCGCGCAGCAGCTCCGGAGCGTTTACCTTAACCTGTATCCTTTCCTGAAAGTCATAGCCTGGGTCGTAGCCAAAGTAGCGGTGGGAGCCACGAGCATAGCAGTAAGCGCAGGCGTGCTGGCAGCCGCGGTAGGGGTTGATAGTGAACATGAAGGGCATGCTCTTGACGCGGTTGATGATGCCCTTTACCCGTATTTCCTCAAAGAAGACCTTTGCCATCTCAACTTCACAGTACCTTTTGATCCATTGAATCAGTAGAACTAACGCTCGGTCAATGGGATGGTGGCAAAAGCCTCTTGAGCAGGCGACTAAAAATGCTGTTTAATTAAACAGCAATAAAATTAAAGGTAAAAAAACTCTTGCTTATTTTAAAAAAGGACGATTTTTAAAATAAGAAGTGTTAAAATCATATTTAATTTCACAATAGTTTAGTTAAAGATGTTATCGATTTCGCTTGACAAGCTCTTGACAAATACGAGTCTCGGGGAAGGAACCTGCTAGACTATATATAGAGAGTTGGGGCGCCCTGAGACCGGGGGCGGAAGGAAGTGGTGGTCTGAGCAGACGAGTAGGAGGCGAGGAAGTGCGCTTACTCTATGGAATAACAACCGAACTAATGGCAACGCTGTGCGATCGTTTCTGTCAGTCGCGCTACCGGTTGTATTTTACCGACCATATTAACGCCTCTCCGAATCCTGATTCGGCGAATCCGCTGAGCCTACTTAAGGACTTCGAGGCTATCGTTCAGCAGGATGATCGTGCAAATCCCAAGTTTTTCATGCACAAAGCTGGTGTCAGACAGTTCACGGAACAGCGTCTAGCAGGAAAGGCAGACTACGACTCCGCGGTCCGGCTGATCGACGGAGCTACAACTCAAGATGTTAAACCATACTTGGCTGTCCTTGAGGTTGATACCTACGAGGCAAACCATTCTACTCGAGTTGTGCCGCTGCCACCTGACAGTGCGACATCCATTCGATCAATTGAATACCTGCTTGATGAATGCGTTGGACCTAACCAACCTGGTGCGGAATTACATCTGGAGCCCATGTTCTTTTGACATCCTTAGTAGGAGGCTAATCAAATGCTTACGTCAATAGAGGCCCTCGCATTTCTAAGGCCGTCGCTCCGTGACCTACTCGGTCAGCTAGCTCGTCTTGGCTGGCTAGCTTTAGTGCGGGAGCTTTTGGAAGCGACAGAGCGATTAGGGGAGGAAAACCCAACAGCAATGGCGAACTCGGACCGGATAAACCAACACCGGATATTGCTTCAAGTGTTTCTTCACTCCTCATCCTTTGATATGACAACACTAATATCAGCACGTCTTCGCACGGATTTAGAGTCAACATTGAAATTAGTTGAGAAAGAACTACCTTCGAACGGAGCACACCTTAGCCGGCTTTATCACGAGACACTTGCGCTTCTCAAGAGAGAAGGACTGTTCAGAGAGTTAGGACCAGATCCGATAATGACTCTTCTCAATTTGGCTGACGCGAGCTTAGAGAGTCTTCTTTCGCTCGAGCAAGGCAGAACAGACTCGTTCGCGAACCTCGGTTCCGCTGCACAACAATGGTTTGATAAACTGCCAGCACCGAGCGATTCAGATGACCAAGCGGTGGTGGCTATTATCTCAGCGGCCATCAAACATGCTTTGTCTGCTACAGCACAGGGTCGGACTTAACAAACATGCGCCAAGAACCCGATTCAGGCTCCTCTATCTCACGGCAAGGAGATGCGGAGTGGGTGGCAACCTTCAAGGAGTCGGTCAGACACATTGGCAGTATTTCCGATCCGTGGGAGCGGAAAGCAACCCTTGATGAAGCGCTTACCGAGCTCGCGCTGCACTACCGATCAGAAATTACGCGAGTTGTATTCGGACTCTCGAGGGAGTTGGGGGAACCTCAGACACGCGAAACGTTGTTAGAAATTCTTGAGAATCTCAGGATACTCCTCCCAACTTTGGTTGAAGCAGAATCATCCGACCTACTGCCCGAAGTTCTGAAGATATGCTTCGCCACGAGTATCCTTTACTCTCGCGAACACGCAGGGTAGGAAGGCTACCCGCGTAGTATAGTGGCGCATCCTCAGGATAATTTTCTTGCATCAGGTCAAGGACTTCATTAAGGGATTAGATTTTAGCAGGGCTAGTTAAGATTATTTCATTAGCACGTTGACTAGTCTCTGCCATGTCTGCGAGCCAGTTTGCCGAGCAGACTGAATGGAGCGGTGATGGCACGGGTTCCTAACTTGACACCACCGACCACTAACCAGATGCCGGTCGCACGTACTGTGGCTAAGTCGGCTTCAAGAGCTGTAGTCGAGAGTCCGGCCCGATGCAGGTGTTCTTCTACTACATCGTCTGAGCAGCCATTAAGGGCGTAGCGCAAGCTGAGCAGCAAAGCTGCCAAGTCGTCTAGTTGTCCTAAGATAGGAATAATACCTGGGACCAGGTCAAGAGGGAGAGCAACATAACCGATGCCGGCGGCCAGGGCTGCCTTTCTGCTGGCTGAGACCCTATTATCACGCGCCAGAGCTTGGGCAAGATTAAGATAGCGAGGCAGGCGGGCCATGGTACCGGCGAGGCGTATCAGGGGACGGCGAGAGCGTGGGCGACCTGGCATAGATTTCATGACTTGTCCTCAGGAGCGGACGTAGGCTGGGACTCCGACGAGGACATGAGTGGACGCAGGCTGTTGACTCCAGCCAGCACGACGCTGCCATTACTTAGCAGCGTAGAACCCAAAGGTGTAAGAGCGCCCACCGCCGCGAGGGCCATCGCGCTGGCATTGGCGGCGCTGACCATTACCAGGTTCTGCCGGATTAACCCCATGCATTCCCGAGCCAGTGTGATGGCACGGGTCAGGTGCCAGAGGTCTGACCCCATGAGAATAACATCAGCGGTCTCCTGAGCGACATCTGCGCCGTGCGAGAGAGAGATGGAGACATCGGCATGAGCGAGCGCCGGTGAGTCATTAATACCATCGCCGACCACTGCAACCACGTGGCCGCGCTGCTGTAAGTCGCGCACAATTGCAGCCTTATCATCCGGTAGAGCGGCTGTGTGAATACGCCGTATACTAACGGCTCCAGCTACTGCGTCAGCGGCCCCTCTCTCATCACCAGTTACCATCAAGATCTCTTGCACCCCATGCTCACGGAGCCATTGAATGACTGCGGCGCTCTCCGGCCTGGGCGGATCATTATAGGCGATCAGACCAACCAGGGCCCCATTTATCGCTACGTAGATTATAGATGAGCCGAGTGTGCTGTAGCTTGACGCTAGAACATCTACTTTATCAACATCCACCCCTAACTTTTCCATGAAGCGAGCGCTGCCAACATGCACAGACCGTCCTTCAACCTGGGCTTGCACTCCCAGGCCGGTGGTATAGCGCGAACTCTGTCGTTCCGGGATCGGAATGCCACGCTGGCGCGCGTGCCGTACCAGCGCTCGGGCCGCCGGATGTCGCAGACGGATCTCTGCCGCCGCAGCTATAGCGAGAACAGCCTCTGATGGAAACTCTGCATCTAAACTGAGTACCTCGTGGACTTGCGGCTCCCCATGGGTGAGTGTACCTGTCTTGTCGAAGACGATCGCGTCGGCGATAGCTAATTGTTCGAGAGCGCGGCCACTCTTAATGAGAACACCGTCGCGCGCCGCCCGGGCCATGCCTGCGAGAATGGCTGTTGGGGCAGACACCCGGATGCCGGTTACAAAGTCAGCGATTAAGATTGCAGCGCTGCGTGCCGGGTTTCCTGTGATCCAGTAGACCAGACCGGCCAAGGCAAAGGTCGGTGCGACGAGCCGATCGGCGAAGTGAAGAGCGGCGCTAGTGGCACGAGTATCGTGGACTGGGATTTGCTCTAAAGTTTGTGCAACCCACCCGGCCCTGGTGCCGGCGCCGACGGCTTCAGCCTTTACGTACAGCTTACCATCAGTCACTACGGTTGCCGCGAAGACCCGTTCACCCAGTGTTTTCAGCGTGGGTCGAGACTCTCCCGTTAAGGTCTTCTGGTCCACTGTGGCTGCTCCATCGGTTACCATTCCATCTACGGGGATCAGATCGCCTGGATATACGACGACCACATCATTTACTTGCAGCTTGTCGACGGCTATCCGGACCTTGATCTCCCCATTTACCAGCCAGGCCGACCGTCCGAGCATTCCCCGCAGATCGAGGGCTGCCCGTAGCGATTTGCGAGCCGTGCGTTCTCGGATCTCCTCACCTAAGGCTACCAGGCCCGACATCAAAGCGGCTCCACGAACGTCTCCCATCGCTATCATCACAGCAACCGCGCTGGTATCAAGCTGATCGACGTTTAGACGGCGTTCGCTGATGAGTGCGATAGCAGCTCGCCGGAAGATCGGCAAAGTACCGGCTAGGGTCATAGCCAAAGCCAGGGCTGATGGAATTGGTCCGCCAAAGAAGGTCAGTAATGCGCCGCCGATGGTAAGGACCAATGGTAAAAGGCGTCCTGTCTTAGACTGCGTGGTCCGGCCGGTCGGGTTGCTGTTACCGTCCGCCTGAGGCGGATTGGCGAGCCAGCGATTAATGAGACTCTGAGGCGCAATATCTGCAAAGACGGCCTGGTCATACTCGACCACCACGCTGGCACAGGACAGATTGATTCGGACCGCGTGAACGCCAGCGTATGCCATCCCGGCACTTAGGATATGCTCTGCTAGTTCAGGCTGGAGTTGGAGAGCATGTATCCGTAAGCGGAGTCGTCCAGGGATGGCATGGACGATCTCAACCTTCAGGTCCCTGGGGTTGGTCATGAGCTATCCCCGGATGGCTTATGCTCTTGTAGCTTATCGAAGGAACTGTAGGCGTACCAGAGCAAGGTATACCAGGGCGCCGCCCCAAGTCGCCCGGCGAGTACCTCCCGTGCCGCTAGAACGACCAGTCCTATGGGGACAACAGTCCGCAAGTCCGCAGCGCCGCCGGTCATTTCGCTGAGGCGTTGATCGGCGCGGCCAAAGAAGCTCATGATAGCTTCGCCTATAATTGGGCGCGTTGCACCATTAGAACCGTTCTGCTGTGGCATGGACAAGTTGATCCCCGTTCCTGCAACGGCAGCCCACATCTGCGGCAGCCCGGTAATATTGGGGTCAAACTGAATTAAGACACTACCAGTCAGCGGGTTCTTGCTCACTTCTCGGATTCCAGACATCGCAATAAGCGCCTCTGTTGCCCTTAGAACAGCGGCGCTCTCAAGCGCTTCGTGCGGGACTTTCAGTCGGAGCCGGCCGGGGCTGGCGTGGACAACCTGCACTTCCAGGTTTGGGCTATTTTCCAACCGATACCTCTGTCGTATAGTGTGGTCTAGGCGGACTCTTCGGTGGGTTGGGTTCTACCACGGCGCCTGGTCTCTCCCTCTGGAACCTGCTCATTACCAAGCTCAGACTCGTATTCGTACCGTGCCTCGGCGTAAAGGTCCTGGACCTGTTCCGTGGCCTCGGCTACCCACTCGCGTACGCGCTTGGTCGTGACCAGATAGCCTTTCAGCGCATTCTTCGCCAGAGGTTTCGCTCTGGGTCCACCAACCAGCATAATACCGGCAAACACCGCAATGCCTAAAGGCGAGGCTATGCCACCCAACGCTTCTTCGAGAGTTCCTCCGATGACTTCAGCTATTCCTGCCATGTTATATACTCCTCTCCAGCATAAGGTAAGAAAATTAAAAATCGCCCTCTGTTAAAGCGAACCGCTCACAAGCACTAGCTCTAGGGATACTTTGAGAGGTAGGCTACTTGATTAGAGGGCTATACACCTGTTTATCACCCCGAAAGGGTGAAGTCAAGGGTTTCTACACTTTCTGGTGGGAATGGCTGAGGGATGAAGAGGTAGCTAAGTACTTGGTACAATCCTCTAGCCGACGGCTAATGTTCGATGTAGCTGGCCCGGGCGCTACTTCAATCTCCAGCCATTGTTCCAAAGGGGACGCGCTGACTAGGCGGATTTCAAGAGCCCCATCAGGTCCGCTAAATCGTCCTTCTCCAAGCGGCGACATCCTCAGGCGGTCCGGTTCGTGGGGCAGTGGAGTATTGACGGAGATCATATCCATCATCACGTTATGCCGAATGCTGGTCATCGAGAGAGGACAATCTAGATCGTTGAGAGCTGAGCGGATGTTTTGCAAGGAGAGGCCGACACGGTAGAGGATAACGCTTAACTGCTTGAGCCTTAAGCTCTGCCGGCCTGAGTCGATTCCTGCTGGGTAGCGACGTCCAACCCACCCACATCGTTTGCAGCGATACCTGGTTACGGGGACCTGATGAATTAGTGGGTCCTTGATGGACTTGCTGCCTTTGTGGTGTACGTTGAACCCAAGACTGCCGCAGTGAGGGCAGGGCTCGGTAGGAGGTAAAGGAGAGGCATGAGACACAGAGGCCAGCGGTAGTTGAAACCTGACAGGTGGATGGCTTCGGTACATAGCGATGCGCTGCTTAACTGGCTACCAGAGTGAGTTTAGCTGGCTTCGCGTTCTGTCGACCTCTACGGGTGCGTCGGCCAGGCGGCAACTCAAGCGCGGTCCGTATTCTAAGCGCTGTGGTCTGACCTAGCTCATACTCAACTAAAACGCTGCCTGTGGTATGGTTGATCTTTGCCTTGCGAACTCCTGGCAGCCTAAGCAGGATTGTCTCTGCTTCACAGGATAGCGCTGGAGCCTCGCGCAGGTCAGGCACATTGAAGCGTACCCTTCCTGGGATATCTGATGCTACGGTGACATCTACACCGCTGGACAATGGCCTTAGCAGACGTAGTTGCCGCGAGCGCGCTTTTGGATGGCTAACCGAGAGGATAGCATCTCCTACAGTGCGGCGCACCAAGTGTCCACTGACTTCTCCTACCAGCGCTGGGAAAAGATGACTGGCAGCAATTTCGACCAATATCCGGCCTACTTCAATACTCATTCAACTCCTTTCTCTTGTTGCCTCTTCAGGCTCACACTCTAAAGTGTGCTTTTTCTCTTCTATACTTCTCCTCACTTTTAGTATCGTTGAATAGCATTATCGTAAAGTTATGTAATAATTAAAAAAACGTTAAAGGTTTGCTAAATTTGGATGAGAATCCTAATAAAGGAGAATATTATTTAGAGAGGGTTTGTTGCTGGCCAGATATTTGAGGAGACTTTAAAGTCTTTAGAGTAATTAAGAGATCGATGAGGTCACCGCACAATTTAAAGATGATTCAGTGGTGCGTATGTATCTAAGAGGGTGTATCTCCTGAGGTGGGATTGCTTTGGCTCTCTGTTGTTCTTGTTGGAGTAGGGGTCTCGATATCGGTGGTGGCCATTGTCCAGCCGATCCAGAAGGCCAGGCCCATTACTCCTAATACGCCTGCAAGGACCGGTAGAGCATATGCCCAGTAGTTTCCTGTAAATATACCTATAGTTACTAGAAGCCCTATTGCGACCGCGACGACGCAGATGATGACTCCAACCGAGCGCGCCCTGTCCATGATTTCTCCTTTGCAACCCTAGAAATCAGTCCAACTCTTCAATTTAGATACCACAAGTATAGAGGGACCAGACCTTAGTAAGCTTGTCCTGAGCCTGGTCGAAGGGCCGAGTTAAAGATTATTTTCTTAAATTAGGAGGGAGAAGGTTCGGAATAGTATCTTGTATAGGGTACTTCTCTGCGCATTTAGCACAGTGAAGAGAGCCGGTGACGATCTCCTTCTCGTTCTCTTCCTCAATATTTAACTGTAGCTCGCCTTTGCATACCGGGCAGACCAGGATTTCCATTAACTCGCGTTTCATTATCGTGACCTAAAAAACTTTATTTCGCTTTCTGAAGGCTTCACAGATTGCAGGAGATGGTCATCCCTGCCCCAAGGTGATATTTAGGGTATCTAATCGGAGACTCCTTGTCAACGACGCGCTTCCCTAATTCTGCCTTTTCTCCAAGGGGAGAAAAATTATTGGACTTTTAGGTATATATCATTGTGTTCGTGCAACCAAGAGGAAAGGCTCCTGTATATAGCCAGGAGCCTTCGTTGTCTGTTTCAGACTTCTATTAGTAGCCCGGCTTGGGGCCTGGTCATAGAGATACTTTACATGTTTGCATCTATGGCTGGACAACGTGCCATGATCCTCCTACCCCATCGCCTTTGGTATCTCCGGGCTGAGTATCAGGGGTATAGTGATAAAGAGGAGTGTCCTTATACGTTACCTGTTTGCCACCGTCACTCCTGTTGATGGTCTTTAGCTCTCCCATCCCTGGTGCACCTCTAGGTTCTCCTTGCGGCAGTAGAAGTGGCGGCCAGGTCTGCACACATGACCCTGAGCAGTTGCTTACTCCCTTTTCGTCGCGATCAAAGCGGTACAGGGTACGGCCCGATCCATCCACGAGGATCTTGCCCAACGTTGAATGCTCCCTGATGTTTACTGTTAAATTGCCCACTGCTGGTGGCGTAGATATTTGAGCGCTTGTAGTTGGTGCTCTACCTGGCGTGCTAGTAGCAGCGCTTGGGGCTGGCGGAGTGCTTGTAGTGCCGCAAGCAAGACCTAGTAGTGCAAGGGCTGTTATTAGGGCTGTGCCACAGACTAATGTAATACTTTTCAATTCTAGTCTCCTTTTTAGGACATTAATAATATATACGTACAAGTCATGAAGGCAGATTTAAAAAGGGACGTTAGGTCATCAACAAGAGGCTTGGCAATAGCTCTTCTCGTCTGGATGGCCTGGCGGTAACCAGACCATTTCTGACCATATGGCTAAGTGAGGCTTATGGTAAAATTGCCGGCCGGCCCGTCCAAGGTGACGATACACTGCTCCCCGGCCTTGCTGGAATAAGGCTTAGTGATGGAGGCCATCAACAAAGGCTTTTGTGGATGGTATTATAGGGGAATCTGAAGATACAGGTATTCCATGAGTTGCTGGTTTAGTTATATACAAGTCTCATAAATGGTCTTTGACTCTTTCTATCAGCTTGCCAAAGTCAGTATCTGCGTCTATAACTTTGTCATTAAGAACAGCGATATAAGAGTCTCCAAATTCTTCAATAAGTTCTTGTTGACGCTCGCTTATGTATGCAGCGCCGGCAAGAAAAGTTGGTGAGAACCGTCGCCAGGGAGTAATACGTATAGGAAGTTTATATTCTCTGCATTTATCAATTAGCCGAGAGGGAACAACCAGAGTCCGGTCAGTTGACCGTTCGGTGAATACTGGGCCATGCTTGCTCAGTTCTTTGAACACAACCCGAAGGTCCTCTTCACTGTCAAAGGTAAGAGTTAAGAGATCCATCTCGAATTTGATTGAAGTTGCCTTCTTGTTACTCATGTATTATCAATTAATAATGTTAGTGTAGATGTGCAATATATTAGCTATTGCTTATTATACTTCCGTTATAGTCCTAACCCCTCTAAATTGTCAATATTGCACCAATCTCTAGTATCGCTAGTAAGCCCCTCATTTGAGAGTGTATAATATCTTTACTTATTTTGTCTTGTGAGATTGGATAGGGATCAGGGAATTGGCCCAGGACTATTACGAGGTACTTCAGGTACATACAAAAGCAGAGGCCGAGGTAATTCAGGCGGCGTACCGGCGTCTGTCTATGAAGTACCATCCGGATGTATATAAAGGCTCCGACGCAAACGTCAGGATGCGGGAGCTTAACCAGGCTTACGAAGTGTTGAGCGTGCCTGAAAAGCGGAATGCCTATGATAGGGCGATGTCTCGTACCGATCGCGCACCGGTTTCTTCGGCAAAGATACAGATTAGTCCTACGGTCGTTGACTTGGGAGAGATAGAGGTCACCAGGACTAGGACCTCTGTAGTAAGGATATCTAACCTTGGCACGGGACTTCTAAGTGGACTGGTAGTTAGCCACGTGCCCTGGGTCAATGTTAGCCCAACGGAGTTTAAGTCTAATGAGCTTGATCTGGTCGTTAGGGCGCAGCCTACTAAACCAGGATTTTACTGGTACCCTAAAGGGCTTGAGATATTTTCCAACGGCGGACGCACGGCTATTGGCGTTAAAGTAAATGTCGCAAAGTACCGTGGAAATAGAGAAAGCGAGTTAGTTGTTCGCAAAGACACTCCTTTGCAGATGAGTGCGCAGCAACCGGCAATGGCGGTTGAGCGGTACTATCGATTTTCAAAGTTCTGGGTCTTTGTTTTACTCCTATCACTACTGGCCAGCAGCGCAGTATGGTATCTTATAAGTCCATGGTTGGTGGCGTTGCCGGCTTTTGTGGGAGGCGGATTCACGGCCTGGCGGCTGATCGGCGCCGGAATACTGCCCGATAAAATTGTGTTGCGGCAGGACAAACCGGACATGGTTCAGATGCTATGCAGCTTCTGTAATGCAAGGCTACAAAGTAACAGCAATAGACGCTGTGGAAAGTGCAAAGGACTTATCTGCCATGTATGTAAAGGGTGCCAGTGCAAAGTATCGTTCAACAAACTGTAAGTAAGAAAATAACCTCTGCCTCTGAAGAAGAAGCGCGCAACACTCAGCCAAAAGCATCGATCATCATCCCTAACTGGAACGGTGAAAAGCTGCTTCCCGCCTGTTTGGACTCGCTTAAGAGACAGAGCTACCAAGATTTCGAGATAATTGTGGTGGACAACGCATCGGTAGATGGCAGCTTGGCCCTGCTGGCTGAGGCGTATCCCTGGGTGAAAGTCATGCGTATGGACAGCAACCTCTTCTTTAGCGGCGCTGTTAATAGGGGTATACAGGGATCATCAAGTGAGATCCTGGTGCTGCTTAACAACGATACTGAGGTAGAGGAACAGTGGCTTGATGAGCTGCTCAGGTCTCTGGATGAGCACCCTGAGGCGGGCATGGCCGCTAGCAAGATGCTCTTGTTCGATCGCAGAGACGTGCTTAATTCGGCTGGGGACTTTTACGGGCGGAATGGTGTGCCCGGCAACCGCGGGGTATGGGAAAAGGACGAAGGCCAGTACGATAATTCCACCTATGTTTTTAGCGCTTGCGGCGGCGCTTCGGCTTTCCGGCGCAGCATGCTCAACGATATTGGCCTCCTCGATGAAGACTTCGTCGGCTACTGCGAAGATGTGGATCTCGCCTTCCGCGCGCATATAGCAGGATACCGCTGTGTTTACGCTCCAAAGGCCAGGATCTACCACCGCCTGAGCGCCACCGGCGGTGGCCCTTTGGCAAGCTACCTCTGTGGACGCAACTTCATCAACGTGATTGTCAAAGACATGCCCGGTCCTCTGTTGAGGAAATACTGGTGGCGCATACTTGCCGGTCAATTACGCTATACTATAGAGGCAATTTTGCATATCCGCGAGCCCTCAGCCAGGGCCAGGATTAAAGGTCAATTTGACGGACTATTGTGTATACCTAAAATGCTGCGCAAGCGCCGGCAAGTACAGGCGGTTAAACGAGTTACAGACGAATACATAGATTCAATTCTTACCTGAGAGGAAGTCCCATTTCTTACCATCTATCAATAGTAATCCCCGCCTATAACGAGGAGGCACGGATAGGCCCCTCCATTGACCGCATCTCTCAATACGTATCAGGGCTAGAGTATGACATCGAGCTTGTAATAGTTAACGATGGCAGCGTAGACTCTACCGAAGAGAAAGTGTTAGGCAAAGAAGGCTCTATGCCTCCAAACTGCACGCTGAGCCTCATTTCTCACTGGCCTAATCATGGTAAGGGCGCTGCGGTAAGAAGCGGTTGTTTGGCCGCAAGCGGCAAGTACGTTCTTTTCTCTGACGCCGATCTGGCTACTCCAATAGAGGAATGGCTGAGATTGGAGGGTTGGCTGGCGAAAGGATACGACCTGTCCATCGGCGCCAGGATATGGCCCGACGGCAGAGATATGCGCTCCTCACAGCCCCTGCTCCGGCGTCTTTTTGGCAAGGTCTATCATCTGCTTGTGGTCCTGTTTGTAGTGCGGGGCTTTCCCGACACCCAGTGTGGATTTAAAGCTATGACCAATGAAGCGGCACAACGATTGTTCTCCTCTCAGTGCCTCGACGGCATTGTCTTTGACACGGAATTGCTGTACTTAGCCAAAAAGTGGAATATGAAAGTAGCTCAAGTACCGGTACAGTGGTCGAACATTACCGGCTCTCGCATGAGGGTAACTTTAAAACAGGCTATAAGGGTGTTTATGGACCTCCTGTCGATACCCCTGCTTCACTCAGGCCATAGGAAAGTTACAAAAAGCTCGGCGGCTGATGGACTAGCCAAGCGACAGTGAGTCTTCCTTACCTTACCCCGCTTCTCCTTGCTCTCCTTTTATACCTGAGCATAGGAGTTGGCTACGCCTTTCGTACCCCTATCTGGCAGGCCCCGGACGAGCCGGCGCATTTCAACTACGTGCGGCATATAGCCGAGGGTCACGGCCTGCCAGAGCTAAGACCGGGAGATTACCCCGCTGAATACCTCCAGGAGCTTATAAACTCCAAATTCCCTCCGGATAAGTCCATCGATACTATAGAGTATGAGTATCATCACCCACCTCTGTACTATCTGCTGGGAGCGCTGCCCTTTAAGTTAAGCGAAGCCATGGGTACGGAAGGGCAGGTGCACCTGCTCAGGATTTTCTCGCTGCTTATCGGGATTGTTCCAGTTGTTGCTACCTATTTCATTGCCAGGATCCTGTTTCCCTTGGAGGATTTCATCCAGGCCGCTGCGCCGTTTTTTCTGCTTGTTCCGCAGCACGTTGCCATTGCAGCCTCGGTCAATAACGATATGGCAGCCGAAGCTGTAGTCTCAATACTTTTGCTGGGCCTGGTGCAGTTGGTAACGGAGGACCATATCTTCGGCCTGGACTTCTCCAAGGGAGTCTTTAGGATCTGGGGACTGCTCGGAGTCCTTCTTGGCGTGACTCTTCTAACCAAGACTACCGCCTATATATCCGTCGGTATGATTACTCTAGCGCTTTTCCTGGTGTGGAAGCCCTTCGGTGGGGACCCCAGGCTATGGCGAGGGTGGTTTGTGAGCCTTTTGTTTGTCTTTATCATATCTCTGGTTATCTCAGGACTATGGTTCTGGCGAAATGCATCTCTCTATGGCTGGCCGGATTTACTGGGCTTGGAGCGGCACGCTCAGGTCGTAACAGGACAGCCAAGACCAGAGGGTGTAGATTTGGCGACAACCACAGCCCTCGTGACCACCATGTTCAAGAGCTTCTGGCTACAGTTGGGCTGGATGGCGCTGCCCGCAGAGGAATGGGTATACTTGCCACTTGCGATCCTTACAGCATTGGTAACTATCGGTCTGATAATATATTTGGCCCGGCTGTTTGCTCGCAGGAGCCAGTTCTATATAAAAGAGGTGCATGGCCTAGTTTTATTGGGCTCTACCGTTGTCTTTGCTGTAGGAGCTCTGGTCTTTTATAATTTTCAGTTCATTCAGCCACAAGGGCGCTACCTTTTCTCAGCTATGCCTGCATTATCCGTGCTTTTTGCCCTCGGCGCCTCTGAGGTCTTTGGCAGGCGGTTCCGCTGGCTCGCACTAGGGTTGATAGTTTTAGGGCTAGTGGGGCTTAACCTAAGGGCTATCATTTTCTATTTGCCTCTGTTAGCGGCGTAATTCGGTTATTTGGTAGTGTATCAGTTTGAAATTGACTGTTAGAAACTGCCCTGATAGAGTCAGAGTATGAGTGAGCGATCAAGCAAGCGCAAGAAAAAAGAAAGCGATTTCGCGGTCACCGCTTTTCGTGTAGTGCAAGAGTCCATAGGCGAATCGACGGCGAGCGATGAACCAGACAAAAAGCGTGAGCTTACGCCAGAAGAGCGCCATGCTGCCGCTGTAGCTTTAGGCAGATTAGGCGGTAAGAAGGGCGGCAAGGCCAGAGCGAAGAAGCTTACGCCGGAGCAACGGACGGCAATTGCGAAGAAGGCAGCACAAGCGCGGTGGAGGGTTCAACCGGATCTCTAGTCGCGCCGTCTTAAAATCTCTAGCTCGGCAACGTCATCTGTGAAGTCAAGAACCAACTGTAATGGTGCTCCCGTGTTCCCATTTTCGTTGTAGCTGTCCACATCCTGCTTTAGCTGATAGGAGTCACCGACGATCTGCTGCCTGCGGTTCTGGACTGACATCGCCATGTGCTCCCTAGGCGCTGTTTGAATATCATCCCAAAGCATGGTTTGTCTACTACCCTCGCCGTATCGAGCAGCATGCTTGGTCCGAACCCTACGGCCCTGAGCGTCTGTGTAGACTTCTTCCCGCATTGCGTCAGCCAACTCATTTGCGAACCGATGAAGTTCAGCCTCAGGCCGCGGAGCCCAAAGCCCTTTTTCTTGTGCCCAGCGTACAATTTGCATAGTGCTAGCAGGCCATTGCTCACCAGACTTCATATACTGATTAGCAATCCCTCGTAATTGCTCATGATAAGTCGGGCCGCGTTTCATAAACACCTCCTATGCGATTCTTATACTATGGCCGGTGGCCGCTCACCCCATCCATCCGTAAGTGCAGATGAGGTCACAGCTTCACGGATTGGCGCCAGCAATGCCCTGAAGCTTGACCAAACAATCTCGCGCCTATGTTGAAGTTGGCCTACCACGATACCAGGATGCACATGTATCCTCGTAGCGAACGCATTAATCCGTCCTCTTGAGTACAGGGGGCCAATACGATTGATAAAACCTTCTAACTCCTGGGGGGGGACAAGATGTTCCACAGCGAATCTATCCGCCGACAGTTCAGCCTCAGATTTCGCGCCCTCGTCAGTAGACCTCTCTAGGAGGTCGAGGTCCAACGCCGCTTCATTGTCCTTGAGATGGCCTAGTTCATGCATAAGGGTGTGCCAGAAATTATCGATCCGGTCGAAGCGCATAGACAACACAAGGACCGGAGCGGTAGGGCTGAGCCAGAAGCATGCCCCGTCAATGCGAGTGCCGCGCAGTGGCTCAACTACGAGAAAACGAATCCCAGCTTCTCCCAAGATGCGCGGTACGTGCCGTGCTGCTTCTGGCGAGTAGAGTAGTGGCCTAAGTTCCTCAATTACCCTGTCCAAGTTACTCGGGCTATATGGCATAACGTACTGAGTATGGGCTAGCTTCTTGGCCCGAAAAAGCCATGCACGTTGGGCTGGCGTATCAGGCTCATTTTGTCGTGTCCTACGGGCGGCATATGACTGAAACTGCGGCTCATCGTCTATAGTCAGCAATTCATAAAAGGCTATAACCTGCTGTTCCAGTACGTCTACGTTGGTTGATGGCTCAAGCCAACCGCGCCTGAACATTTCCTTTAGGGGGCCTTTGCCATATATTTTAGCCTTTCGTGATATGGAGTTGGCTGTTGCATCCTCGCCAGTCCGCCACAATTGGTACCGCGCCTCGCGATTCATCCAAAATTCTGCACTCATATCAAAGACCGCAGCAAGCGCCAGAGCCGTTTCAGGCGTTATGCCGCGCTTTCCGGTGATGATTTCATTGACCAAGCTAACCGACCGGCCCAGGATGTCGGCAAGGTCATCTTGAGTCCAGCCGCGTTCCTCTAATTCCTCCCTCAGTAGTTCACCTGGAGGTGAGACTACAGCAGGTCGTCGTATTGTCATTTGTCCCTCCCCCTTTCAATGATAGTCTTCAATGCTGACAATCCGCACTGTCCTCTGGTTGCCCGTATCTACGAGCTCAATTATTAGGCGATACTGCCTGTTTATCCGCATTGAGCGTTGGCGCTGCCGCTTGCCCTGAAGTTTCTCATAGTGTAGAGACTTCAGGGCGTAAAAATCCCGCTCATCCACGGCGCTATAAATGTCGTCGAGACGCCGCCGATACCCCTTCACCACAGCTGGTGGCAACCCCATAGTAAAGGTCGGGTCAGTTTCAAGGCGGTCAAGGTCGGCAGTAGCGAACTCCACTTCCATCGTTGTCCATGATAACGCATACATCCAATAATGTCAATATGAATATTCCGTATTATCGGTTTCCAGAATAGTAATGTTGACGATGCTTGAGGCATTACATATAATTATCAGTATGAACCAGCTAAGTATAGAGCGCCGTTCCCAATAGTTAAAGCCCTACGTGAAGGTAATTCCCTCCGAAGCACTTCCCGCATGGTTGATGTGTCTATCAATACTGTAGTGAAACTCTTACAGGACTTAGGCAATGCTACTTTGGAGTATCAAGACATAGCGATGAACAATCTATCTTGTAAGAGGCTACAGTGCGACGAGGTTTGGAGCTTTGTATACTCTAAGACTAACAATGTGCCCGAAGCGCATAAAGGGGAGGTTGGCTACGAAGGCGTGTTGACTTGGATTGCTATAGATGCAGATACCAAGTTAGTTCCTTACTGGCGTGTAGGAAACAGGGATGGACGTGAAGCATACTACTTTATGCAGGACTTGGCCTCTAGGCTAGCTCACAGATTCTCTTTAAAATCCTCATTGCTTCTCCTTAGAAATTTTACGAGTGGTACAATAGATGTATATAATGTGTAAAGTGGCAAACGAAAGAAAGTGTATAGATGTTTGAAAAATTGCCTGCTTTAAATGCAAATATAATACGAAGCGGCTCTCCTACCTTCTTTGCAGCGCCTTTTGTTCCGGACTTGTCTGAATATGAGGCGGACGTAGCCTTTTTGGGCGTTCCTTTCGATCATGGTATCAATGACAGGCCAGGCTCAAGGTTTGGTCCCCTGGCTGTACGGGATGCTTCAATGCGTCTTGCTCCTGTTGGTCTCGATGGCTGGTACGATATCGAGGAGGATAAGCGCCTATTGAAGGGTGTGCGTATGGCCGACGCTGGCGATGTAAATATCAGTAATGTTGATAGAATGATCAACTTCGATAAGATCACTGAGGCGGTCTCCATTATACGAAGGTCAGGAGCATTTCCAGCAATCATAGGAGGAGACCATTCCATTACCTTCCCTATTATACGCGCCTTCAGCGATCTACCGCTTACTGTAGTCCATTTTGACGCTCACATGGATTTTACCGATGAGTGGAAGGGCCAGCGCTATTCTCACGATAACCAGATGCGCCGTGTGATTGAGCTGCCCTTCGTCAAGCGTCTTTGTCAGCTTGGGATACGCACTATGTTTGACCGAATGGAGCCTTTAGAGGCAGCGAAAGCCTATGGCGTTACGGTTGTATCTGCGCTGGAGATGATAAAGCGAGGGCCAGCCGAGGTAATAGACTCCCTGGAGCTACAGGGGCCATGTTATGTGACGATCGATATTGACGTTATGGACCCGGCCGCAGTACCGGGCACGGGCTATCCTGAGCCTGGTGGTCTGTTTTACTATCAGCTAAAGGAAGCCATCGTTAGGCTTGGAACAAAATCAAATGTAGTAGGGTTTGATCTGGTAGAAGTAAGTCCGCCTCACGACATACTATCAGGTGTCACCGCACGTACTGCGGCCCGCTTGCTTTTGGATACTTTGGGAGCAATATTTTATAGACAAGAATGAAGGTTGTGATCCGCCTATAGCATAGGTTTAGGTAACATCGGCTCTCATGATGCGTTATGTTTTCTGAGAGCCTAATTATAGGCTAACTAAATTATGAGATATATTAAGCAATTGCATAAAATATCAAGCATTAGAATGCCGATGCTTGCGTTAGCTGCCGCTATGCTCGTAGCCTCTGTGGCATGTCTTTCGTTAAGTCCATCGCCACAGAGGCGCGCGGGATCTATAACTCCTACTCCAAACACCACTGTTTCTACTGCTACCCCTGTGGCACAGACCCCGGAGCCTACCAGGACGCCCACTTCAACCATTACCGCGACTCCTACTGAGACACCGGCGCTTACCCCAACTCCGCCAGGGGGGGTTACAGCTACGCCTACTTCGTCAGCATCGAGCTTTATTCCCTTCACCCCACCTTTTGTAGGTGGCAGTGGATCGCCTCTTTCATCACTTACTGGTGGCTCCTCTTCCGGTTCCAGCACGTCTCCTTTTACTCTTCCGATAGAAGGCGCTTCAGGCGCCAGTAATAGTACGGGTACCGGCAGTAGCGCTGGTGGGACTGGGACAGGTACCACTACTTCAGCAGAGCCTGCCTCCTGGGATTGCAACGGCGATGAGAGGATGACCTTCCTGCCCGAATATCCGCATGTTGGAGACCCGGTCCTGATTACGGTGACATCTGTATTGCCTCACTCCTATACTTTGTTACTGGGGCCCAAGGGTATGCTGCCAATAGCGACTTCTGGCAGGTCTACTGTGGGCTACTTCTGGCAGTGGAATTATACTCCTCAAACCTTGGGTCAACATAAATTTTCTTTCTTCTCCGGTCCGTCCTCGGAATATATGTGTAATACAAGCTATCTAGTAGTAATTTCCGGTACATCTCAGTCCGCACAGCCCACTGTGATTGCTATGACGCCTACGCCTACCAACAGCCCAACTCCTACGGGCACGCCAAGGCCGGACCGCTAAAGCTAGATTCCCTGATATAGACCTTCTTATTCCGGCAACCGCAATACAACTATGATCTCATCCTCATGACTCGCAACTTCCGCCACTTCTCCTGTATACCTGGCCTTATTCATCTACCAACCAAGCTAATCGGTAGTCGTCAAAATTCCCTAGTTGTTTAGCCACGTATTAGTATCTATAATGGCGACGTATGAGGGATGCAATTGATAGAGAGTTTGATGAAGAGCCGCAGATAGATGAAGGGACCAGAAGAGGTTGCCCGGGAAAATATCGACGCTGCTTTAGATCATGCGGGCTGGGTCGTTCAAGATCCTGGCACGGTAAATCTAGCCGCCGGTAGAGGCATTGCCGTTCGCGAGTTTCCCTTGCAGAGGGGCTTCGGCTTCGCCGACTACCTTCTTTATGTGGATGGCCAAGCCATAGGCGTGGTGGAGGCGAAGAAAGAGGGCGAGACCCTGATTGGCGTAGAGGTCCAGACAGAGAAGTACAGTGTAGGTCTGCCGGCTCATGTCCCCGCCCCTTTTCGCCCACTTCCCTTTATATACCAAAGCACTGGCATAGAGACCAGATTCACCAACTGCCTCGATCCTGACCCCCGCAGTAGACGGGTCTTTCATTTTCACCGTCCTGAAACCCTCGCTGCCTGGATAGCGCCGGATACCGGTTATGTTTCAGTGCTGCAAGAGGTAGAGAGGCGCGCTGCCGAGAGTCAAGCTTCTTATAGTTCTCATCCTACTCTGCGGGCACGACTAAAGGGAATGCCTCCTATAGATGAGACGGGCCTGTGGCCCGCTCAGCTTCAGGCTATCCAGAACTTGGAGAAGTCCCTTTATGAGGGTCGGCCTCGTGCCTTAATCCAGATGGCCACCGGAAGTGGCAAGACATTTACCGCTGTCTCCTCTATTTACCGTCTAATCAGATATGGTGGCGCGCAGCGAGTGCTGTTTCTAGTTGACCGTGCAAACCTGGGCATACAGGCCCAGAAGGAGTTCCAGCAGTATACGGTGCCAGGTGATGGAAGGAAATTCACGGAGCTTTACAACGTTCAGCGCCTCACCTCTAACAGGATTGATCCTGTGGCGCGGGTCTGCATCACCACGGTACAGCGCCTTTATTCCATGCTCCAAGGCGATGAAGATCTAGACCCTGCGTTAGAAGAGGGCTCGCAGTTCGACTCCGGAGGTGGGCTTATCCGTGAGCCAGCACCGGTAAAATATAACCCCGTTATTCCTATCGAGACCTTCGATTTCGTGTTTGTCGACGAGTGCCACCGCTCCATCTATAACCTCTGGCGACAAGTGCTTGAGTATTTCGACGCTTTCTTGATCGGGCTGACGGCCACTCCTTCAAAGCAGACTTTTGGCTTCTTCAATCAAAACCTTGTGATGGAGTACAACCACCAGCAGGCAGTGGCCGATGGTGTGAACGTGGACTATCTGGTCTATCGCATACGTACCGAGATCACGGAACACGGTTCGAAAGTCGATGCTGGTCTATTTGTAGACCGCCGGGACCGGCAGACCCGCAGGGTGCGCTGGGAGCAACTGGATGAAGACCTGGTCTACTCCGCCAACCAGTTGGACAGGGACGTAGTCTCCAGGGACCAGATCAGAACGGTGATTCGGACTTTTAGGGACAAGATAACCACTGAGATATTTCCCGGTCGTGAGGTAGTGCCTAAGACTTTGATTTATGCCAAGGATGACAGCCATGCCGACGATATCGTGCAGATCGTCCGGGAGGAATTTGGCAAGGGAAACGACTTCGCTCAGAAGATAACCTACAGGACTGGCACGGCAAGGATCGTAAACAAAAAGGTGGGGCCAGAGGGAACAGAGATAGAAGAGATTGTATACAGGTCTACGGGGCTTAAGCCAGAGGACTTGCTATCATCCTTTCGTAACTCGTTCAACCCTCGCATCGTTGTCTCTGTTGATATGATAGCGACCGGAACAGATATAAAGCCTTTAGAAATTGTGATGTTCATGCGCTCGGTGAAGAGCCGCATTTACTTTGAGCAGATGCTTGGACGAGGCGTGAGGATTATAGACCCTAGTGACCTAGAGAGCGTAACCCCAGATGTAAAGGCAAAGACGCACTTTGTAGTGGTGGACTGCGTGGGCGCGACGGAGCAAGAGCTGATAGACACCCAGCCTCTTGAGCGGCAGCCCACTGTGCCCTTTGACAAGCTCCTACAGGCCGTAGCCTTTGGGAGCACCGATCTGGATATACTTTCAACTCTAGCAGCCCGCCTAGCTCGCCTGGACCGGCAGTTGGGAGCGCCGGACCGCGCCGCGCTCCAAGAGACGGCCAAGGGGCTTACTTTGAGAGATATAGCCTCAAGGCTGGTAGAAGCCCTGGACGTGGACCGGCAGATAGAGGCCGCGCGCTTGTCCCAAGGAATTGACGGAGACGCAGAGCCGTCGGATCAGGCTGTAGAAGCGGCCGCAAAGAAACTATTGCAAGAGGCCGTGGCACCCATTGCCACCAACCCCGACCTGCGGCGCCAACTGCTGGAGGTGCGCCAGCGCTTAGACCAGACCATTGACACCCTTAGCCAGGACAAAGTTTTGGAGACAGCCTGGAGTCCTGAGAAGCTGGAACGTGACCGCTCCCTTGTCTTCTCCTTCGAGAAGTTCATTCAGGAGAACAAGGATGAGATAACCGCGCTTCAAGTCCTCTACAGCAGGCCATACAGCAGGCGGCCGCGCCGGGATGAGATTAAGAAACTGGCCGATGCCATCGAGTTACCGCCGAGGTCATGGACCAAGGAGAAGCTATGGAAGGCTTACGAGACCCTTGATAGCTCCAGGGTGCGTGGGTCCACCAGGGAGGTGCTCACCGATATCGTCTCTCTGGTGCGGGTAGCCTTGCGTCAAGAGGAGGAGCTTATTCCATATCCCGACAAGATAGAACCGAAATACGAGGAGTGGCTGGCACAGCAAAAAGCTATAAGACGACTAAGTTTCACGGATGAACAGTTGATATGGCTGAGGCTAATTAAAGAGCAGATAGCCACTAACTTAGAGATAGAACTGAGCGACTTTGACTATGTGCCCTTCGCCCAACATGGAGGCGCTGCCAGGGCCTACCAGGTGTTTGGTGGAGAACTGTCTAAGCTGTTAGATGAGCTTAACGAGGTGTTGGTGGCGTGAATCCAGATGACTTTGGAGAACTGCCTTCAGGTTGGGTGTGGACGAATGTTGGAGAAGCTTGCCTAGTGATTCAAGGGCAGTCTCCACCTGGAAGCACCTATAATACTAACAGTCTGGGTATCCCTTTCCTACAAGGTAAAGCGGAATTTGGGCTTCTATACCCAGAACCTGTGAAGTACTGTTCATCGCCTTCTAAGATAGCCCTGCCTGGGGATATTTTGATTTCTATTCGGGCCCCTGTAGGCCCGACAAATCTTTGCGCTGCAGAATACTGCATAGGTAGAGGATTAGCGGCGATTAGAACCCTGGGAAGTATATCTGTAAGGTACATATTCTATGCCCTTCGTGCGACCGAAGAAAAGTTACGCTCTAAGTCAACTGGCACCACATTTGAGGCCATACGTGGTGACGATCTTAGACGGCACTCTGTTCCGTTGGCACCTCTCCTAGAACAGCACCGCATCGTCGCCGAGATAGAGATGCAGTTCACGCGACTGGATGCGGCCGTTGCCGCGCTCAAGCGGGCACAAGCCAACCTCAAGCGCTACCGTGCGTCAGTTCTGAAGGCCGCGTGTGTGGGTAGGCTTGTACGTACCGAGGCAGAGCTAGCGAGGACTGAGGGCCGCGAGTACGAGCACGCGAGTGTGCTGTTGGAGCGAATACAGAAAGAGCGTCAAGCAAAGCTAGGAACTAAACAGCTTCGAATGCAGCTCGAGGGTGAGGAGCCTGAGACGCACGATATGTCTGAGTTGCCCGAAGGTTGGGTATGGACGACTGTTGGTGAGGTTACTAACTGGCCTATAGAACAGGGTGGGCCGCAGGGGACTGGAGAATTTGAATATATTGATATAAGCAGTATTGATAATAAAGCAAAGCGGATAGCTAACCCAAAACGTGTATCAGTTAGTCAAGCACCTAGCAGAGCACGACAGCGACTCCAACCCGGAGACGTCTTGGTCTCCATGACACGGCCCAATTTAAATGCGGTCGCGCTCGTAACTCTAACTTTAACAGACGCTATCGCCTCTACAGGCTTTCATATTCTTAGAGGGCATTCTGTAACTCCAGCTTGGCTATTCTATCTAGTACAAACTGATGATTTCATAAAAACGATGACTCAACGAGTTCAAGGAGCGCTGTATCCTGCAGTCAGGCCGAAGGATATCACCTCGTATCGGATTCCTCTACCCCCATTGGGCGAGCAACTGCGTATTATGCAAGAAATAGACAGACGGCTTTCTGTATTGGAAGAACTAGACAGAGTAATAGACCACGGGTTAACGCGAGCTGAGCGGCTGCGGCAGTCGATTCTCAAGCTGGCCTTTGAGGGTAAGCTTGTGTCGCAAGACGCCAGCGATGAGCCGGCCAGTGTCCTACTTGAGCGCATGGGAGCGGAGCGAGCCGCAAGCCTGCAAGATTATAGAAAGCCTATGGCGAAAGTCCGCCGCGCCGCTGAAGGTAAGAACGAATACCGGACTAATGTAACATACGGAGGGTCGGCGTGAATAACAACGGCTCCCAACAGATAGTGCAGAAGCTATGGAACTACTGCAACATCCTTAGGGATGACGGCCTCTCTTACGGCGACTACGTAGAGCAGTTGGCCTATTTATTGTTTCTCAAAATGGCCCACGAACGTACGCAGCCGCCGTTTAACCAGGCATCTAATATTCCTGCGGGTTATGATTGGCCAAGCCTCATCAAAGAGGATGGCCCAGAGTTGGATTCTCATTACCGACACGTCCTAGAGAAACTAAGCACAGAGCCGGGAATGCTGAGAGTGATATTTCTTAAGTCTCAGAACAAGATACAAGACCCGGCCAAGCTGCGCCGACTTATAGCTGATCTAATAGATCGGGAGACCTGGAGCGCGTTATCGGCGGATGTAAAGGGAGACGCCTACGAGGGATTGCTTGAGAAGAACGCCCAGGACGTGAAGACCGGCGCGGGACAGTACTTTACTCCCCGGCCTCTCATTGAGGCGATAGTGGAAGTAATACGCCCCGAGGCCGACGAAACTATAGGAGATCCTGCTTGCGGCACTGGTGGGTTTCTTATCGCTGCGCATAAGTATATCTCTAAGAACTATCCGAATTTAAACGACGAGCAAAAGAGGCATCTTCGTTATGACGCCTTGCGGGGAATTGATATAGTAGATGGAGTAACCAGGCTCTGCGCTATGAACCTGTTCCTGCATGGTATCGGCCCTATCGATGAGGTAGGTCAGCCGCCAGTGCGTACCGCAGACAGTCTGGGTGCAGACCCACAGGAGCGTGGCTTCAAAGTTGTGATGACCAATCCTCCCTTTGGGAGGAAGTCCAGTGTCTTGATCTCGAACGGACACGATGAGCCACAGCGGGAAACGCTAATAGTGATGCGAGACGATTTCTGGGCATCCACCAGCAACAAGCAGCTTAACTTCGTCCAGCACGTTCATACTATCCTTGATACTCACGGGCGCGCCGCTGTAGTGGTGCCCGATAACGTCCTGTTTGAGGGCGGCGCGGGAGAGACCGTCCGCAGGAAGCTGTTGGAGCAGTGCGATGTCCATACTTTGTTGAGGCTGCCAACAGGCATCTTCTACGCCCAGGGTGTAAAGGCCAATGTCCTCTTCTTCGACAAGAAACCTGGGCGCGAGCAGCCCTGGACCGAGAAGCTGTGGATATATGACCTTCGTACTAACATTCACTTCACCTTGAAGACCAACCCGCTCCAGGAGTCCGACCTATATGAGTTCGTCGCTTGTTTCAATCCTGAAAATCGACATGAGCGCACGCCAACATGGTCTGTTGAAAATCCGAACGGGCGCTGGCGGACCTTTACCTATGAAGAGCTAATGCAGCGGGACAAGGCTAACTTGGACATCTTCTGGCTCAGAGACGAGAGCCTGGAAGATTCTTCAAATCTCCCTGCTCCGGATGCTATTGCTGCCGAGATCGTCGAGGACTTGAGGGCCGCGCTTGCGGAGTTTGAGGCTATCCATGCGGACTTAGGTTTGAGTGAAGAATAGAGGACGTTCGTGCACCCACCAAAACACATAACCAGTAACACCGGTTTCGGGATAGTCCTGGACCTGGCACTGCGTGTGCTGAGATTATCCACAATATTGTCCCTAAAGCCAGCCGGTGCAGCAGCAGTTCGTGCGCTGGCGCGAGCAATCCGCCTATGAGCTACACCAGCCCGCTCGGCCTTAGACCGGACATCTACTACTGGGCGCGTGCGCCGGAGAGTGCAGGCCACGCCGCTTGGGCCAGAAAAGCCGGGCGTGGCTTGGACGCCCGCGCAGTCCTTCAGGGTACAGCAGTAATGTCCCAAGAGCCTCCGGAGTTATAACCTAGGGGCTTCTCATACAACGATTATGCGGCCAACCATGCCATCCGGATAATGAGCGCTGCAATGAAAGCCCCACTCACCGGCCTCGGTAAAAGTATAGGAGTAATCATCACCCCCCATGTTGATAACCAGCGAGTTCAGCTTGGGCAATACGTTGTGGCTGGGATGCGGGTCCGAGTTCACGAAGTGCGGCGCTGATTCTTCGTTTTTCCATATCACTCTGGTCCCCTTCGACACTATTAGATGTGAGGGCTGAAACCGCAAGTCCTTCATCAATACCTGAACTTCACTCTTTCCAGTCATATCATTATAAGACATCTTCTTCATGTCATCGACAATAAATGCGAACTGACCGTCGTGGCAGGAGCGGTCGGGCCAGCAGGCCTTGTAGGATACCACGTAAAGGCCGTTTCCAGCCGAAGGGGCAAGGGTAGTGGACATGGAGAGTCCGTTAGGTCCCATCATCTTGGCAGTGTCTATCATCGTCCCGTCTTTGGTGACTTTTATCGAGGATATCTCGTGCAAGGTAAAATCGAAGTTAATGGTTATCTTTTCTGGGGCCAGCGCCGTCGTGTCCCCGTGTTTGGGAGATGAGTCTACAAAGTGAGCTGCTCTAATGAGATCAGGCAGCTTCTTATCCATCATAGAATCATCCTTTTTGTCCATCGTAGCGCCATCCTTCTTCTCCATCATAGCGTCATTCTTCTTTTCCATCGTAGCGCCATCTTTTTTCTCCATTGTGGAGGTTTCAGCTTTATCCATCATCGGACCGTCCTTCTTCTCCATCGCAGTGCCATCTTTCTTTTCCATAGCTTGTGAGCCTCCCCGAGAGCTTTGAGCTGCGGCGCCACTGCATGCGAGTGCGGTGAGAATAGCAAGACCCATACCAATTAGTAGTAGCCTGTATTTGTACTGCTTCATTTGAATACTCCTCCTTTGACTTCTGCCCTTAACTTCTTGCTAGGATATTGCATTCCTTAACAAAGTCTTAAGTTTTCTGGCATTAAAGAGTTAAGAAATTTGTAAGACTCTTAAGAATAAAGCAATCCTTTGCTGCTAATTTGTATACAACGAAGTGGTAGACTTTGGGTTTGAAGTCTAGCAAGACAAAAGAAGGGACAAGGATGTATTATCGCGTTAATACCACCCACGCAGGTATCCTTCCAATTGGAAGGATACCTGCCCGTAAAAGAGAGGCCGTAAGAGATACTATGAGCAGAGGAAAGATACTGGTAGTTGACGATGAGCCAGTAGTCACTGAAGTAGTTGAGCGTTACCTTAGACTAGAGGGCTTCGAAGTTGCCACCGCTGGCGACGGCGAAAGCGCTCTGAAGCTGGCTCGAGAGCTGGCGCCGGACCTGGTTGTGCTGGACCTGATGCTTCCCGGGATCGATGGGCTAGAGGTGTGCCGCACCTTGAGACAAGAAGGTCCGGTCCCGATAGTAATGCTTACGGCCCGGGGAGAAGAAACTGACCGGATTGTGGGCCTGGAGCTTGGGGCTGATGACTATGTTGTAAAACCATTCAGCCCAAGGGAGCTAGTTGCACGCATCAAGGCGGTCTTGAGACGCTCGGCCAAAGAGACCACGCCTACCCCTGGCTCCGCTTTACATTTTAAAGACCTCGTAATTAATCCCTTAACGCGGGTCGTAGAAGTCAGAGGGACCCAGGTTGACTTAACGGCCAAAGAGTTTGATCTTCTTCATTACTTAGCCTCACACGCCGGTCAAGTATTTACCAGAGAGCAGCTTATGGATGACGTGTGGGACTACACCTACGCTGCGGATGCAAGCACGGTTACGGTCCACGTTCGCCGCGTTAGAGAGAAGATCGAAGCTGATCCGGTACGTCCCCGGTTCATCAAAACGGTATGGGGAGTGGGATATAAATTCGAGGCTTAAGATGGGTCGTTATTTTCCGATGACGCTAATAGCGGCAGTCATAGTTATCCTGCTAACGTTACTGGTGCTAGCTCTTAGCGAGTGGCTGCTTCATCCACCATCCCAGGACCTGGTACTGCTTGGTGGGTTTCTGTTGCTCTCAGGAGGACTAACTTTAGTCTTGGGACACTTACTCCTGGGGTTTGGCCTTGGATGGTTCTTGAACACTGTCCGGCGCAAGCTGATTTTTGTTTCTGTGATTTCGGCCCTCCTTGCCCTTGTCAACGTGGGTTTCACAGCGCGTCTAATGTTCATCTCTCCTCATGACCTGGTCTTGCTGTCTGTATTGCTGGTCTTTTCTTTAGGTATATCGACTCTCTTTGCCTTCTCAGTCTCTGAATCGCTGCAAGATGTCATAAAGACTTTTCTTAGGGCTGTAAGGCAGATGGGTTCGGGGCAGCTACGGGCCAGGGTTAATATCAACAGCCATGATGAGTGGGAAGAGGTGGCCCAGGCCTTTAACGTAATGGCAGAGCAGTTGGAAGCTGCCTTTGATAGACAGCAGGAGCTTGAGAATGCCCGCCGCCAACTGGTGGCGGCAGTATCCCACGATCTTAGAACACCCTTGGCCTCAATGCGAGCTATGGTGGAAAGCATCAACGATGGCGTGGTAAGCGATCCTGAGACCGTTCATCGCTACTTGCGGACTATGCAGGCGGAGGTGGAGTATCTGAGCCGACTGATCGACGATCTATTTGAGCTTTCGCAGATAGACTCTGGATTGATAGAGTTACACATGGAACGGGGAAGCATACAAGACCTTATCTCTGATACTCTGGAAAGTCTTTCTGCCCAGGCCCAGCAGCAGAACTTGACATTGTCAGGAGAAGTTGATGAGGTCGTTCCGCCATTGGTGATGGACACCAAGCGTATACAGAGAGTCTTATATAATCTGTTGCAGAATGCCATCAGACATACCCCAAAGGACGGGACAATTCTTATACGAGCAACCGATGCTGGCAGCGAGGTCCGTGTCTCAGTGTTAGATACTGGAGAGGGTATAGCCCCAACCGAATTGTCTAGAATATTCGGCGAGTTTCATCGAGGGGACAGGGCACGATCGCGCAGTCACGGTGGCAGCGGCCTAGGTCTTAGCATAGCCAAAGGGATAGTTGAGGCTCATGGAGGCAAGATCTGGGCTGAGAGCACTCCAGGTCAGGGGGCCATTTTCACCTTTACTCTGCCAAAAACCGATGATAGGCAGAGCGGTCAAGTAAGTCAGCTACGCTCAGCAGTATAGAGTAACTGAGATATGAGATACGATAGATTGATAAAAGTTGTTTTCAGTTTGGCTGCCAGCGCTTTGTTGCTGACAGTTGCCTGCACGAACAAGCCAGAGCGCGCAGTCCAGAGGCTCGAGACTGCTGTGCCTGAGACTACCCTTCAGGCAGATAGCTCATCATCGATCCAGGCTATCGAGCGGGCTGATATCGAAGATACTCGACCTGTCGGTACAGGAAAGAGACTTTCTGAGCGTGAGTCGTTGAGTACCAATTTAAGGTTCCTGTTGGATCCGGCCTTCTTTGAAGAGACTTCAGCAATCGAAAGCATTGCCGCAGAGGGTGACATTGGCTACGTGCCCGTGCTTCTTGATGCTATGAACTCACCCAATGCTTTTATCTGGGTCCATGCCATTGTGCAGGCACTTGAGACCTTGACCGGCCAGGACTTTGACTATGACTGGCATAAATGGGTAAATTGGTACACTCGCAAGGGTATAAGACCGGTAGCAGGCTATGTAACCTGGAAGGGAGCGTACCTGGGCCTCATCGACCCGAAGTTCAAAGATTACTTCTACGAGGGTGTGAAGCACCGCATTCCTACCGATTTCAGGAGATGCGGGTGGTAAATGATAGTCTGGCAGGCGTCTCTATCGTATTGGTATCTACAAAACGGCGGGCGTGAGGTGCGAGCCTACAACCGCGGACAGCATAGGTTCAGTGAAACATCTGATGTGAACCGTCTAGTAGACGAAACGGGGGAAATGTGGTCGATCACCGAGGAGGCATTAGTAGCTCTGGATAGTGATGGTGAGAGACTTGAGCGATTACCCGGCCACCTGGCCTTCTGGTTCGGCTGGTACGTGTTCTTCCCGAATACGTTGGTGTACGAGCGATAGAGAATGAGTTGCCTCTGAGCCAATCAATTACCCGGTCAGTGTCCACTAGGTAATTCATAACCGAACTGGCGGTCTAGAGGAGCGCTTACGGCTTTCGTAAATATCTGCTATGAACTTGTCAGCGTCTATGATCCCTTTCCAACTGCCGGCAGAAGAAAGAAAAGCCTCGTGATCGGTTTTAGTCCTGGTACGTTTTTTTGCAGGTTTTACTGGAGACAGAATAGCAATATCCTTATTGTCACACTTTAGCAAGCGTGGTTCGTTCGTAGTGTTGACCTCTTCGGCAAGCCGCACCAACTCCGGAAGGTTACTAATGTCAATAGATTTTATTTCTTTCCCCATGATTTCCCTCCCCATGCATTATATCATAGCCAAGCTAACTCTCGACCACCTGGCCTTCTGGTTCGGATGGTACGTGTTCTTCCCCAATACGCTGGTGTACGAGCGAGAAGAAGTGCAAAGGATGGGAAAGAGCTAGTTGAAGTGAGACCTGCCAAGCCGGCTCGGAAGAAACGTGTTCCGAAGGGAGCGCTTACCGAAGATGACCCTCTGTGGAAACTGTTCGGCTCAACGAGGTCAGCAGAACCTACAGACGCTTCCAAGAAGACAGTATAAAAATAAAAGCCGCCGACTATAGACGATAATCCTCTGAAGTCGGCGATCCGAACAGTCACGCGATCAATAGTTATGGAACATTTAGAGATACCGGTGGTCGATACCAGTTTAGCTTCTCGATTATAGGCATAACCTCCTTCAGCCTTTTTATAAGCTTACGATAGCTCTTTTGTTGGGCTGTTGACAGCATGTTGATTCTATAATACCCATCCAGTTCCGCTAGATAGTCGGCCATTAAATGGTCCCAGTACAAACTCTCAGATACAGTATCCCACTCTTCTAGAGTGTCCCATTCCTCTGCCAGTTCGGGTAAGTCATCTATAAAACTATTGATAGCATCCAAATCACGTTCCGCTCTCTGGATTATTCCGGTCTTCTGTGCCATATCAAATTATCCCTCATAGGATCCTGTAGAATTTCCAGGCCCTCTTTCGGCTGGTACGCAGTTGTCCAGCCTATATCTGGCCTATATTCTACCATAACCCATTCCGCACCCAAAGGGCCTCGCAGATTGTAGGTACGACGAATAAAGCCTACTTGCCACTTTCCCCTATATCGACTAGTAAATACGCCGCTAGCTGGATCGCGGACTACTTCGCGAATACTTTGGAGGTAATCACCTAAAGTTGTACTGGTCGGCCATTCTAAGCCTTTGACAACATGGCGCAAGTAGTGTCTCTCTGCTGATGTTATGCGGTCGCTTCCCTTTAATATTCTGCCCTCCCATTCAAGGCCCGTCACCCCTCTAGCGCGGCCTGTTGTAGATGGAAACCTTTCTTGCACTATGTGCTCAACTATTTGCTGAAGCTCGGTATATGTAAATCGCCTGCCTCTACTGGCAACTTCTAAGATGAGACTATCGGAGTCAGAGAAATTGTTTCCTGGCACGGCTCCATCCTAAACGACAGATGTAAACAAGTTAGTACAAGACGTACCCTACGCAGTATGGTACGGATTTTTTGGGTATTGTATGTGGTATGAGGTGAGTATCCTTTCTTTTGGGAGAAGAATCCTACTCAATACACAGATTGCCCAGCCGCCCCTTTTGTACAATAGGAAGGTAGGTGTTGTGTGTAGCTTGCAAAGCCCTAACCTCGTGCATTGCACTCATTGTCCCGATGGTGCTTCCCTCTGTATATTGCCAGATGCCTCTTCCTCCCGTGCTGACAAACAAAGTGGTTGGCTGGTTCTCCGATATAGCAAAACCTGTTATATCCAGTTTGTCCAGCTCACCTTTATCCGAAGACATCAGGCTCCAGGTATAACCGCCGTCACTGGAGCGATAACCGCCTTCGTGGGTACCAACGTATACTAGCCTGTCACTTGTAAAGGAAGGGGAAAACTCTACCGATCTGATGTGAGGACTGACTATTCCTCCGTTTGACTTTGTCCAAGTGCTGCCTTTGTTTCTTGAAACGTATAGGCCGTCTCCCCAGGTAGCGGCAATGATAGTTGAGTCAGTAGCGTAGCCAGGGGATATAGCCAGCGCCATGACCGTCATGTTGTTAAGCCCCAGATTAGCTGGCAGCCACTTCGATATCGAAGCCTCCCATCGCATTATTCCGGCTGAGTCGGTGCCGATGAAGATACTGGCGTCTTGAGGATAGTTTGGAGGCAGTACGATGGTCCTCACTCTGAGGTCTGTAAGGCCGGCGCTCATATTGTTCCAAGTGGCGCCTTTATCGCTGCTCTTATAGATGCCGTTGCCCCAAGAGGCGACAAACACCGTGCCGTCTCTTTCGTAATTTGGCGAGAAGTATACATCTCTTACAGCAACGTTTCCTGGAAAATTACTCAATTTGAACCAGGTTGCTCCTGCGTCGGTGCTTCTAAACATTCCGTGCGCCCAGGTGCCAGCCATAACGTGGTATCCCGAGCAGATTCCCGATGATACTTCGATCGTTGTTACCTCTGCGTCCGGCGCTCCGGGCAGACTTGGATAAGTCCAACCAGTACCTCCTGGTATATAGTTTCGTCCGACCCCCAATCCCCACGTCCCGGCAAGGACCACACCCTCTTTAGTTAGCGCGACCTCCCAGTTCCAGAGTCCTCTTACTATCTTCCTTTGCGGTATCCATGTAGGTAAGGCCCCACCATTTTGAAAGCGGTATACGTCGTTATTCCATACTCCTGCCAATACTGCATGGTCTACCTGGTAGTTTGGAGATATCGCCATAGCACGAACATCTTTGCGGGTAAGACCTCTACCCATCTCCGTCCATTTGACTTTTCCATCTGACTGTTCCACACCCATAAAGATACCGTTTTCAGTGCCAACAAACAGCGTCTTATCGTTAGGATAGCGAGGGGAAAGTGCTAAAGCTCGTACGAAGACCCATTCCGGCTCCAAGCCCGAGTTCACTCTGGTCCAGGTTGGGGATGAGCTGCCGGCGTTACTGGACTTGAAAAGACCTCCGTAAGCGGTGCCGGCAAAAACGGTCTGGTCGTTAGCAAAGAAGGGTGAAACTGCAAAGGAAGTAACCCAGAGGTCTGTGAGTGCCGAATTGGTTGGAGTGATAGACTGCCATACTATGAGCTGAATAACCGCATCATCCACGGCTCCAGCTGGGCCGCCGGAAACGGCGCCTTTGCCGGTGGCGCAAGCCGTGCTTCTCAGAGGCTTAAACTCTTTTGCTAACTCATCTTCAGGCTTAACAACTATCCGAGCGCTTAATACAGCTTTTCCTCCCGGGACCAGCCCATTTACAGTGCCAACGATCAGGTCGTCCAGGGTCTCGTTAAACTTCTCTGTCTCAGGCTTGTCAGTGCAGCCAGGGCCGTCATTGCCTGTGATATCGTCTACTACAGTTATATTGGTCAACGTCTCTTGACCCTCATTTACCAGGGTGTAGGTAAGAATCACAGGCCCTGGAACGGTATAGTATATCTGCCCGTCAGCCACGTTCCCTGCTGTCTTTATGAGCTTTAGGCCGCGCACCGGCTGGGAAGTTGTTATTGCGACCTGCGCGGTATCGGTTGCCGTTACCGTATCATTAAGACTCGGTCCGAACCGACCAATCGCAGTGGCGCGGTTGGTCCTATCACTATTAACCGGTATGGTAGCTGTAAGAGTGGTATTAGCTCCAGCAGCCAGGCTTGGCACCGTCCCAACTTGTATATCATCTCTGGTGTCGTTAGGCGTTCCATTGTCATCTACAACCGAGATATCGGTTAGGGTGGCGCTTCCGGTATTCCTTATTTCGTATGTGTAAGTAACAGGGCCTGGAGGGGCAGTTAACAAAGCTCCTTTAGCAGCGTTTCCCGCCCGCAGCACCAACCTCATAGATGCTAGAGCTCCACCGGTTGTAACCTCAACGGCCGCGTCATCAGAGCAGCTAATACTATTGGAAAGGTTTGGGCCGAAGAAGCCTGTTGCGGTCCCTCGATGGGTAGATGTCTGTGTTACAGGGAAGGTGGCTTTCAATAGGATAATACCGCCTGAAGCTATACTTGGTATCGTAGTGCCTGATATGTTGTTTATGTTAAGGTCGTCTGCGGTATTTCCAGGCGTGCCGTTATCATCAACCACCAGCACATTGTTAAGGGTCGTCGTTCCGATGTTTGTGATCTCATAGCTAAAGGTTATGTTGCCCGCGGAAGCCCGGTAAGTTGCACCATCCGCAGCATCTCCGGCCCAGACGATAATCCTTATGCCTTCGGTACCAGATATACAGCTAGCGCTGTTCACATAGAACTTTTCAGATGGCTCTTGAGCTGTGCTAAAGACCGGCGAGCCATCCTTGGTTCCTCGCGTTGTGCTGGTGGGCGTTGGGATTGGGAATGGCGAGGCCGTTGGACTTGGTGAAGGGGTGACAGTAGCCGTGGGAGCCGGTTGACCGCCGTCGGATACTGGAGGAGTTGAGAGCCTGGCAGCGATCCGGTAGACTCCGCTGAACCTGGTACCCAAAAACAGAGTGGTGTCATTAGCGAAGTTAGCGGAGGCGGCGAAGGCCTGCACCGAGCGGTCCGTAAGACCGGCATCAAAGGGCAGCCATGAAGCGCCGCTGTCAGTGGACCTGAACAGGCTTCCATCCATTCCGACAAACACCGTGTTATCAGAGGCGTAGTTTGGAGATATGGTCACGGCCTGTGCCGGCCTATCGGCGGGAAGACCAGGACCTACAGGGGCCCAGGTTGCCCCTGCATCGGCGCTCTTGAAGACCCCGTTTCTTGTTCCTACAAATAAAGTGCTGTCCCCAGTCCCGCGCAGTCTGTCACACCTATCGTAGTTTGGGGAAATAGCTAAAGCTAAAACATTCAGGTTGGTCAGCCCGTTGTTGATGGGATACCATATGCTGTCCACCTGGCTGTCGGTTGTGCGGAAGATTCCCTGCTCATCTGTAGCAAAAAATATAGTGTTATCACAGGGGAAGGCAGGCGATAGAGCTATTGCCGTGGTCTTCATACCAAAAGGTCCTGTAGGCGTTAGCAGGTTTATCCCCGCATCTACAAGTCTTGGATATATCAAAATTAGGAGTGCTGTAGAGATAAAAAAGAGTAAGGTATTTCTACGTCTTCTGCTTATCGTCATAGAGGCCCAACTTGTCGACAAAAATAGGGGAGAAAAATTTGCATTATTACCCTTTGGTTATAACGCTTGGCAAACGCCATCGTTACTGTTAAGTTGTTTCATAATGTATATCCGGTTTGATAAAAATCAAAAACCTATCTAGTAGTGGCTCGTCACCTCGCCATCGCTCGCCAGTCTCCGGTGTTTATTTATCTCTGCGGTCGCTCAGCAATATATCGCAAGATCGGATTCGCTGATATCTCCCAATTGTGAGATATGTGGCGATAGATACGCACAAATCCAACAAACAGAATATAGCCGACTGCGACACCAACTGTATTGAATATCACATCATTGATGTCGGCAATCCGGAAAGTAATTTTTGCCATGAATCCCGTTATCAGCTGCAGAAACTCGATAACGATACTAAAGAGCGCGCCAATAACAATTATCTTCTTCATGCGAAGATTCGTAATGAACGGCAGTCCGAAGCCGAAAGGAATCAGAAGCAGAATGTTTAGAAGCGAGGTTTTCACATCCTCAAGAGTGAGCGTGATAAGCGGAATAAGATTCATGCTTTTCCCAGCCGTTAGTCCCTGCAGAATAAGGTCTGGCGTAAAATGCTTTAGAAGAAGCAGAGATTGAAATTGAAATAGTGTGTAATCCAGAACCTTAAAAAGGTAGACGTAGAATATTGTGAAGAATATCAAATATACGAGACTCTTCTTTTTCTTCAGCCGAAGAAACGCGGCGATGCCGATCCAAATCAAACCGAAAAGAAACACAATCGATAAATCTATTACAAATCTTACAGCGTTTAAATTATTTAAATCCGTAACTTTATTTTGCCCTGATTGAATTTCTTGACCTGTTCCAGCGCAGACCACAACAGTATTTGCGGTAAAGCTGCCATCGGGATTTGGATCTCCGACTAACGTTACCCTGTCTCCTGTTTTCAAATCGCAAGCAGAAGCAGAGCCGGTTGAAGTTCTGATCGTTGCCTGACCTATAAGGTTAACAATTTGATTCTTGCCGTCACGTCGCTCAAGAGTAAATGTATTGTTTCCCACACTGACGATCTGTCCGTTGCCACCGGTGCCGCTGCAGAGATCTCCGCTTTGGGGAATTCCACCTTCTCCATTGCCAATGCGGTCAGACTGACTGCCAGCACCACGTCCGAAACTCTCATGTAGCTGACTGTGATAAACCTTGTAGCCAAAAAGCGCAGCCGCAGCAACAATAATAACTAAAATAATTATATAACTGGCTTCATAGCTTCTTTTTATCTATTATTTTGCTGGCTTCGTGTGCCAGAGTGCGGCAAGGGCGTTGCGCAAGCAAGAACGGTTCTCGTTTGCGCATCAAGGATTTCTTAAAACATCCGTTACCGATTTATTACTGAGCTGCTCGGCCAGTCCGATGATGATGCCCTCAGGGCCACGCAGGAAGCAGAGCCGGTAGATGTCCTCGTACTGCGCGATCTCGCCGACGAGTTCGGCACCGTGGCTGCGCAGGCGGGCAACGACGTCGTCGATGTCGTCGACAGCGAACATGATGCGGCGTATGCCCAGCGTGTTCGCCGGCGCGCTTTCCGGCTCGGCTCTGACCGCCGGCGGCGTGTGGAACTTCGTCAGCTCAACCCGGCTGTGGCCGTCCGGGGTCCGCATCATGGCGATGTCGGCACGGACGTCGTTGAGCCCGACGACGCGGTCCACCCAACGCCCCTCGACCGTCGTCTCGCCTTCCAGCTCCATACCGAGTTCGGCGAAGAACGCTTTGGCAGCCTCGAGGTCGTCGACAACGATGAGAACGTTGTCCATCCGTAGCAATTTACTTTTTGCAGTCATATATTATCCAGTTAGTATTATTTTACTAAATCTTCCATTGGAACACCCAATGCTTTGGCGATTTTTGCGACTGTCTGCACGCTTCTCCCGTTCTATTCATGTTTTCTCGGCGCCTGTGGTGATTGCGTGGAAACCGGAGGTGACTAGCCTCTGGCGAGAGTGGGTCCGTGAACGGCGAGCCAAGATAGATTGTAGGGGCCCGGTCTTTAGGCCACGGACCGATTTACCCTCTCTAGATACCGTATCATAAGCTGTAGCATCTAACCAGTATGCTATACTTTAAATTGAAACCTTTGGTCCTGCTAAATACTAAAAATGGACACTTAAGCGGACTTTCTTGCCTTACGTAACGGCCGACTTTACAATATCTCTGTGAGTTTTTTCGAGTAAAGAGACCTATTATGGAAAAAGATTTAACTATTCAACTGTCTACTGTGCCTACCCGTCCGGGCGTATATCTTATGAAGGACAAGGAAGGCACAGTGCTATACGTAGGGAAGGCCGCCAGCCTGCGCAACCGCCTGGGCTCTTACTTTGGTCCTCCAACTAGTCTTGTTGGAAAGACTCAGAATCTCATGGCCCGCGTTGCTGACTTCGACGTTGTCCTCGCCAATTCAGAGCAAGAGGCTTTGATTCTAGAATGCCAGCTAATAAAGCAGCATAAGCCACATTACAATGTGCGCTTGAAGGACGACAAGACTTATCCGTATCTGAAAGTAACTGTCAATGAGGACTGGCCCCAGGTATTGATATCCAGGCGTGTCTATAACGATGGAGCGAGGTACTTTGGCCCTTATGCTGATTCTGGCTCCGTAAGCAGGACTCTTAGCCTCATTAAAAGACTCTTTCCCTACAGATCCTGTAATAAGACCATCACCGGAGTCGATCCTCGTCCCTGTTTAGATTACCATATAAAACGGTGCGTGGGCCCTTGCATTGGCGCTGTAACTAGAGAGGAGTACCGGGGGGTAATCGACCAGGTTGTCTTGTTCCTGGAAGGGAGACAAGATGAAGTCGTCGTTGGGTTGCAAAGGCAGATGCAGGAAGCTTCAGCGCAGTGGGCCTTCGAGCGCGCCGCATCCTTGAGAGACCAGATACAAGCAGTAGAGAAAGTATTGGAGCGGCAGCGCATTGCAGCTACCATCAATACGGACCAGGATATTATCGCTCTACACCGAGACGGGGCTGATTGCTGCGTACAGGTATTTGTGATTAGAGGGAGCAGGCTCCATGCCAAGGAGCATTTTATTCTAGAAGGCACGCAAGATGAGACCCCTGAGTCCATAATGGGGTCTTTTGTGCAACAGTTCTACGCTTCTGTTACCTTGCTGCCTCCTCAGGTACTGCTCCAGTACGAAATAGAGGAGCTTCAGTTTGTCCAGGAATGGCTAAAAGACCGTCGTGGCGGGAGGGTTTTAGTTCTAACGCCCCGCAGAGGAGAGAAGAAGAAACTAGTGGACTTAGTGGCTGAAAACGCTCAGCAAGCTTTAATACAGGAACGCTCCAAATGGCTTTCTGATTCGGCCAAGACCTCAGCGGCGCTGCTTCAGATCCAGGAGGAGCTGAACCTGCCAACGCTTCCCCATAGAATAGAGTGCTACGACATATCAGACATACAGGGGACCTCTGCCGTGGGAAGCATGGTGGTGTTCCAGGATGGCAAACCCAAGAACTCGGAATACCGGAGGTTCCAAATAAAAACAGTGCCGGGCAACGATGACTACTCTATGATGAAAGAGGTGATTAGACGCCGCTTCAGCAGAGGCTTTGCCAAGCGCTCTATCTCCAACGGGGAAGAGGAAAGCAATGGAGAAGAGGCTATCATCAAACCGGCCTCTTCCTGGGCGATAGAGCCAAGCCTGGTGCTTATCGATGGCGGCAAAGGCCATCTAGGTGCAGCTACCGAGGTTATGCGAGAGTTAGGAGTCCATGATATACCCACGGCCAGCATAGCCAAGCAGAGAGAAGAGATTTTTCTGCCGTATCAGTCGGACCCCATAATGCTCCCGCGGGACTCTCAGGCCCTTTATCTAATGCAGAGGGTAAGGGACGAAGCGCATCGCTTTGCAATCACCTATCACCGTAAGGTGCGCAGTAGGAGCGCAACCAGGTCGCTCATAGATTCCGTGCCTGGTATAGGCCCGCAGCGTAAGAAAGCCCTTTTAAAATACTTTGGCAGTCTCAAGTCTATAAAAGAGGCCCCGGTAGAAGAGGTCGCGGCGGTGATTGGCATGACGCGTTCCCTCGCAGAAAGGGTACAGAAGTACCTTTAAGTTATAAAGAAATTTGAAAACTTAGTAAGGTAGTAGACAATACCCCCAGGCTCAAGCCTGGGGCATATGCGTCAATGCTACAGGTTTGAGCCTGTAGTGGAGTCTTCTCCACCAACCACTATCTTAAGTTGTTAATAATCATAATATCTATGCAGCTAAATCGGCCCTAAGGAGCAGCGATTGGGATATTACATGACGGGAGGCCCCTCAGGGCCCAGATGGCCGCGCTGGATGCCAACCTGGCTGACTTCCAGGTTAGAGGGCGCAATGGATGCGCTGGTCTTGATAAACGCCGTCTTCGGAATTATTTTACCGATATTCGGCCTTTTTGTAGGCTTTGCTGTCCTATGTTTTGGAGGTGTCTGGCTGCTTAGCCTTTTTGGAACTGAGTAAGTAACTACCTTAACAATAGATAGTATGCGCTAGGGGCGTTCTTCCAAGAAAGGACGCCCCTATTACGCGAGTAAAACCTAAGCTGTTTTATTTTAGTAGGCCAACTTAGTAGGCCAGTAAAAGGCGTCACCTGCCGGGACGCCTTTTACTATGTTCTTCTTTTCGCCATTATTAGACTTTATTCCTATAAAAATCTCATTTCATATATATAAAAATGTAATAAACTACTGGAAATTGATAGACTTTTGTGATACTATTAAGTCCTATCGTGCTTATAAGGGGGCAACTTGAGCCGTCGTTCCACAAATATATATCTCCTATCACTCTTCTTATTAGCTTCGCTATTATTTAATCCAGCTCAGCTTCAAGGTACTCCACTTCCCGATCCTTCTATTACAGCAGAGGATATAAAAGTCCTGGGAGAAGGAAAGACTCCCTTTAGTGTGCAAAGCTACAGCAATCAGCTAGTAGCGGATGAAGTCGTGGTCAAGCTCAAAGAGGGCGTTGATGACGCCGATTTGTTCGCATCCAAGGGCCTGTCTGTAAAAGCCCAGGACTCCGCCACCGGCGTCAGTGTGCTGAAGCTCTCAAAAGACCTTTCTCTTGATGGTGCTCTGAGCTCTTTATCCAAAGATTCCAGGGTAGAGTGGGCTGAGCCAAACTATTTGTATAGGATCGCAGCCCCTCCACAGGCCCTCATGGCGCCCAACGATGCAAGGTATTCTACTTACCAAAAGCAATATCTTGATCTAGTAAAGGCGGAGCAAGGCTGGAGCGTGGAGCAGGGAAAGGACTCTGTAGTCATCGCTGTGCTTGATACCGGAGTGGCTTGCTATCATCAGGAATTAGGCACTCGGATGTGGCAGAATCCACAGGAGATAGCAGGCAACCTTATAGATGACGACCGCAACGGCTATGTAGATGATGTATATGGCTACGACTTCGTTGGCGCCGAGACCGGTTCACTGTTAGCTCCTGATAGCCCTGGAGACGGTAATCCCTGTATATTTGCAGGCGACTCTTCAGCAGGCAACGGCCTCGATGATGATGGCGATGGCGACGCTGACGGCGCGGTATATCACGGCACCGCTGTTGCCGGCATAATCGCGGCGCAGACCAATAACAGCCAGGGTGTAGCGGGCGTGTGCTGGCGCTGCAAGATAATGGCCGTAAGAGTCATGAACCCTGAAGGCTCCGGCAGGTCCAGCGATTTGGCCAAAGGAATTATATACGCAGCGCGGAACGGCGCGAAGATAATTAATATCAGCGCGGGCGGCTCTTATTCCCGGGCGGTTGAGGATGCAATAGGAACGGCTTATAGTCTGGGAGCCACTATTATAGCCTCTGCCGGCAACGAAAACACGACACCTATGGGCTTCCCTGCCAGCCAGTCTAACGTGGTAGGAGTAGCCGCATCTGATCTTACAAAGGGCCGGGCTTCTTTCAGCAACTGGGGCTCCGGAAGCAAGATGACGGATGTCACCGCCCCCGGCGTTGGTCTTACATCTACTGCGGTATGTTCCGTGGCCTTGGTCAAGGCTCAGGTCCAGGCTTGTGTTTCCGCAGGCGCTGGTGGAGGCGCTTATGCCCTTGGCTTCTTAAGTGGTACATCATTCTCGGCTCCTATAGTGGCTGGCGTAGCAGGTCTCATGCTGTCTGTAGACCCGTCACTGACAAATGATGCCATAGCCAACAGGCTTAAGAGTACGGCAACCGCTTTACCAAACGATCCGCTCGACTCGCCCGATGCTGGCGCTGCCTGGGCCGGAGCTGGCATGGTGGATATGTTTAAGGCTCTAAGTACGTCTTCCGCTACAGTGCAGACTCCTACACCTACGCCAAGTCCAATTACACCTATAGCTACACCTGCTCCTATTGGAGCGCCCGGACAGGTACCGTCAATTGTTAGCCCACAAAATGGCGCCTTGTCCTCTAATATAGGCCTAAGCCTGAACTGGATTCTGCCGGCTGGGGCTACACAGTACCAAATACAGGTAACACCTTTCGATAATGATGGGCCAGCTATAAATCTAATTCGTAATGCGGAGAGCAGCTATACTATTGCTTCTCCAGAGCTTGGCGTTGGCAATTATGTTATGCTTCCAGGCATGACCTACACCTGGAGAATAAGAAGCAGCAGGTCCTCTGTAACCGTCTCAGAGAATGATGCTGGATGGAGCAACTGGACAAGCAGCACCTTCCGGACTGCTCATCCCTGGAGTGGCGGCGTCTCTGCGGTTACACCCGGCGCTGGTGAAACAGTAAATAGTCTTACTCCAACTTTGGCCTGGGAAGATAGCAACAAAAAGCTCTTCTATTATGAAGTCCAGGTAAGCAAAGACCCGTCCTTTAACACTGACCCGAATACTGCTACTGCTCCAGTATATTGGGAGCTTAGGCACGGTGGAATGACAACTCCTCTAAATAGCTATACAATATCCTCAGAACAGCCGCTAGAGCCGGGCACGACCTATTACTGGCGTGTAAGAGCTAGAGTACAAGGTGATGGCACACCTGTTTATTGGTCCGATATCTGGAGCTTCAAAACCAGGCCGTAACCATTTCCGTAAAATAAAGGCTTATATTATAAGCTGAGAGATAATTCCCCAACTGTAGGGGCGTATTATTGCAATACGCCCCTATTACTATAGATAATATAGTTGTGTCTTGTTGTGTCTTATGGAATAGGATTCCCTTGAAAATGTCATTCTGAGGGAGCGGCAAGCGACCGAAAAATCTGTCAGCCACGGTCGAGATTCTTCGCTTCGCTCAGAATGACAGTATTTTCATCCTTTGGGGTGCAAGCGCAAGCCCGCATGTCCGATTCCCTTGAAAATACTCCAGCCCGAGGGCGTTGCCTGAGGTTCTCGAAGCCTGTCCTGAGCCTGGTCGAAGGGGCACCGCCCGTTTCCTTTCGAGAGCCTCACGGAACGGGCTGAACAGCTCATTTTCATCTTTCATGGGCGCCTCGACTTGTCGGGGCATAATCGATTGAGTCGGTTTTATCCTTTATGATAACGGAAATCCCAACGAGAGAATGATGAACCCAAAATTGCGGCCTCTCGAAGACTTAGAGAATACCTTAGGCATAACCTTTTCAGACCGCTCTCTACTGCGTCAGGCTTTCCTCCATAGCTCCTATGTATATGAAACAGGAGGTAAGTCCTGGGAGTCCAACGAGCGGCTGGAGTTCCTGGGCGATGCCTTTCTAGGTTACGTAATTGCCGAGTTTCTGTATGGACAAAGCCCGGCGATGTCTGAAGGGGAGATGACCAGATTACGCTCCTCGTTAGTCAACCGCGATATTCTGGCGACAGTTGCTTCTTCCCTTGATTTAGGCAGCTACCTTTACTTGGGTAGAGGGGAAGAGTCGACTAATGGAAGGCAAAGGCCCGCGAACCTGGGAAGGGTGTATGAGTCCCTGCTAGGGGCTATTCTGTTAGACCAGGGAGAAGATACTGCTAGAGAGTTCATTCTATGGTCTATGAGCGGTGAGCTTGAGGTGATAGGCTCAGGCGATGCTCCTATAGACTACAAGTCCCGCCTTCAGGAGCTGGCCCAAAAACAAGGACACGGCTACCCCATTTACCGTACAATTAAAGTAGAAGGCCCACCCCACGCCAGGGAGTTCACAATTGAGGTCTTGATAGGAGACAAGGTAATGGGCAGTGGGTTGGGGCCTAGCAAGCAAGCAGCGGAAAAGGAAGCGGCTGCTCTTGCTTTTAAAGCGCTTTCTGAAAAATAACTCATCTAGTTCGAATGATACCACATAGACCAACTCCTGGTCTTTGTCAGTGGAGTAAGACTCGTTCCCTCTACTGCTGACTGACGATGTACATTAAAATATATATCGGTATGGGGTAGGGGCGCACCTATGTGTGCGCCTTAATCACCGCTATCTAACCACCTTAGACTATAAATGCGCGTATAAGCCTGACATGCCCAAATCAGGGTCAAGGCAGACACGCAGGTCCGGCCCCTACATTACGATTATTTGCATCACCCATCAGAGGGTCAGGGTGAGGGTGAAAGTTACTTCTAAGAATAGATTAGAGATAGGAAACTATGCCATTCGGTATTTTTAAACGCCAAGACGACAAACAAAAGGTAGAGCAGGGACTTAAAAAGAGCAAGGAAAGCTGGATAGGTCGCCTCACCAAAGTATTTGATGTTCCTAATATTACCGATGATCTGTGGGACGAGCTTGAAGAGATACTCATCTCTGCGGATGTCGGCTTTGATACCACTGAGAACCTCATAGAGCGAGTAAAGGAAAGGGTCAGGAAAGAGGGCCTTCACAAGGCAGATGACGCAGAGGATGCCTTGATGGATGAGATGATCGATATTCTGGAAGCTCCGGGTAAAAATGGAGTAGAGCCTTCCAGCAACGGACCTTGGATAATTTTGGTGGTCGGTGTAAACGGCACCGGAAAGACTACCACAATAGCCAAGCTCGCTCGCTATTTTCAGCAACAGGGCAAAAGCGTAGTGCTTGCGGCGGGGGATACCTTCAGGGCCGCTGCGGTCGAACAGTTAGGTATCTGGGGCCAAAGAGTAGGCGCCACAGTCATCAGCCACCAGCAGGGCGCCGACCCGGGCGCTGTGGTCTTCGACGCGATCCAGGCCGCTCGCAGCCGCGGCGCTGATATAGTCATTGTGGATACTGCTGGACGCCTCCATACCAAGTCCAATCTAATGGAGGAGCTAAAGAAGGTCCATAGGGTGATCCAGCGGCTAGATCCCACGGCGCCTCATGAGATATTGCTGGTAATGGACGCCACCACCGGACAAAATGGACTGCCGCAGGCACGGGCTTTTACCGAGGCTGTGGGAGTCACCGGTGTGGCTCTTACCAAATTCGATGGCACCGCGAAGGGTGGTATTGTCCTGTCCATAACAGACCAGTTGAAGCTTCCTGTTCTGTACCTAGGCACTGGAGAGGGAATGGATGACCTCGTAGCTTTTGATCCACAGGACTTCGTTGAGGCCGTATTTGATTAGCCCCCTAACCTAAAGATGCGTGATACAAATCATCATAACGTAAACCGTAGGGGCAGACCTGCGTGTCTGCCTTACAGTCTTAGGTGGTTAGACGGCGGTAGTTAAGGCGCACACATAGGTGCGCCCCTACAAGATGATTCTTGATATAAGGAAGGAGGAGGACATGGCAGACCTGGAATACGAGAAGCGGGACACTTATGCTATCTTCACTATGAACCGGCCGGACCGCCTTAACGCCCTGGGAGGCTCCATGATGGATGATATGGAGCGTGCTCTCGCAGACTTCAATCATGATCCCAGCATGAGAGTCGGCATTCTCACCGGCGCCGGCGAAAGGGCTTTCTCCGCGGGCGCCGATCTGAAGGAGATGGCGCAGCGCAGCGCCACTTCTGCGCCTAGACTGCCAGCGCGACGGCTTGGAATGCTGGGTATGCTATCTAACAGCCCTAAGCCTTTTATCGCAGCTATCAATGGGCTTGCCATAGGCGGTGGCATGGAGTTCACTATGGACTGCGATATACGCATCTGCGTGCCTGAGGCCTATTTCGGCCTCTTTGAGATAAAACGAGGTATACTTGCCGGCTATGGCATCCATCACTTGCACCGCTTGATCCCTCAAGGCGGCGCCATGTATGTTCTTCTAACCGGAGACCGTCTCCCTGCTGAGCAGGCATACCGCTATGGCTTTGTGCATGAAATCGTTCCAAGAGATAGGCTGTTACCAAGAGCGGAAGAGTTAGCCACTATGATATCTGAAAACGCTCCCCTTTCGGTGCAGGGCACCAAGGCCGTAGCCCAGTTTTGGCGGCAGTATGGCATAGAAGAGTCCTTTAGATTAAGTGACTGGGTAGGCCGCATAGTCCTCGGCTCTGAGGATGCTAAAGAAGGCCCTAAGGCTTTCGCTGAGAAGAGGACGCCACAGTGGAAGGGGAGGTAGTTGGCTAGTAGTTGGCTATAAGATGTCATGAATGTACAGCCATTTCGGCCATTACCGGGTAGTGGAATTCTTTACCATTACACAACACGAGCATGGGCTCAAGAAATATCCATGACGGGAGAGATTTTACCTATCTCTGGCTATGTATATTTGACCGATGTACTATTTAAGATTGGTTGGCAAGCCACTGATTACTTGGCGCTACCCAATACAAACGCAGAGATGGCTATTCCGATTTCAACTACTATTCTGGAGCATTTAGGACTACAATATCTTGGGGTGGTCCCTGAGTGGCAGGCAAGAGGCGGACGCTCCATGCGTAGAGGTGGTGGGCACCAGTGGGTAGTCAGTCAGCCTATACCAGTGCAGATCTTGCCGTGGACATGGATAGAACTGGAGTCACCATAGTATGGTAACTAAATCCGATGATTGGATAGCACGTTTGCCATTAGCACTATCCGACATAGTAAACGAAGAGGTCCGGAAGTTTGTTGAGGACCGCTCCGATGATAACTTTAATGCCTGGTATAGATGGCACGGTGAAGACCTGTGGATGATTTATCAAGACCAGGGTGCATTGATTGGACCCAAGAAAACTCCTGCCATTCGTCAGGTCAGGGTCACAGTAGGGGCATTTGCGTCGGAAACCGAATTTACTCCAGAGCTCCTGTTTATGCCAGATAATCTGATCCTAACATCACAAGGCAGGTATGTGCCTCCCCCACAGACCCGCCGAAAGAGTCATTTAAGTATGTCTTTGGGACAGTATGATCTTAAAGATGCCGGGCCGCTCAGGGGTTCGATAAGAAAGCTGCTGTACGAAGCGTGGGCGATAGCAGAGTCCCTTCCCGTGGATGCAGCAAATGTATTATTACCATAAGCTCTGGGCTAAGTGACCTCGTCCCTACTTGATCTTCATGTTTAACGTAATCATATGGTGGGCTGTTATAACCTGCCTGGGTATAATAGCCTTCCCTTATTTATACCCTCTGCTTAAAAATCTTCCGGACCGCGGCTATTCTATTGCCAAGACCTTTGGCGTTTTGGTGATGTCTTACGGCCTATGGTTCTCTGTTACCTTTGGCTTTTTGCCTAACTCTCGCGGATCCATCCTTCTGTTGATATATATTCTTGCTCTAGGATCTATATATCTTTTATCAAGACATCGTAGGTCTATCTTAGAATTTATCAGTCAGAATAGACGGCTGCTTCTCGCTCAAGAGGCTGTGTTTGCCATCGGCTTCTTGGTACTTGTGGTTATACGGGCCTTCAACCCTCAAATTGAGGCTACGGAAAAGCCTATGGACTTCGCTTTCCTTAACTCTTCCATCCGCAGCCCCTCTTTTCCTCCTTTAGACCCCTGGCTTAGCGGCCATACCATCAGTTACTATTACATGGGGTATCTCGTTTTTGGCAGCATTGTTCAGCTTACCGCCGTGCCATCCTCAGTTGGCTACAACCTGGCCCTTGCCCTAATCTTTGGCCTGGCCGCGTCGGGTGTTTTTGGGGTTGTATATAACCTAGTTCGTATAGCCTCATTGGAGAGTCATAAGCCCGTTCATCGGGCTATCCCATACCTGGCCGGGACCACAGGAGTAATTATTGTATTGGTGGTAGGCAATTTGGAAGTCCTTTTCGAGCTGGCAAGGTCTCATGGAACGGGAAGCCCGGACTTTTGGAATTGGCTGGGGATTAGAGAGCTTAACACCCCTTATGTAAGCCAACACTGGTATCCTACAGACAACTGGTGGTGGTGGCGTGCTAGTAGGGTAATCGGAACTATAGATGGGGATCGGACTCTCGATCTTACTATCACAGAGTTTCCTTTCTTCAGTTTTCTTTTGGGAGACATGCATCCCCATGTCATGGCTCTGCCGTTTGCAATTGCTTCGGTAGCCCTGGCGATGGACGTGTTCATCAGCCACAGGTCGATAAGTCTTTGGCCGCTAAGAGAGAAAATACCTTATATACTTATGGCTGCCATTCTTATCGGCAGCTTTGTCGCTCTGAACGCATGGGACTTACCTACTTACCTCGGCTTCTTTTTGCTGGCCGGTCTGGTATCTCAGCTGCGTTACTATGGCTATCATACTAAAAAAGAGCTTTTAGGCTTTGTGTTGTGGGCTGCAGCCATAGTTGTACTCGCTGTCCTTTTCTACTTGCCTTTTTATTTGACGACAGGCGCTGGTCTGTACAGTGTCCTGGGCCCTGATGAGGCCAAAACCGGACTGGGACTGCCTATAGCTTTGTGGAATAGTCCTTACTCTCGCCCCACTCATATAGTTATCTTTTGGGGCCTCTTTTTATTCATAGTCCTGTCCTTTATTGTAGCCGCTCTTGCATCTTATAGAGGTCCTAAATGGGCGCTCATTCCGATAGCGCTGCTGCCTGTAATTGCCCTTGTGCCCCTGGAGCTATTTATCAATAAGACCGGCAACCTTAGTCCGCCGCTCCTGGTAGAGATAGTACAAAGGTGGTGGGCTGTACCTCCAGCCCTCGTTTTGGGCGCTATCCTCTTTTCTAGAACATCTGCCACCCTCTCATCTACAACTCCTCAAATAGAAGAGCAACGTCCTGGAGCTGTAGACTTCGTGATCTTGATGGTCACCGCAGGGCTATTGCTTATTGCTGTATGCGAGACAGTTTACATAAAGGACGCGTTCCGCAACCGTATGAACACTGTTTTCAAATTGTACTATCAGGCGTGGCTGTTTCTCGGCCTTGCCAGCGCTTTTACGATATATTATTTTTACCTTATATGGGACTCGAAAAGCCTGTGGCATAGGATCGGCAAGGTGACCTGGATGACAGGGGTAGCTGTGCTTTTCTTCTCGACCCTGCTCTATCCGGTCGCCGCCATTATAGATAAGACCTCCAGCTTTAGAGGCCCTGCCACTCTGGATGGCACAGCCTTTGTAGAGAGAGTAGACTCCTATGAGGCCGAGGCTATAGCTTGGCTGAAAGAACAAGAGACAAACGGTCAGTCTGTGGTGCTTGAGGCTAACGGCGACCAGTATTCGAGTTATGGTCGAGTGTCCAGCCGTACCGGCTATCCAACAGTCCTGGGATGGTATGGTCACGAGCTACAGTGGCGGGGCAGTGACGCCGGCTTTCGTGAGCGCCCTAGGGACATAGAAACAATGTATACCACCGAAGATAAAAGACAGATCATAGACCTGTTTAAGAAGTATAATATATCCTATGTCTTCGTAGGCTCTTTGGAGCGCAATAAGTACCCCCGGGGGACTGCCGGTTTCCATAACTACATGGATATAGCCTTTCAGAACCCTGGAGTAACTATCTATAAAGTGCCGTAATAATTATGTAAATATTTACAGACCTATCTAAATGAATACGCCTTCCCTTATAATAGGCGGAAGGCGGAAACCGCTATATTCGACTCTATTCTTTCCCGTGCTTGTCTTTCGGAGGACTAGCGGGAGTACGTATAGCCTTATCAACAAGACGCTCAAAGTCTTGTTTTGTAAACAGCGTTGAGTCGTCAGACTTCTTGGATGGCTTAGACTTCTTAGGAGTTGTGTTCATAAGTGTACCTCTCCTGCGGTGTTGCACCCTCCAGATGGAGAACCCTTCAACAGGGGAGTATCTATTATTTCGATATAACACCCTAAAGGTGTTTCTGCAACCTTTTAAGGGGCTGAGGGAGCGACAATAATGGCTATCAGAGTCACCTGCGATGGAGCACTAGGACGAATTGCGGCAGAGTCGTTTATTGGTATCCTTGACCATTCTCTAAATGTTCTCCAAGACTTAGACAGACGTATCACTGAGGAACCAAAAGGTACTCTGAAGTGGGTTATCTCTGGATTAGGCGACACGTTTTCCTCTTACATAGAGATTGCTACCCTCTTGTTGCGCGGAAATACAGACCAATCTCCCCGCATTATTGAAGGATTCACACAGGGATTAAGGCATATCCAAATGGTGGGTACAACTCCCCCCTACTTTTCCGAAGAGAATGTCAGGGATGTTCTTAAGATTGTGCAGGAGATGAATCGCGATGGCGTTGTAGGTGTCCACTACATGCCGACAGAGCAACAGGATAAAGGTGCATCTATCTTGCCGAAAGATGGGGAGGAAATTAAAAAGCTAGTTGGGGTGCGCTATAGAGCATTGGGCGCTGTCGAAGGGCAGATTGAGGTAGTCTCCATCAGAAAACGTAGACGGCATTTCAGCATCACCCACAGCCGTACATTGCGTTCTATCAGATGTTCGTTCCCCGAAGCAGTAGAATCTAGCGTATTTGAAGCTATGGAAGGGCGTAGGAGGGTAATTGTAACTGGACTTATTGGGTACAACGCAAAACACGAACCTATATCCATAGAAGTACAGAAGGAACTACGCTTTCTTGGGCGTGAACATGAGCTTCCGAGCATTGAAGACCTAGCCGGTAGCGATCCTGATCTTACTGGATCGCTGTCTACTGAGGAGTACATAAGGAGCTTGCGAGATGGTTAATGAGCAGCAGCTAGCTATGCTAACTACATCTCTGCCACCGATTATCTCTCCATATGTTGATTCTTCAGTGTTCATGGCCCACGTAAAACGAGAGACGACTCCATCGAGGAATACCACGCGCTTGGATATAACCACGAATTTACTAGCGGGTGCGCAGAATGGAAAGTACAAAATATATACGTCTACCCTTACAATTGCAGAGGTGCGGAGACTCAACGAGGCTAAGAAGCAACTAGAGCCAAATGAGTTACCTACGGTCAATGCGCTCTTTAACGAGTTCATGGAGCATGACTGGATTATTCCAATCGAAGTTAGCAGGGAGATAGCAGAGAAGGCTCAAGAAATTGGAGCGACCTACACCTTCGAGCTATCTGCTCGCACCATATATCGCATCAGCCCGACTGATGCTGTACACATCGCCACAGCGATCCTATTCAAGTCGTAACGTTTTAATGGCTTGGGATAAACGGCTTGTGAATGTATTCGAAGGTAAGCCTATAGAGGGAGTGCTTTTAGTTGAACCGTATTACGAAGGTATCATTCCATTGTAAGCTGTGGTCAATGAAGCATCGGCGGAATCACATGTCTCAGTATTACAGGATGATGTAGATGTACGTGTGGCAGAACAGTGGAAAAATTCCCAAAGAGATTAATCGCACCTAAACATTGACGTTACAACCTACTTGTCCTGACGGGATAATTACCTTAGAAATATGTCAACTCACTCCTCAAGAATACAGATATCGCCAGATACCTTCCTTTTCGTTTTCACAATAGCCCTTGCCTTAATCCTAAGGTGTGCATCTCTCTCGGTGGACTTCCTTGGTGAAGAGGAGGCTAGGCTGGCGTTACAGGCCCTGGACCTGCTAAGGGGAGGCCCGGTTAGCCTGGACAACACCGGCTCGGTCTTGTTTACAGGTCTGAGCTTTTTCCTGTTTGGAGACAGCGATCTTGCAGCCCGGCTGCCCGCGGCCACCGCCTCTTCCGCCACTGTAGCCGGTATATGGCTGCTAAGACCATGGACTGGTAGATTGGGATCACCCCTGGCAGCGCTGCTTTTGGCTACCTCTCCCACGATATCCTATTTATCCCCGCGCTTGGGCGGCGCCTCTATGGCTGTTCTACTTACCCTCTTTGCGGCCTGGAGCATATCCCGGTACCCTGATGGCAATGGCAACGACCGCAGGCTCCTATGGACGATGGCTATAGTGTCCCCACTCCTTCTTACGCTTGGGCCAATAGGCATAGCTGGTATCCTGGTAATAGCGACCTATTTGGTAGTAGAGCATTTCGCCTTTGGTAGTGGACTGCCCAGTAGATTTAGATTGATAGAAGCGAACCGGAGTGGTCCCTATCTAATCGTATCCTTGTGGATCATGCTGGTCCTGGTATCGCCTGCTATAGGAGGCTCCGCGGATGCCAGACTGCCCGGCGCTGTATCCTTTGCTGAGATATTCAAAATACCCCCAAGCGGTTACTCACCCTTTTTACCGTGGGCTAGACTATTAGCCTACGACCTCGCTTTGCTGCTCTTGGGTCTGGTTAGCGCGGCTTTCCTAGTCATATTCTATGGCAGAAGTATGTTAAGACAAAGGGACAGTACAAGCGCTTTTCAGCGTTTCATCTTTATCTGGACGATTATCGGAGCCTTTGCTCTGCTGTTGAGTGGTCCAACACATCATGGCCTGCTGGTGTTCCTGCTTACGCCTTTAGGAATAAGCGCCGGCTTTCTCTTTCAGAGAGTTTTGGACGGCTTAGATTTCTCAGAGTGGAGAAGACATCTCTACAGCCTGGGGGTTCTGGGGATTCTTTTCTTCTGGCTTATTATCTCTGTCGCCATCCTCTCTACCACAGGGCCTGGTCAAAGAATAGACGTGGTCATATTAGCAGTGACCAGTCTTGTGCTTATCCTCTTGTCTTTATTGTGGCCGCTGCGCACCCTGCGGCCTAACCTGGGCAATTTAACCATAGGCGTGTTTGTCGTAGGCATTTTTCTTAATTTACATACAATATCTTTTCTTGGCTCTAAAGATACTGGCGCTGAATTATTGATACAGCCTGGGGTTAGCCATGATACTATAAATGCTATCAGGGAATTAGCACAAATAGGGACTGAAGCTGCCTCTGATAAGAGCCTTAAGGTAGCTGTGGACCCGTCTTTAGGGGAGCCTTTTGAATGGTATTTAAGAGCTGCCACGTCGCTCAAATTTTCTGCGCCTGATAGCACGGATGACATATATATATCTATAACTGATGCTAAGGACTTAGGGCCGGACTACAGCAAGCTCTCATTGCCATATATTGCTGGCTGGCGGCCCGAAGGTGCGGGGATTAAAGAAAACCTACGCTGGTTATACTATCGAGAGATCCCTTCAGCCAGGAGAGAGCAATCTACGATTTTTGTATGGACTAAGGCTATAAGGTTTTAATGAGCACAGAAGTTTTTGAAAAAACTAAGGCAGCAGAAACTCAGGATGCCAGGGTTTCGGAGAGGTCAACCCTGTCTATTCCGCCCTGGAACTGGGCGCTGGTCTTTTATTTCTTAGTAATAGCTTTGGGAGCCGTACTCAGGTTCTGGGACTTGGGGTCTAGAGCGCAGCACCACGACGAGAGCTTGCATTCACTCTATAGCTGGTATCTATATTCAGGAATTGGCTACAAGCATGACCCTCTGATGCACGGTCCCTTCAAGTTCGAGGCCACATCCCTTCTCTATTTTATCTTTGGCGACAGCGACTACACCTCTAGAATGCTGTCAGCTATTTTAGGCACTGCGCTGATTGCTATGCCGCTTTTATTGAGAGGCTATCTGGGAAGATATGGGGCGATGTTCGCGTCGCTGCTTCTCGCCCTATCTCCTACAATGCTTTATTACAGCCGCTTTGCAAGGGACGACATATATATAGCCTTTTGGAACTTGCTGTTATTTATAGGCCTGTGGAAGTATGAGGTTACTCATAACCGAAAATATCTCTACTTAATCTCAGCGGTCCTTGCCCTCAGTTTTGCTACCAAAGAAGACACTTACATAACGGTAGCGATCTTCGGGGCTTACCTGTTTGTTACCACAGCAAGAGAGGTGCTGCCTAGAGTAATAAGAGGTATGGACTTTACGGACCTGTCGCCGAGAGCGTCCGCTATGCTGTTAATAGGTACCCTGTCCATACCCCAGGGCGTGGCTGCTGTTACCCTCCTTGGTGCTCTGCCCTCCTTTAGCTTCTTAAAAGGAATTACTGCGTCAGACCCGCTGGCTATAGGCATAACATCAGCCATTATCCTGGTCTCAGCAGGCATAGGGCTCAGGTGGAACAAGAATGAGTGGGCCAAGTGTGCGCTGATCTTCTACGGGATCTATATCATTCTTTTTACAACTTTTTTCACTAACCTGTCAGGGTTCTCCTCCGGAATATGGGGGTCACTGCATTACTGGCTGGGGCAGCATGGGATCCAAAGAGGGGGCCAGCCCTGGTATTATTACCTGATCCTGCTTCCAATCTATGAGTTCCTTCCGCTGGTTATTGCTCTTATTGGAAGCGTGTACCTGGCGATCACGCGGGGTAAGTCGATCCTTCGACTGGCTCTTGCTCAAGAGAAAGATTCTCCTGGTGAAAGACCAATAGTTCGATGGGGCCGACTATGGCGACAAGATAGCGCTATATTCCTGGTCTACTGGCTCGTAGCCTCTATAGCTGTTTACTCCTGGGCGGGAGAGAAGATGCCCTGGATGTTAGTCCCTATTGCTCTGTCGCTCATACTTTTGGCCTCTCGCCTTTTTGGTACTATATTCGAAGAGATGTCGTGGAGCGACTTTAAAAATGAGAAAGTATTGACTATTCTTGCCGTCCTGGTGTTTTCTCCGGTATGGCTTCCAGCCGTACTCCGTATAGGAGCTAGCCTGCCGGACTCTTGGCCGTCGTTTCTAAGAGACTGGGCCCCGCCTATCATCCTGCTGGCCTTGGTCTTATTAGCATCTTGGCCCTCGGTGCGCAGCCTTGGCGCTCAGAAGCTATCTCAGACCGTAGTCGCGGGACTATTTGTACTGATGCTGATCTTTACGTTCAGGACTAGCTGGCGGCTCAACTACCAAAATGGGGATGTCCCGGTGGAGATGCTGGTTTACACTCAGACCTCCCCGGAGCTTCTGACTGTATTAAGGGATATAGATAGACTGGCCTTTGAGAGCGGTCAGGGCAAAGACATAAGGATTACTGTTGATTCCACCGACGGCTTTACCTGGCCCTGGGCCTGGTATCTTAGAGACTACAAGAATGTTGAGTACGTAAGTCTTAGCAACTTGTCAGCCCCTCCCACAGGCTCTGTACTACTTCTTAGCTCCGACAATTTTTCTTCGGCCAGACCTCATCTCGATAAATACGGGGAAGGACAGGGCTTTAAGCATCGATGGTGGTTCCCGGAAGCTTATAGGGACCTTACCTGGAGCGGCCTGTTCGAGAGCCTTTTAAGCCCTGAGGAATGGCGTAAGAAGTGGGACTACTTTCTTTTCCGTAAGCTGTCTTCTCCTTTGGGGTCTTCCAACGCCATGGCCTTTTTCCCTAAGAATTTTAGTACCGCTGGAATAGCATCGAGCGCGAATGCTCAGCCTTCAGCGCCATCGGTCTATCCACCGGCAGACCTGGTGTTTGGTGGGCCTAATATCCTCAATAACCCCAGGGATATGGCAGTTGATAGTTCAGGCAATCTCTATATCGTAGATGGTGGAGCGCATAGAGTGTTGAAGTATGATTCTACGGGCAAGCTCGTGGCACAAGTGGGACAGCAAGGCTCTGGAGATGGAGAGTTCCAAGACCCCTGGGGAATAGCGGTGGACAGGGCCGGAAATGTCTACGTAGCCGATACCTGGAACCATCGCATCCAGAAGTTTAACTCAGATCTGCGCTTCGTCAGTAAGTGGGGGGTCTTTGCGTCTCTGGAGAATAGTGGCGCTGCGGTAGGAGGTCTATACGGCCCTCGTGACGTCGCTGTTGGTCCTGATAATTACATATACGTAGTTGATACCGGCAATAAGAGAATACAGCTATTTTCCTCCGAGGGCGCACCCTTGAAGACCTTTGGCAGCGCTGGTCGTGGCTCAGGCCAGTTCATGGAGCCGGTTGGCATAGCTTTTTCGCCGGCTGGTGAGATATATATTGCTGATACCTGGAACAAGCGGATACAGGTCTTCCGGTTAGACCATGGCTACGTCAGAGAATTTTCTGTGTCTGGCTGGCAGGGTGAGGGAATAGATAATAAGCCATATATAATGGTCGCCCAAAATGGCGATATAATATCAACCGATCCGTCAATGGGCAGAGTGGTCAAATATACCAAAGATGGAGCAATATCGACGGTTATAGGTGGTTATAATACTGATAGGGTTTTTAAGACGCCAACAGGTATAGCACCGGGCCCTTCAGGAAGCATCTACGTATCTGATGCAGCATCAAATACTGTTGTCCGACTTGCCCCTTAGCTAGTTATCCATGCCGATAGATCGAGCATCTTCGATGTCATCTCAATCCTCGGTGCCGACAGGTCGAGCATCTTAGATGGACTCTATGCCTGCGCCACGACCCAAGCTAAACCGGCGCGAGGCCAATGGCTTGCTGCTTATGGGCCTGGGAGTAGTAATTGCTGGTCTAGGTCAGTTCTATCTTTCCAACAGGATTTCCCTTTTAGATGGCCTGATTTTTTACGCCATCGCCTGTTTTCTTTTTGTAAGAGGTAGCAATAATCTAGAAGTTAAGAATACAAGCTCTCATCATCAAGGTAGTCTTTTAAATAAAACAGAGCATGATGGCTCCCTCTCCCGAGCCGAAGGTCCGCCTCAGGCGGAGGAGAGGGTTGGGGTGAGGGCAGCTAGACAGCCCTTTCAATCTAAATATATAGCAGTCCTAATGGCCATCTTTCTTATAGCCCTAGCCCTTCGCTTCTATGACTTGTCCACTATCCCCTACGGTCTCTGGTACGATGAGGCAGCTATAGGTCTTGAGGCTGCCAGAGTCCAAAGCGATAGCGGCTATCGCCCCATGTACTCCTCAGGCACTACATCTCCACCGGCCTACCTATACATAGTGGCCACGTTCCAGGAGATGTTTGGGCAGGATATAGCCGCGCTTCGTACAGCCTCCGCGCTGTTTGGGGCGCTTACGGTCATTCCCTTTTATTTTCTTGGCAGTCTTATATACGGGCCGATCATAGGGTTACTAGGCGCGTTCTTGATAGCCGTTTCCCGCTGGGACCTAAATTTCAGCCGTATAGCGATGCAGGGCGTGACCACTCCTTTCTTCACTACTCTGGTGATTGCGCTCCTTCTGCTGGCGATACGGACTAGAAATATCTACTTATACCTTGTTTCTGGGGCTTGCCTGGGACTGGGAGTATGGTTTTATTCATCTTTTCTCCTTTTCCCTCTCGTGGTAGCTGTATATCTGCTTTGGTATACGGTTCGCTCATCATCTATTGATCGACTTAGATTGTGGGGTATTGCTACCTTCCTTTTTGTTGCTATCTTAATTGCTGCTCCGGTAATCTTATATGCCGCGACCGAGCCAGATAGATTCTTCTCCAGGATAGGTACGGCTTCGGCTCTCAAGGCTTGTCCTGAGCCTTGTCGAAGGGAACAAGACCGTAAAGCTGAGTTGCTTACCCTTTGGGAGAGCGCCCGCAAACATATTCTGATGTTCAACTATCAAGGAGACCGCAACGGGCGTCACAACATTCCCGGTGAGCCGATGCTTGACCCCTTTACTGCGGTCCTTGCGGTGCTCGGACTCTCTTATGCCGTCGCTAAGATAAGAGAGCCGAATAACATACTACTGCTGGCATGGCTCGGGGTTATGATGGCGCCCGGCATATTTTCCCTCAGTTTTGAGGCGCCCCAGGGACTGAGGGCTATCGGTACTCTTCCCGCAGTCTACCTATTAGCTATGCACCCCCTCTGGGCGCTTATGAATGCTTACAGCAGAGCGCTCAAGGTGAGATATATGCTTTATGGGATTGTCATTTTGGCTGCTATGGTAGGTGTTACCGATGTCACCAAGTATTTTATTGTCCAGGCCAACAGCTATAACTCCTGGGCCTCTTTTTCGACCGCGGAGACCGTAATAGCCAGAAGAATGGCAGCCTTACCAATCGAAGACTATGACATAGGGATTCCCCCTTTATATCATGGCAACCCAGCTATGCGGTATGTAGCCAAAGACCGCTCATATTCCTTGTTCGATCTGTCCAACGGCCTTCCTATCCTGCCAACTTCCAAGCACACGGTGATCTTTTTGTCTCCGGATGAAAGAGTGGTAAGAGACCTGGTCAAACATTACTATCCGAAGTCCACTTGTGATGAGATAACATCTCCAGCGGGCGGGCCGCCTTTAGTAATCGAATGTCTAATAAAACAGGAGTATATAGTCGATACTCTGGGGCTATCAGTGAAGTACTTTCCGCTAGACGGCAATGCGCCGCTATTGACTACAAAGGAAGGGAGTCTAGAGATAAAGGCCGGCGAAGGCCCGTACCGCAAAGAGTGGACCGGCAGCCTATATGTGCCTGAGTACGGCGAGTATGGTCTCACTTACACAGGCTCACCATCTTTAGAGCTTTTTATAGATGGCAATAAAGTCTTGGACCAGGACAAGGATGCCGCTAGACTGCCTCTGGCTAAAGGTCTGCATAGTATCTATGCGAGCGCTACCGTACCGACAGGTCGAGTATCTTCGATAACCGGCTCAAGCGAGATGGTGGTAAAGTGGCAGCGTAAAGGTCAGGATTGGGAGGTGATTCCACAGGAGTATCTGTTCACGGAGAGGGTGCAGGCCAGCGGCTTGTTAGGCCGCTATTATACCAGCGCCGACTGGCAGGGGCCGCCAGCCTTTGAAAGAATAGACCCTGCTGTGTCCTTCTACTTCCACATCTTGCCTCTAACAAGACCTTACAGTGTTGAATGGAGAGGCAGCATCTACGCCGAAGCCTGTCCTGAGCGTCGTCCTGAGGCTCTCGAAGGGCCTTGTCGAAGGGAGGGTGGAGTGTACAAGTTTGGCCTGCGCTCTATTGGGCCTTCACAGCTTCACGTAGATGGCAGACTTATAGTGGAGGGTACAACAGATGACCAACTGGCTGAAGGTCTCACGCCGCTAACCACCGGCTGGCACCAGGTAGTAGTACGCTTCCAGGATATAAAGTCCTATTCCAGGATCTATCTATACTGGGCGCCTCCTGACAGAGGAATGGAGATAGTACCACCGCAGTTCCTGCGGCCTTGGTAAAGAACTATAAGGATAGAACATTCAATCCATACTGACTGAAGTGATGGTCAAAAGTGAATGCGTAGGGGATACCAACCCGCTGCATAATGACAAAACTGATGGCATCAATTAAGGAGAAATCTTTGTCAGTATACCTTAGTACAATATCGCGAGCCTGTTGCTCATCAGACGCTCTAATCCTAATGGTAGTTATGTGAGTTCGGGCAATATTCTGAAGAAAGGTTCTGGCATGTTGGTGCCCGATTCTAACAATAATGAGGCTGTGAGTCTCAGCTATTAAGAAATTAGTGGTATATAGCCTGAAACGTCGGTCTGACAGGTAATCCCAGATGGCTCTCGCTTCTCGATAATGTTCGTCTCGAGGGTTGAGACCTGCCAGGAATCCTGATGAGTCTACTAGCACTTTTAGCAAGCCAAAGGGAATATTCAACATATTTATGGTTGTGCCTCAGCGAGATATTCGTGCTTCTTAGAAGCGTCGGTTGGCTCGTTAGAAGGCATGGTGCCCAGAAGCTTGTATATTGGGTCGTCCTTGGTAATAGGCTTCCCCCTAAGTCGCTTCTTCTTAGCAGGCTTAACCGGAGCGATTTGGGCAATTTCCTCTTCATATCGCTTGAGAATGCAAGGCTCCCCGGTCTTTTGCACTTCTTCAGCGATCCGAAGTAGTTCCGGCATGTCGCTAATATCAATATGTTTTACTTCTTTATTAAGCATGGTCGCTACCTCCCTAATGCTGGCGAAAATATTATATCATGCTCTTAAAAATCGTTGTTATTCGGTATAACCGATATTCTCATCAGAGCGGTTACATTTTCCCTTACGCATCCCCTTTTGCTAGAATAGGGTCGAGCCTGTCCAATTATTACTAGAGGGGTAGCATAACTTGTATAGAGAGTGGGATACAGGCAGCCGGGCCACGACGGAGATATGTCATGACATTGGAAACCATGGACGAGGCCGCAGTCATCCACTATATTACCTCGGCGTTCGCCGGCGTCCATGTAGTCACTGATAAGGGCAATTCCTTCTTCTTAGACGACGCGGAGAGCAAGCTTCCCTTTGCGACCCTCGTGACCAACGACGACTATGACTATTTCTCGGATCTGGGTCGCCCGATGGTCTTTCGCCTCAACATTGGCGTTAGTAAGCCTACTTTTGTTGCGCTATTTGGTGCGCCGCCTTCCGCTCCCGGTGCGGCAGGTGTGGTGAGCACGGGCCATGACTTCACTGCTCTAGACCAACTCATGCCGCATCCGGTTTACGGACATATGTTGTGGGTTTGTGTACTCAACCCCAGCCGCGCAACTTTTGAGGTCGTACGTCCATTGCTTGCCGAGGCGTACAGTCTGGCCGTCAGACGGCGCGCCAAGCGCGGGCCCCGCAGATGAGATTGGCTAGTAGACTTCGTAGTTCCAATGCTTCGATCCGCAGTTAGGGTACTGAAAGGTTCCTGTACAGTATTTGACAAAAAGAAAGACAGCCGGCTCTAGGGCGGTTCAATGCCCGTGAGTCGGCGGTTAATACGCCGATTAAATCGATATGAGACTAGCAGGCCATAGTGATTATGACAATATTTGGGCCAGCTAAGCCACTCCTTTCGCTTGTTTCCGTCGCAATCGGAGTTGTTCACGCTTCAAGAAGTCGCCCAATGGCAACGGTTCCTGCCCAGGAAGCTGCCAAAGAATATCGATCTGGGGCAGGTCTCCCCAACGATCGAAGTCTAAGAAATCGATGATTTCAATGCCCGCGATTCTCCCAGTTTCTTGCTCTACATGGTCTACCTCGCGAAACACAGCCAGAAGGCCCGTATCATCCGGGTCCACAATCCACGCCGCGGGCATAGGCTCAACAAAGAGTTGAAGTATGTCATTGTCTATGCCCGACCACATTATAGATGCTTTAACTACGGCCATAGTCTCCCACCTTGACGTGACATTCGCCGAAACTCGCTAGAGCGCACGAGATGAATTGTGCGTACTGTCAAGCGCTTTTGCTCTTCTCTGTACTCTTAATAAATTTTAGTCCATCCTCCATCATGGCAAGCTGCTCACCTGCTAGCAGAACCTTAAGATCGTCAGGATATTTCTTTAACCACTCCTTTGCAGCTTTTGTAGCAGCTTCTACCTCTTCTTCAGTTGTAGCACGAAGCATTTGTTTAACCAGCTTTTGGCGTTCTTGGTCTTTTGACATTACATTGGCTCCTTTAAAGCTCTATGTGCATTCTCAAATGACCGACTCCATAGTCTACGAGCGTCACCCGTGAAGTGTGACTCACCTAAAAGTCTAACATGTTCTGGGCGATCACTTAGCGGCATAGTAAGCAAATCTAAATAGAAACTATTAGCATCAATGTCTAAACGTCTGCGTAAACGTTCTAATGCTCCAATATAATAATTATACGGATGTACGCGGTCTATGTCTTGCAAGCTCCGGTTATCTAAGGCAATACTTAATCTAGCAAGAACATCGCTACGAATAACTCTCTGCACCTGCTCTATAACACCCTCTTCCCAACCTCTATTTGCAGCCAAGGCGTCTGGTGTTAAGCCCACTGACACAGCGTGCAGAGATTCATGTATCATCGTAGTCCATCTTTGTTCCAAGTGCTGCAACACGTCTTCCCTAATTCCTATATCACATGCCCATCGTTTAACACCTAAATAGCTAACTGACAAAGGATCTACAGTGACAACGCTACTCCATCGTGAACGTAAGCCAGTTATATCTTCGAGGGTGTCACGTATACGCTCCAAATCTTGTTGGGCAGCTTGCTGTAATTCAGCCATACACTGATGAGTCTACCAGTAATCCGCGCGAACTAAGTGGAATATTCAACTGTGCTGTACCGACAGGTCGAGTATCTTTGATGCTTCTATATGGTCCGGCAGAGGTATTATATCACGCTGTTAAATCGATATTCATCACAGCGGTTAAATTTCCCCTTACCTATCCCCTTTTGCTAGAATAAGGTCGAGCCTCTCCAATTTATTATTCCGAAGTATATAGGCAAAGCATGAGCGCTGATAATAGTATCTTTCCTCAAATGAGCAGCAGAGGGTATGAGGAGCTTGTATTCTGGAACGATGATGCTGTGGGCTTGCACGCTATATTAGCCATTCACAGCACGGTGCTGGGCCCCGCTCTGGGTGGCACAAGGATGTATCCTTACAAGACTGAAGAGGACGCCATTAGGGACGTTCTGCGTCTGTCCAGGGCTATGACCTACAAGAACTCTGCTGCGGGCATCGATTATGGAGGTGGGAAGGCGGTCATAATCGGAGACCCGGCCTCTCAAAAGAGTGAAGGGCTGTTCAGGTCGTATGGAAGGTTTGTCCAGTCTCTGGGTGGCAGATACATAACCACCACCGACGTGGGAACATTCATGGATGATCTTTTGCCCGTGCGTGCGGAGACAAAGTTTGTGAGCGGTCTGCCGGAGAATATGGGCGGCAGCGGAGGGACCTCCTTGCCAACAGCCATCGGCATAATCTCCGGTATCAAGGTGTGCGCCAGGCACGTGTATGGCTCTTCCTCTCTTGGCAGCCTTAGGGTTGCAGTGCAGGGTCTGGGCAAGGTGGGAAGCTACGTGGTAGAGTATCTGGTGGAGGCCGGAGCAAAGGTTGTGGTTACCGATGTAAACATCAAAGCGGTGCAGGAGGCGAAGGACAAGTACGGAGTCGAGGCCGTGGGTCCTGATGAGATATTCTCTGTGGAGTGCGACATATTCTCTCCTAACGCTCTGGGCGGCATAATCAATCAAGACACTATACCAAAGCTGCGCTGCGCTATAGTTGCCGGCGGCGCCAACAATCAACTGGCGAATGATAACGATGGCAGGGTCTTGCACGAAAAAGGCGTCCTCTACGCTCCTGACTACCTGATAAACGCTGGTGGAGTTATCAACTGTGCGGAGGAAATAGCAGGATACAATAGAGAAAGGGCTTTGGAGCGGGTTGAGAGAATAGGCGAGGCTATAGAGAAGGTATTGGTATTATCAAAGGAAAGTAATATTCCAACATCTGAGGCAGCCGATAAGATAGCAGAGCAGCGGATAAAGACCATTGCTCAGGTACACAGAGGGTTTATTCCTGCTCATAGATCGTTAAAATCTTAGTCAGGTGATGTTGGCTGGTGGGGGTATAAGCCAGATCCCTCTGCCTCCGCCAAATGGCTGATGCACATCATCGTAACCTAAAATGTAGGGGCAGACCTGGGGAGCCCGTCTCAGAACTACATTGGCGCTGGGGGCGCTATGTCGCCACTTCTCCCGATTGCTGAGACTGCTATAATGCTCACTAGGCCGT